>Ga0247842_10005915_pt1 | contig 14138 bp, 10 predicted proteins | sample LaCruzMarch2015__3_FD_192411 | JGI IMG/M metagenome (GOLD analysis project Ga0247842, IMG submission 192411) | Freshwater microbial communities from meromictic Lake La Cruz, Castile-La Mancha, Spain - LaCruzMarch2015_19m | ecosystem: Environmental > Aquatic > Freshwater > Lake | place: Spain...
ATATTCCTCTAATTTCTCCTTGAAAATTTCCTGTTTTGTAGTCATATTCATCATGCGACTACGGTAACAGGAATTATTATCTAATCACTGCTGTTTGGGTAACATTATTTATTATCTAAAGCGCGGTGTTGACCTGCGTGATATATTCTGTATATGATCAACAATGAATTAATTGTCCGAATAAATTCACCTGTATACTGTATTCTATATACTAAATACTAAAATATGAATATCCAAAATATATTTGATTTAGCGATTAAGACTGGTATTAAAAATGACCCGCGAGGCGAGAAGGAAATAGAAGAGCTTCTCAAGAAAAATCGCGAGGATTTTAAGGATTTGCCTAAGAAGAAACAAGCTGAATATGATCAAGATAAATTTTCCAATCCCTACTCCGATTCAAAAATTCATACCGGTAATAAAGCGGCCAAGATTAAGCGAGTCTTGGTTGGTATTGATATTGGGACGGAAGAAGTTTTGCTAGCTCGTGAGCTTGAACGAAGCGGCAAGAAGATCGATTTGATTATTGCCCATCATCCTGTGGGTAAGGCCTTAGCTGATCTGCATGAAGTTATGGATCTGCAAACGTCTGTCTTGGCGCGTGAGGGTGTGCCAGAAAATATTGCTGAAGGCATTGTTAGGGAACAGTTGGAAAATGTTTCGAGACGGCTTGCGCCAGTCAATCATTATAAGGCAGTGGATGCAGCGAAAATCCTTGATGTCGCGCTTATCAATATTCATACACCGGCTGATAACTGCGTTTGGAAATTTGTCGATCAATATCTATCCAAAAAGAAGCCTGCCAGAGTCGGTGAAGTAGCTGAGACACTAAAGGAGATTCCGGAATATAAAAAAGCGGTCGAGTTGGGAGCTGGCCCGGTAATTTTTTCGGGCAGCGAAAAATCGCGGGCGGGAAAAATCATTGTTTCTGGTATGACGGGTGGAACGAGCGGGAAAGGTTCGGAGAAAATTTATGAGCGAATGTCACATTTTGGCATTGGGACAGAAATCGCAATGCATGTTGGCGACGAGGATCGCGATGAAGCGATCAAGCACTATATTAACATCGTAATTGCCGGGCATATCGCCTCTGATTCACTCGGTTTAAATATTATAATGGACGAGCTTGAGCGTGCAGGCATTGAAATTGTACCTTGCTCCGGCTATATCAGGTACTCAAGAAACAAAAAATAGGTTCTTATGAGGGTCCAAGCCATGAATATCGGCTTTGTATTAGGTATAAAGGCAAATGGGCGTGGAAACACACACTTTTTTTTAGAGGTGGAGGCATATGGACGATAACAGTAACAACTTTCTTCTTCGCGTGGGGGTTAGAGAGGTCGAGGCAGCTTTCCGACCGGTAGGGGGTTTCGCGCCGGCAATCGGCTGTATGGATGAGCGTGTTATTCGATTATCTGAGACTGACAGCCGGTCGCCCATGGTTAGGCTGGCTGGCGCCGGAGGTTTGATCGGGCCGGATCTGGCCAGTGCGGTATTGGAAATGACAGACGTTGTCCGTCGACTCAAACTCAAGTATGTGGCCTACCACAGCGACTGCGGCGCAGGTGAACTGATGGCTCGAGTTGGGGGAAAACACCCCTCGGAAGGTGATGATTTAGCGAGGGAATTCGCGGAGTCTGTTGCCAAGACAGCTTGTGTTAAGACAGTCCGGTCGCCGCTTGACGGGCCAGTCGGCCATCATGTGGCGCTGTGCCACTATTATTGTGGCGTGCCATTTGCACCGCATATGGTGACTGAGTTACCAACTGGGTTTGTCACGAGCCGTTTCGTCACTGATGGCGAATACGGCAAGCGCGAACTCGTCATCGCCGCCGGAATTGCTCTGGGGGAGCATGGTCTCGGTCAGTTCAGTACGAAGTCGCCCTACAGGATTGTCGTGGTGGCGACGAACGGCGAGGAGCTTGCGCGACTTTTGGTCGAGGCCCGCGCAGCAGTCACGAGCCTTCCGGCGAGAATGCGCCGGAGAATCGCGGTGGAAGGCTTTGTAGCATCATAGTTTCTGGAGTGGTTTCTCGGTCTCTTTATGTTATTGACATTAGCGACGGCTTTATGGTAACTTAACCGATGGAGGCGAAATTGGTTCACCTTTTTTGACATAGTAAGATTAAAAAGACGAGGCAGATCCAAGCACTGCTTGGATTTTTTGTTCACTCTCAATTATTATCTGCCCATTAATGGCATATAAAATCGAAAGTGAACGACTCTTTGACCTTGTGGCTTTGACGAAATGTTGAAGTGAAATGGAAGGTTGGTCGTGTCCGCTCGATATTTGACAATTCGACATCTGAAGGTTTGACAAAACCAGACGAGAAAGCGCTGGAGAGCGCTATATTAAATCACTCGCCAATTACATGATAATTCCGAGATATTTTAGATAATATCTCAATCTTATATTGAGAGTTTGATCCTGGCTCAGGATGAACGCTGGCGGCGTACCTAAAACATGCAAGTCGTACACTTGTAAAAGTGTGGCGGACGGGTGAGTAACGCGTGGGAATCTGCCCCAATCCGGGAAATACCTTGCCGAAAGGTGAGTTAATGTCCCATGAGCTCGCAAGAGCAAAGCTCCGGCGGATTGGGAGGAGCCTGCGTCCTATCAGCTTGTTGGTGGGGTAAATGCCTACCAAGGCTATGACGGGTAGCTGGTCTGAGAGGATGATCAGCCACAATGGGACTGAGACACGGCCCATACACCTACGGGTGGCAGCAGTTAGGAATCGTACACAATGGGCGAAAGCCTGATGTCGTGACGCCGCGTGAAGGATGAAGGTTTTCGGATTGTAAACTTCTTTTCTGTAGGAAGATTATGACTGTACTATAGGAATAAGCATCGGCTAACTACGTGCCAGAAGCCTCGGTAATACGTAGGATGCGAGCGTTATCCGGAATTATTGGGCGTAAAGAGCGCGTAGGCGGTCTTGAAAGTCTGACTTTAAAGCACGGGGCCCAACCCCGATGTCGGGTCGGATACTCCAAGACTTGAACACTTGCAGGGGCATGCGGAATCTACGGTGTAGGGGTAAAATCCATTGATATCGTAGAGAACACCAACGGCGAAGGCAGCATGCTAGGCAGTCGTTGACGCTGAGGCGCGAAAGCGTGGGGAGCGAACGGGATTAGATACCCCGGTAGTCCACGCCGTAAACGATGCGAACTAGGTATTGGGATTATCGACCGTCCTTGTACCGAAGCTAACGCGTTAAGTTCGCCGCCTGGGGAGTACGAGCGCAAGCTTAAAACTCAAAGGAATTGGCGGGGGCTCGCACAAGCGGTGGAACATGGGGTTTAATTCGACAGCAAGCGGGGAACCTCACCAAGGTTTGACATCTACGGAACCCTGATGAAAGTCGGGGGTGCCCGCAAGGGAGCCGTAAGACAGGTGCTGCACGGTCGTCGTCAGCTCGTGGCATGAGCTGTTCCGTTAAGTCGGGAAACGAGCGCAACCCTTATCGTATGTTAAATTTCTCATACGAGACTGCCCTCGCAAGAGGGAGGAAGGTGGGGATGACGTCAGATCAGCGTGGCCTTTATACCTTGGGCGACACCCGTGTTACAATGGCTGTTACAAAGGGTTGCAATAGCGTGAGCTGGAGCTAATCCCTAAAAACAGTCCAAGTTCGGATTGCAGTCTGCAACTCGACTGCATGAAGTTGGAATCGCTAGTAACCGTGGATCAGAACGCCACGGTGAATACGTTCTCGAGCCTTGCACACAAATGTAAAGACGCATGGCAGTTTGATTGGCTAAGTCGTGACCCATCCTTTGTCCGCCAGCTGGCGGACTACGGAGGATAAGAAATCGACTCCTCTGGTACGCCACCAGAGTGTAGCTTAAAGCAGGTCCAACCTCGTGAGAGATGGACTAGAGGGCTAAATGGCAATCTGCAGCGGGCAGGCGAAAACCTGTGTTGACTTATGTTAGGCGGTTGTGGCCTAGGGAAAACACGAAGAAAAGGTTGCTCGATGTAGAAAACAGTTGATCAAATGATCCATGGAGATCTTGCCTATGAAAACGCACCCCGCAAGGGGAAAGGGCAAGAAGTCAGCCTGTCCATAGTAGACGCTGTGAAATGGTAAAATTAAATTACCATGACGCAGCGTCAAAGGGACAGACCTAAGATTTTGTCACCAGAGTATCTGGTCGGCCTAACCGACGGCGAAGGTTGCTTTTATGTCAACGTTCGTCCGCCGCGATCAAAAGATGGTTTACCTCAGGTAGAATTACATTTCTACATTAAACTAAGGGGTGACCACCTGGATCTTCTCAGGAAGATTCAAAAATCTTTTGGTTGCGGAGCGGTATATCGCCAAGCCGAGAAGCGAGCAAACCATAGCGAATGCTATCGGTTTGAAATTAACTCGCGCAAAGATATATCTAGTGTACTAGTTCCGTTTTTCCTAGCCCATCCCTTAGAGGGTCCAAAGTCGAAAGATTTTGAGATCTTCAAGGAAATTCTTGAGATAGTTCTTTGCAAAAAGAGCGAAAACCGAGAAAAAATAGCTAAAATAAAACGGTTGAAAGAAAAAATGAATCTTGGGGCCCGCCGAGTGTGGAAAATCCGCTTGCTCGGTGGCAACGTGAAGTAGCGTTAACTATCACAATCCGCCCGTCAAGGCAGGAAAGCCGGTAATGCCCGAATTTCGGCGTTTCGTCGGAACACGGCAGGATCGGTAATCAGGCCTAAGTCGTAAAATTGTTGCGACCTGTTAAGAGTAATCTGACAGTAAAATTCGACTGTATCGGTGGATCCCCTCTTGATATGATGAAATCATGAGGATAATACCGAGGGAAGTTTCCCGATTTAGCACCCGGGATAACCCCGTAGAGACTACACGTCGACTCCTTCGATGCGCTACGAAGAGTGAAATGAGGATGTATATTCTCGGAGCTCTTCATGATGCTACCTATAATCAGAAGCACCGAACCTATAGATTCAGTCAATCATCAAAAGGTTGGCTAGAGTTTATCCAGCAAATACTAGAAAAAATCGGCTGGAAAAGCTAGATCTATAGAGAAGGGGCATATCGGTCTGTTTGGGCGCTGGAAACATGCGCAAAACTTGATCGAGAAGAAAAGCCGAAAAATATTGGTGAGAAGATCGCCTATATCAGAGGCTATTTCGATGCTGAAGGTGGCATGCCAAGAGACAATAGTCACTTTCTCTACTTTCAATTCTCGCAAAAAGATAAGGCAGACCTAAATCAGGTCAAGGTTTATCTCGAAGAATTGGGGATGAGTAGTGGAGTAATCCACAATCCAAGCAAAAAGGTAGATGATAATTACTGGCGTTTCTTTGTTTCCAGAAAATCGCATTTTGACTTCATGAAAACGATTTACTCGTTCCATCCAAGAAAAATGCGACAAATGGATCTTAGGATGAAGATATAGTCCATGCCTATTGGTAACAGTAGGAGAAACATGAACAAGGTATCCGTAGGGGAATCTGCGGATGGATCACCTCCTTTCTAGGGAGAAAGACCGCTGTGTCTTACACAGTTGGTTTATGGTCATCTACATGATTTCGTGTAGACTCTCGTCTGGTTTTGTCAGATCATCAAATGAAAAAACGCCCTTTTGGGCGTTTTTTTTTGTCTGTAATAGACATTCTCTGATAGAATATAAGTAACCCAAGGAGGGTCGATTAACGAACAACAAATAACTAACAAACCCATGACTGCCCAATCTACCTGGGCGGTGAAAGTTTTGCCTATGCCAATAGCGCTCTTCTATTGGTGGTATGTCCTCAAGCCTAAAGAGCTCCTTGCAATTTTTGAGAAACTACTAAAAAAAGAACTTAGCTTTTTCTCGATGGATCTTTTGCTCAAAACCCTTTTTCTCCCCTGGAAGAGGGATGAGATTAATACCGATAATATGTCCTTGCAAGATAAGGGGAGAATATTGTTAATGAATCTTGTCTCGAGATTGGTTGGAGCTGTAGTGAGAAGCGGCACCATCGCGGTTGGTATTACTGCGCTTATCGCAACTATGCTCGGCGCCTTCGTTTTGATGACGGTTTTTCTCGCTTTACCGATTTTATCGGTTGTGTTAATAATTTCGGCATTTTCAGGGAGATAATTGATGAATTTTGATATTCAATCAGCAAAGAATTTTCAAAAGATTAAAACGGGTAAATTTTTCCTGGGAAAATTCTTTAAATTTATTTATTACTTGTCACTTATTTTGATAGTTTTTTGTCTTCTGTACCTTATGGATCAATATGGTGCGTACTATAGAACGATCTTTTTTCCGATTGTAAAAGTCATCTTTGCCTTTGCGATTTTGGTGCCCATTCTTGACCGTTTTCTTGTTTGGTATTTTACTCCGGAGGCAAATCTTCAATCTGATAATATGGCCGAAGGACTCTCTAGGGAAATGTCGGAAGTTGTGATTGAAGCAATAAGATTTGCTAGAGAGAATAAATTTCAGTCTCTTGAGCCAATTCTTTTTCTAGCGGCATATGAGAAAAGCCATGACGGCAAGTATATGCTGTTGAGGTGCGGATTCGGTCTGGAGAAAGACGCTTCGGCGCTTATTTCGGACGCCGTATCAAGGATCAGCAGGACGCAAAGCGAAAATCAGCCACTTGTCTCGCAAAATTTTGTTGATGTAATGCAGGCGGCGAAAAACAACGCCTTAGCCAGCTCTAGAAATGAGATAAGCTCAGGCGATATACTGGTTGGCCTTATCGAGAAAAGCGATGTGTTTAAGCAAATTATGTTTGAAATCAAAATGGAAGAGGCCGATATCAAACGAGTTGTGGAGTGGCACGAAAATCTCAAAGAATATTCGCGCAAACAGTCGCTACCGTTTTGGGACAAAGAAGGCGTGGGTGGAATTGGGCGAGATTGGAGTTTTGGGTACACACCGGTTCTAAATCAATTTGCCAGGAATCTTAATAACGAAGTTGAGTTCGCTGGTCATATTAACGTTTACGGGCGATCTAATGAAATTGACGAGATTGAGAGGATTTTAGCTAAATCAAATCAAAATAATGTGTTGCTAATTGGCGAGCCCGGTATTGGCAAGCAAACTATCGTCAAGGGGTTTACTGAAAGAGTTATTAAGGGTAAGACGTTGCCGAGTCTACGATATATGCAGATTTTTCAGGTTGATACGGGCGCTTTGCTATCAGGTTCATCCGAATCAGGTGAAATTGCTCTAAGAATTAGGCAGATTTTTAACGAAACAGTACGTGCGGGTAATATTATTCTATTTTTTGATAATTTCCACGCGCTTGTTTCTAAAAATGAAGGTGTGGGCCAGGTTGACACTTCGGAAGTTATCCTTCCGTATCTAAATGGCGCCGTAAAAGTTATTGGCGCAACGAGTCTTAATGAGTTTCATAAAAATATTGAGGCCAGCCCCGCGGTTGCGGCAATTATGAACAGGATTAACGTTCAAGAGCCCAGTTCGCAGGAAACTGTGCAAATTCTGGAAGAAATGATTCCGCACGTAGAATATCGCGATCAAGTTTTTTGGCCCTATCAGTCTTTACGCGAAGTTGTGAGAGTCTGCGAGAGGTACATTCAGAATAAGCCTTTTCCGCAGAAGGCGATTGAGGTTGCTGATGAGATATCTGTCGACGTGGCCAAGTCTGGCGGCAAGATTGTCTTTGCGAAGAATATTGACGAGCTTGTCTCTAAAAAGTTGGAAGTTCCAGTAGCTCAGGCCGAAGGGGAGGAGGCTAAAAAGCTTCTTAGCCTTGAAGATTTCTTACACCAAAGGGTAATTGGTCAAGATGAAGCGATTAAAGCGGTGGCGAGCGCAATGCGGCGTGCCAGGGCGGGCGTGCAATCTAAAGACAGGCCGATCGGTGTATTTCTTTTCCTCGGCCCAACCGGTGTTGGTAAAACTGAGACCTCGAAAGCTTTAGCAGAATCGTATTTTGGCAGCGAGAAAAATATGATCCGGGTCGATATGAGTGAATACCAGGAGCAGTCATCTATATATCGGCTGATTGGTTCTCCGCCGGCGGCGGGTGCGGAAGGCGAAAAAGGGCAGCTGACGACCGCTATTATGGATAGTCCTTTCTCATTGGTGCTTCTGGACGAAATCGAAAAGGCACACAAAGATATTTTAACTTTATTTTTACAGGTATTTGACGACGGACGACTAACGGATGGCACTGGTCGAGTTATTAATTTTACAAATACTATTATTATTGCTACTTCTAACGCCGGCAGCGAGCTTATAAGGGAGAGGGTAATGCAAAATCAGACCGGCGAAGCGCTCAAGAAAGATTTGCTAGATTTTCTGCAGAAAAACTCAATTTTTAGACCAGAGTTTCTCAATAGATTTGATGAAGTTGTAGCATTCCATCCCCTTTCGCAAGATCAGATTCAGCAAGTAGCTGAGTTTATGCTTAAAAGTCTGTCGAAAAGGATGCTGGAGAAAGAAATTACGGTAGAGTTTACTGACAGTGCGGTTAAAAAACTGGCCAGCTTGGGCTTTGATCCGGTCTATGGTGCTAGGCCAATGCGTCGTGCGATACAGGATAAAGTTGAGAATCTTTTGGCTAACAGAATGCTTTCTGGAGAAATCGCGAGGGGAGCTAAAGTTACAATAGACGAGACAGACGTAGTATAATTACGAGAGATATTATTTGGAGGAAAAATGACTAAGAGATTTTTTAGAACAATTATCGTTTTGTTGTTTGGAATTGCAATGTGTCTGGCGTGGAATAATATTGCTCGTGCCGAAGACACAAGTAGCAGCGATTTGGGTATATCGGCCTTTTTGGGAAATAAACACACCTACAATGTTACGGTTAAAAAAAATGGGTCTATTGCTGTAATCGCTAGAATTATATTGGCAAACGCCACCAATCAGTCTAAGACAGATTTCACCTTAGGGTTACCTGATGGTCTTAGCGGACAACCCCTGGCTATCCAGCAAATTCTTGGCCGTGAATGCTCAAAGTCAAAGCTTGGTTCTACTGCAGCTGAGGATAAGTGTTTGGAGTATATCGAGCCTGACTATTGGAATTATCAGAAAGATTACTATGATTTAGACGAAAAAAGTGAATACAAAAAAGCAACCGTTACGGTGAGCGGCAGTGAACTTAAAATCACTCTTCCCGATGCACTGAAACCGGACAAAGGAGGAGCTGTCATCCTGTCTTATTATCAAACCGGGCAAATCAAATCAGGCTGGTTTGAAGAGAAGAACTTAAAATTTCAGTCGATAGCTGATCCGGCAGTGGTAAGATCGGTGTCTGTTAAGGTTTCTTCGGACAGTGATATTTACACATCCAAGGGAAGATCTAGTATCTCTGATTACAACTACGGTAGCACGATCTCTTCGATGTCGTCACTTGTTGGAGCGGCTTCATCAAAAAGCATGGATCAGCTCGTAAGCGATATAACCGACAGTTATGGGTCGTGGCTCAACAAAAACGGCTCTGATCTCTCACCCAATGAGAGATTTGCCGTGACCGGCAAATTTTCAGCAAACTGGTGGGGCTATTATTGGAAAACGATCGGGATCGGATTAATTGTGCTGATTGCTGTAATAGCAATTCTGTATTTTTTGATAAAGAAGTTATCACGCGGGGCGACTAATGCAAATCGTGATGCTGCAACCAGTCAAAACGCCACGGCTCCAAGAGTAACTCTCAGTTTCCGCGAAGCGATGACTCTGCGCGAGATACTTGTTTCATTGGTTGTGTTAGTCGTTGGTATAGGAATCCCGATATTAATCAATCTCTTGTCTAACAGGGCGTTTGGGTATGTGGGGACTTATGCATTGGTAAGTTTAACCTATTTCATCTCTTACGCGCTTGGTGCAGCTATCATTGTGGGATACCTGATATTCAGGGCGGCAAAATACGGCTTGGCTGCAGCTGGCGCTTCGGTGGTTAGCTGTGTAATCTGGCTCCTCTTGCTCTTGATAGTATATGTTGTAATCATCTTGTCTACGGAAAATAGCAATAATTTCAGTTCAGATTATTATGGCAGCTATCCGGCATCTAGTTCTAGCCAAACATAGATTAAGGTGTTGTAGAGTTGAACTTTGCTCGCTGATATGGTATTTTTTTAGTGCATTTTGCTGGTATTGTCACCCGATGTTGTGATTTTTTCAAGGGGCGATTAGCTCAGTTGGCGCCGCCCAGAGGGCTCTGCCCGGCGGGTTAGAGCGTGTTACTGCGGTTTGCGGGGATTTGCAGGTGGAATGCAAATCTGCATTTACGCAAACCTAAGCGTTTTGGGGGATTCGCGAGTGGAGCGCGAATCTGGATTTTGCCCGAAACTAATCTTTTGAGAAGTAGAATTCTTGTGAAGGGCGATTAGCTCAGTTGGTTAGAGCGCGTCACTGATAATGACGAGGTCTCAGGTTCGAGTCCTGAATCGCCCACCAGCAAATTTTCAGAAAAGAAAGGTTTGGATGCGTAATGGTTTTGAGGTAAAGCAAACTGAAATGACCAGTATGGTCATTTTTTGGTAGAATCAATCTAAGGGTAATAACTACATAATGACAATTACTGCTCATGTGGCTGTTGGTTGTGCAGTTGGGCTGGCTACTGGTAATCCGGCCGCGGCCTTTTTTGCGGGCTGGGTCTCGCATCATTTGGCTGATGCAATTCCGCATAGTGACCTTGGTTCTGCCGGTGGCAGCGTTGAAGACATATTGAAAAAAAAGAATAGTTTACGAATTGTTTTTATAGACATTTTTTTATCGTTTGCTGTATTTTTGTTTGTATCCCACAAAACTGGTTACAATCAGCTGGTGTTTTGGGGGGTTCTTGGAAGTATTCTACCCGATCTAGTTGACAATTCCCCGTTCTGGAGTGTCCGTATGAGGAATATTTTTCCGGCTAATTATTTTCATCTCATTCATGAGACGATCCACTGTACTATAAAGAAAACGCGGTTTTTCTGGGTTGGTGCGGCAACACAGTTAATTGTAGGGGGCGCAGCATTTTTTTATATTTTTCGCTGAAGACTTTGTTTTTCGGGGTTTTCTGATAGAATCAAACCATGTTTTGGGAGATTCTTCTAAATAGGTGGACGGTTCTGGGATTCGGCTTTTTGGTTATGTTGATAGGCCTTAGGCCGGACTGGACGATGTGGGTGGTACGGCAGGTTGGCAAGATGGGCTGGGCGGAGAATTATGGCAGAGGCACGACATTCACAATCTGGAAGATTATTGGTATACTCGCTCCCATTGCTGCAATAATTTATTTCTTTTCCGGTGGGATGAAATTTGATAATACGACAACTGATACTCAGAGTTCGAGTAATTATGAATACAACTCTCAATCATATTGAGTAGTGACAGGTCTTATGTATTTCTTAACCTCTAAGGGCCGCCATTCATCTGTCTCGGGTGTTTTGCTTTAAAATTTTAATTATAATTTGATTGAAAATTAGAAATTGAAAATTTAAAATTACGCTTTTGGCGTCATGGGCCGTTAGCTTAGCTGGTAGAGCGCGACATTTGCAATGTCGAGGTCATCGGTTCGAATCCGATACGGTCCACCACAAAATTAACAGGTTCAGATATTGTTAATTTGTATATACCCAATTGCATTTTGGAACACTTATGTAAAATGTTACTCATAGTTCTCTGAAAGCACGGGTATTGACATGTTATTTCTTAATATGGTATATTGTAATTAACAATACAAACCATATTAGCGAAATAGGAGGATATATGAATTACTTAAACCAGATTCAGCAAAAACGAATTGACGACAAATTGAAAGTCCTTAATTCCTTTCGTCCACTGCCTTTTTCTCAGGTGGTCAAGCTACAGGACCAATTCAGAATGGAGATGACATATAACTCCAATGGTATTGAAGGGAATTCCCTAACTCTCAAAGAAACTTTTTTGGTGATCAACGAAGGGCTGACCATCAAGGGTAAACCACTCAAGGATCATCTTGAAGCAAAAGATCACTTTGAAGCATTAAAATATTTAAGCGAATTAATTGAACATGATAGGAAGCACACAATTTCTGAAGTTTTAATTCGTCAACTCCATAATCTTGTTATGTTGGAAACCGATCGGGAATGGGCAGGAAAATATCGCAATGCCAATGTTATTATTAGCGGCTCAGATCATACCCCACCAGATGCCGTTGAGGTTCCGGAATTAATGCGCAGCCTAATCCGATGGATTAATATCAATCAGAAGAAACTGCACCCGATAGTACTTAGTTCTATCGTCCATCACAAAATGGTTTCAATTCACCCATTCTTTGATGGCAATGGTCGTACGGCTAGGTTAGTAATGAATATATTTCTCATGCAAACAGGTTATCCTTTGGTAACCGTTCTTAAGAACGATCGTAAGAAATACTATGTTGTCTTGGACAAAGCGGATAAAGGTGACTATATACCCCTGATTAGATTTATCGCCCAGAACGTTGAGCGATCACTAAATATCTACTTGCAAGTTGTAACTCCGAAATCACGTAACAAGGAGAAATTTTTGATATTGGCAGAAATTGCTCCAAGTACCCCTTTCTCTGCGAAATATCTAAACCTGCTTATTCGTCAGGGAAAGCTAGAGGCCTTCAAAAAGGGCCGCAACTGGTTAACCAGTCAAAAATCAGTTGATGATTACCTGGCCAATCGGCAAAGAATACGACAAACCAAGATGAATTAGCGTAGCAACCTAAATTGTAAAGGTACGCCTAATTTGTATTATTTATATCCGAAAATATTCTTCAAAACTGGATACCATTCAGAGACTAGTTGAAAAAATGTGTTCCAAAACACCATGTCTGGGTCCATCATACTGAATTCCGCGTGTGTTTTTTTAATCTAAATAACGCCATCTGGGCGTTATTTTGTGTTTAATTTGCAAAAAAAATCTTCCGGAAGTACATTGTTTGAGATCGTTGTACATTACAAAAAGGGGGAGGTGAACTCCCAATGTATCAGGTGATTGATCGGGTGTACCGGCTGTTGCGCCCCATCATATTTGGGTTGACTGATCCCGAGTGGGCGCACGAGTTAGCCTGCGAACAGATCCGTCGGCTTGAACGTTGCTTACTGGTCGGTCTGATCGAACACCTCGGTGGCTACGCTGAGTATCGGGAGGAACTGGGCCAGACGATCGGGGGAGTCTACTTTCCTAACCCAGTTGGGCTGGCGGCGGGGTTCGACAAAACTGGAGAGCTTGCCCATCTGCTGCACTTTTTTGGGTTTGGCTCGATCGAGGTGGGAACATTCACTCTGCGGCCTCGTGATGGCAATCCGAGGCCTCGGCTGGAGCGGTTGTTGAAGATGCATGCTCTGATCAACCGGATGGGCTGGAACAACCCCGGAGCAGAGCGTGGGCGGAGCAACCTCTTCGGCAAGGTCCGGACGGTGCCAATTGGTGTCAATATCGGTCCGATGCCAGATCTTGAAGATGCGGATCTGGCGATCAAGAGCGTGGTTAGTGCGGTCGAGCTTTTAGGGCCGCTGGCAGACTACCTTGCAATCAATCCGAGCTGTTCAAACGTTCGGATTGTAGATTTCCAGGATCCGTTCCTGCTCGTCGACCTTGTGAATGAGTTACGTGCTCGCCTGCCGTGGATTGCCGACAAGTTAACCCTCGTCAAGCTCAAGCCAGACACGACTGCTGACCAACTTGCTGGGATCTATCCTGTCTGTGTATGCAGACGCATAGGTTTGATTCTCGGCAACACATTTGGTATGTCGCGAGGTGCTCTCTCTGGACCGCGGTTATATCGGGGAATTCCAGGGCAGATTGAAAGTCTACCCAACCGGATCTCCCACGCGTATCAGGCAACCGGCGGGCTTGTTCCGATCGTGGCCTGCGGCGGGATCGAAACCGGTGCGCAAGCGTATGAGGTTATCCAACGAGGCGCAAGTCTCGTCCAGGGTCTGACCGGTTGGGTTTACGGTGGACCTTTTTGGCCAAGAGAGGTGTGCGAGGAGCTGGCGCGGCTTACTCGGCGCGAAGGCTTGTCAAACATCTCCGCATTACGCGGAACATATCCCGGGCGGTGAGCGAGAAATCGTGCACCGCCCTCGGACTTACAAAAAACAAACCACCAGCGTTAGCTGGTGTGTACGTTTGAAGCGAAGCATCGAATTTGAAAAAATAAAATCACCCCCAACGGTCTAGGAAGGAGGTGATTTTTGTGTCTCGAACACGCTATA
>Ga0247842_10005918_pt1 | contig 14134 bp, 27 predicted proteins | sample LaCruzMarch2015__3_FD_192411 | JGI IMG/M metagenome (GOLD analysis project Ga0247842, IMG submission 192411) | Freshwater microbial communities from meromictic Lake La Cruz, Castile-La Mancha, Spain - LaCruzMarch2015_19m | ecosystem: Environmental > Aquatic > Freshwater > Lake | place: Spain...
ATGAAATTTCTTTCGCTGAACCCCCACCGTTGTACGACAAATATTCTTTTTTGAAAAAATTTTGTAGTTCTTCGTAAGTGAATTTTTTGCGATATTGTGTTGTTTGTTCTAACCACACGCCTTTTTCAGTTTCAACTGCATTTCCATCAGCAATCCATTCCTTGAAAATTTTCATTTCATAGGCGTTAAGAATAGGTCTTTTTTTCATATTTAATTTTTGTATGTTAAAAGCAAAGTAAAACACATATTCATTCTTTGCTATGTGGTAAAGATACAAAAATTCAATTTTACCTAAAATTATTTTGATTAATTAATATAAAATGTCGTTATTAGACAATGAATATTCACCATTATTTTGTACGCTTTTAATTTGATTGGGATTAAGCACTACATATTGGTCATAGTATTTTGAACGAATGATAATACCATCGTGTCCTAAATTCAATACTTGTTCGCAATATTTTTTTGATAAATCAATAAGAATTAATTTGTTATCGTACATATCATAAGGTTCGCTATTAAAATCAAAAATGTAAAAGGGGTTTTCTATTCTTAAAAAACAATAAAATTCTAATCCATCAGCAATATATGAAATGAAATCTTTATGAGCATCTCGGACAAAATAAACACCAAAGTCATTGTTGTATTGGTTTTTATGAACTCCATCAATTAAAAAAGTGCTAAACCATTCTTTTGACCTTGATTTGTGATACATTACAATAGGAACATTCAATTCATTTTTTATTTTGCTATTTCCAAACCACTTATGAAAGTTATCATTCATCTTTTTTTCTCCTTGTATTAAATATTTCGTGTTAAACTTTTTTCAAGATTATCAAAATAAATATAAATAGGGTCAGTTACTATATAACTATTATTTATGTACTTGACTAAATTTTGGGAATAAAGCATATCCTCTGCAAAATTAACAGAATCAAATAAAACCAATTCCGCTATTGATTTTTTGTGTGGACATAAATGAAAATGATTTGTTTTTAATATTGCTTCGCCTGTATTGAAATTATCAATAAAAAGTGAAGGTAATATTTTGGTTTGGTTAATGCCATTTTGAATATGTGCTATTCCGATTAATAAAATATCAATTCCAAAGTTCAAGTGATGCAAAATTGTACTCAAATAATTTTCAGTAATGAAATCATCGTCATCAATAAAGCATACAAAATGCCCTTTTGCTATATTTATTAAATCATTTCTTTTTTGCCCTACCGATTTAGTCATATTATCGGTATCAATTATTATCTCTACGATTTCTTCTGCGTAATTTTTTGATATTTGTCTATGTAATTCAGAAACTAATTTCTTTAATTGAACCTGCCTTTCTTGGATTTCGACAGAACAAATAAGAATTGATAATATCATTCCCATCCGTTTTTCATTTTCTTGAAAATATTATTCAAAGCGTTTACGTTTTCGTATTCGGAGTTATCAGTTAATGATATAATTTTCCACGCTAAATTAATCATTTCTTGTTGCTTAATTTCATCGTCTTTAAAGCATTTAAGATATTTTTTATCAAACCCATATAGACCACCCCTACCTGTACTACTTCTCATAATTTCATAGCAATCGACATCGTAAACAATTTTACTATAAATATTTTCATTTAATTCATTTTTTTTAATCATTAAATTAGTTGTATTATTTACAAATTCATTGTCAAATTTTTTATCTATTAAATATTTTTTACAAATGTTATAGGATTCTGTTTCCCATACATCTTCACATTCTCCTTGCCTACCTATATCGTGGAAAGAAATAGCCAAATATACCTGTAACCTATTTATGCTATCTTTTGGCTCTGAATGTAAGTCCAATAAGTGTTTCGCAATAATAATAGACCTCGCAATATGCCCTTGTCCGTGTATTCTATGCAATCCATATTTTATTTGTTGTTCTTCAATCATTTGAGCAATTTCGGAATAATATGTATCAATGTATTCTTCCAACATACCTTTTGTTTTATTCATTTCGATTATTTTTATTTGTTTTTAATTATTTTTAATTGTTATAGATTACTAAATTTCATTTACTCGCCCTGCACTACCATTTATTAATTCGATTATTTTTAATTGTTTTCGATTATTTTTAGTTCTTTTTAATATATTTTACGTTTATTAATTCGATTATTTATTATTCTTTTTAATTATTATGTTTTATTCTCTAAATTATTATTTTCATTTATTATTAATCGTTATCAATAATTTCAGTTAATATTTTTTTTTACTTTTTTTTACTTTTTTTTACACACATTTGTAAACTATATTATTTTATTTATTATTTTTGTGTAAATATTTTTTCTATGAATAAGATTGATAACGAAGATACACAAATTCCCGATAATATCAATATTTCGGATATAACTGATTTACCAAGTAAAATGATTATTATTTGTATCAAAATGATAGTTGAACAACATCCTAACGATGCTGATTTGGGAAAACAAATAAGATTGTTATTTGACAAAATTAAACTTGACTGAAATTAGTTATTCTAATGAATAATCAATAATTATATTTTAATGATACTAAATTCATTTTTAAAACGAAACAATGTTAATTTAAGAAACCATCAAAAAATGGCTTTTGGTAGGCGTATTGTTTTTTGTTACAAGTCAATGTTACAAAATGGTTTGATTTCACAAGAATTGAAAAAGGTTAATATAAGTGAAAATGGAGTTAAAATGGAAGTGATTGATTATCCAAGAGAATTTTTTGAATCTAAACATTTTAAGAAAGTAGCAAACAAATATTTTAGAGATAAAAAAGTAAGAGTAGATGGTGCTTTATACCAATTAAAATAAATAATATGAGTTATATAGAAGGAAATTTTTTTCCAATGAAAGTTTATGTTCGTAATGAATATTTATATCAATTTACGAAAGGTCAGGGGGAGTTTACGGAAGCCGTAATAATTAGTGTACGATGTATGGCAGGTCAAGTTGCATTATTTCAAGTGTTATTGAACAATGGAGTGTTGCGTGATAAATTACCAAGCCACGCACTTTTAACAAATCCCCAACTACCTAATCCCGATTTGCCGTTTCACTATCTTCAAATTTGGAATTGTTTTTCAAGTAATTTTACCTTACTTGCTTTAAACTATTTGTATGATACAAAGATTAGTGTTTTTATGAAAGATAAAAAATGGTACGATGGCAGTTATTATGCAACAATAAATTGGGCAGAGAACGACAAAGATTGTGATTTAACCCTTGCACAAGACCCTATGGAACACAAAAGCCATCACATTTTATTATTAGATAATGGTCAAATAGCACTACAACCTAACAACCGAATTAAATGGGGAGAGCCAAGTTTTGTTACTAAACCTTTTCCCGAAAAACCCGACTATTTAGTAAACAATGAATGGTTTAATTCAGAGGGTTATGAAAAATGGCAAACAGAAGATTCAGATAGAATGTTTTATGATAATGAATAATATATGTTTTTATACAAAGTAGAAGTTAAAATAGCAACCAATCCAAAAATGGGTTTAGGTCTATTTACAAAAGAATTTATACCGAAAGGTGCAATAGTTTGGGAGTTTGTTGAAGGTGTTGATGTAAAAATGGATGAAACAACATTCAATAAATTAAATTATGCTCAACAGGACTTTTTTCAAAAATATGGGTGGAAAGAAGATGATGGTTTTTATTATTCGTCTTGCGATTTAACTAATTTCATAAACCATAGTCAAGAAAAAAATTTATATGTCATTGGTGAGGTAATAATTGCAAATAAAGATATTCAAATAGGTATGGAATTGTTTGAAGATTACAGCGAATTTGATAGCGAATTTGATACATATAAAAATGAATTTATCTAAAGAATATTAATTAGTAACAATTTAAAACAAAATAAAATGTCAAAAGAAAAAGAAAAAAACAAAGAAAAAAAGGCATAAAATGGAGATTTAACATCAAATAATTGGATGTTAGATGAAATAATTAAATCATTTGAAGATAGAGGACTTAATAGTAGTTCAAACATTGATTTAATCAAAGAATTGTGTGTTCAAAAAATGAAATATGGTCAAACTTGTATGATGCAATTAATCCATAAAACACAAGGATTTGATGAATTAAGAATGTCTAAGTATCACGAATCGTTACACGATGAAATAGAACAAAAAATTTTAGAATTAAAAAAGTAAGTAACCAATTAATAAATATAAAAATGAACTACACTTTAATTTTTGAAGATAAGAAAGGAAAAATGGAAACTACTGAAATTGTAGGAATATTACAGGTTTTTAATCAAATCAAAATAAATTTTCAAAGAATAAAAAAGAATGATTTAAAAATTACTTTGATTCAAAATGATGGCAATTTATCTGAATATTTATCAAAGCCAAAAAACACAAATGTTTTAATTCAAATGGTAAAGGATTATTACAAATTCATTGATGATAAACTTGCACTAATTAGAACTCCCGAAAAAGATGAAGTTCTTTTGTTTAATACAGGAAATTCAGATTGGTTTGATACGAATATTTTAGAAGCATTAAAAAGACCTTCTGATAAAACAACTAAACTATTTGTTGTTAAGAAATCAGATTTGATTGAAGTGAGTAAAAAACATACTTCACTTGAATTTATAAAGTAACCAATAAAAACAAATAAAATGAATAGTTTATTTTCAGTAAATGTTAAGTATTTAAAATTAAAAGAAGGCACAGATGGGTACAAAAAAATGAATGAAACCTATTTGGTTAATGCGGTATCTTTTACCGATGCAGAAGCGAAAACTGTGAAGGAAATGGAAATTCGTGGAATAGCAGAATTTCAAGTAGAATCAATCAAACGTGAAAAGTATTCTTACGTTTTGGAGAATCAAGAAGATGGTGGAATGTTTTACAATGCTATGATTGAATATTCCGTTGAACAAGAAGATAGTGAAAAGCCAAAAAAAATTAGAATGTCTTTGTGCGTTGAAAGTTCGCATATTGATAACGTAAATGAAATCGTAAAAGAAGTAGTTGCTAATGATTTTAACTATGGATTAATAAAGGTTAGTTTGAGTAAGATTTTCTATGTTATCAAGTAAAATGAAACGTATTAAAATATTTTTAGTAATTAATCTAATCTATTGGATTTTATTATGTTCCTATCCATTTGTTTTTATATTTTCAATAATTATGCCCCATAAAGTAGTTTGGGTAATAAAAGAAGCAAATAAATTATTGAATTTTTTTCGTTGGTCAAATTCCTTTCGTAGTTCATTTTGGAAATAGTAGAATTATTTATGAAACAGATATTGGGGGAGTATGAAAAAAAACAATTCCCCCAAAACAAAGGTTTTACATACAATACTTGCTACATAAAATCTTTGTATTTATATCCTACAATAGATATGGTTATCAAATCCCCATATTACTATGAAGTTTCAATCAATGATTATGTATTAAATGCAAATAATTCTTTTTATTTTTTCTTATACGACAAAGAAACAGATTTAATTGTAGGGAGTGTAGATGAAATTGATTTTGGAGAGATATGGGAAGATGATTTAAGATATAGCATATTTACTGCCGAAGATAAATTAGAACGTAGCACCTGTCCTAATTGTGGATTTTGGCTTATGGATAAATTGAATAAATATGGACACCATTTTTTAGGTTGTAGTGATTTCCCCGAATGTACTTTCAGTTGTGAAATTGATGAAATATAAAAATCTTAAATATTTTTGTTCAAGTGGTCTTTAAGTCCATCAATAGCAGAGTGCATTTCCGAAATAATTTGTTTTTCCCCAAATGCAAGTTGTTTTTTATTTTCCTTATATTTTTCCCAAACAATGTTTGCTATTACAGAAGTTCCAATACCCAAAATAAATGCAATAATATCGCTTCTATCTAATTTCATTCTTTATCTTTTAATTCCAACAATTTTTTTTCATACTTTATAACATCCCAAACAATAACGGCAGTAATTGATGAAATCACTCCTAAAAAAAAATATTTCCAATCGTTGCTTGACATTTTAATTTTCGTAGGTAGAAGTATTTTTTAAATCTCGTATCGGGAATGTATAAGTAATGGTCATTCCTTTCTGTGAAATGATATTTGCACCACGTTTTTTCAATCCTGCTAAATGCCGAGTATAAGCGGTTTTGTTTGTGTGATTTCGAGTATAAATTACCCTTTCGCCTTTTCGTGTTTTTGATTTAATTCGTGCCATTTTTTTGTTTTTTAGATTGTTTCAGTTTCTACTTTTGGAGTAGTTGTAGTAGGGGCAGGTTCAACAGGAGTAGAAGTGGTATTCTTTTTTGTAACTGATTCAATTACAGATGCAGTTAAACCACCTGCAATAGAACCCAATATAAAGAATCCAATATATCCCCAAGCACCTTTTTTCTTTGAAAATGCGTAGTATAAACCACCTAATGCACCTGCACTTGTCAAACCCATTCTAAGGTTAGAAATTTTTTTATTACTAGCCATTTTTTTTGTTTTAGTGTTTTATTTAACCCAAAGATATATTTTTTTTTACAAAAATGATTATATTTGAAAATGAATTTCTTAAACGAGCAAGTAATATTAGAATTAGGTAATCAATTTACCGAATGGCGAAAAGATTTAGTTTTAACCCATCATATTTTTGGCGATGTTCCGCATTTTTGGATTGTAGAACAACATATTTTTGACAGAACACAATGCCCTTTTATTTGTGATTTTATTATATTGCACAAATTTTCGGGAGATATTCGTAAATTCGATTTGTCCATTAAATACAACAATTATCCCACTTTTTACGATTTGATTTTAATACCAATGTTTGAAAAATATTGTTTGGAAAATAAAATTGAATTGAAAGTAATAAAGCGAAATGTCTATGAATGATAAAATATTGATTCTCGGTGGGGATGGTATGTTGGGCAGTAGTTTTTATTTCGGAACACAAATAGGTAGAAATGATGCAGATTTGACCGACTATGAAACGACCTTTAAACTGATTGAAAAACACAATCCATTATGGGTAGTAAATTGTGCAGGAAAAGTTGGTGGTGTTCAAGCAAACATTGAAAATAAGTTCGATTTTTTTGAAAAAAATATTTTGATAAATCTCAATGTGGTAAAGGCGTGTATGGAATTAAAAGTGCCTAATTTAATATCATTTTTAAGTACCTGTATTTTTCCCGATTCATATTCATTAAATGGTGATTTAGTGGAAAACCAATTACATAAAGGAGAACCACACGATTCCAATTATGCTTATGCTTATGCAAAAAGAATGACTGACGTTCTTTCTAAAATAGCAAGAGAAAAGGGGTTCAATTATCAATGTTTAATTCCAACCAATTTATATGGATATAATGATAACTACGACTTAAATAATTCTCACGTTATTCCTGCTTTAATTAGAAAAGTTGGTGAAGGAATTTTAGAAGCCAAAAAACAAGGTAAAAACGTAGTGGATATTGAAGTTTGGGGAACAGGGCAACCTATTCGTGAATTTTTATTTGCAAATGATGTAGTGGGAATTGTTTTAAAAATAATTGATGAAAATATCAAGTTTGGAAATATGATAATTAGTGGGGATAAATCTTACACGATAAAAGAAGTGATTGATACCATCATTGAAATATACAGAGAAATTACCAATAATGAATTTTCAATATTGAGTAATTTTAATCCGTCTAAACCCGATGGTCAATATAAAAAAACCACCGATACATCGAAATATAAAATACTTATAGATATTGAATTAACTGACTTAAAACAAGGATTGAAGTTAGTTATCGTAGATTATTGGAAATCAATTAATTAAATAATAAAATAATGAAATTAGCATTTGTTACAGGAATTAGCGGACAGGATGGAAGTTACCTTGCAGAATTTTTACTTGAAAAGGGTTACAAAGTGGTTGGATTAGTAAGACGACACTCCGTTGCTGAAAATCAATCGGAAAGGATTGAACATATAAGGGAAAATATAGAATTGCATTATGGCGATTTAACGGATTATGCTTCACTCCTAAAAATATTTTCAGCATATAAATTTGATGAAGTTTACAATTTAGGTGCTATGTCCAATGTGGGTGTAAGTTTTAAAATGCCTATTTATACGCAAGAATCAAATTATTTAGGATTTATTAATTTATTAGAAGTAATCCGAGCAACCCAATCAAAAGAAATAAAAATATATCAAGCAAGTTCATCGGAAATGTTTGGTAATTGTGTTGATGAAGATGGTTTTCAGCGTGAAACTACTCCGATGATGCCTGTTTCTCCCTATGGGGTATCAAAATTATCGGCTCATTTGTACGCAAATCATTATCGTAGGGCGTATAATATGAATATTTGGTGCGGAATATTGTTCAATCACGAATCTCCTCGCAGGGGTACTAATTTCGTTACAGGAAAGGTTGCCAAAAGTGTTGCTGAAATTAAATTAGGATTGCGTGATAAAATTCAATTAGGAACATTAGATACTTTTAGAGATTGGGGGCATAGTTTTGATTTTACGAAAGTTATGTATCAAATGTTAAATGAAACTGAACCCGATGATTTTATTTGTTGCACAGGAATTACTCATTCGGTAAGAGTTCTTTGTAAAGTTGCTTTTGAAAAAATTGGAATAACTAATTTTATGGATTACATAGAAATTGTAGATAAATATAAGCGTGATGAAGAACTTACATATCTTCGAGGTTGTTCAGATAAATTATTAAAAGAAATTAATGTTTCATTTGAATATGACTTTGAAAAAATGATTCACGAAATGGTGGATTACCATTTGAATAATCTGAAAAGATAATTTTTTTCCTTAAATCTTAATACACTTAATTTTTTTCCTATATTTGTTATAATTAACTTATTTAGGAATAAATTTTCGTTGCAAAAAATTAAATTGCTCATAACAAAAAACAAAAAAATGAAGGATAAAAAAGTAAAAATCAAATCGAATGAAAAAAATGGTGAGAGTTGGCAAACAATTAATAAAGGAAAACCCATTTTTTACAAAGATGTAAAGCATTGGATTGTTTATGAATTTAATGACAAAATTCTTATTGCTCGAAATGAAGATTTAACAGGAGTATTTTGTGTAAAAAAAACATCAACACATCACTAATTAAATTATAGAAAATGATACAGATTCACAACAATTAACATTATTTGAATAATTAAATATGAAAAAAGAAAAACCAATAATCCAAGATTTATCAGAATTGAGCAACGCTTTATCAAAAGAGCAATATCAAGATTTATGGAAGCAAAAGAAATATGATTGGCGTGAGCAAATATCAAGAAAAAATAGGCGGTGGTTAAAAGAAAATGAACAATCGGAGTTAAAGCAATATATGGCTTTCCCAAAAGTTTATCAAACCATTAAGAACAATTTGTTAGATGAAAAAAAACGGAATTATATAATTCATATAATAACCAATTTTTTACCATTGAAAAATACGAAGCAGGTGATATTGTTTAGAGAAGAAAATCCGACTTGTCCATTCACAAAATATCAACTTACCGATATGCAAGGATTGATTGTTGGTAATAGAGATAGACATATAGCATTTTCGGGTGTGAACACAAATGTTTTTTTAAGCGGTATAGGATTACAAGAATTGTATCGTTTCGTGTTGGATTGCACTAAAAACTTTGACACAAAAGAAGGTCAAATTGTAAATTTTGCATTAGATTCTATCCGAAAAAAAGAAGAAGAAGAAAGACAAAATCAGCAAAAAAAATAAAATAAAATTGCCTACATAAAACCCACGTTTTGCCACGAAAACAAACGATTTTTGTAAATAATTTATTTTAATTTATGATACCGATATTTTATACTTAATTTTATACTTTTATGAAAGAATTATTAGAACTCAAATTTTACCTTATGAAGAATGGTATAAATCAAACGAAATTAAGCGAAGCCACAGGTTTGCATAAAAATACAATTAGTAGATTGCTTAATACAGGTCAAGGTGCAAAAAGTACAAAGGAACTTGTAAGATTGTATTTAGGATTGGATAAAGAAGATTTTTCCAATTTATTAAATGGCTAAAAAAACCCGACAAGACGAAGAACCCAAAAAAAAGAAAAAGGTCGGCAGACCAAAAAAAAGAGGAAGGAAAAAGGTTTATTACAAATCAAAAAAAAGTAAAAAATCTACCAAGAAAAAAGGATTTTCTTCTAATTTAACTTACAATAGGGTACGCAAGGTATTGTGGCAGAATTTCCGTGAAGATTTTGCCACCTATCGTGCTTTTGTATCAAATCAAAAGGATGCCGATGGCAAACCCATTAAAGGAACAAGTATTGTTTCGTTAGTTTTTGAACAATGCAAATCTCTTGATTGCCTTGATGAAGATATAATAGCAATTTATAAACAATTTAGAAATCAAAATCCTAACGATGAAGTTCCAATTTTACCCGATTTATATTATGAAAACCATCCTTATTGGGAATTAATTACAGAAGATTGGTGGGCAGGTTTTGATGAAAGAATTTGGGTTGTTTCACCTATGTTATTGTTTGACCCCGATTATTTTTTAGGTGTTTTAGGTTCAGACAGGTTGGTAGATGAAAATGACCAATTATTGAATAGAAGATTCGATGGAAATAGGGGAGATAAATTAATTGAAGGAAAAGCAAAAAGATTCAAGGAATTTGTAGATTATTGCAATCAACTACAAACGCAGGGATTTATAACAGGTTCAGACGAAGTACCGAATTGGCGTTTTACAGGTAAAGAAGATATTGATGATAATAATGTTTATTGGAGTGAAGAAAATCAACGATGGGAAATACGCATAATAATTTGTGATAGTTTTGGAGATATAGAAAGTTATGGTTTTGTACCATCCGAACCCGATTTGCCTATTGATGAAGATGAAATAAATAGAATTTTAGGCAGACAACAACCTACGGAAGAAATACCACCTATTATTGTGAGCCAAACACAAATGCCTTTTGAAGAATATCAAGGGTTGAGTAAAGAAGAAATTAAATTACGAGAAAAGGAAATAAAAGTTAAGGAAAAAGAATTAGATTTAGAGGAAGCAAAAAGTAAAAGAAAAGATACGTTATTGGAACAATTCATCAAAGGAAAAATAACTGCAAAACAACTTGAAAATTTATTGAAATTGATATAATATGTTGGAATTAGATTTTAATGATGTAGAAAAATTCAAAGAAAATTTAGTAGGTAGAAAACTAACTTTTCGTGTAGAAAGAAAAAGAAATGAAACGTCTTTTTTGGTTAATGGTAAAAAAATTGCAAAAGCCAATCAACGAAATTCGGTAAACACTTCTGCCAATCAAAATAATAAATCCATCTTGAACATTTTTGCAAGTGTAAAAAAATCAATTAATAAATATTTAGAAAAAAACAATTTTGAAATTGAAAAAAAACAAAAAATTTATGAAAGTTCATTTTTGAATAGAATTTTGTTTGATGGATTAAAAAATGGAACACCATTTTATTACATAGATGTAAAGCATTGTTATTGGAGAATTGCATTTTTGAATGGTTATATTTCAGAAAGTTATTACAATAAAATTCTGAAAGACCCCGATATGAAGTTATTTAGAAATATGGCATTAAGTTGTATAATCGCACCGAGAATAATGGATTATTATAAAAAAGGTACTTTTATTAATACAATTCAAGAAGATACGCAGTTGTATCAAGATGTTTACGAAAACATAAGATTTACGGCTTGGAATATTTTTGGTAAATTATGTTTTGAAAAAATTGGAAAAGAAAATACCATTGGATATTTTACCGATGGAATTATGATTTTTGAAAAAGATGTTAATTTGGTAAAAACAACTCTATCAAGAGCAAAATTACAGTTTAAAGTAGTAAAGTGCATCAAGGTTAAGCACAAACACTATATGAATACCGATACAAGCAAGGTGATTCGCCTGTAATTTATCCAAACATTCATTCTATTGGATTCGGCAAGACCAATCCAAACTTAACACAAACTTAAAGAAATATTAACACAAACTTAACTAATTATCTTTTGCGATAAGAAAATTGTCCTTATCTTTGTCCTATCAGTTCAACAACGCAATCGTTCTTTGAATCGGACTGACAGGGTGGTAACAAGCGTATGTACTTGCACCCGATGGATTGAGCAGGATTGCTATACGGATGTGAAGTTGGTTGTGTGTGTGCCTATGTGCCTTATTGAGTGGTGTCTTTAAGGGGGTAGCAAAAATGTGAATGAAGTTCTTGCATTACTCGGCTACAATGGTGGCTTAAAAGTTCTTTGACTTATTGGGAAGATGGTAAAAAAAAATGAAAGTAAATAATCGTTATATCGAATGGTTACAGGGGGGTTCGATTCCCCCCCGATAACAAACCCAACAGGTGCAGGGTTAATTGCACCAATTATTTATTTAATTTTTTATCAAAATGAAACTTAACAAGTTTATTGAAAAAAGAGGTGATTATGATGGGAGAATCGCAGAAAAAGAAATTATCGTGCGATTAACACCTTTGCGTTACAAATTGTTAACAAAAAGCGTGAAGAAATGGAATTACAATCACAAATATCCTTATGGTATTTCACCGAATGGATATGCTTACAGGTGTGGTTGCGAACACGATTGTTGTGGTTGTTTGGTTGGCGAAAGTGTTGGTGTAGAATTTAACCGAATGGTGAATGATTGGTATTTTGTAAAACTTACTTATTCAGCATCATATAATTATTAACAAAAAAAGGGGTGCGACTTTAACGCACATTTTTATTTATCAATTTATTAAATTTTATCAAAATGAAAAAAGGTGGTATCAGACAAAAAACCATTGATTCGATGGTTAGTTTCTTGAATTTGTTGAAAGGACAAACATTGACAGGAAGGGAAGTAAACAATTTGGCGAGAGAATTGAATATTCGTGCGAATGTTCATCATTTTGCTTTACAATTAAATTTTTGTGGGCGAAAAGGTAAAGAATATGCTTTTGCGGATTACGATTTTGAACCGATACACGCACGACAATTAATTAAATTATCCAACGAATATAATGTTAGGGTGGTTGAAGAAGCACGAATTAGAAAAGAAGAAAAGCAAAAAGAAATTATTAAAGGTGCGGTTGAAATTACTGAAACACAAAATCTTTTTGGAGAACCGCAAGAAAGTGATAATTTTAAAAAAGAAACAACAATGGCAATAACCGATTATTTTCAAAATCTTTTTGGTGGCAATAAAAATTCAAATAACGAATTAAAATTGTTACAAGAAGAAAATGATTTGTTGAAAAAAAATAATGACAATTTGTTATTTGAAATCAAAAATCTAACCGCACAAATTTCTGCATTGGAATTACAAAATTCGATAAAAAATAATTTATCAAATTTTGATGAAGAAGAAATTGAAATGTTGCGAGGAAAAGTGGAAGGATTTGAAAAATTGTTTAGTTTTTATTTTAAATAATTATCGAATGGTTACAGGGAGGGTTCTATTCCCTCCCGACAACAAACCTAAATGGACAGAGTTGATTGTCTTAAATCTAATTTTTAATCAAATGAATAATTTTATTGAACCTCGTAATTGGTGGAATCGTGATTATGCTACTGAATGGTGGCGTAATAATGGGCATTTTAACGATGATTTATATTTGGCGATTTTGGTCGCAAAAGAACATCGAAAAAATAAATCAGTATCAATTAAAGAAAACACACAAGATGAACATGGAAGAAAACAATTTATTTTCTTTCGATTCTTACTTATTAGAAAGTGGTTGGGAATTGAAAGGGAAAATATGGTGGAAACACAACAAGACAATAAAAGTAATTATGAATCAAGGAGAGAAAATTAATTACCTTATGATTGCATTGAATTTAAACGACAAAATAAAACACAAGCACATTGTTACTTGCGAGATTCCTACGAATTGGGAAGAAGCAGAAATAATTTTTCAAAAATGTAGGTTAAACTATTTTAATTATTATCAAAATGACACAGAGAACATCTATTGAAACATACACCGAAATAAAAAATTCGGGTTTGCTATCAGAAAAGCGTTGGCGAGTTTATGATATTTTTTATCAAAATAACAGACCATTGACAGGGGCAGAAGTCAGTCAAATTTACAAATCAAATTATCCATCATCACAACATTCGGAAACTATCCGTAACCGAATTACTGAATTAAAAGAAAT
>Ga0247842_10005923_pt1 | contig 14121 bp, 10 predicted proteins | sample LaCruzMarch2015__3_FD_192411 | JGI IMG/M metagenome (GOLD analysis project Ga0247842, IMG submission 192411) | Freshwater microbial communities from meromictic Lake La Cruz, Castile-La Mancha, Spain - LaCruzMarch2015_19m | ecosystem: Environmental > Aquatic > Freshwater > Lake | place: Spain...
GAAGCACTACCTGCCGACGGCCAGCGGCCTCGGTCAGGTGGTCCGCTTCTATTCCTACGGGATCTTCAAGGGCGAGCGCCACCCCTACCGCAAGGCGTATTGGCGCAAGCACAACCCGCTCCAGGCGATCGCCTACCTGGCACTCAAGATCGTACTGTTCCCGCTCATCTGGGCCTCGGGGATCATCTATCTCCTGTATTCCGTCTGGGGCGACATGGCGGGCGCCGCGCCCTGGCTGGAGCGGGTGGCGCTGATCCATACCGCCACCGCTTACGCGATCCTCGCCTTCGTGATCATTCACGTCTACATGCTCACCATCGGCCATTCCTTCCTGCACCATGTGGCCCCGATGGTGAGTGGCTTCGATGAGGTCGAACTGAGCCCGGAAGAAGAAGCCTATCTGATCACGGACGAACCCCACCGCATTCGCTGAACCCTTGGACCCCAGGCCGGATTCAACAGACCAGTCCGGCCAGGAGCGATGAAGCGCCGGCGGGCCATGCGCCTGGCCGGACAGGCCTCGTGCCCGGCTTCGATCGCCGTACGTGCGGCGCCCGCGTCGGTGTCGACAACGACGAAACAGGCTCAGCGCGCGAAGCTCGGATCCACGCTGGAAGTGAGTCCGAAGCGCGCCCGGCGCCGGCCGCGGATGGACTGCCTGGCTGAGGGTGATCTACTGGCTCATCGCGCCCGGTGCCTTGAGTACCACACTGCCGATCGGCACCCCCAGATCCTCGGCAAGGATCGGGCACTTGGCCAGCAGGAGAAAGAACACTGGCGCCCGGACCTCACTGAGTGTCTCGTAGTTCGCCTGGCCCTTGGCGATGATCAGCGGCGCCCGCGCGAATTGCTCGCGAAATGCCGGCGAGCAGCGATCGAGCAAGGTGCCGGGCGCCTCTGAACCGTTATCGATGATGTGAGTGAGCAGGTCCAGGCCGGCGGCCACGGCGTCCTCCCGGGTCGCATCGTTGATGATCGGGCCGGCCTTGACGACATAGGTCACCGGCCGGGCGATGGTCTCGATCAGGACCCGATCGAACACCGTTTCACCCGCGTTGTCGGCCAGGTAGAGGACGGAGTCGACCTCCCTCAGTGCCTGGCGCAGGTACTCCAAGCCGTTGATGGCGAAGGGCTGTTCCAGCACCCGTGCCAAGGTTGCCTGCACCTCGTAGTGCTCCGCCGCGCCATCGTCGATGATGTTGCCCGCGATGGCGATGCGCACGGCGGTCTCCAACGGATCGGCGGCGGTGCGCACGCGTTCGCGCAGGGCGGGGAGCAGTGCCAGGGCTTGCGCCGTGGCGTCGCTCTTGCTCTGAGCATAGGGATCGGGCCTGTGGGTCGCGCGCCGGACCATCCGGTGGATGGCCTCCGCCATCACCGGCGGCGTTGCCTGCGCCGGCAGGGCGTGGAGCTGATCCATGGTTTCCAGCAGGATCTCACGTTGCAGTTCCACCGAGGCCTGGGCGTGACGGGACGCGCTCAACGCCTGACGCAGGAAGCAAGGGTAGCAGTCGAGATAGGTCTTCATAGCGCGATAGGATAGATCAAAGGTTGCATCTGATGGTCGGTCCGGCAGTTCATCACCTCGGGTGAGAATAGCCGCAGCAGGATCGGCGGTCGGTACGGCAGCCCACACGCCTGGGCTCGACAATGCGGTGGGCCAAGCCGACCGCGCAGCAGCAGGTCGATCAACTGCCGGGCGCGAGCCGTCGCGCCAGCCAGTTGCCGGCGATGAGTTCGGCGTAGGTGCCGCGGGCCGCGATCCGGCCGGCGTCGAGCACCAGGATCTCGTCCATCGCCTCGAGGCCCCAGGGGCGGTGGGTGACGAGCAACACGCTGCGTCCTGCCATGAGGCGCCCGACGGCCTGGAGCAGTGCCCGTTCCGCGGGCGCGTCCAGACCCTCGGTGGGCTCGTCCAGGAGCAGGATCGGGGCATCTTTCAGCAGCGCCCGGGCGACCGCGATGCGGCGCGCCTCGCCGCCGGAGAGGCGCACGCCGGTCTCGCCGACCCAGGTGTCGTAGCCCGCGGGCAGGGTGCCGACGAAGTCGTGGATCTGGGCCGCCCGGCAGGCCGTCTCGAGCAGGGCCTGGGAGGCATCCGGCCGTGCCAGCAGCAGGTTATCCCGGATACTGGCGTTGAACAGGTGGGTATGCTGGGAGACCAGCGCGAGATGGCGACGGATCTCCTCCCCCGCATAGTCGGCGAGGTCGTGGCCACCCAGTCGAATCTCCCCGGCGGCAGGGGCCCAGAAGCGCAAGAGCAGGTTGAAGAGCGTGCTCTTGCCTGACCCGCTGGCCCCCACCACCGCGACCCGCCGCCCGACCGGCAGGTCCAGGTCGATCCCGTCCAGCGCCGCTCGGGTCGCCCCCGGATAGGTGAAACGCACCCCACGCAGGCGCAAATCGAAGCCCGCCGGCGGGGGCGATGGCCCCGGCGGCTCGGTCACCGCGGGGGCTGCATCGACGATGGCAAACAACCGCCGGGCCGCGGTCAAGGCGGCCCCAAGCTGCTGGAAGGCCGCGGGCAGCGGGGCGACGGACTCGAAGGCGGCCAGCGCCAGCAGCGCCAGCATGGCCAACTCGGGCGGGGCGATGCGCCCCTCGCGCACCAGTGGGATGGCGAGCCACAGGATGCACCAGAGGGCCAGGTTGGCGCACAGGCCCAGCGCGCCCTGGGCCGCGCCCGCGTACCCGCCCAGACGCACCTGCGCGGCGGCGAGCTCCGCGCTCGCCGCGTTCAGCCGCTGCACCTGCGCCGGCGCCGCACCATAGACCAATAGCTCGGGCAGGGCCTGGACCCCGTCCACCACGGCTTCGCGCAGCGCGGACTCGGTCTCCACCAGGCGGCGCCCGGGCGCGGCGCCGACGCGCGCGCTCCAGAGCGGAACCAGCCCGCCCCCGGCCGCGAGGAAGGCAAGTACCGTCAGTGCCGACGCACGGTCGTAACGGGCCAGGAAAACGGTGAGCAAGACCGCCCCCGCCACCGCGGTCAGCACGGGTACCAGGGTCCGGACATAGAGTTGCTCCAGTGAGTCGATGTCCGAGCGGATGCGGCTGAAGAGGTCGGCGCTGTGCAACTGCTGGAGCCGGGCGGGGGCCAGGGGCTCCAGGTGGCGGTAGAACCAGACCCGCAGATGGGAGAGCAGGCGCAGGGTCGCCTCGTGGGTGACCAGCCGCTCCAGGTAACGCCCGCCGGTGCGGGCCATGGCACTGCCGCGGATCAGGGCCGCGGGGGTGAAATAGTTCATGGACGCCCCGGCGGCGCCAGCCCAGGCCATGGCGGCGATGAACCACCCCGAAACCGCCAGCAGGCAGACGTTGGCAAGCAGGGTGAGCAGGGCCGCACCGAACCCCAGCAGGACCCAACCCCGATAGGGTGCGAAGAGCCCCAGCAGCCGGAGCAGGGTCCGCAGGTCGCCGGCGGGTCCTGGCCTCATGACGGCCCCCGATAGGCCGTGACCAGCCGCCGGTAGGGTCCGTCGCGCGCCAGTAACTGCGCGTGCCGGCCGGATTCGACCACCCGTCCGCGCTCCAGCACCAGGATGCGATCGGCGCGCTCGACCGTCGCGAGCCGGTGGGCCGCCACCAGCAGGGTGCGGTCGCGGGCCAGGGCGTCGATGCCCAGTTGCACCGCGGCTTCGCTTGCGGGGTCGAGACTCGCGGTGGCCTCGTCCAGGAGCGCCAGGGGGGCGTCGCGCAGAAAGGCCCGGGCCAGGGCGAGGCGCTGGATCTGCCCGCCGGAGAGCCCGGCGCCGCGCTCCCCGAGCGGCGTGAGATAGCCCAGGGGGAGCGCCTCGATGAAGTCTGCCGCCTGGGCGCGGCTGGCCGCCTCACGCACCGCCGTCATGGGCGCGTCCGGGGCGCCGAGCCGAAGGTTGTCCAGGATGGTGCCGCGCAACAGCCGGGGGGACTGGGGCACCCAGGCCAGGCGGCGACGCCAGTCGGCGAGATCCAGCTCGGTCAGGTCGCGGCCGTTGACCAGCACTGTGCCCTGATCGGGGCGGATGAACCCGAGCAGCAGATTGATCACCGTCGTCTTGCCCGCGCCGCTCGCGCCCACCAGGGCGACCCGCTCCCCGGGGCGGACCTCGAAATCGGCGCCGGCGAGTGCCGGCCGACCGGGCTCGTAGGCAAAGTGGACGGCCGCAAATCGGATGTGCAGTGGCGCCTTGGGGTCGAGTCGCAGCGGCGCCGCGCCGCGTTCGGGCAGCGGCGTCGCCAGGATCGCCAGCAGCCGCTCGGCCGCGGTCACCGCCTGCAGGCGCCCGTGGTAATGGGTGCCCAGGTTGCGCAACGGCTGATAGAACTCCTGGGCCAGCAGCAGGATGAAGAACCCCTGGAGAAAACCGATCGCGGGCAGGGGGGCCCAGTCGGGCAACGGCAGGTTCAGATGATAGAGACGGAACCCGATGAAGACCGCCAGGATGGCAATCCCCAGGCTGGCGAACAGCTCCAGCACCGCCGAGGAAAGGAAGGCGACGCGCAGCACCCGCATGGCGCTCATCCGGTAGTCGTCCGAGATGCGGGCGATGACCTGCGCCTCGCGGCGGCTGGCGTTGAAGAGCTTGAGCGTGGTGAGCCCCTGGATCGTATCCAGGAAGTGCCCGCCCAGCCGCGCCAACGCCTGCCAGTGCTGTTGGTTGATCTGCTCCGCACCCTTGCCGATCAGCAGCATAAAGAGCGGGATCAGCGGCGCGGTGAACAGCAGGACCAGACCCGAGAGCCAGTCCAGGGGGAAGACGATGACCAGGATCGCGACCGGCATGGTCGCCGTCAGGGCCAGCGCGGGCAGGAAGCGGGCGAAGTAGGCGGTCAGTCCCTCGATCCCGGTGCTCAGGTCCTCCGCCAGGGCGCCGCTGCGCTCACCCGCCAGCCAGCGGGGTCCCAGTCCTTGGATATGGGTGAAGAGTTGCTCACGCAGGGCGACCTTGACCCGCCCCGCGCCCTGCACCGCGGCCCATTCGGCGAGCCAGGCGAGTAGTGCACGCGCCGCAAAGACCCAGAGCAACGGCCAGAGCCAGACCCGCGCCTGGTCCAGGTCCGCGCCGCGGAAGATCGCTGCATCGACGACGTTGGCCAGGAACCAGGCCTGGAGGATGGTCAGCAGCCCGCCCGCCGCGGCGCCACCGATGGCGAGCGTCAGCCAGTGCCCGGTCAGTGGCCGCTGTGCCCGGAGCCAGCCTTGGGCAGACATGGGCCAGGACCCGTCGGGCCGCGCGCCGCGGTCCGGACGCCCCTGTTATCCGGCGCGGCTTCCCGCTGCGGTGCGCTGCCCCTCATCGTCGGCTTGCCCGAAGCACTGCTCCGACTCGTACCACATGACATTGATGATGCCGAAGGCCACCGCCAACAGCACACCCAGCAGCCAGGCGAAATACCACATTTCTCTTGCTCCCAGGCGGGCCGCTCTGCGGCCCGCTTCGTAGGGTCCGCTATGCGGACCGATGGTCGTAGGGTCCGCTGTGCGGACCATCGGCACCTCAGTACGCCAAATGCTCCTGCTCGCGGATCTCCTCCACCGTCACCCGCCGCCACATCTTGGTGTAGGTCCACGCGGTATAGCCAAGGATGAGGGGGATGAAGATTGCCGTCGCCCAGAACATCACCGTCAGGGTGAGTCGACTGGAGACCGCGTCCCAGACCAACAGGCTATGCCCCGGATGGGTGCTGGACGGCATGATGAAGGGAAACATAGCGGCCCCGGCCGTCATGATGATACCGGTCAGGGCCAGCGCACTCGCGCCCAGTGCCCAGCCCGCCCGGTTGGCCCCGGAGAGCAGCACGGCCAACCCCAGACCGGCGAAGCCCAGGAGGGGGAAGACGAGCGTCCAGGGATACTGACTGTAGTTGCCAAGCCAGGCCCAGGCGGCGATCTCCACCGTCTTGCCGAGCGGGTTCGCCACCGCCCCCAGGTCCGGCATCGCGACGACCCGGAAACCGTCGACCCCCAGGGCCAGCCAGACCCCCGCGAGCGCGAAGGCGCCGATGGTCGCCAGTCCCGTGCGCCGGGCCCAGAACGCGGCCCGGGAGGCGATCGGCTCGGCCGTACGCAATTGCAGCCAGACCGCCCCGTGCAGGGTCAGCATCCCCAGGCTCACCACCCCGGCCAACAGGGCGAAGGGATTGAGCAGCCCGAAGAAGCCGCCCGCATAGGAGGGCCGCAGGAACTCATCCAATTGAAAGGGCACGCCCTGCAACAGATTCCCAAAGGCGATGCCGAACACCAGGGCGGGCACCGCCCCACCCACGAAGAGCCCCCAGTCCCAGGCGCTGCGCCAGTGCGGGTTCTCGATCTTGCTGCGGTAGTCGAAGCCCACCGGTCGGAAGAACAGGGCGAACAGCGCCAACAGCATGGCGAAATAAAAGCCTGAGAAGGCGGTGGCATAGACCAGGGGCCAGGCGGCGAAGATGGCCCCGCCGGCGGTGATCAGCCACACCTGATTGCCGTCCCAATGAGGGCCCACGGTATTGATGATGACCCGCCGCTCCAGGTCGTTCTTGCCCAGGAAGGGCAACAGCGTGCCCACCCCCATGTCCATCCCATCGGTGACGGCGAAGCCGATCAGCAGCACCCCCACCAGCACCCACCAGATGAACTTCAGTGTTTCGTAGTCGAAAATCATGATGCGTTGCCTTTGGCTTCAGGGTTCTGCGCGCTGGGGTGCCGCGGCCGGTGCCGGGCCGCCGCCATGGCCGCGCGGTGGATCAGCCCGCTCCTCATCGGTACCCGCGGTAGGGTGCTCATGGTGATACTTGCCGGTATGCAGGGCGCTCGGTCCCATGCGTCCGAACTTGAACATCAGGAACATCTCGATGCCGAACAGGATGGTGTAGAAGACCAGGAACCCGCCGAGGCTGATCCGCAGATCGGTCGCGGTCAGGCTGGAGGCGGCAATGGCGGTGGGCAGTACTTCACCGATGGCCCAGGGTTGGCGGCCGAACTCGGCCACGAACCAGCCGGTCTCCACCGCCAGCCAGGGGACCGGGATACTGAGCACGAAGAGCCACAGGAGCCAGCGGTGGTGCTGGATGGTCCGCCGGGCGTTGAACCAGAAGCCCAGGACCATCAGCAGCAGCATCCAGACCCCGGCCCCGACCATGACCCGGAAGGCCCAAAAGATCGGCGCCACCTCGGGGATCGAGTCCTTGGTCGCCAACTGGATCTGTTCCTCCGTCGCCTGGGCCGGATTCTCGGTGTAGCGCTTCAAGAGCAGACCATAGCCCAGGTCCGCCTTGTGTTCGGAGAAGCGTGCACGGTTCTCGGGGGTATCGGCGCCGGTGCGCAACTGCTGGAGGTACCCGTAGGCGATCATGCCGTTACGGATACGCGCCTCGTGCCCCTTCATCAGGTCCTTGAGCCCCATCACCTGGGTATCCAGGGAGCGGGTGGCGATCAGGCCGAGCAGATAGGGGATCTTGATCGCATGGGCGGTGTCCGCTTCCTCGTTGCTTGGCAGACCGAACACGGTGAAGGCGGCCGGTGCCGGCTCGGTCTCCCATTCCGCCTCGATCGCCGCCAGCTTGACCTTTTGCACCTCGCCGATCTCGTAGCCGGACTCGTCGCCCAGCAGGATCACCGAGAGGATCGCGGCCATCCCGAAGCCCACCGCCACCGCGAAGGACCGCTTGGCGAAGGCCAGGTCCCGCCCCTTGAGCATGTACCAGGCACTCAACCCCAGCACGAACATGGACCCGGTCACATAGCCCGCCGCCACCGTGTGCACGAACTTGACCTGCGCCACCGGGTTCAGCAGGACCGCGGAGAAGCTCACCATCTCCATGCGCATGGTTTCAAAGCTGAACTCCGAGCCGACCGGATTCTGCATCCAGCCGTTGGCGATCAGGATCCACAGGGCGGACAGGTTGGAGGCCAGGGCGGTGAGGAAGGTCACCCCCAGGTGCTGGACCTTGGTCAGGCGCTCCCAGCCCAGGAAAAAGAGCCCGATGAAGGTGGACTCCAGGAAGAAGGCCATGAGCCCCTCGATGGCCAGGGGCGCGCCGAACACGTCCCCCACGTAGTGGCTGTAATAGGCCCAGTTGGTGCCGAACTGGAACTCCATGGTCAGCCCGGTGGTCACCCCGAGCGCGAAGTTGATGCCGAAGAGCTTACCCCAGAACTTCGTCATGTCCCGGTAGATGGTCCGGCCGGTCATGACATAGACGGTCTCCATGATCACCAGGATCCAGGACAGGCCCAGGGTCAGGGGCACAAACAGGAAGTGGTACAGGGCCGTGCCGGCAAACTGCCAGCGCGACAACTCGATCATGGTGCTGTCCAGCATGGTGGTTTCCCAAGAAGTAACAGTGGTTTAGAGGGATGGGCGTCCGGTCGCAAAGGGGGCGTCCCGGGGGTGGAGCGCGCGCGATCTTAACCCGACCGCGCGGGGCAACGCGATGCGAGATCGCAACGTCGCAACGTTGCCAGAGGGGGGGGTTGCCGTTCAGACCCGGCGGCGCCGGCCGGGCTTCGCCCCGGGTCAGCCCAGCGTGACGACGGCTCCGGCGCTGGGGTTGGCGGACTTGCCGTGAAATGCATCGGGGGACACTGGCTTTTATTTCGTTATTTGCTAATATAGTGATAGCAAGCCTGCCCCTGCCCGTCAAGGGTTCCGGGACCGGTTTACCCTACGCCACAACCACCGTGGTCCACCCTTTGAAAACCGCAGGTCCGCAGTCATGAAGTATTTGATTAACTTGAAAGAACTGACCATCACCGAGCTGCTGTCGATCGCGATCGTGTTCAGCGCACCGGTGCTCATCACCTATAACATCCTGACCTGAGCGCCCGCTTCAGGCTCTTCCCGCCCACGCTTCCCGCATCGCCGGTCCCCGAAGGACCGCCCCCGAGGCACCCCCGGTCCGACACCCTGTCGGCCGGGGCCCTCGTCGCAGACCTGTGAGCCTCTTGCAAGACGCCCCTGCGGCTTCGCCCTCCTATTAAGAATCAGTCTCAGTATCGTTATCCTGGCGCGGGTCGGTCAGGGTTTTGACACCACGGGGGACCGGCGTAATTCGTTTACGCCTACCGACTCTTCGACCGCTACGCCCGCGAGGTCGTGAGCCGCGCGATGCCGACGGACCAGCCCCCCGTCTGGCGACCGCGGCGGTTCGCCGTTGGGGGCCTTGATCATCGTTCCGGCCAGTGGCGGTCCGTCCGCAACCGGAGGTCGAGGCTTTAGCCGGTGGCGGGTCCCGAGATATCCACGAGAAATCAATGGCGCCTGGACGCCGGGCCGGCTAAAGCCTCGACCTCCAGTGGCCGGAACCACGATCAAGGCCGTCCTCACCGAGGACCCCGGCATGACCGACGACTATGCGACCCGTCGGACGGCGCTGGAGACCGACGACAACCCCTTTGCGACCGTTGTGCTGGCCCACTTGGCGGCCCAGGCGACGCGCCAGGATCCCAAGGCCCGTCTGGGGGACAAGCTGGCGTTGACGAAAGCGAAGGGGGTCAGGTCTTGACTTATGCCTCGCCATGACGGCGGTGCAGAAACGGCAGGGTCAAGAAACGGCAGGATCAGGTCTTGACTTGTGCCTGCCTTGTCTGATTATGCGAAACCCAGCCTTTTCAAAGGCTCGAACTGCGTCGAGATAATTGACGCCTGGCAGCTTTGACATATCTAAGCCGCTATATCCACTTCACGAACTTCCTGACCCCGGCTCATTTCTTTAACCGCAGCCAGATACTCCTGAATAGCGTCCTGAATGTTCTCGATGGCTTCTGCATCGGTATCTCCCTCAGACCAACACCCGGGAAGGCCAGGAACCGAAACGCTAATACCATCTTCTGTACGATGTAGAATAACCGTATATTTCATTCTGACCACTCCGATTGTTGACGTTGAGCCAATTTATTTCCAAGGCCGAAACCGTGGTCTGTCCCCGGTTCTCGGTCCCCGGTTCTCGCACAAGTCGTGGGGTCATGCAAGTCATGCAAGTCATGGGGTCATGCAAGTCATGGGGTCAGGTCTTGACTTATGCCTGGAATAAGTCAAGACCTGACCCCATCCCCTCGGACCCCATCCCCTCGACCTGGACCCCATCCCCTCGACCTGACCCCATCCCCTCGACCCCATCCCCTCCGTTCGTGACCCCATCCGTTCGCATCCGTTCGCTCTCTACAAGCATCCGCTCGTGTTCTCTATGGAATTATATTTAAAGCCAAGCTTTACTTCATTATCCCGAATTATGAAAAACCATTTTCCTGGTCCGACATACCCACCATACGAATTCTTCGCATTGATTGAAACGCATACAGCCCAGCCAATACGACAGTCGTCGTCTGGAGGGGCATAAGCGCCAAAACCTTTGCGTGGACCATCAGCTCGATCCCATGAATATTTGGCTGAATCAGGGTCCTTTAATTTTTCGCTCATATACGAAACAATTAAAGAGCGATAGTCTTTCGGCTTGCTTCCAATATCTGCCGTCTCCAGCAACGCTTGGCACGACTGTTTTTCCTTTCCTCGAATTGCTTCGGCGTCGCTGCGAGTAGTATAATTTTCGCCGCCTCCTGATCCAATGATTGATAAAACGCCTGTTGCTAGAACGGCAGAACCAAAAAGGATTTGTATAGTTACCGAGCGATATTGTTTCATTTTGCCACCCTCTGTTGCCCATTGAGACTCAGATAGAGCCCAGGAATATAGATGCGATTCAAAGTCACAAAGTCATGCAAAGTCATGGGGTCAGGTCTAAAGTCATGGGGTCAGGTCTTAACTTATGCCTGAAATAAGTCAAGACCTGACCCCATCCCCATGGACCCCATCCCCATGGTCTGTCCCTGGTTTCCCTCTGGTTTCCCCTGATGACCTTGCGAGCTAGCACGACGCCCGTGGCGCGCGCTCGCTTTTGAGCCCGCTTGTTAGCGCTTTTCATTCTTGAGGCATAGGTCAAGACCTGACCCCATCCGCTTCTGACCCCATCCGCTTCGTGAACCCATCCGCTCCGGAAGGTGCTACGGTTTGACGGAGACCACGGCATCATCAACCACATGACATTCTAGTAATTGAGGACCTGAATATCCGCCAAAAGAGTTCTTTGCGTTTACTTTGATTAAAAATCTGCGCTCACCTAACTGCCCGTCATAATACCATTGAATTCCTTCATGGTGTGCTGAAACAAACTTTACACTATCTGGATCTTTCCAAGGAATATCGACGCGAGCCATTTTGTAGCAAGCATTTACCATATTCTGCGAGACTTTAAACTTCACCATGCTCGCTTTAGGAATATGTACCGTTTCCACTCCATTAGTAGATGAAGTTCCCCGCCGCTGTGAATCCAGAACTGGCGACTCGCTCGCGCTCCCAAGAATTGTCATAATGCCAATACTAACCGACAAAAAAACGAGAAGCGCACGAGTATTACTCATTGATGTCTCCGCGGGTATGAAGATAGTGCCGTAACACTTGGTGGGCAAGCGTCACGCCAAGAAGTATGGCGAAGACATCTGCCCAGTCGAAAACCCCATTTAAGATATATGAACAGACCATCGGTGAGAATATTTTATCGTCGTGAAAAAAGAATACCTGGCATTCGGAAAGGGCTTGCAGAAATTCAAAGAATGTCTCAATGATAGCCCATATGGCGCAAGCGATCGCGATTCGCGCTTTTGTCAAGCCTAATGCCAGCGCCGTAAATAGCGAAAAAGCGAACGCGTGTGTTGCAGTTGGCAACGACCCCGTCAATTTTATAAAGTTTTGGGGTAGGTGGTCGGCTGCCCACGTGGAGTGTGATGGCAGGGGAAGCAACTGATTAAGAAGTAAAGACGGTGGATCGCGAATTAGCAGATATACTGTTATTCCAAGAGCCAGCGCACACCCTCCAATAATCGCAATCTTCCAATGCTCGCTTCCGGTTACTAGATATTTCCTAATCGAGGCGGGATTCTTCAAGCACACCATGCTTTAGTTACCATGAAAATTTTTTGATCATCTGCAATTCGTAGCCGGCCAGTCGACATGGCACGGCCGCGACTTCTTTCAGTAGAGCTCAGCCGCACTCCGCAATGACTATAGTATTTCCGGCAGTGTCCTTTTGTATGACGCTGATTGTGCGCCCAAAGCCATTGAGCGCAGTATGATCTCTAAGAACTACGGAGCCAACGATTTCGCCTTTAAGATTTACTATAGAGTAGGTTTCGATATCTTCTTGTCCATGCGATCCTTTGCTGTGCGAACTATCGAAACGCAATGACTCACCTTCTTGAAGTTTGAGTCTCTCTTGCCACATGCTGTGATTCTCCAAAAATTTCTAATTGGCTGACAAATAAGCGTTTATCCGGCGCAGAGGATGGAGTCAGGTCTTGACTTATGCCTCGCAGTGACGCCGGTGCAGAAACCGCAGGGTCAAGAAACGGCAGGATCAGGTCTTGACTTGTGCTACAGGGAGAACTCAAGACCTGACCCCATCCACAAGTCATGACCCCATCCGCAAGTCAAGACCTGACCCCATCCGCAAGTCCCCCGCATTACGCGCATTACGGTGACAGTTTACTAAATGCAAATAATGTGACGTTACTTCACGTACCTATTGGAGCCAACCTTAGATCGGCAGCAACCTGGTTGCGTTCAAGGCCCATCCGCATTCAGTGCATTTAGTAAACTGTCACCGCAATTTTGTCCGTAATTTAATCTGTTATGACTATGCCCCTATGTATTGAATTTTTCCAACATTTGAGGTGATAGCGGCAGCATTACTAACCAAGATCTTATAGCCCTCGTCATAATAAGGGGGAGGAAATAAGGAATGCGTGCTTAGCATCTTGCCACTGCCCAGCCACTCCATGGCATCGTTTAACCTTATCCTTAGTATTCCCCTTATTCGATCGGAGTAATCAGTGCTACGCCCATTAACGCATCCTTTGCATCTGAATAGCAATCCGTGTTGTGCATGTGGCCTAAGAAATATCGATGGCGCTGCCATCCTTAGATCTAACAACTCCGTATTGTCCCCCGTATAATAGCCCGGCCTCCTGCTGTTTCTCTTCTTTATGTCTACTCCGATTAATAATATATATGCATAAACATCGTTATTCCCATATACACGCTTCTCAAAATGTAAAAATTCGTCGTTCTTTCCAGAAGATACCGCACGATGGCAAGCAAACCAAAGAGCAACCCAAACGTTATCAACTAAATCTATCCAAGTAGTCGAAATACCGTAATGTTGTAACAACGCCTCGTGCGACCAACTTCCGAACTCTTGAAAAATGCCACATGTTTCCCTATATTGATCCATAACTTCGCTTAAATAAGATATACATTTATCACATGTCTCTTGTGTTTTAATGCCTCTAAAAAGGGTAGGAGACAAACTGCCGTACAGTTTCCGTTGGCCTCTAAAATATATCCCCTCACCCCCATTATTCGCAAATCGAAACTTGAGATATCCCGCTGCCATTATAAGGGCATGGTGATCTTGAACTTCTAAAACACTCGCGCCAGTTTCTGGGTCGCTCGCGTATGCTGTATTTCTTATGTTTACATTCGAAAATGCCACAACGTCTTTCCCGTTGACCCATAACGTGCAGCCTAAAGCGGCGCGCGCCGCTGATGAGCTGATGACCTTGCGAGTTAGCACGACGCCCGTGGCGCGCGCTCGCTTTTGAGGCGTAGGTTATAGCGCCGAGCAAAGCTCGGCGTCTCTTGCGGGGTGAAAGTCCCCGTCGGGTAAGGGTAGGCCGCCCGCCCGTATCGAGTGTTGGTCCCGTTGCGGAGTAGGGTAACCTGCGAACAACAGACGGGGCAAGCGTACACAGAGAATCCTGTAGGCCGCAGGGGAGGTCGCGCTCCCTGAAGTGCTGGTACAGCTTCGAAATGGCTTGTTGCGGAAGTCGACAGTTTTAACGTGCTGGAAGACAACACGAAGCGCCCGCAATGGCTTGGGCGTGGAGGTCCGCCGGAGTCCTCAGGCCGTGGCATGCAGGAACAGAGACGCTGGAGAACTCGGGAAGCCCCGGGGGCCCCGGACGAGGTGAAACGATGAAGCCCTCAGTGTTGTGTCGATGGCTGCGAAAACCTGCGGATAGCTGGCGGATAGCGCGGGCAGTCGCCAACGAGGGTGGTGAAGACCGGTCGGGTCGCTGGGGGACGTAGGGGGTTGGGAGTCAGGGGG
>Ga0247842_10005934_pt1 | contig 14103 bp, 12 predicted proteins | sample LaCruzMarch2015__3_FD_192411 | JGI IMG/M metagenome (GOLD analysis project Ga0247842, IMG submission 192411) | Freshwater microbial communities from meromictic Lake La Cruz, Castile-La Mancha, Spain - LaCruzMarch2015_19m | ecosystem: Environmental > Aquatic > Freshwater > Lake | place: Spain...
AATTTTGAATATCTGGAAAGACAACAGACGAAGTTGACGGCGTTCTGAAGTTGGATACCTCGCTCTGAGCGAAGCGAAGAGTTGCCCGAAGGGCAACCCTTTAGGGCGAGGAGGACGTCATCCGCCCGAGGATGTCTCGTGCAAACGCTCGCCGCCTCCCGAATTTTAGAATTACCATCTAATCATTTGACTTCGACTAGCATTCAATTTATCTGATTTGGAGACTAACATCAATCCAAATATCGAGAATCAAAGATTCTCGTGACCTCGAAGATTAACACTTTATTTATCTGATTTGGATCTAAATTTCAACATTTAATTATGCCGACCTCGACTTAATTTCCTAACATCTAATTTATCTGATTTGGATCTTAATTTTAACACTTCATTTTGTGGATCTCGACTAACATCGATCCAAATATTTTATTTCTTCTTCGTTGAGCTGAAGGTCTTCTTGAACTTTTTGGCTTTTTAATATTGGCAGAATTATTTTGAATTCTATTTCGGCGCGTTTTTTATTCATGTGAACTAGCATTGCGTACTTATGCGAAATTGTTTTTTTGTATTCATTTCTTTTATTTGCGAGCCAGATTTTCAAAATTCTCGTCGGCTTATCGTATTTTGTGAATCCGCCGTGCGGTGTTTTCTTTGCAGCCGAAATTGCATAACTTAAAAAAATGTTTTGATAAACTAAAAATCTCCAGTATTGCTGACGCATTATTCGGTGTTTGAAAATGTCTGCTTTGCTTAAGGCTTCGTATGCCTTTGCGAGCTCTTCGCCTTTGTATTCTTTTGGAATGTTTGCTTCGATCCAGAGAGAGATTTCTTCGAGGGGCATGTTTACATTGTCATACATATCTAACATTTCGACTGATGGTTTCAATTTGAATATTTTTTGCATTACTGTAAAAATATCTTCTTCTTTGTTTCTCTCATGAATATTCTCTGGTTTTAATTTTGCTTCGTTTTCAGACAGCGGCGAGGAAATAGATTGCAAATCGTTTATTGCTGCTCTCAAATCTCCTTTTGATTTTACGGCGATGCTAACTAGAACGTCTTCATCGAGGGAAATTTTTTCTTTTGTTGCAATTTCTTTTAGAATTTCTTTTATTGTTGTATAACTTAATTCTTTTAGACGGATTAGTTCACAAACTTTTCTTAAGTCATTCAATTTTTGCGACCAAGCATCGTTCGCAGTAATTATTATTGGAATGGTTGCGTTATTTATCAGAGAAATTAATTCGGGAACACCGCCGTGTTCCGAGCCGGTGACACCGTCGACTTCGTCAACTAAAATTATTTTTGTTTTCTTGAAAAGACTTTGCTGTTCTATTGCGGGTTTTAAAACTTCCTGTAGTTTTGTGCGATTTCTTAAGTCGGAAGAATTTAATTCAAAAATTTCTGCTTTTATTTCGCTGGCGACGACGTGAGCCAGAGTTGTTTTTCCGGTGCCCGGAGGACCGTGAAGAAGCAAGGCTTTTCTACCTCGAGTATCCCGGTCATCAGTAAATTTTTTTACGTAATCTTTTATTGCTCTTATGGCTAGGTCTTGTCCTTTAATATCTGCAAAACATTTACCTCTGTATTTTTCACATAAAGTCGTCATTTTATTTTCCGCCTCTTACGAATAATTTACTCGAGCTATTATAACGAAGGCCTGAAGGCCAACCTCTTCTGAATAAATCCCGTCCTTCTCTTGATAAGTTTATCATCCAAGGGTCTCCTGTTTCTAGAGCAGGAATTACTATCTCTCCGAAACCGTCCATATTTCGTATGTCTCCCTGTGCAATAGCTCTAAAATTTTCGGTAAATCCTAAAAAGAAAGGTGATTCAAGTTCTCGGCATATTCCTTTAAATAAAATATATATTCTTCCCTGACTGTCTGGCTTCTCGGAAGCATTGTGTAAATCGTAAAAATTTGTGGTCGGGTTTTCTAATTCTCTTAGCACTTTTGCTTCTTCACTGGTTAGCCCAAGAGTTATATCCTGTGAGCCATCGTATTTTATTTTCATCTTTTATTTAAGCGGCTCGTTCTCCAGCATGACCGTATGAATTATTTAGTTGGTTAAATCTTTCTGAATATTCTCTCATTCTCTCTATGTAATCTTCTATTAATACTCTGTCACAACAGCTCATTAATAATCCTCTAGGAAGATCATTTCTTCTTATTGGATGCATTGAGTATCTGGCAGCACTTGCCAATACAATAAGAGAGAAATTTTTCTGTTCTTCTTGCCAAGGTTTAGTTTCATAACGGTCTGGAGAATTTTCTATTGTTTCACCGGTTCGTATAATTCTTCTTAATGTTCTTCTTGCAGAATGATAATCTCGCATTAATTTATTTAGTTTCATGATATCTCCTCTTAATGATTAGTTGCTCTTGCCTAAGCCGGCAAGAACGAAACTTGCGATTAATGATTCTAACTGGATGAATGGGTCGGAGCCCTCGATGATTCGGAATTCTATTTCGCCGGTTTTTTCTGTGAGTTTTACTTTTATTTCCGGCTCGACTTGTAAATTCCAAACTTCTTTTTGAATTGCTTTAATTACGTCTTGGCCGGAGATAGATTCTTTTAACATTACGTCGAGAAGTTTGTCTCGCGCTTTTTCAAAATCTCCCGACATTGCGTATTCAAGAACAACTTTTATTTCTGCAGGCTCGGCGGAAGACATCATTGTTTTAATTAACTCGCTTGATATTTTTGGAGAGATTGAATGAACGGATTGCAAAAGATTTGTTACGCGTCGCGCATCGCCTTCACAACTTTCATACATTTGCGTGTAAGCGTCTTCGGCGACTTCGAGGTTTTCTGATTTTGCGATGTTGTCAATTATTTTTCTTATGTCTTTTGACTCAAGAAGTTTGAAACGGAAAACCGCGCAACGAGATTGAATCGGATCGATAATTTTTGAAGAATAGTTGCAGGATAAAACGAAACGGCAGGTCGTCGTATAATTTTCCATTGTTCTTCTTAATGCTTGCTGCGCTTCTCTTGTTAGCGCGTCTGCTTCATCAAGAAAAATAACTTTGAACGGGACATTTCCTAAAGCTTTTGTTCGCGCGAAATTTTTTACTTTTTCTCGTATGACATCGATTCCACGTTCATCGGAAGCGTTTAATTCCAAATAATTTTCTCTCCAAGTATCACCAAATAATTGTTTTACAACGATTAAAGCGAGAGTTGATTTTCCTGTACCGGCCGGGCCGGCGAACATAAGATGAGGAATATTCATTGCGGAGACCATAGACTTAATTCGTTTAACGATGTCGTCCTGACCTACCACCTCTTCAAAAAGTTTTGGCCTGTGTTTTTCAGTCCAAATTTCGTTGCCTGATGCCATATTATAGAATTCAAATCTCGGCTTATAAAGATTATTATGCTAGACTGGTTTGTTTTCTGGAGTGTGTAGCTGAGTGCAATAATATTTAAGAAGAATGAAACTTGCAAAAAATAATGGGCGGAATAATTGAAGACAATATATTTCAAGTTCTTGGAAGAAACCGAATAACTGGAAGCGAGATTGCTGAAAGATTAAGGTCGATTGGATACAAAAGAAAATATGCAACTGTTGCTCATCATTTGAGAAAGATGGCTTATTTACAACAGTTATCTAGAGAAAATGTTGGTGGTGAATATGAATATTGGAATCGTTGTTGAGAAAATTAATCCTTTATACTTTTATTTTATGTAATTACTGTGTAATTTAAACATGAATTTAAGTATTATCTTTCTATCGGGTTTTATCGGTTGTCCTGAAAAGGATGTGACTGTATCAGCCTCTGTTGGGCACTCAGCTATTAATGCGGTGGAAGGGCTATAACTCACTGTACGAAATCTGTGTCCATTAAGCTTTTTTACAGCGCGAAAAAGATAACCATTAAAACAATCTGATAGGTTAAGATTGATTTCGGTGCTGTTTATGGCACTTTTTCACCGAGCCCTAATCATGAAAAAGAAAAGATTGACGACGAAAAAATTTCACGGAAGAAAGCCGAGCAATAAATCAAAGAAGAGCAAGGTTATGAAATTAATTCGGTTAGCGAAGAGTTCTTCGAGGAAAAACGTTTCTTTAAAAAAGAAGCGTAAGTAAGAAAACTGAAACGGTTAAGAGAAAAAAGAAAAGATAATTTTTTGTGAATGGTAATTCAGAAGAGATTTATTTTCCTGATGAAAAATATTTTAATGATTACTAAAGATTTCCTTTCGCATAACACTCATCCATGAATCCAATCTCTCTTGATTCGGGAGCCTCGTTCAAATCAATTAAGGGCGGAGTGCTAGTTGCAAGTTCGGCCAGAAGTCCAAGTGTTCTATGAGGATCATTTCCGCAGTCTTGTCCGAAATGATGGCTCATTTCCCATTCATCTGTTTCATGTTCTATTTGTCTTCTAATTCTTTCATCGTCTTGTGATTGAATAACTGAATTATTCAAAGGATACATCGAAGAACATTCAAATATACTTGTCATGAATTGTCAAAGACTAAATTGTTTAAATAAATTGTTGTGATAGAATTCAATATTTTATTTATTACTTAGCTCGCATTCTCTTTAGCTTTCGCTTTCTTTTTTCTTTCTTGATTCTTTTACGCTGCCATTTCCATCTCATCTGGCGCTTCTTTTTCCAACGTCTTGAGCTTCGCTTCATCGTATTATTTCTTCGATTTTTTGGTTTTTAAAGGTTTGGAATGGGAAAACTTTTTTCTTAGTGCATTGAGTTTTCAAAAAAATAAGTGCGAACATTAGTAACTAATGTTAATAACAAACATAGAGAACTAGTTATGGGTAGCAATGTTTATAAACCTCCGAAGAGAATTAGTTTTATGGAGAGGGTGAAGAAAAGAGGGGAAACTATAGATATAAAGATAGTTGACTTTTTGAAAAAGCAGCCTCATCCAGTTTCTACACGGGAGATTTCTATTGATTTAAAATTATCTTGGCATACGGCAATAAATCATTGTTTGAGATTGCAGATGGCCGGAAAAGTTGACGGTTACAAAATTGGAAATTTAAATGTCTGGGGGATAAAATGAAAATTAAATTTCAGTCAAAAATAATTTTGTTTATATTCTCTATAGTTTTTTTTGGAGTTATGGCTGTTGCGCTTTATGCATATCCTTCGGGGCCGAATGATTTGAGAACGCAGGTTTGCAGACAGGAAAATTATTCTACTACACAAGCAAATTTTGTTACGGGCTGTATTGGATCTTATCCAGCAGCCTGCGGAGCAAATGGTGATTTAGTTGGATGTAGGGATAATTTTTCTGAAAATATTTCTTATACTCGGTCAAGATATGCTGGAATACAAATAAATAATTCTAATAAAACGATATCTAACTGCGCCAGCGTGGGAGATGTATTTCTTTGTTATGAATCTTGGTATGTAGAAACTTCTGGAAGTTCCCCAACTAGTGGAAGATGTTATACTGCTGTTGATGCTGAAGGCGGTGCAAATTATACAAATGTGACTACCGCTTGTCCTGGAGCTGTTGTACGTCCAGGAATGACTTGTACGAATGTGACTGCACTAGAGCCGTGGAGCTGCGGAACTTTTTTTGGAACTTCTGCAAAAGGCGCTATGGCGAGAATGCAACTGGGAAGAACTGCGACGGGAAATACAAATGTTGACAAATATGTTGTAGATGTTTTATTTTTTAATGTGACTTATACTCATACTTCTACCACACCAAATGTAAGTTTAATTTCTCCTGCTGATGGGAATTATAATTTTTCTGGCAATATAACTTTCTCATGCAATGCTACTAGTTCTGGAACTCTGGCAAATATAACTCTTTATTCAAATTATTCAGGAGTTTTTTCTCCAAACATTACAAATATTGTTTCTGGAAGTTTCAATCAGACAACACTCAATATGACAAATCTTGTTGACCGAGTTATTGGATGGAATTGCTATGCTTGTTCAAGTACTGGAGATTGTTCTTTTGCTTCGAGTAATTTTACTCTATTTGTCGACGTGAGTATTCCTGGAATAAATTTTACAAGTCCGACTGAAAATCACGGAAGTTTTGTTTCGCGAAGAAATATACTCGTTAATGTGAGCGTCAATGATACCTCTTTGAGAAATGTTACAATTAATATTTACAATTCGACGCGTGATTTAATAAATTCTAGCAATTCGAGTTTGCTTTCTCCTTTTTATTATAATTTTAGTGTTTCGGCGGATAGTGTTTATTATTTTAATGCGACGGTATACGATTTAGCCGGAAATTTAAATTCTACTGAAACAAGAAATGTGACTGTCGATAAGGTTAATCCAAATATTAATTTCAGTACGCCGATTCCTGCTGCGGGCTCAATAAGAACGTACGGAAATATTGCGATAAACGTAACAGCAAACGATACTTATCTGAAGAATGTTACAATTTATCTTTACAATTTGTCTGGGTTGGTTAACTCAAGCAATTCATTGACAAGTCCACTCTATATTAATTTCACTGGCTTGGCAGATAATTTATATTTTTATAATGCGACGGCTTATGACTTAGCTGAAAATTTAAATTCTACTGAAACAAGAAACGTAACTATTGATCGCGTTCCGCCGACGATAAACTTTACTAATCCGACGGAAACTTCTGGAATTTATGTTTCAAGAAGCAACATTGTTGTAAATGTGACTGCAACGGATAGCGTCAGCGGACTCAAAAATATTACAATTTATTTTTACAATTCTACGGATTTTGTAAATTCAACAAATTCAAGTTTGAGCCAATTCTATTTTAATTTGACAGGATTGCCGGACGAAATTTATTATTTTAATTCTACAGCGTATGACTTGGCTGGAAATTTTAATTCAACTTCGACGAGAAATATAACTTTAGATACAACTATTCCGCTTGTTGCTTTTGGAACTGGAACCTTGGGTGATGGAGCAAATGTTTCTCAATCTAGTGTTTATGTTAATGTTAGTGTTACTGAAATAAATGAAGCAAATATAACTTTTAGGATTTTTAATTCAACCGGAAATTTTAATACGACTACTTTTTCTGCAGGAACCAGATTTGTAAACTTTACGGGACTTCCTGAAGGAGTTTATACTTATAATGTGACTGTGACTGATTTGGCTTTAAATGTAAATACTAGTCTGACAAGGAGAATAACCCTCGATACACATGCCCCGAACGGAACATTATTGGCTCCATCTAACGGGACTTATTTGAATTACAGCAATGCAAATTATACGGTTAATATCAGCGATAATCTTGGAATAAAAAATGCGACGTTGAATATTTATAATTCAACTGATTTAGTTAATTCAAGTTTTGTAGGATTTATTGCCGGAACTATAAGCGCAACAACGGGCGCGGTTGTAACTCTTACGGATAATGTTTATACTTGGTTTTATACAATTTTTGACTGGGCGGGAAATATTTTCACGACGGCAAATAATACGGTCACGATTGATACAATCTATCCAAGTGTTTTTGATTTAAAGCCGGTTGCTTGGACTAATTTCAGCATTGGAAGTTCTGTTGAGATAGCGGCGAATGCTACCGATACGAACAATATTAGTTCTGTAAAAGCAATTATAACTTATCCAAATTCTAGCTCAAAAACAATCACTTTGTCAATTTCTTCAGGAGACAAATATAATAATTCTTTTGTTGTTCCAAATTTAATTGACAGATATAATATAACTTTTGTAGTGAATGATAGTTTGGGACATGTTAATGACAGCGAATCGACATTTTTTATTGTGAATGATACAACTTTGCCAATTCCGGTTTTTATATTTCCTACCCCGGTGAATGCGTCGACCGTCGGAACAAATATAACTTCTTTTAATGTTACGGTTAGCGATAATATTGCAATAGATAGTTGTATTTTGGAACTTGATGGCACCAATTATAGCATGAGTGTGGTCGGTTCTGGAACAACAGCTACGTGCAATTTAACAACGGCAGAACTTTCGGATAAGAGCTGGCATAATTTTACAGCATGGGCAAATGATAGTTATGGAAATTGGAATAAAACTGAATCGAGAACATATTATATTAACATAGATGTTCCGAATGTTGTTTTTGTTTCTCCAACTGAAAGTTCTGGTTCTTATTTGGCGAGAACAAATATTTTAATTAACGCAAGTTACAATGAATCTGATAGAGTTAATATAACCGTTAGGTTGTATAAAGCGAGCGTATTGATAAATTCTACGACGGTAACTACAGCTTCGAACTATCTTAACGTAACCGGACTTTCTGACGGAATTTATTATTTTAATGCAACTTCTTCGGATAATCTGGGCCGAGAGGGATATACTGAAACCAGAACGACAACTATTGATACCATAAATCCGACGATAAATTTGGTTAGTCCAACAGAAACTTCTGGAATTTATGTTTCAAGAAGCAACATTGTTGTAAATGTGACTGCAAACGATACTAATTTGAAAAATATAACGGTAGATTTGTATGAATCTCATATTATTGTAACGAGCGCAACTTCAGCAACTTCTCCAAACTTTATTAATTTTTCAGATCTTCCTGATGGAATTTATCAGTTTAATGCTACGGCTTATGATTTGGCTGGAAATTCTAATTATACTGCTACGAGAAACATAACTCTTGATACAACTATTCCTTTAATCTCATTTGGAACCGGAACGGCTAACAATGGAACAAGTTATTCTTTGAGAAATGTTTATGTTAATGTAAGCGTGACAGACATCAATGAGGCAAATATAACTTTTAGTCTGTTTAATACAACCTCTCTTGTAAATAAAACTGTTTTCACCAGTGCGATAAGAACAATTAATTTTACTGATTTGACTTCTGGAAAATATTATTATAATGTAACTGTTACTGATTTGGCGGGCAATTCAAATTCAACCGAGACGAGAACAGTAATTCTTTCATCTAATGTGCCTTTGATAAGCAATATAACTCTCTCTCCGAATTCAACAGACGGCATTGATCCCGGAATAAATTTATCTTTTAGTGCGACTATAACAACCGCGGATCTTGTTAGTGTGAGCTCGGTAATACTTAGTTATTATAACGGAACGGCCTGGGCAAATAAAACTATGGTTAATAATTCTGGAAATATTTATACTGCAAATATAACTTTGATTTCTGTTCCGGCCAATTATACTTATTTTATATTTGCGAATGACAGCCTCGGAAATGCAAACCAAACAACGAATTATACTTTTGAATCAAGCTGGGATTGCAGCTGGAGTGTGGATTCTTCAATCGGGGCCGAATTAGGATTTAATCAGAATAAAAATATTGGCCAGATAAATATAAGCAATACTGGAGATATTCAATACAGCACAGGAAATTGCTCTTTAGATTTTAGATTAAGTTATGATCTTGCTGAAGGAAGAGTTTATTTTGACAGTTCGTATTTCAAACCTTCTGACAAATATACTGTTGCTGCGAAAGAGAATAGAACGATATTAGTTAACGCGACGTTTTTGAGCGAGGTTAAGACGGAAAATACTACGATAAGCATAACTGATATTGGAAATATTTCTAGTTCATACAATAAAAGTGTTTCTGCTGTGATTATTACAACGACGGCGAATCAGCCTTATTTATACGAAACGATCGATTCTGCTCCGAGCTCGGTTGCTCTTCGCTCGGGAGATTTTTCTCTTTCCGCATATATAAGAAATCTTGTGGGGAACGGAAGTTCTGCGGTGTCTGCATATAATGTAAGTTTCAATTGGAGTTTGCCGTCGAGTTTTATAATTAAAAATGGAAATGCTACATTAAATTATTCTGTTATGTCAGATAATTCTGCAAATTATAATCAAATTAATATCTCGCTTAATTCTACAAATCTTGGTTCAATGACGCCAGGAACTTATTCGGTTTCCGTGTATGCGCTCGGATATAATTCCAGCGGAAATTTGATAAAAAATATAAACAATGAAACACTTCTTATTAAAACAAGTTCGATTATTTTTTCATGTTCAAATGTTACCGACGGAATTTGTGTTAATGCTTGCGGATATACTCTAGACCCTGATTGTTCTGCTCCTCCGACGCCTTCGCCGGGCGGTGGTGGCGGTGGCGGTTCTGGCGGAAGCGGTGCAATAAAGAGTGAAGTTTATTCTCGGTCGATTGAAGTTGTTAGAGGACAGGAAGACAGTTTTGAAATAGATGTGGAAAATAAATATTATAATTCTACTCTGCAAGATTTGACTTTGGATGTTACTGGATTTTTATCAAAATATGTTTCAATTTCTCCGAGTAAGATTGATAAGATTAATGCCGGAGAAAATAAAAAGTTTATAGTTAAATTAAAAATTCCGCAATATACGGAAAATTATGAAGAGTATAGTTTGAAAATTATAGTAAATGGTTATAGGATTGAAGAAGGCTCTAGTTCGAAAATCAGTTATAGTCAGACACAAAATATTAAATTAATAATTCAGGAAGTTTCTAGACAAGAGAGCAGTTCAACTTTATCGGATGCTGAAAAGGCCGTCGAGGAAATGAAGAATGCTGGATTTAATGTTGATGAAGTCTCAAATCTTTTATCTCAAGCGCAGTCAAAACTTTCTGGAGATAGGAATAAAGAATCTCAAATTTTATCTGAAAAAATTTTGGCAATCAAGAAGAAGGCATTTGGAACTGATGAGCTTTTGAGAAAAGTTATAACTGTTTTGAATAATCCTAAAAAACTCGGTTTATTGACGGGGGGAAGTGTTTCTACCGGGAGTTTCGATAGGTCTACCCCTTTGAAAGAGCTTCTTGATAATATGGTAAAACAGAGAGTTGTAAATGTTTCTGCAGATAAAAATAACACTAGTAAGTCTCTTATTACGGGAATGTTGGTTACAACGCAGATTGAGACCGCGATAAACCAAAAATATCCGGAGATTAAACAAATTTTGCAATTATCTATTGCTGCATTTGAACGAGGAGATTATGATACGGCCGAAGAAAGAGCAAACAGCGCAGAATCTTTGTTGCTTTTGCAGTTGAAAGGAAATTTTATTTTATTTGTTTATTTCTATTGGTATTTTATTTTATTGGGATTTGTAATATTTTCAGTCGCAGGAATTTTTGGATATAGGCGTTTCCAGAAATCTTATATCACGAAAAGAATAGAGGATATAAACAAGGAAGAAGAAAATATTGGCACCATCATACGGGATGCTCAGAGAAATTATTTCGGCGGGAAAATATCCGTCGGAGAATATCACGGAATCATGGCCCAGAATCAGGAAAAATTAGCGAAGATAAGAAAGCAAAGATTAACTTTGAGAAACAGAAGAATTAATGTGCTGAAGCCGGAAGAGGTTAATAGAGATTTGAAAGTTGAAGGCTCGGAAGTTGAAAGTGAAGTCAAGAAGTTACAGGAAGATTTCTATCGCGATAGAAAAATATCGGAGAACGAGTATAAAACTCAATTCCAGATGAATAATGAAAGACTTGCTGAGATTGAAGGAGAAAGAACAACTCTTGATTTGCTGAACGATAAAAACAAAACAAAGTTGAATAAGGGGGAATTAGAAATGCAAGTTGAAAAAGCAAAAGGAAAAAACAGGGAAGGAAAATTAAGAAAAATGTTTTTGGTTTTATCTGGAATTTTAAAAAGACCATTTAATTATTTTGGAAAAAAGAAAGAAGAAAAAATAAAAAACAAAATTGTTGAGAATAAAATAAATGTTAATGCTGACAAAGACCGCGATGTTAAAGTTGTAAAATTAAGCGATGTCTTGAGAAAGAATTCTGAAAAACAAATTAATAAGAAATCTTCCGATAATAAAAAATCCGGCAGAATAATGAGCTATATAAAAAATTATAAAGAGAAAAGGAAATTAAAAAATGAAGATCATATTCGGGAAAAAATAAAAGATATGGGGATTAAATGATAAAAGAAAATATTGCAATTGTTTCTGTATGCTTTTTGCTGACAATAATAGTTAGCTTTTTTATTTTTAATTATGGCTTCAATTTGAGCGGATTTGCGGTATATAATGATAGTCCTTACGGAAGTAACTCCGTTATTAATCAGACTTTTATTGTAACGCGCAGCGACGCGATTTTAGCAATTAATCAGTCTGAACAAATTATTTCTGAAATGCAAAATAATAATTTTTCAATTGTTTATGTTAGCGATCGTTTATCCGAGGCGAAAAGAGTTTTTGCTCAGGTAAGTTATGCTGAAGTTTTGAAAAGTGATAATGCGAGTGAAAGACAGAAAGCGGAGGCTAGTCAGGCTTTAAGGCTGGTTGACTGGAAAAAAATAAGTTATTCTGATGTTTTGGTTTATACAGATGAGATTAAACAGAGAAGAGATGAATCTTTTTTTATATTTGATACATTAACTGTTGAACAACAGAATTTTTTGGGGGCATCAAATGAGACAAGACAAATTTTTGAAAATGCTGTGGCGGCATTCTACGACGACAGATATAATGAAAGCGAGTATCTTTTAGTTAAGTTCAGAGATGCTTCTGAGAAAGAACAAATGCAGAGTTCGAGTTTACAAGGAATAAAAATTGGAGCTCAGAATTTTGTTCAAAGATACTGGCTACATATGATTGTTGTAATAATTATTTTGTTATTTGTTGCATACTATACTTATAAAAAATTTGAGAAAAAATTATTGGTAAAAAAAATTAAAAAACTGAAAACAGAGCTGATTGTTCTGAATGATTTGATGAAAAAAGTTCAAACGGAAAGGTTTAGAGAGAATAAACTTTCTGGGCTTGTTTATAATATACGGATGAAAAAGTATAACGAGCGGGAGCAGGAGATTAAAGAGGAACTTCCCGTTTTGGAAGAGAGGTTGAAGAAGCTCGATACTCTTAAAAATAAAGATTTAAAAACAGCGAAATATTAAATAGGCTACATAAGATGGTGAAGAAAATTTTAATTGTTGATGATGACTTGAATGACCTGGAAACTATGAAAATAGTTTTGCAGAAGGAGAAATATGAAATTGAGACTGCGGACAATGGCGCCGATGCTTTGGATATAATCAGTGCGGATAAACCCGATGCAATTCTTATTGATATAAAAATGCCGACGCTTTCAGGCTATGACCTGCTTAGACTTTTGAGAGAAAGATTAAATCATAAAGTTAAGATGATTTATGTTTCAATTGTTCCTAAAACGGATGTTGATTTAGGGGATATTGATGGTTTTGTGCAGAAACCGTTTATGCCAGCTAAACTAATTAGTGAGGTGAAAAGAGTTCTTAAGTGATTATGACAAAAAAAATTATGGTTGTTGATGATGAGCCGGACATTCGATCCACAGTTAAGACTGTTTTGGAAAAGAGCGGTTACACTGTTGTTGTGGCGACGAGTGCTGATGATTGTTTAAAGAAGATTAATTCTGGAGAGAAACCAGATTTGATTTTAATGGATATTATGATGCCCGGAACCCCTGTGAGAGAAATAATTCCTAAACTTGGGAAATTTAAAATTGCTTACCTTTCTGTTGTGAGAACGAGCGAGGCTGAGAGGGAAGATTTGATGAAGTCGAAAAATATTGTAGATTTTATACAGAAACCCTTTGACATTAACGAGCTAATTAAAAGGGTTAAAAAGTTGGTGGGGTAAGCTGGTGAAAAATGGACATTAAAAAAGAGCTTTCTACGAACCAGACGATTTTACTGATTATGTCTAGTACCGAGTATAATGGAGAAATTATTGATATTATGAAAAAGTTGTCTGGAAAAAATATTGCTTATGTTACATTGAATAAAACTAAAGATTCTTTGGTTGAACTATTTAAGAAAAATAAAATTAAGACAGAGAATATTGTTTTTGTCGACGCAATTTCGAAAACGATTAAGAGCGTTCCGAGTGAATCTGAAGGAGTTTATTATGTTTCGTCTCCGGGAGCGCTGACCGAATTATCTTTAGTTGTCTCTAAATTTATCAGACATAATTTTGATTATCTTATTTTTGATTCTTTGACTAATTTGCTTGTTTATGAAAGCAAAGCGCCGGTGGGAAAATTTGTCGCCTCGCTTGTAAATAAAATAAAAGAATCGAAAACAAAAGCAATATTTTATGCACTTTCAGTTAAAGAGCAAGAGGCTTTGATTAAAGAGTCCGGAATGTTCGTCGATAAAGTTATTGATATGGAGAAATAATATTTCTGTAAAAACGGGGTT
>Ga0247842_10005957_pt1 | contig 14065 bp, 9 predicted proteins | sample LaCruzMarch2015__3_FD_192411 | JGI IMG/M metagenome (GOLD analysis project Ga0247842, IMG submission 192411) | Freshwater microbial communities from meromictic Lake La Cruz, Castile-La Mancha, Spain - LaCruzMarch2015_19m | ecosystem: Environmental > Aquatic > Freshwater > Lake | place: Spain...
ACCGACTTCGGCGGCATGACGCCCGAAGCATCCGCGAGCGATTGCGTATAAATCCGGTCATCCAGGCGGACGGCCAAATCCTGCGGCTTGTAGTAAATCGCCCGGTCGGACGTGTTCTTCAATTCCACCCGGAAAATCAACGTGTCGTCCTGCTCAAACCGCCACACGTCACGAATACGCACCGTGAAACCCTCGTAGTAATTCGTGATGCCCGGTGCCGCATGGAGCACTCCGGCCAGAGCATCCGGGCGGTTCGCCGCAAAGAGCTGGTATGCCTTGGCTTTGTCCATCAGGGAAAGCAGTCGCTCCGGGACAATGGCTGCGCGGCCACCGTCCTTTCCTCTCCGATCATCCTGGTAGAACGTGACGTTGTAGAAAGGCTGATCCGATGCCTTCAAATGCAGGACGTATGCCTTGCGGTTGAAAATCACCGTCAGATGATCCTCCGCGTCGGGTTTCAGCGCCCGGATGCTGAAATAGAAATTCCCCGGCGTGAACGAAATCAGGAATCCTGCGTTTTCCTGCTCCTGCGCCGCGACCGACTTTGCAAAGAGCCCGGAGATTTCCGCCGGGAACATGACGGTAGTCGTCCCCGATTTCGACGCCACCGGAATGTCGTAGATGACAAATTCATCGAGCGGCTTTTGGGTGATCGGCCCGGCGCAAAGCGCCAGCGGCAGGAGGAAGCATGAGAGGGTTCCAATAATTTTCATGCGCCCAATTTGGCACAGAAAATCTCCGGGCCTGCTCCCGGTTGGGAGCAACTTCAACTGAACAAAAGCCAAGAGTTCATCACCTCTGGAACTTGACTCGGAAAGCCGACCAATCAGGGTGAAATCGCCGAATTTTTACGGAGGAAGAAATCGATGCGGTAACCAATGGAAAACGTCTTGACGAATTGCTGCTCGCGATAATCTGTAATGTTACGGCTTAAATCCCTTTGGCATTTCGTCGTAGGTGCGTCCGTTAAGCAATCGTCCGGTCAAATCTTTACGGACCCCACCCCATTGCCTGAAGAAAAATGCGGATTTCGCTTTGCGACATTGCCGATAGATAGATCGAACCCACTCATTTTCCATTGGTCGTGAGAAAGGGACACTTTCCCCGCCGACAATCACCCAATCTATCCCATCCATCGGCATATCATCGCACGGGCCAATGAGAGGCTTGCACGATAAATAGCGAATTAGGTTTGGATTGTTGAATCGAGGCCGAGTTCGCGGAGGGCAGCTTTTGCTTCATCCAATTTTTGTTTGGAGACGCCTCCATCGGGTGCGGCATGAAATGTGACATTCAACCTGACACCCTGGCCGGCGGCGAATTTCGAGACAACCTTGGTATAGAAATTCATCCATTTCTGGGGCGGCACCTCGCCACTCCACTCGATGTGAGGGAAGAGTTCGATCTGGTCGTTGCCGGTGCTTCCAGGAACTGGCGTGGGTTCCTCGTCATCCTCTCCCGGCTCTGATCCTCCTAGCTGTTTGCCGCCGGGAATTTGCACGAGCGGAGGCTGGCCGGTCGGTGCCGGTTTGTATGCCTCTGCGGCTTCGCGTTTGATGATGAAAACGTCATCTGAGATTTCAACATCCACAGACGATATTTCCTTGCCGAACAGAAACGGATCATACCGGCCATCGCTGGTTTTGCCGACGTAGGCGATCTCTCCGGAACCGACCCCTCGCGCGATGGCATCCTGGACCGCAGCGGTCCCACGGATGACGAGCGGGAACTGCGGTGAGGCGTAGAGGGCATCGCGAACGGATTTTGTCGGCCATTCGGTGAATGCCCCGGACCAGTTTTTCATGAGAAGGCGGACCGAGATGCCTTTATCCAAATCTCCATCTGCGGTAAGGCGGTTAAGGATGTTTTCGATTGGGGTGGTGGCTGCGCTGGAATGAACGAGGCCGAGTGGCACCTGGCGCATCGCGCCGCTTTTTCCGAGCAGGAGGACTTGGTTGTAACTTCTCCAGACGGATTCCTTGAGATCGCGTTGGGCCTTCTTCAGATTTTCTGCGAGCTGCCGCACCTGGGCTTCGTCGAGGTGGAGTTCGGCAGAGTCATCCTCAATGGCCTGCCATGCGAGTAGGTCACGCGCTTCCTCACGCATTGCCTGGGAGGAATCGGCCAGCACCCAAATGAGGGCGCTTTTGAATGTGCGCGCGGAGGATCCGCTGTCCTTGGTCAAAGCGTTTACATACGCCACCGTTTGGGTTTCATCGGCCATGGTGTGGTCGAGATCACCCACCACGAACGTGATGATCGGACGGTCGGGGATCTGGTTGCTTTTCTCAGGAAAGAACACCCGCTCGACACCGTCTCTTGGTGCGAAAACCTTTTGGATCTCCTGTTTGACGGCCTCTTCGACTGCTGGCGACTTGATGTTCGCTTTTTTGTCCGAGAAGCGTTTGTTCAGGTTCTCCTTGAGGCTGAACTTGAAATTCTTTTTTTCGACGATGAGGTAGTAGCTCTCGTCGAGGAGCGTATCGAGCGCGGTCTCGATATTGCCGAGATCGAGGTCCGGGTGTCCCGTCGCGAGACGGATTTCCGGCACAGTCGCCTCTCCCTTGCTCGTGCCTCCATTCGATTCAAAAAACACGACGGTCGAGATTTTCTGGTGCAGTCGTTCGTCGCGAATGGCGTCCGTCGCTTCTTCGTCGAGGACAAGTGCGTGCGAGTCCTTCCGGCCGGCGATGTCCGTGGTGACGGCAGCCTCCAATGCACGGCTCCCGAGCTGCTCGAATACGGCTGCGCGAAAAATCGGATCGGATAGTGGTGCGGTCCCGAGAGAAATCAGCGGGTCGGGGTGGGCTTTTTTGTAGGCGCTTGTGTAGGCATGCGAAACCCAGATGGCCAGCATCCGCAGGATACCACGGGTTTGCTGGAACTTCGGCACGGCCTGCCACTTTCTCTCGAAGACCGAGAGCACGGAGGGATGGAAGGGATAGCACGCCTCGAAATAGCTCCGGGCATGTTCGGCGGGAATGGACAACTGCTGGGCGTAGTCGGAAACCCACCGGGCATATTCCTGGCAGGCATCCACGGCATTACGCGGCAGGAGCACTCGGCCATCCGCGCTCAGAGCACGGGTATCCCACTCGAAAAGCCTGCGCCGGATGATTTCGCTGGTTTCCGCCCCGGCGGTCATGGTGATTGCCTTGCCCACGCGATCCAGCATTTTGGTCACCCGGGAATAATCGGCCTGGTCCTCGACCGTCATTTCCAGATCGATGGAAGCGGGAACGGAAACGACGAGCACCGATTTTGGGTTGAGAGCACCCGAGAGATTCATGAGGAAATCGTAGAATTGGCTGTTCAGGCCTTCGCGGCGGAACCGGCTCATGTAGTTCATGAGCTCATCCATGAGGATCAGGCAGGGTTCTTCTGCGGGAATGAACTTTCGGATCACATCGCCGCCGGGAGCGATTCCCTTAACGTCGTGCTCTTTGACGACATCGAAGGCTGCCTTCCCGCCGAGCTGCCATGCGATCTCACCCCACGGGGTTTTTCGCAGAGGCTCACCATCTCCGCCACGTCCGGCCAGGGAGTCAAACTCGGTGCCAACGAAGACCGCAACCCGCCCGGTCGGCACGGATTTCACCTGGGCCTGCGAGCGAATTTGCTCAACCCCGACCCATGCGTGGGATGCGGGGCCGTTCTTCAGGAGATGGTATAGGAGCGTGAGCGCGTGCGTTTTGCCTCCTCCGAAATTCGTGGCGAGGTTGAAGACCGGGGATGTATGGCTCGTTTCACCCGACATCCGGCGAACCACCTGCGATGCCAGATCGAGCAAATTGGCCGCGAGAAATGTTTTTGCGAAGAACTGCTCCGGGTCTGTGTAATCCTTGCGCCCCCGGCCGTCGCGGACTTGGTCCAGATGAACGGCGAACTCCGAGGAATCCTGCGATTTCCCTTCCCGCAAGTCCTCGCGGGGTTTGACGACATCATACCAGGGTTTCAGTTTCATAAATTTATTCAGAAGGAATCAAACCCTCCGGTTTCCATGTTTAGCTCCCACCATTTGAAAAATCCATACGGGAAGGTGTTGGCATCGTTTCTTGAGCCGACCACAACCAGGGTTCTGCCGCCCACGGCAAGACGGCTGGAGAGCCCCATCGCCTCTACGACCTCATTTTTCAGATGTTGGATGAGAGGCGGCGCGTCACTGGCATCCTTCCGGTAACAGAATACGGCACGCAGGTCGGCTCGCACTGCCAAGACTTTCCAGAGCGAGTAGGCGATTTGGTCTTCTCTGCGGCTGTTTTCGAGTTCCATGGCAGCCGAGGGATACAGCCACCGGTTTTCACCAGCGGGAAATGCCATCAAATCGAGCGCCAGATATTCACTGCGACGGATCGGCAACAACTGGCATTCATGTCCCTTGGCAGATGCACGCCATCCGATTCGGCCGCAGGCTTCCACAAGGCAACTCGTCAGCGAGGAGGTCCACGCCGCGAGTTCGCCGGCGATGGATGCCTCCCGGAGAGTGCTGCAAAACGGCTCCTCTTTGACCGTGCCCATGAAGGCGGCGCGGAAATCGTTGATCACAGCCCGAGCCCTTTCTTTCGCGCCAAAACGCCATCCACCCAGCGTTTCTCGTCGCTCTTGGGAGGGTAGAGGGCGCTGAGGGCTTGGGCGAGGCCCCAGAATTTCTGATCACGGCCAGCGCCGTCGTCCACGAGGAAGCGCTTCATGGCATCGCTGCGCCCGGCGGCGAAGAGGATCATGCTCTGGTGGATGCGGTCGAGTGTGGTTTGGCCGACTTTTGTGACGGTCTTTTCCGACCACACCTGCTCGCTAACGCCTTCCTGGGCGAGTTCGGCGAAGAGATCGGGCTGCACCGCTTGCTTCTTTTGGCGCTTTGCGACACCGGGATCGTCGGCTTGGTCTTTTCCAAAAAGGTAGGCCGTGCGTTCGGCAACAGGTAGGAGACGTGCTGTTTCGCCAGAGACTTCGACCATGTTCCTCAAGTCTTCAAGAGGAGCTCCGAGACCCTGCGCGATTTTCCGGGCAGCATCATATTCCAAAGTGAACCCTCCCTTTTTCTTTCCCGCCTTGTCCTCATCTTCGTCGTCCGGATTTTCACCTTCGCTGTCGGTGGCAGTCGAGGCTGGTCCAGCAAGCGTCCACAGCCACATAGCAGTGAGGCGCGCGTCCGGCTCGAAGCTCTCCGTATCCGCTCCTTCAAAGATGACCGACAATGCCTCCTTGGAAACTGCGGCCCAAACGTGTTCGAGGTAAGTCTTCAATGGCACATGATCCCCGTTCGGCTTTTCCACTCGGGAATAACGCGAGAAAATTTCCAGCGCTGGGCCGAGACATGCAAATATTGCATCGGCACCCACAACCCCTTCTTCAGCCAGACGAGGCATCCAGTCGTGAATGCGCTTGGGCAACTCCTGCAATACGTCGCGCCAGTCGCCGACCTCATCGGTGCGCACCGCCCCGTCGGAATTTTCGCGCGGACGGCAAACGAGATGGACGGAGGACGCGAGCGTCGCCGTTCCTATCGCGTTCATTCGCGTCTCCATTTCAGTGTCAATAGGCCAAGAGCCCGTGATAACCCAACCACCGTCGATGACCGCCTTCAAAATTGCTTCCCAACTTGCAGTCGTTTTGCTTGCGAAAACGATTGCCCCAATACCGTTTGGTTTTACAAACCGCCGAGCCTCAGCAAAGGCTCCCATCATTGCATTCTCATAGTAGGCAATATCGTGTGTAGAGGTGCTCAAGTGATGAGGGCGGTCTACTACAATCTCCTCGTCCTTGGGCGCAAGATGCGCGCCAAACAACTGTGGAAAGTGATGTTTGAGGTGCCGTTTGAGCCAGACATAGAAGAAGTCGGAAAGGTGCGAGTATGGAACAGCGTCGTAGTATGGGGGGTCGGTTACTAGAGCATCTGCAATATCGTCGGGCAACGGGTGCCTTGCGGCATTCGCTTGCTCAATCGTAACATCGGAATCTCGGGCGGCCACAACAAGTCCGTCGGCGATGTTCGCAACCGCGTTCAACCATACATCCAGTAGGCTGGACCAAGATCCAGCGCAGTCTTCAAGGATGTTTGGCTCGCCAAAATCCCACACCATAGCGATAGCTTGGCGCCCGAAAACTTGCTGCGAGCACAAAACATTCGGTTCCCACCGAGCAATTGCTGTGTTTCGGTCGAGCACTTTGCTAAGAACGCATCCGAGGCTTACCTGGACTGCGAGAGCAAATGCCGCATCATCCGACTTTTTGACACGCTCTTCAACCTCCCCAAGCAATCGAGTGATTGTAGTGAGGATCAACAGTTGCCTGGGTGTGAACAACTCTCCCCATTTACACATGCCGTAAAGCGGCACGCTAATACGTCGAATCTCATTTAGCGAAATTAGCTCATCAGGAACAAGACTATCACTTCCGACATAAGTAGCGATACGGTGCACCAACTCTTTGGCTGCATTTTCTGCTGCTTGGACATCGACATCATTTGCCAATCTAAACGAGCGAACCTCCCCACCACGGGACAACGTAAGCACACACATCAGTCGGGCATCAGCAACACCGCCTTGTCTTGCTTTCAATTGCAGACGAATACGAGCTACTGGGGTGGTGTAATTACAGCATGGACAGGTGGCGGAGCCTCGTTGCACTGTGCCGTCAAATTCGGGGCTTGCAACCTTGGACTTACGGTCATCCTGAGCGACCCAGCCATCGGGCGTCTTGACGATGATACGGAAGTCGCAACGTCGGAGGTCTACGCGTGGGATGATTTGAAGTGCTATTGCGCGGGGGGCTTTTTTTGCAAGCCACAAGGACCTGATAAGTGGTACCTCGGCACCGCAGCCGGGGCCCTCGCAGCGGATCGTGCGGGCCCACAGGTAGGCGATAGGCGTCGAACCGTCCTCACCGTGTGGATAAAAGCGGGCGAGTTCACCTTCGGCCTCTGCATTCACCCACTCACCCCACTCACGCACAGCTTCGGCAAGTCGGCGACCATAACGCGGAAGATATTCGAGAACGACTTTATTGAGGAGGACGGCGACTGGATTCAGGTCGCTGGCAAAGGCATCCGCTCCGATACGGAGGGCTTCCAACGGGATGGAACCACCGCCAGCAAAGGGATCTACGACCAAGGGACGTGCTGATGTGGCGAGTTGCGCGCTGAGGATCGATAGGTTTTCTCGCCATGAGCACTCGTCTATTGACTCAACAAAGCCATGGTTCGGGTCGGCTGAATCGCCATAGTGCGCCGCAGCGGTGAGGGAGCGCGTTGTGTCAAGGAAGGCGCGGACAGTAGAATTGTCCCAATTGGCGAAATCGGCGATGAAGTTAAGCAATGCTTGTCGGAGCACCGTTGGATGCTGAGTCAGAGCGAAGGCCGAGGTATGCTTGCGCACGCCGTCAAAAGTGGCAGCACTCTCCGCGCTGATATGTGCCCTTTCCTCTCGCGCCCAGCGCCACATCCTATCTGCGGCGATAAGTTGAAAGGCACGAGGGCAGTGTTCATCTGCAGGGTCTGGCCAGAGCGAGGCACAGATGACCGCCCGGCAGGCTGCCAGGGGACGCCGCGCCCACCAGATGTGCAGTGTTGAAATGTGTCCGTGCCGAATGGATTTCTCCCGTCGTGCGTGCGCCGAAATCCGCCGGATCGGTAGATCGACTTCGATGAGGCGTTTGGGATAGGGGGCGGCTACCATGAAGCGGGTTTATGGAAAGTGCCCTGAGCATCAGTCAAGCGGGGCGGAAACTGAGATTGGGCGAGGCGTCCGGGGTGCATGTGTTTGTAAAAAGTGGCCTGCCGCTTGAGGACAGCGCACGGGTGTTTCTGTGGGTTGAGGACGCCGACAGGTTTGTGGAGTTCCCCCATGACAATCCGGACGGGCTCCAGCAGGTCGGAATCGCCACTGATCACCACAGCGCAATCGAAGAGGTTCAGATGCGCATCGTGGAGCAGGTGGGTGGCAAGATTCACATCGGAGCCTTTTTCCTCGGTTTTGATGACATCGACGGTAGCGGGGCCGCCGGGAACGGGATAGGCGAGAGGCATCTTGACGGTTTTCGTGAGAAAATGCCCGTAGTAGATCTCGCAATCCGGGCGGGTGCGCAAAGCGCGGAGGTAGAGCGACTGGCGGAGCGGCTGGTCCGGATCAGTCGGGCGCGGGTTCACCTTCGCGGTATAATACTTGATCCCGGTAATCTGGTGTTGGGCAGCGAGGTGAAGGGCGGCGGCTTTGGCGATGTCGAGCCACTTGAATGCGGTGCCGCGGAGCGCGCCGAAGTAGAGGTTGAAACCATCCACATAAACGATCGTCCTCATGCGGAAGCCTCCATAAAAAAACATGGGCTGGCGCTTGCGCACCAGCCCAAGACCGCTTCGCCGAGGCTACAGCGGGGGTTTACAAAAGCAAATCTCGCGGAGGAGCCGGGCGCTGTCAAGCGCGACTTGATGTCGTGTGCGCGGCATTCTTTCCAGTTTTCCAGCAGATTCTTCATGGATCAATTTTCGTTTTGGCGTATTGCGCTTCGTCCTCCCGGAGCGTGACCGGTTTCGTGACGGACCCGGCATTCAGCAGGTAGTGCTCGACCTTCACAATCGGCTGCCAGTCGAGTTTGGACGGATCCCGAAGGATGTTGAGCGAGGGTTCCGGTGTGGCGCAATGGAAAACGACGTAGAGGAAAAAATCCCGTCCCAGGCGCTGGGCGGTTTTGTATTCGTTTGAGGTGAGGGCAATTTCGCCGGTATGAGCGCGGCCTTTGACTTCGATGAAGCGGACGTCAATGGCGGTCTTCGGGTCTTCCGGGTGAGGCTTGCGGGAGATGAGATCAAAGCCCCTGTTCTCGGATTCCACGCTATCAACAACTCGCCCCTCGGATTCTTCGTGCCGGATGGCGGTCTGGATGGCGATGCGTTCGATTTCCGGGTCGGAGACCATCGCGGCGATCTTCGGCGATTCCCGGTCCGGGTGCGGGAGCACCCAGGCGCTGCCGATGTGCTGGATGTCGCCGACAGAGCACTGGCGTTCTTGTTCCAGCTCGTTGCGACGGTTCAGGAGCCGGTGATCGAGTTCGATGAGTTTGTCTTCGGAAATCTTGATGCGCCCGTCGAGACCGGTCTCGGTGGATCCGGATTCTTTCTGGAAAATGAGGTCGGCGAGAATCAGATTCTCGCGGTTGATGATCTCACCGAGGCTGATTTCGATGTGCCGGGAGATTGTTGCGACCTCGCGCTCACGCTCACGCCGGGTCTCGGCCAGCATGGGGTCAAGGGCATGCAGGATCAGGCAATCTTCCAAGGCTGCGCGGTTGGGAAGGTTTTCAAGCGCTGGGGGCACTGCCGGTGAATCCGGTGCCGCCAGATCGAGGAAAATGGTCGGCTGTCGGATGCTCAAGCTGCCATCCGCACTGGTCTGCACGGCAAAGATGCGCTGGTTCAGGACTCGACCGCGCCCGTCCCGGATCGATCCGCTGAAAACATCAAGCTTGTAGGGAAGTCTGGCATGGAGGTCGTAAAAGACGGCTCCTCGCGAGACGTCGCCGCGAACCTGCTCCGCCGCATCCTCCCTGACCGCTTCAAAAAGTGGATGACCGGGGGTGACCCATTCGAGAGTTCCATCCTGCTTGAGGATCTCCTTGTCGAAGATGATGGTGCCGTATTCCTTCCCGAGTTTGCCGACGCGTGGTTCGAGGCGCTCGCCGATGGACCAAAGATTTCGGGGGACACGCCCGATCTTGTATCGGTGGTCTTCGGCCTTCAGCGCTTTCGGAGCCAGGCCGGCCAACGGGGCGGCTTGGATAAAGAAATCCTCGATCACCTCCGGGACGAGACGCCGTTCCCGGGCTTCCGCCGATTTTCCAACGATCGCGGAGAGGTTCAGTTCCCGTTTCGCCAACCCTTCGAGCGTGGACTCGGTAATCGAACGAAAATGCGAGGTGTCCACCTGTTCGACGATGCGGGCCTTGATGACGTCCTCGGTCTGATTGCGGGCATACATGTCGCGCAACATCCGTTCGAGCTGGTTCGACGGGAACACGTCGCCCAAGACGTTGAAAATCTTGCCGGTGCGCTTCGGGTCGAGATCGTCCTGAATCGCCTCGATTCGCTCAAACAGCTTTTGGAGCACCCGGCCCTCGCGGGTATTGGTCGAGACAAAATTGAAAATGAGACAGTCCTTTTCCTGGCCGTAGCGGTGGATGCGGCCCATGCGCTGCTCCAGTCGCACGGGGTTCCACGGGATGTCGTAATTGATCATCAACCAGCAGAACTGAAGGTTGATGCCCTCACCCGCCGCCTCTGTGGCGACGAGAACCTGGGCGGACTCGCGAAACTCCCGTTCGGCATAAATGCGCGAGTGCGGCGTGTCCCGGTCGCCGATTTTCATGCCACCATGGATCATGGTCAGCGAGAGCCCCCACTCGCGGAGTTTACCGAGAGGACGACCATCACGGCCGTCGCCAGCAAGGTAATCCAGCGTGTCCTTGTGTTCGGTAAAGATGAGCAGTTTCATCTTCGGGTCGCTGAAGATGCCCTGTTTTACCAGGAGGTCGCGGAGCGCGGTGAGCTTGGTTTCGATTTCGCGGGCTTCGAGTTCCTTCGCGTGGGAGATGAGTTTTCCCAAATCGGCAATTTCCTCCCGCAGCGCCTCCGGATCGACCGAGGCGACGACATCCTCCAACTGGGAAATGATCTCCTGCTGCTCTTCATCCGTGAGGTCATCAAAATCCTCCGGCAGCCGCCGGTTCACTTGGTCTTTCCGGTAGCCCTCCGGATCCTTGAGGATGTGTTCGCGCTTGTCCCGCATCCGTTCCAGGCTTCGCCGGACGGCATACATGCTGGACGCGAACCGCCGCTGCAACATCGCCATGGTGAATGCCAGAGCCCGGCCTCGCGCGGAATCGTCGGCAGCGGCTTTGATCGACTGATCTTCCACATACCGGGTGAGGCGGTCGTAAAAATCGAGCTCTTCCTCGGAGATTTGGAATTCGGTGGTTTTGACGTGGCGCTTCGTGAAAAGCATCTGCACTTTCCCTGTCTCAGGATCGGGAAACGTCACCAGAGCCTCCTTCACGCGGCGGAGATAAAACGGTGCCTCCCGGTCTTCCATGGCCAGTTCCAGGCTCTTGACGTCGCCGTAGACATCCCGGTCGAGAAGCTGGAGGAAGAGGCTGAAGTTTTCAGGGTCGCCCTTGTGCGGCGTGGCGGTCATCAGCAGGTAATGGTCGGTCATCCAGGACAGGGCCTCCCCAAGCTGGTAGGCGAGAGTCTTTTTTTCCGTGCTGTAGGCACTCATCTTGTGGGCCTCGTCCACGATGATCAAATCCCACCGGCTCCGCAAAAGGCTCTCCTTGGCATCATCAACGCGGGAAACCCAGGAAACCGAAGTGACGACCTGGTTCTTGTCCTGCCATGGGTTCGATCCGTAGTTGGCACGCAGCACGTCGCTCCGCACCACCTCGAAATTCTCGCGAAACTTGTCCTTCAATTCCCGCTGCCACTGAAACGTCAGGTTTGCTGGAGTGATAATCAGGATGCGTTTGATGAGGCCGCGGATCTTCAGCTCCTTGATGAGAAGGCCGGCCATGATCGTTTTTCCCGCTCCGGGGTCATCAGCCAGAAGAAATCGGATGCGGGGCAGCCGCATGAAATAGTCGTAAACCGCCTCAAGCTGATGGGGGAGTGGGTCAACACGGGCAATTGAAAGCGAGAAGTAGGGATCGTATTCGTAGGCGAGCCCAAGGCGCTGGGCCTCGATACCGAGCCGGAAATTCCTCGCATCGCCGTCATACGGCTCTGATTCCGGCGAACCTTCGAGAAGCGCGATCTGTTCGGGCGTCAAGATGCGATCAAAGACCTGATTGGAGCGGATCCCTCGACCGACGATTTGAAGCGAGGACCCGCGTGCCGACGAGACAATGACCTGAACCGGCTCCGGAAAAATCGGACCCTGCAGGATTATCTTCGGCTTGATTTGGTCAATCGTCACAGGTGGCAGCTTATTGTTTTTTGTAGGACATCCATGGGGCTACCCCGGATTTCCTGTTCCGGCTGCCGATATGCACCGATAGAGAAAATACCCCAATGGTGTTGGAAGACACGGAATGGTATCTCCGTCCAATGCAATTTGATACGGCAATCATGTCGTATGGATCGAGAATTCCTCAAGATCTTCAGGATCGAACATGTCTTTGCCGATGGGAACGGCGTCTTCATCTTCAGGTTCCGGCGTTTCGTGGTCTCGGAGATTGTCAGAACTTTCAAATTCAAAGTGGAAGAGAATCCCATACCCATCACTGAACCTGTGGAAAGGATCATCGGGAAGCGGGAAGAGTTCTTGGAGAACACGGCGTGCCCGAGACAATTTCGTGCGCTCGTTTTGATTGCCTCGTCTCTGCTTGATGCGGCCGCCATTGGAAAGTTCGCTGAGAACTTTCAGTGGGCCTTGAATCGCGCGACCCCGGATCGGCCGGAGAGACAGTTCCTTCCAAGAGGCAAACCGTTCAAAGTTCTGAATTCTGGCGCGCAGCCCATTTTTCTCAAAAACAATGGTGAGGTGTTTCCATTCCCAGCCTTTGCGGCAAGGGATGAGCGGCAGTCGTGCGGATTTGTTCTTTCCTTTGTTGCGTGTGACTGAGGGGGTAGGCAGTTCGGAGTCTTTTGTCAGGATGTGGATCCCGATATTTCGGGAGGCTGCAATTTGGCGTAATTCATACGACATGCCGCTTGCTGTTGGCATCAGCACCAAGGCCGACTCAATTCCGAGCAACCCTTCCTTAATCGAAAGTGCGCGGGGTCCGTGTCCCGGGATAAAGAGGAACACCGTTTGGAGCTGTTGAAGCGGAATGGAGCGAGCGCCAATCTCAAAAAAATTACCGGCTCTTCCGACCGTTGATGCCCCTGGAGCAAAGTCCATCTTGGAGGAAATTTCGGCAGCGAGCGCGGGGCAGTCGGGCACAAGTCGCACCGCGTCCCTCTGTTTGACATGCAATGGTGCCCGGTGCGACGGAATTTCCCTGCTATACACAGCGTCATAAATAAATGCGCATGCTACACTTTGCAGAGCCTTCGAAGGACATCGGCTCTATCCATCCAGTTGCTAAACAAATCCTCGACCGTTTCTATGACGTTGCCCAGTTCAGGAAAATAGCGATTATGCAGACGCAGGCGACGAACCAACTTCCAGACTCTCTCAATAGGGTTCAGGTCAGGACTGTATGGCGGCAGGAACAAAAGCCGGAACCCCGGTTCCTTGGCGAGCCTCCATTCTTTGTGCATGGCGGCGTGGTGGTATCTGGCGTTGTCAATAATGACAGCCACCCGGCGGCCCGCTCTGATGCTGGCGGCGTGCAGGCGTCGAAGGAACGCCCAAGTCGTAACCGCATCAAACTTCCCTTCCTCCCTGGAAAAGCAAAATTTGCCATCGCGCAGGCGGACCGCGCCGAAGTATCCCACGCTTTTTCGGGTGGGGTGATGGAGAAGAACAGGATCTTTCATTTCAGGGGGAACCCACATGATGCACCGGGAGCCATGCTGCTGGAAATGGACTTCATCAATTGCCCAAATGTCATAGCCCGCGCGAACGAGCCTTTGCAGTTTTTTTATATGCCCTCTGGGCCTCGGGGTCGGCATGGGCGATCAGAGGCCTCGGCTTTCGCCTGCGAAACCCGAGTTGGCGGAACAGTCTCTGGCATTGCCGCACTTTCAGGTCCACACCGAATCGGCTCTTCACAAAGCTGGAGAGCGTCTTGCCATCCCAGACACCTTCTCCTCCCGCTTCTGTTTCCTTCGGGCTCTTACGCAGGGCAGATCCGATTTCGGCCAGTTGCTGTTGATCCAGCCGCCTCGGCCGCCCCGGGCGATCACCGTCCGCCAAACCGGCAAACCCGTCGTCCTCAAAACGCCGAACCCAATTCTCCACGGTTCTCGGCGCGTCGCCGAGCGCGGCAGCAACCTGCGGGCATGTCATGCCATGGGCGACAAGAAGAACTCCGTGCAGGCGATGGTCATACCGGCTCTGGTCAGAGCGGCGAATTTCATCGTGGAGAGCAGGGATCATGGATTCTGGGTCGGAGATGTTTAACGCCTTCATGC
>Ga0247842_10005960_pt1 | contig 14062 bp, 7 predicted proteins | sample LaCruzMarch2015__3_FD_192411 | JGI IMG/M metagenome (GOLD analysis project Ga0247842, IMG submission 192411) | Freshwater microbial communities from meromictic Lake La Cruz, Castile-La Mancha, Spain - LaCruzMarch2015_19m | ecosystem: Environmental > Aquatic > Freshwater > Lake | place: Spain...
TAGCAGTCTTCGCCAATGTTGTATGCGGTTTACTTGTATACAGCACCGTCCCTACCTCTCAGGACTTTTAACCATATACCGTAGTGTTCGGCACTAGACTGAATATCCCGAAGTACCTATATGATTCGCATACAACGTAGTCTCAGTTGAGACTAAGGCAGTCAACAAGGGCTTGTGTCTAAGTTTCACCACAAGCCCACGATCTTTAGTCGTGGGTTATTGACATTATCTTCCCTAATTCCAGACCTATCGAGAATCTTTGCGTAGTATCGAGATATGGATGCAATTCAAAGGCATGTTCGATTCTGACATTCATCTTTGGTGTGAGCGCATATTTTACACAAAACCCACCGGAGAAACCTAAAGGCTCATCTACTGCAATACGTTTCTGCATTCCGGCACGCACTAATAACGATACCTTGCCTTTCTTTTCAGGCAGACCTTCTGAGTAATTAGCTACTCCCTCATATTTTTGCAGTGCGAAAACTCTCTCCTGTATTTTCCTCTTTGCAAAGAAGCTGGATGGGCTGAAAGCCGACCATTCCGCACCGAAATATAGCGTGTCAAACTTTCTTTCCTGTTCATCCAGATCAATCGCCAGTGTTAATCCCATAGTAGGTTTATTGATAACAGAATATGCAGTTCCAAACCTTACTTTTTGCCTTGCTATCTCTCTATCACTAGCGCTGACTCCGCCAACGTTTTCCACGAATAATGCAACAGACGCCAAACTCTTAATGTTGTATAACGCTCCAATGTCAAATCCTAATCCTCTCACCGATTCATCCATAGGATTCATTTTTACTGACGTTGAGCCTAAAGATGCGCCAACAGAAAATGAGTTTACGAGATTAATCCCATAAGACAAGTATATTGAGGAATCCTTACGGTTGAAGTTCCCCAAATCTTTACCTAACTGATCTCTCCGATTCATATTACCGTAGTTTAGAAAAGAGAAGTCAATGCCCACAGTTCCCCATTTGCCTGTTGGGTATGCGTAAGCGAGGTGACTTTGGTTTATATCGCTGTCAAAACCATATACAGGCGCATAAGCCATAGTTGCTTCCTGATTGAGCATAAGCGCAAGTCCTGCAGGATTCCACGATATAGAGTTAATATCATCCGCCACCGCCGAAAAAGCGGACATACCCATAGGTCTAACGCCGTCCTTTGGCTCTAAAGTTGCCGAAAAAACGAGCGTAGAGCAAATCAGTATGACAAATACAAGACATAATATAATTCTCATATATTTTAGCATTATTAAACCTCCTTTATCAGTTTTATAAAACCTGCTTGTTCAAAGTGATGATCATTGGTAAATGCTTGAGTCATTCCATCTCTCTGCATAATTACAAAACTAATGCAATCTGTCAAACTCCATTCTTTGTCGAGTCTTTTACTGTAAAGCAACCAACCTAATTGAAAAAGCTCATTATTAGCTTCAATAATAGTTAAATTACTCAAATGCTTTAAGCCATTTATATAACGTATAGCCCTATCTCTTGTAGGTGGTGAAGATAGCTCATTTGCAACTTCAAGCAATACAAATTCAGTTGTTATCAATTTACATTTATCATTTTCTAATTGTCTTTTAACTTCATTTGACCGTTCGTGAAAGTTATCACTTTTGTTTATGAGTGCAATCCAAGCAACAGAATCAACAAACACTTTTTTAGGCATTCTTCTTTACCTTTCCATATAGATAATGGTCATGTTCCTGTGCCAAATCTTTTATGCCAGTGTCTATTGTACATTCTTCAATAATTTGGGTTAATCTATTCCAATCATCTGCTTCACTTCTATCATCCTGATTACTCATTTCAAAATTTCTTATAAAGTCGAATACATTTGCTTCTGTTTCAGCAACCAAGTCATCTAGCTTAAATGAACCCAATAAATTCACTCTATCAGCATCTTTAGGATTGAATGCTATTATTGCACTCTGAATATCATTAAGCCTTTCCATTTTGGCATATATATTTACATTAGGCTTGATATGCACCGACACAATGATATTTTCATTTCTGTCAAGTTGTAATGGTTCTTTTACATCTTTAATATGAACATACCGTGCAAAAAGTAAGCTGTAAATATCGCCGATAATTGTTTTTGGTGAGTCATTAGTTTCTTCAAATTCTATTAGTACTATTGGCTTTTCTTCACTATAATCATTTTTATAAGTGACTAAAATATCCACAAAGGAAAGTCTATTGGATTTATTAAGTTTATTGTAAAAGCTGGTAGAAATAGCAAAGTCTCCATGACTACAATAAACATTATATCTGCCATTCAAATGTTCTTTAAGCTTATTAGCAAGCTCAACAGTGTGACTACCTCTCATAACATTTATCGCCATTTCAATATCTCCTTTGTAGGTATTTAACTAAATTACGGTACAGAAACCCAATTTCCACGTTGAGAGTGTTTGTATATTCGATGACTTCCTCTTTGTCTTTTGAAAACAAAACCATCTCTCTCTAATGCTTTGATAAACTTCATAGCTGTTATGTTTTTCAACTTGGGACTCATACTAGGACTTCTTCCTTTAACTTAATTATAGGCTTTATATCCTGTATGTTCTCAACCATACCAATACCCGGTATCGGATCACCTTCTTCAATTAGGGCTTCCAAGTATAGTTCTAAAGCTTCTTGTATATTCTTATATGCTTCTTCCTCTGTATGACCCCATGTTCGGCATCCACTTAGTGACGGAAAATACGCATGATAGCGCTCTTCATCTGGTTCAATTATAACCTCAAATATATGTTCTTGAGCATTAGTATTACCTTTAGCTATTGCTAGTTCGATTTCCTCCAGTTCTTTGGGTGTAAGTTGTTTAACCGCCTCTATCAATTGTTCAGATGTTAAATTTTTAGGAATAGAACGCGGATGAACGCGGATTAAACGGATTTTTTTATTTATCTCGATCCGCGCAAATCCGCCTGATCCGCGTTCTATTTCCCAAAGTTTAAAAAGGTTTCTTAAACTTGCTTAAATTTTCTAATTTATTAAATATTACCAACCAGCTATTTTGATCGTCTGTGTAAATACTGTCCTTGAGCCTTTTGCCTCTATATGGGCTATATATACACTGCTCAAAACCTGTTCGCCTGCTTCATCAGTGCAATCCCATTGCAAAGTGTTCTGACCGATTGCTGTTGTTCCTTCGAGTTTTTTCACCAGTCTGCCATCCATGCCAAATATCCTTATTGTAACGCTGTCTGCTGATTCTGTAAGTGTATAGGCAAAGTTGGCGCCTATCTTTGGATCAAATGGGTTTGGATAGCAATAGACGTTTATAAGCGTAAGTTTTTCAGTTACGTCAAAATTAGAGGTAACGGTAGCCTGATTTCCAACCATATCCTTTACTGAAACCTGAATCGAGTAATGCCCTAGAGTGAACTTACTCGGAGGTATGATGGATAATTTGTTATCTTTGAGTGCTGTACCTGTTTCAAGTTTCTCACCGTTCAATGTAACTTCTATCTTCTTTACATCAATTCCGCTTCCGTTATCATCCAGTGTTGCAGTGATGAGATCATCAGGTTCAGCGTATCCAATTGGGAGTAAGTTCTTAATCGTCGGCGCTTCATAATCGCCAATGATGCTGAATATCCCAGTCTTCATCGTTGACACAATTACGGAATTGCTATTTGCATTTACGCCAGCCAAATAGTTCCATCTCTTACCATCCCAGAGATACATAGCCAGTTTAGACTCATCCTCACCTACAATTTTAGAATCGTTATATTTTAGAGTGATGGTTATCGGTTTTAATAAATCTTTATCAAGGCTGAACTCCCTGGCAATTATGTACTTTCTAAGCCCAGCTTGAGGTTCTGGTATTATACTTGGGATAGTTATGCTGACGTTTGTACCTGATGACACAGCACCAGCCGGGAAGTATATTGACGAACCATCACCGAGTAATATTTCAGTCTCTTTCGTTGGGTCTATCGGCACCAGCAATGATCTGACTATTGCGATAGTTGAAACAGGATAAGTCGCTATATTCCCCGCTGTATCGGTCGCAGATATATAATAATCCACACCCGCTGATGAAAACACAGTGGATGGTATTTCACCTCTGTAAACATTAGCAGGCTCCTTTGCCATATCTTTATCAAGGTATTTGCTTTCACCATGTTTGCGATAATAAAGCTTCACCTTATCAAGTCCGCCAGCATCATCCACAATAGCATTAATATCCACGCTCATGATCTCTTGCTCAAGCAATGCAGATATAGGCTTGTGGGTTATAGTCGGAGGCTGATCGTCTGCGATAGATGCGGATGTTCTGGTATTCTTTTCTTCGTTACTTGCATGGTCTGTTGCCCTGACTGAGAACTCGTAACTTTGACTATCCGTCAGCGCCGATGAAATCCATTCATAAGTAGCTGATTTATCTGCTGTAATAGTGACAATAGTCTTGGAGTAGTCAACACCGCTTCCCTTGCCATTATCCCAGTATATGTTATATTTAACTACGTCATCTGATTCAGATGCAGTCCATCTTACTTTTATCTTTCCGCCGGGTTGTGGTAGCGATTCCAGATTTGTTATTGACTGTGGCGCTTGATTATCAATCAGAAATGCCCCAATGTGAGAAGCATCACTACTCCAGTTACCAGCTTTGTCAACAGGTCGAATGTGAAAATAGACTTTTGCATAACCTTGCTTTTGCAGATCAGTTGGCTCATAAGTTAATTCTGTTGTTGTCGGGTCTTTTATATCAACGGTTTCGTCAGGTAGCGTTTTTGGATCGCTATCCCAGACTATTGAGTATCCAGCCAGACCGCTTATAACGTCTTCAGATGACGACCAATTAACCGTTATCTTCGTCAGGCTTGACCATACGTCCAGTTTGTGGGTTGTGCTTGACAATCTTGTAACAACGCTTGGTGGTGTAGCATCTGCCCTTGCGCTGACAATATTCGTATTTTCTTCTTCATTTCCAGATTTATCTTGACACCTAACGACGAATCTATAAACGATCCCATCTCTCAGTTTGTCTGACGTCCATTTTGTTCCCGGATCGTTGATACGGGCAAGTGGAGACGAAAAATCAATACTTGCCTGTGCATTGTCCCAATAGATGTTATATACAGTAGCGTCTCTGGATAAAGATAATAGCCACGTTAGCTCAATGCGTCCACCTGACAAATTCTTAGCAGTTACGTCAGTTGGTTTATCGGGCTTTATCGAATCTGCCTCAACTGAGACAACAACAGTATTATCTTCTTCATTACCTGATTTATCAATCGCTCTAACTGAGAATTTGTATATGCCTTCGCCAAGTGATGTTGATTCCCATGAATTTTTGGATGCGTCAACAGAATCATACACTTTTGAGTAGTCTATTGTGCCGCTCACGCTGTCAGTGTAAATATTATACTTACCGACATCAGTAGATTTTGATAACTCCCACGTCAGCTTGACTTTTCCACCGGGTGCAGGTATAGCGGACAATCTCGTTGGCGGAAGCGGTGGAAACGGATCATCTACTAATACAAAATACGGCTGTTTTGTCGGATCTTGTTTTGGACTTGTGATCGTGTTTCCAGAATTATCTGTCGCCTGTATATAGTAATAAGCGTTGCTCTTCATCAAAGGTGATGGTATCGTAACCGAATAGCGATTATTGCCCAAATCTTTACAAATTACGAACCCAAAGTCTTTATCACCTTCCAGCTTGTAATAGACTTTAACCTCATTTATTCCAGTCCGATCTGTAACGTCTGTGGTAATGACTATCAGGTCTGTTATCAATACTTTCGTGAGCTTTGACGGGTCATAAGTTATCTCAGGCGGAACCGTATCAACAACACGGAACGAATGTGGCAGTTTATCGGGATTGACCGCCGGATGTGTAGTCACGTTCCCGGAGTTATCCATAGCGTTTATATAATATTCTACACCGGTAGGAATAACCTGACTTGCAGGAATAGTTCCAGTATAAAGCGATTTTGTCGCAGTCTCGATCATAGGCGCAATTTTGAAGCTCTCTTGTCCAGCAGGTCTGTAATGTATTGAGACGTCAGTTACCTGAACGTCATCAGTAACAGTAGCATTTATTATAACCGGAAGTCCTGCCTCCTGTGCAGTAGCAATCGGCGCGTGTTGAATCAGCGGTGCAGACGAATCAAATATCACGATTACACGAGGAGCGTTTGCTGGATCAACAGGCGGTTCTGTTGCAAAAAGCCCTTGAGAATCACTCGCCCATATATAATACTTAACCTCGCCTATTTGCTTCTGACCGGGGATATTTGCAGAATATAAGTTCCCTGTGCTTTTCATATTTACACTGTTAAACTTAGTATCTGTTATGCTCTTGTAATACATGATCACGCTATCTACTTTTACATTGTCCGTAACTTTCACCTGTATTGAAATATCTTTATTCACTTCTTCTCTGGATGAGGCTGACGTCAATTCGATTTTCGGCGGTATCGTATCAACAACAGTGAAAGCATAAGATACGGTTGTATCAGGAGACTGTTTTGATACATCTGACGCAGTTATGACGTAATCTACCTTGCCGGGCATAAGGACGTTACCCAATATATCTACGCTATAATAAGAGCCAACCTTCGTCATCTTTACCTCGATGAACTCAATTTTACCGGGTAGCCTATATTTGAATGTTACGTTTTCAACGCCAACGTTATCTGTTATTGCCGCACCAATTGTTACTGGTTGTCCAGCCTCCTGACCATCCATGATAGGCGTATGAGATATAGCAGGCGCCTCATAATCCACAAAAGATAGCTCATAAGGCTGTCTTGACCCACTCATCGGTGATGTACGAAAGTTTGATGATGTATCATAAGCTTCTATATAATAATTCATAACATCAGGTAAATCCAAAGCTGGTATACTTTCAGTATAAGTTCCTGAAGTGGATGTACTACCTGATTCTGTGGTCATGTCAACTCTTATGTACTTCGTATCTGACCGAAGCTTATAATAAAGATATACACGGTCTATTCCTACAATGTCAGTTATTTTCGCCATTATCTTAGGTGAGGTTTTTACTGAGATTTCAGCTATCAGATCATGTATTATTTCAGGCGGAGTAGTGTCCACAACGGTAAATGAATTGGGATTGATTGGAGCATCTTTATATGGATGCGTTGACGATGAAAGTCCATCGCTTGCGCTCAAGTAGTAATCTACCCCCGTCTGTGTTACTATTGTACTGGGTATCTCAGCAGTATAGTAGTCACCAGATAGACTTTTCATCGGAACTTTCGTATACTCATTCGCTCCCTTCTTACGGTAATATAGATAAGCCTCAGTAACTTTTTTGTTATCCTTAATAATTGCAGTTACAGCCACAGGCTTCATCGCCTCACTATTATTCCCGACAAGCTGAACTGAAATACTAGGCGGAGTCGCATCGGTATTTATATTATCGGAGATCGGACTGCTCAAGTTCCCCGGTATGTCCTTATATCTCACATAGACAAGTCTCAAACCATCGTCGCTTGTTCCACCATACAGTTTCAGGTCCCAATTTGTTACCTCATAAGTTTGGCTATCCTTTGGATAAGCCGAAGGTTCAGACCATGTATTGCCGTCATTGCTTAACTGGTAGCTCGCAACACCGTTTGCGTCTGTTGCAGAAAGCTTGAGAGTAACAATCCGGCTTCCTGTGATCTCATCTCCATTATTGATCAATATAGTTCCATTTGGTGCAGTGGCGTCAAGAATAACGCTGGCACTAGATTCAGTGGACTCATTCCCCATATCATCCCTGAATTTTACTTTCACTACTTTTGTTCCATCTGTATCTGTAACTTTTATCTTCAAAACGTTTCTAAAAGCAATCCAATTCCTGAGTCCGTTTTCAACATCGTATACAGTGCCTATATCACCGTCTGCGTACATCTCTTTAGCGTCTGTTGCGGATATACTAATCGTCAGATTTTTCGAGTTGGTAATTTCTTGTTTATCTAAGCTTACCGACATATTAGATGGCGGGTCATTATCAACTGTCAGAGGGTCTGACGTCTTTTCGCTTTGATTTCCCAACTTATATTTCAATACTAATCTAAGCCTAATAGACTTTACACTAAGTTTACCGAGAGTAAAAGAACCATTAATCAATCCTGTATCTTTCTCACACACTATTTCTGATAAGTTAATGTCAACCTTGTTATTATTCTCGTCCAGCAATTCTCTAGTAACGATCTCAACGTCCTTTTCTGATTTTCCACTCACCTGAACTGTGTCTCCGTCCTTCACTTTACCAGTGACTTTGGGAGCAGATATGGTCAAAGACGATATGATAACTTCTGACTTATAAGAAATACTGCTTTCTACTGAAGGTTGGGTTTCATTTCCCAAGTTGTCTATAAACCTTACGTAAACCTTTTTGGTGGCGGCGCCTGTGGAATTGCCACCGAATTTAGATAAATCCCAGTTCTCTATTGAGGTCTTATATGGTTCTGCATTTGACCAGACATTGTTTCCGTTGGAGAATTGCATCTCTTTAACCCCGCTTTCATCCGTAGCAGATAATGTCAGTTTCACAAGCAGGGATATTGTCTCAGTGGCGCCATCATTGATTGCGATAGTTCCCTTTGGACCTGCGGTATCAAGCTTAATTGTAGCAGTAGCAGGTGTAGCCATCCAGTTTCCAGCCGGGTCTTTATATTTCACGAATACCGTTCTAGTTCCATCAAATTCGCTTCCACCGATGTAGCGAAGATCCCAGCTTCTAGTGGTACTATAGGGCAATGGATCAGACCACGTATTACCGTCATTGCTCAGAATCATTATCCCGCCGGGTTCCATTCCGCTTCCAACATCGGTTGCAGAAAGTGTAAGAATAACTTCGTATTTTCCGGTTACTTCTTCACCATTGTTTATCTTGATTGTGCCTGTTGTTGGTGGTGTTCTATCAACAAAAATCTCAGCTTTTATCGGGTCTGACCAATGATCAAGTGCATCTTTATAACGTACATAGACGGTCTTTAGAGCGTCATTACCACTCCCACCATAAGTACTCAGGTCCCACGCTTTAGTCATAGTATCAGGCTTAAAAGACTCTGGATCAGTCCATATTGTTCCATCGTTGCTTAACTGCATCTGAACGACTCCGCTTCCATTTGCAGACCCATTTGCTACAAGGTCTGAAGCAGTCAGTTTCAGGTTGACTATGACAGAGTTGGTCGCCCTGCTTCCATCGTTTATATCAATCGTTCCTTTGGGTGGAGTAAGATCAACGGTAAATTTCAAAATTGTAGCTGATTTTGTCATCTGTCCATTGTCATTGCTAGCCAATCCCCAGTAATACACGCCTTCGGGTAAATCATTCCATGGGTCCGAAGCTGAGATTTTATAGCTCATTGTTTTTCCAACGTTAAGGCTTTTCCCATCAAAAGGATTAGGGTCAGTATCAACGTAAAGCGTATAATCAGCATTTTCCATCCAGTGCCATTCAAATGTAGGTTTACCATCTTTGGTGAAACCAGAAGGCGAGATCATCGCTATATCTGTGGGAGACCATACAGTGAAATGCAACACCTCACGAGATTCAACGTCACCGACCTTTATTCCCCAATAATAATCACCGGGGCTGAGTGCAAACTCTTTTCGTAGAGTATAACTCATATCATTGAGTACAGAGATTGGTTGATACACTGGGTTTTTGAATGGATTATTGTCTCTGCTGATATAGATCAGGTGTGCCATATTACGTCTATTTGTTGTCCATTTGAATGTTGGCGTTAAGGTGTTTAAATCCCCAAAAGGCTCTGTCAGATGAAACTCCAACTTAGGGACATTCGAGGTATATCGTACGATGCTTCCTCCCGTGCCTACTACAATACCAGAATCCTTACTCATGAAGTTCATGGCATATAACGTACTGTTTGCAAACGGAACGGTATCCGCCTTCCAGTATCCACCGCCATCGGTCGTACTAAGCAATATATTAGTCAAACCTGTCGAACCACAGATCCATCCCTCTGTACTGTTTATGAAATTTACGTCATACAAGGTAGCTAATCCGCCACCGCCTTGCTTTGTAATACTATTCTTGGATTTGTATAAAATAATACCACCATCCCCAACGACCCATCCAGTATCAGCATTAATGAAACTTATGTTATTAAGACGTAAGCTTGTTTGGGTGGGTAACATATCCCAATTCAATCCGCCGTTATTTGTGCTGATCAAGGTACCGTTATCGCCAACCGCCCAACCAGTATCAGCATTAATGAATTGTATTCCATAAAGGTTTGGACTCTGCACTGTGTCCCAGTTGCGAGTAGACCAACCTGACCCATTCCAATATAAGATTGTTTTTTTATCCCCAACAACCCAGCCATGACTTGAATCGGTGAAGTATATAGCTCTGAGTATCACCCCTTGTGGGTTTGACATGACGATATCCCAGTCAGACCCGTTAGTCGTTCGGATGATAGTATTACCTTCACCAACCGCCCAACCAGTGTTGGCATCAAGGAAGAAGACACCATAAAGGTCATTCTTTATCATGCTATCTTGTTCAGTCCACGTTGCACCGCCATCATCTGTATGCAGAATTGTTCCATCATCACCAACTGCCCATCCTTTCGATGGATCAATTTTGGCAAAGCATACATCTCTAAAATTAAAACTTATATTCCATGTCTTGGACCCAACATCAGCGGGGATCCATTCCTGAGCAAAACCCACTCCAGCTATACAAAACATCAAGAACACCGTAATCGTGATATATAAACGTGCTTTCATAGCGAAAACCTCCATTACATGGCTAGAAACTATATTTATTATCGAAATAACAATATTATAAGTTCAAAAAAATGGCATGGTTCACAATCAAGGTAACATTTTTAAGATTATCTAAAAGTAGGATAGGCACTGCCCATCAATTAACTAAAATCATATTAACATACACAAACACAGAACGCAATAATAATGTTGAGGTTAGTAGTAAACAGATACGAAATTCAGGTATTTCTAAATTATTAAATTTTTAGTATTTAGTATATTATAACACAACTTTTGAGCAAATTGCAACTAAAAAATTAGTAATTATTACGACTTTTTCATATTATGTACATAACCACTCACACCACTCACACTACTCACACTTGCCCTCAAACCCTCATGAATACTACGTTTACAAGCTGCCTATACCACTCACACTCCACTCACACTACTCACACTTCAATGAGTAATCAGTAGTAGAGTAGTTGAAAGTTAGAAGGTTGAGAGTTGATTTGAACCTTCAACTTTTAACCTTTAACATCCTTTACACTTCACCTACACTCACTCATATTTTGGTAATGTACAGAGTAGTAATACCTATTTGATATAGAAATGAGACTTAAAATGTCATTCTGAGTGACCAAAGGAAACGAAATTGAAGATTGGAAGATTTCACCACAGAGTTCACGGAGATCACAGAGAAAAAGGATGAATGCGGAAGGATGATGGATGAAATTGATCAAATACTGTAATACTCGTTTCTTCATTTTCATCCATCATCCTTCATCCCTCATACTTTCTAACAACTCTCCGTGTTTAACTTCTTTTATTTCTATAACTGAAAAAGTCGTATACATTACCAAAATGTGAGTGAGTGTAAGAGAAGTGTGAGTAGTGTGAGTGGAGTGTGAGTGGTATAGGCAGCTTGTAAACGTAGTATTCATGAGGGTTTGAGGGCAAGTGTGAGTAGTGTGAGTGGAGTGTGAGTGGTTATGTACATAATATAACTGAAAAAGTCGTAATACTATCTTGAATCTTAAAAGTTAGAATATCCAGAAGGCATACATCCTTTTTTGCAAGATAACACTCAATGCGCTCCAGAAACTACCAACTGCATACTCACCGATTATCACGCCAATAAAGAATGGCGATGCCCGTCTGAGTGCTTTCAGTCCACCAAACTTCAGGATTGACCACTTTATTATAAAACCTAAGAATATCGTAAACCAGATGTAATCAACACCGAAATTCATTGAGATGGCGTAGCCTACCGGATGGAATGGCCACCAGAGGAACTTCATTCGCATTACTGACAGGAACGTTGTAAATGCCGCCCCGGCAAACATGAAATTGATCGCACCAAAGTCTGTTTCTTTCATGAAGTTAAGACGTGATGTAAGTATATTCATGCTTTCCCACGAAAAACCAGACCCCGGTGCATCAGGGGTTCTGTAAAGCATGTGAAGCTCTGCCCAGAATGATGACAGTATGCCGAAAACCGTTCCAAAGAGTGTTGCATAAACAACCGTCTTTGGATGGATGCCTACCTTCTGAGCAATCTTAAAGCTTTCCAACTGTTGTGGCATAGCATGGTTACGATAAGTCCTGTTAAAGAACCAAAAATAATGCGTCATGGGAAGAAGGTTGTTGATGCCCATCCTTCTTGATCCAAGAACGTTTACCATTATTTGGCTCGCATTCATGCCTGTAAGTTCGTGAGTAGGCGGACCAAGTTCAGCGCGCATCCTCGTTATAGCGATAGAGATAGCATAATACAAGAAGAAGAATATACCTATCGCCCAGATATTCATGCCCGTCTTGAGGCAAAAGATCGTCATAAAGATTGCCCCGCCTATGATACCAAATAGAGCGAACCTATACGAGAAAGGCTCATCTTTATCATCTGCCTTCATTGTAATAACCTGCCAGAGATGCCTTCTTGCAAGATATACTGCAAGCCCAAACAGCACCATAAATGCGCCTGCTGATTGCTCTGATAGGTACGGAAATCTAGCAATGGAAGTCATGCCCAAAAATCCTCCCAGCGATGGTCCAATAGCACTTGCAAATACTAACTGCATCTTTCTGAACAGATAAAAGAACCATGTTGAGAACGACAGATCGAGGGGCATGAAAAATGATAATGCAATTGAAAAAGGATAAAAAGATATTGGCGTCCATCCGATAGAGTTCCACGGCTTATCTGTGAAATATTTACCTATATCATGGAGTTTAACGGGTATTTTCGGTACTTCTGGCACAAGGAAAGCCACACCATTGAGTATGTTTATAAATGCGGCGATGGAGAACCCGATCCACAGCATCCTGTCCTTAAAAATACTCGATTTTTCAGACTGGATTACAGCAAGAGGAACCTGAATAATGGGATAAGCCAGCTTTTCGTTTTCCGTCCACTGCTTTCGGAATATAGCATTTAAGCAGAGCATAATCCAGTATAGTGCAAGGATAAACGATCCCCACCATACTATTGGAGAAAGCCACGCTTTGAAATGTTCAGTAGTATAAAAGCTGGACCCACCCTCATAGAAGTCCACTAAAGGCTTTTTATCGTTTACAGTCAGCCATTTTGGGATATGTTCAGCAAAAATGTCTTTCCATTCGTTTTCGGGAGTCGCATACCAGAATATGTGCGAGATCGTCGGGACAAGTATCTGCATAAGGTCATGCGATGCAACTGACGACGACATGACAACCGCAACGTATATAAAAAGCAGTTCACCTTCAGCCAGATGGAAAGCCTTGAATTTCCTCAGCAGAAGGCTTATGCCCGTAACAAGCAAGAGTGTAAAAAGTGGATTCTGGAAAAGCGATATGCAGGTAGGATGTCCAGTATACCAGACGATTTCAATCTGAATGATCCAATAGCAGTTTAGAGGTATAAATACAAGAGCAATCAATAATGCTCTAAGTGTTATGTTTTTCTGTCCTGATCCCAAATGAAAAGCTCCCTGATATTACACTTAGTATTAAATGGTTTTCTCGCTAAATAACTAATGTTTTGTCATTCTGAATGAAGTGAAGAATCTTCTTTGTTCGCAACGTTTTAGATTCTTCGCTATCGCTCAGAATGACATAAAAGACTTAGAAAAAGTTGGGTTGAGGAACGAAACCCAACATTCAAGTATTAAATAAAATTATTAAATTCGCAATCCTAAAAGTAATCGTTAAAAAATACATAAACGTTCTAAAAACAACCCCCTAGCCCCCTTTGCTAAGCTAATCTTTACCCACAAATCATGGATATTGTGGAAACCAAGTCTTTTCCCTCTTTAGCTAAAGAGGGATTAAGGGAGATTTGATTAAGGTTTCGGCTC
>Ga0247842_10005967_pt1 | contig 14048 bp, 9 predicted proteins | sample LaCruzMarch2015__3_FD_192411 | JGI IMG/M metagenome (GOLD analysis project Ga0247842, IMG submission 192411) | Freshwater microbial communities from meromictic Lake La Cruz, Castile-La Mancha, Spain - LaCruzMarch2015_19m | ecosystem: Environmental > Aquatic > Freshwater > Lake | place: Spain...
TCAACACTTGCGACAACTAATACGGCAGGCACTTATAATAATGCGGCTTGGTTCCAGGGAACACAGGTTTGGTTCCCGTCAGTCGGTCAAAGCCATATACTATATTCTTCAAATATGGGAACCAACTGGGTAACACAGCCAATCACACTCTCAGAAATAACGGCAATATGTTTCAACAGTCCGACAACCGGTTTAGCCGGAGGTTCTTCCACTTCAGTAGGTTTACTGAAGACTACAAACGGCGGAACAAACTGGGCGGCAGTTACAGCACCGTTTGCAACATTATCAATATCAGGAATAGCAGGTTCAGGTTCTGATTATTGGGCGTCTCTGCAGTCAACTGCAATACATTATTCATCCAACGACGGAGCAAACTGGTCATTAGCTTACACTGCGCCGGCAGGTTCTTTCTACCACCTGACAAAATCAAGAACCGGAAATACACTCTGGGGTGTAAGGGCAAATGGTGCTATTACAAGATATGGATCTCCTCCGACAGAGGTAACGCCGATCAGCACAACAGTACCTACAGACTATTCGGTTTCACAAAACTATCCGAATCCGTTTAATCCTTCGACAAAGATTAATTTTGCATTACCGAAATCCGGGCTCGTAACTCTGAAGATTTACGACGTACTTGGCAGGGAAGTGGCTACATTAATCAATGAAATTAAGAATGCGGGTTCATACTCTGTTGATTTCAACGCCTCAGCGCTTTCGAGCGGAATGTATTTCTACAGGCTTGAATCGAACGGTTTCAAAGATACGAAGAAAATGATGTTAGTAAGATAGAAAATCAGTATATCCTGAAATGGGGCTGTTATTTATTTAATAGCCCCATTTTTTTTTATCATACAGCAGTTTCAAATTGATTGATTATCATTATACAATTAATTAATTTAGTCCTAAATAATTAATGATTTGATTTTAGGGCTGATTACAGGAGTGATAATAGGTTTTCTTCTTTCTATGCCGCCGCTGGGACCTACAAATTTTGCAATAATGTCAAAAGGGTTCAGGAATGACATTAAAGCAGGTGTATTGATCGGAGCCGGAGCCGGTTTCATGGATATGATATACATAATAACTGCATACGGAGGTCTTTCACTCATAAAAACGTTAATTCCATACAGCGTTGACAATTTTCTTGCGGAAAATGAAAATTACTTCAAATCTATCATAACATTAATCGGATGTGTTATAGTGTTCGTAACCGGTATAAAAATTATGAAAACCATTGTTCCGATAGGTAACGCAGAAGAAGATGTTATAACGAGGGATAAATTAGATAAACAAATAAGCGAAACCGAAATAAAAGTCGGCAGAAGAGGTAAAGAAATTGATAAAATATTGCATACAAAAGCTCTTGAAAACAAGCAGGGACTTATGGGAAATTTTTTCACAGGTGTTCTTTATTGCCTTTCATCCGTGACATTACCCGCATCGTGGTTCGCCATAGTCAGTTACATGAAGAGTTATGGTATTATTGATTCGCGTTTTATTACCGGTTTCGCATTGTCAGTCGGCGTACTTTCCGGGACAACACTTTGGTTTTATGTCCTTGTTAGGTTAATCTCCCGTAATTCTTATAGGATAAGCAGAAATAATCTGGATAAAATAAATTACACAGTCGGAATTATTTTAATCGGTCTGGGAATATTTTTATTCTATAAAGCATTTGATTTCTTTTTCTCGTAAAATATTATTTTTTAACAGCGGATAAATTGGAACAAGAATTAAAGAGCGGAAATGTTTGTCAATACTGTCTGTGCAATATAAAGGAGGGCGAGGGCAGAACCGAGTGTTCTGTTTGCGGGGCGGTATATCATTCGGATTGCTGGGAAGAGAGTGCAGGTTGTTCTGTTTACGGCTGTGCACGAATGAATTATTTAAGCAACAGCCGCAGCGGAGTTATTCCGGTTAAAGAGATGCTTATTCACATTGAATACCTGATTAACAATAAAAAACATCTGGATGCTTTAACGGAATGCAACAGGTTACTTAATGCAGACAGGAATAATACTGAAGCCAAGTTACTTTTCAACAGAGTTTCATCTCTTATGAACACAAAAATGAAAATTCTGGAAAGCGCAGATGAATCGTTTAATAAAAAAGATTTTAAATCAGCAGGCATATTTTATTTAAATTACATTAAATATTGTGATGATATAGAATGCGATTTTATCAATGCAAAATTACAATTTATTCAGGACAGGATACCGCAGTTAAGGAAACGAAAGATATTAATAAACACAATATATACGGTTTTACTTATAACTATTTTAAGTTCGCTTGGTTTTCTTGCATATTATTATATTTATATGCAGGAAGACAGAGAGTTTGCGGAGATAGAGAACGGTGATTCGACGGAGGACGTAAAGATAATCGAGCATCAGATAGTAAAGTACGAAAGGTTTTTACGCAAATATGAAGACGGGAAGAATAAAGATAAAGCGAGGGAAAAAGTATCTGCACTGTCGGAAATAATTGCGGAAAAAATTTATAGTGATGACTGGCGGACGGCATTAACTTACGTAAAAAAAATAGATAATAAAGAAAGCCCCAAGACATATAGTGATTTATTGAAGATAGTCAGGAATACTGCAACCAAGGAATATAAACAGCACGTAAACCTTGCAAAAAAATATGACAAAGAACAAAAATTTCCCGAAGCGAAAAATGAAATTGACAAGGCAATGAGTATAACCGAAGAGTTTTCCGCGTCAGACATGGAAACTAACAAACAAATACTTGCAGAAAACAGAATTCTGCTGAATAAGAAGATTAAATTAATTATAAAATTCAGGGATATAGACAGGGAAATATCGGATAAATCGGATGAACTCAAAAGAATTACGCCGGTTTCAAATAATTCCGATATAGTTATTCTCAACGGGATTATCATTAAAAAATCATCAGTGAACATATATATTGCACGTGATCTGAGCACAAAGAAATTGGTAGCATTAAAATCTGTTTCGGAAAATTATAATCAGGGAGATGATTTCACATTACAATGTATAAAAAGCGGTAAAATCAATATTAATGATGATACTGGCAATGAAATGATACTTCCTTTTTATAAGGTATTCTCAGATAATGACGAATTTGATAAAAATTACGAAAAAGATGCTTTGATTCAGAGACTTGGCTATCTTAAAGCAGAAAAAGAGAAAATAGACAGTCTTCTGCACGTAAATTTATTGTAAGTTATCAAAACATCGAATCAAATCAGACAGATAAACGAAAAGACCTTTCGCGAAAAAATCTTAATAAAGGTTCAAAAATATGTTGATTTATTCCGTATTTTTATATAACTTATACATTTGTGTGGCAAAATTTTTGGGGTAGGTAGCGAAGTGGTTAAACGCATCAGACTGTAAATCTGACGGCTCAGGCCTTCGGAGGTTCGAATCCTTCCCTACCCACGAGTATAAGGTATGCGGGAGTAACTCAGTTGGTAGAGTCACAGCCTTCCAAGCTGTTGGTCGCGAGTTCGAGTCTCGTCTCCCGCTCATGTTACAGATGCTGATGTAGCTCAGTTGGTAGAGCACTTCCTTGGTAAGGAAGAGGTCACCGGTTCAATCCCGGTCATCAGCTCAAACACAGAAGTGTTAATACGGGTGTAGCTCAATTGGTAGAGTAGCGGTCTCCAAAACCGTTGGTTGGGGGTTCGAGTCCCTCCTCCCGTGCTGGTGGAAAACCTTTTAGATATTACTTGAGAAGAACTTTTTGGTTAAACTGAAATAAAAAATAGAAGAACTTTTTATGAGAGATAAAATTTTAAACTTTTTCCTTGATATTTACAGAGAACTGAAAAAAGTTTCTTGGCCGAAAAAGGAAGAGTTAAGAGATTCAACTAAAATTGTTGTTGTCACTATGATTATATTTGCTGTGTTTGTGTATATTGTTGACAAAAGCATCAGTGAATTCTTAAAACTTTTATTCTAAAGAACTTGTTATGTACGGCGAAGAACTTTTAATTATATAATGACTGAAAACGAAAAGTTAAATACTACAGAAAGTCCCGAGAAAAGTTTACAAGATGGAGTTCCGGCAGTTGAATCAACCGTTGAATCAACCGTTGAATCAACCGTTGAATCAACCGTTGAATCAACCGGAGGAACTGAAATGGATATTGACCAGTCCGGAATTTTTAAATGGTTTGCTGTGAGGATAATATCCGGGCATGAAAACAAAGTAAAGGTATTTCTTGATACTCAGATAAAAGATGAAGGTATGGAGCGGAAGATAAGAAATGTTGTTATTCCGCTTGAAAAAGTTTTTGAAGTTAAGGGGGGGAAGAAAAAAGTCAAAATGAAAAATTTTCTTCCCGGATATATACTTATTGAGGCTGATCTTGACGATAAGGTAAGGAGGTTTATTTCTCAAACTCCTTCGATAATGAATATGGTAGGATCGAAAAGCGTTAAAGGGGAAAAACTTGAGCCGATACCTCTCAGACCGGCTGAAGTGAAAAGAATCAGAGCCATACTTAACGAAGAGAATCAAAGCGAGAAAATAGATTTAAGGCTTTCTGTCGGCGACCCGATAAAAGTTACAAGCGGTCCTTTCAATAACTTTAACGGGAACGTACTAGAGATAAACTCAGAGAAGATGAAAGTTAAAGTTATGGTGAGTATATTCGGTCGCAAAACGCCGATAGAGCTTGAATTCACGCAAATTGAAAAAGAAAAGTAATTTTAATATTAAAAATAAAGCAATATGGCTAAAAAAATAGTTGGATATATTAAGCTTCAAATACCTGCCGGACAGGCTACTATGGCACCTCCGGTCGGTCCTGCGCTCGGGCAAAGAGGTGTTAACGGCATGGAGTTTTGCAAGCAATTTAACGCTCGTACACAGGGGAAAAAGGGGCTGATTATTCCTGTTGTTATAACAGTTTATTCTGATAAATCATTTTCGTTCGTTACAAAAACTCCGCCTGCGGCAATACTATTGATTAAAGCGGCAGGTATTGAAAAGGGTTCCGGTATTCCGAATAAGAACAAAGTAGGGAAGGTATCGGTTAAACAAGTGCAGGAGATAGCAGAAATGAAAATGGTGGATCTTAACGCAAGAGATGTAGTTCACGCAATGAGTATGGTTAAAGGAACTGCAAGAAGTATGGGAATAACAGTCGAATAGTTAATAGTTAAGTGTTGGATAATAAAAAATACAATTTATAGTATGAAGTTAACAAAAAAACAAAAAGATTTAGCAAAAAAATTAGATCTTAAAAAAGAATATAAAATTGCCGAAGCAATTTCTATTGTTAAGCAATATTCTAATGCAAAATTTAATGAGTCTGTTGATATCGCGATAAATCTTGGTGTAGATCCCAAGCATGCTGATCAGGTTGTAAGGGGTACTGTAGCGCTTCCGTTCGGCACGGGGAAAAGTGTTAAGGTTCTTGTTATTGCCAAGCCGGAGAAACATCAGGAGGCGATTGATGCAGGAGCGGACTTTGTCGGATTTGAAGATTATCTGAAGAAAATCCATGACGGATGGACTGATGTGGATGTAATAATTGCGGCGCCGGATACGATGGCTGAGCTTGGTAAACTCGGTAAAGTGCTCGGACCTCGCGGTTTAATGCCCAATCCAAAAAGCGGAACCGTTACCCCGAATGTAGGACAGGCTGTATTGGAAGTTAAAGCCGGTAAGATTGATTTCAGGGTTGATAAAAACGGAACGGTGCATTCGGCGATAGGGAAGGCATCTTTTGATGAGAATAAACTTAAGGATAATATTGCCGCATTTATAAATATGATAATTAAACTTAAACCGGCGGCGGCAAAGGGGACATACATAAAAGGAATTACGATTTCGAGTACTATGGGACCCGGTGTAAAAATTGACAGGAGTCTGCCGGATCTTAAGTCAGCGGCATAAAATTTTTTTATTCAGATTACGCACTCTGATACAATATATATTAAGCCGGGATTGTGATAACCGGTTTAAGCAAGCTTCAAAGAACTTTTTAACGTTTCGTTAATTTAAACAACAAGTACTTTTACAAGTACTACAAAGAACTTTTTTTAGTATGGACAAAGCAAAAAAGAATGAACTTACTGCGCAAATTAAGGAGATGATGGATAATTCAGCCGCTGTTTATTTTACAAATTTCGCCGGAATGACTGTTTTTCAGGTTAATGAAATGCGGGATGAGTTTTTCAAAGCGGGTATAAAATATAAAGTCGTGAAGAACACTCTTGCCCTTAAGGCAATCGGTGAAAGTTCAAGCTATTCCGGCTTTATTAATGATATTGCAGGTTTTCTTAAGGGTAATACCGGGATTGTTTTTTCCGGCGGCGATCCTGTCGCTCCGGCGAAAATCCTGAAGAAGTTGTCGGACAAATCCGATAAACCGAAATTTAAGGTTGCCGTTGTTGACAATATGTTCTTCGGCGAAGGCAAACTTAATGAACTTGCATCATTGCTTAACAAGGAAGAGTTGATTTCCGGTATTCTTGTTTGCCTGAATTCGCCGGTCTCCGGTATAGTTGGCGCAATTAACGCTGTGATGAGAGATCTCGCAAGCGTTATTGAAGAAGCTGCAAAGAAAAAGGCAGCTTAGATTTAGAAGAACTTTTTTAAAAACAAATATTCAAAATTTAAAATTAAAGGATATAAAAATGTCAGTAGTAGAAGAGTTATTAGAAAAAATATCAGGTTTAACCTTACAAGAAGCTTCAGAATTAAAGAAAGCTCTCGAAGATAAGTTCGGCGTAACCGCCTCAGCGCCAATGATGATGGCTGGTGCATTTGCAGGTGCGGCTCCGGCAGCAGCGCAGGAGGAAGAAAAGACCGAATTCACCGTCGTCCTCGCAGAAGTGGGCGCTGAAAAAATTAAAGTTATTAAAGCCGTTAAAACTGCAACCGGACTCGGACTTACCGAAGCAAAAGCACTCGTTGAAAGCGCTCCGAAACCGGTGAAGGAAAATATGCCTAAGGCTGAAGCTGAAAAATTAAAAGCAGAACTCGAAGCAGCCGGCGCAAAGGTTGAAATTAAATAAAAAATCTTATTTCGTATATCAATAGTAATTTTAGGTTTAAAGTCCTGATAAACAGGGATTTTAAACCTTATACTATTGGCGAAAAATTTTTGTTTGTTTTATATTTAGTAGAACTTTTAACATAGAACTGGAAGAACTTTTTTGTAGCAGAACTTTTTTTAAGAAGATAAATGGAATTAAAAGGCGTATTAGCAGGTTTAAAGCCTCTCAATAATAAAAATAACAGACTTACGTTTTCTAAGTCTAACATCCACAGGGAACCGCCTGATTTGTTGAACGTGCAGATGCAATCATTCAAAGATTTTCTGCAGGAAGATGTGCCTATTAGTAAAAGAATCTCCGTCGGTCTGCAAAAAGTATTTGAAGATAATTTCCCGATAACTGATTCTCGGGATACTGCTATATTGGAATTCATAGAATACTTTATTGAAAAGCCGCCTTATACTATTATAGAGTGCCAGGAGCAGGGGCTTACTTATGCCGTTCCGGTAAAAGTAAAACTAAGACTCTCAACGAAGCCGAATTCCGCCGCGAAGGATTATACATATTCTATAGTCCAGGATGTTTATCTTGGGCAGCTTCCGTATATGACGCAAAGAGGCAGTTTTATCATTAACGGAGCCGAAAGAGTTATCGTAAGCCAGTTACACCGCTCACCAGGTGTGGTATTCGGCGAATCCACACATGCGAATGGTACAAGGTTGTATTCGGCGAGGGTAATTCCTTACAAAGGGTCCTGGGTTGAGTTTACAACCGATATAAATGATTTATTGTATGCTTATATCGACAGAAAGAAGAAGTTCTATTTTTCGACACTTCTAAGAGCTCTTTCAATAAATGACAAGTTTCAAATGCTGAATCTCTTTGATCTTGCAGAAAGGGTTGAAATAACACAAAAATCTTATCTTGATTATACGGGCAGGGAAGTTGCGGAAAATGTGATTGAAAAGGAAACAGGTGAAGATTTAGGGATTGATGCCGGAACGAAACTTACTGAAGAGCACCTGATTTCAATACTGAATGCCCGAATAAATACGATAAGCCTTCTCAAGACAGATATAACTGACGGAGAGAGAATCATATTTAATACAATTATCAGCGATGAAGAAGAAGATTCAACTGACAGACCTTCTAAGGACTTTATAGAGCAGAAGAACTTAGCAACATCTCCTAAGGAAAAGAAAGGAAAGGCAGAGCAGGCGAAGAACTCTTTGCAGTCATATATATCGGAAAGTGAAGGTGAAAGCGCCAGAACGTATATTGAAAAACAGTTTTTTAATCCCAAGAAATATGATTTAGGTCAGGTCGGAAGATATAAAATTAACAGGAAGTTAGGCCTGAATATTGATAATACAACAACGATTCTTACTGAGGATGATATTGTCAGGATAATTTCATACATCAGAGATTTGGTAGATGGAAAAGTGGAAGTTGACGATATTGATCACCTTGGTAACAGAAGAGTCAGGACAGTCAGTGAACAGCTTTCACAGCAGTTTGGGCTTGGTCTATCAAGGATGATTAGAACCATAAGGGAAAAGATGAGCATTCATGACGAGGAAAATCTGACTCCGATACGGCTTGTCAGTTCCAGACCAATTACGAGCGCACTATCCTCGTTTTTCGGAACGAGTCAGTTATCGCAATTTATGGATCAAACAAATCCATTATCCGAGATGACGCATAAAAGAAGAATCAGCGCTTTAGGACCCGGAGGACTTTCAAGAGAAAGAGCCGGTTTCGAAGTCAGGGATGTCCATTATACACATTATGGCCGGCTCTGTCCGATAGAAACACCTGAAGGTCCTAATATCGGTCTGATTTCATCCTTAACAATTCACTCGACAGTGAATAACCTGGGATTTATAGAAACTCCCTATAGAAAAGTAATTAACAGTTGTGTTACGGATGAAATTGAATATCTTTCAGCGGATAAAGAAGATGAATTTAAAATTGCACAAGCAAACGAACCTTTAGATATAAAGGGATTTTTTATAAATAAAAAAGTAAAAGCGCGCGTTAAAGGTGATTTTCCGATTATTGAGGCGAAAGAAATTGATTATATGGATGTTGCCACAAATCAGATTGTGAGCGCGGCAGCCGCACTTATTCCGTTTCTTGAGCATGATGACGCTAACCGTGCACTTATGGGCAGTAATATGCAGCGCCAGGCAGTTCCTCTTTTACGTCCCGAGGCTCCGATAGTCGGAACAGGTTTTGAGGAAATAGTAGCACGGGATTCAAGATCAATGATAGTTGCAGAAGCCGACGGATATGTCGAATATGTATCTGCGGACAAAATAACAGTCAAGTATAATATCAAAGAAGATTCAGAAGAAAGCCTTTTGAGTTTTGAAGATAAAAGAACCGTTGAATATCTGCTTGTAAAATTTTTAAGGACAAATCAGGACACTTCAATTAATCAGCATCCTATAGTCCGCGAGGGGCAGAAAATTAAGAAAGGCGATATACTCGCCGATGGTTCATCCACTCAAAACGGTGAACTTGCTCTTGGTCGGAATATTCTCGTTGCATTTATGCCGTGGAGAGGATATAACTTTGAAGACGCTATTGTAATCAGTGAAAAAGTGGTTTCAAAAGATATTTTCACTTCAGTTCATATAGAAGAGTTCAGCCTCGAAGTTCGTGATACTAAACGCGGTGAAGAAGAACTTACAAAAGAGATTCCCAATGTCAGCGAAGAGGCAACAAAAGACCTGAACGAAAACGGAATTGTAAGAATCGGAGCCGAAGTTAAAGAGGGTGATATTTTAATCGGTAAGGTTACACCAAAAGGCGAGACAGAGCCAACTCCGGAAGAAAAACTATTAAGGGCAATTTTCGGAGATAAGGCAGGAGATGTCAAGGACGCATCATTAAAGGCACCTCCGGGATTAAAAGGAATAGTTGTTAACCGTAAACTTTTCTCCCGCAAGACGAAAGATACGGAAGGGAAGAAAGAGGAAAAGAAACGTATCGAAAGATATGAATCAGAGAAGAAGAAAGATATTAAAGAACTCAATTTTAAGCTTTCCGAAAAACTTGGAATACTTTTAGAGGGTAAAGAAAGCGACGGCGTTTATGATAAAAAGGGAAATATAGTATTAAAGAAAAACCAGATTTTCAAACGCGAAGTTTTCTCGAATTTACTGAACAATAATTTTGATTTAAGAGATTTGGATTACGAAACTGATTGGTCGAATTCAAAGAAAGCTAACCTGTTGCTTCTTGATATATACAAGAATTATACATACAAGCACAACGAAATTGAAGAAAAATATAAAAGATTAAAAGATAAAGTAACACTTGGAGACGAGCTTCCGACTGGTGTAGTAAAACTTGCTAAAGTTTATGTTGCAAAGAAAAGAAAACTTTCGGTCGGGGATAAAATGGCAGGACGCCACGGAAATAAAGGTGTTGTTGCAAAAATTGTCCCTCAGGAGGATATGCCTTTTCTTCCGGACGGAAGACCCGTTGATATCGTACTGAATCCTTTAGGAGTTCCGTCACGAATGAATCTGGGACAACTGTATGAAACTGCATTAGGCTGGGTCGGAAAAGAATTAGGTGTTAAATTTGCAACTCCGATTTTTGACGGCGCTACGGTAGAAGAAATACTTGAATCTCTTGAAAGTACGGGACTTGCGAGTAACTCAAGATCTTATATTCACGACGGAATGTCTGGTATGAGATTCGACCAGATGGTGACTATAGGATATATTTATATGCTTAAACTTTCGCACCTTGTTGACGATAAGATACATGCCCGTTCCATAGGACCATATTCGCTTATCACTCAGCAACCCCTCGGTGGCAAAGCACAGTTCGGCGGACAGAGGTTCGGAGAAATGGAATGCTGGGCACTGCAGGGTTATGGGGCGGCAAATATTCTTAGGGAAATGTTAACAGTAAAAAGTGATGATGTACAGGGACGCAGCAGAGTTTACGAAGCCATCATTAAAGGCGAGAACCTTCCTGAGCCCGGAATTCCTGAATCATTTAACGTACTATTAAAAGAGTTACAGGGTCTCGCGCTTGATATTAATATTGAATAAGCGTTAAGTGATTTACAATTGAACATTGATAATTAATTATTCATCTAAATATGGGAATAAAAACAGAACAAAAGAAAAAACGCTTTTCGAAAATTACGATTAACCTGTCATCTACTGACACGATAATCGGAAAATCTTACGGAGAGGTAACGAAACCTGAGACTATTAATTACAGGACTTTCAAGCCGGACAAAGACGGTTTATTCTGTGAAAAGATATTTGGTCCCGTTAAAGATTGGGAATGCCATTGCGGAAAGTACAGGGGTATAAGATATAAAGGAATTGTTTGCGACAGATGCGGTGTTGAGATTAATATGAAGAGTGTAAGAAGAGAAAGAATGGGACATATAGCGCTTTGTGTTCCGGTTGTCCATATCTGGTATTTCAGGTCACTGCCTTCAAAAATTGGTTATGTGCTGGGTTTAACGGGGAAAGAGCTTGAAAAGATAATTTATTATGAATCATACGTTGTTGTAAATCCCGGAACAACAAAGTTTCACAGATTACAGTTGATAACGGAAGACGATTATCATGATGCACTGGATAAACTTTCAGATGAAGAAAAGAATCTTGAAAATGACAACCCCAAAAAATTTGTAGTGGATCAAGGCGGTAATGCGATTAAAGAATTACTGAAAAGGATGAGGACAGAGGATGAAATTGTAAAGTTGCGCGCTGAACTTCTGGATGATCCTTCGGCAATCAGAAAGGCTGATAATATAAAACGCCTGAGGGTACTGGAATCTTTCCGCTTGAAACCTGACGGTAAGCCGAATAAACCCGAATGGATGGTATTGGATGTAGTACCGGTAATTCCGCCGGAACTGAGACCCCTTGTACCGCTTGAAGGCGGGAGATTTGCCACGAGTGACTTGAATGACCTTTACAGGAGGGTTATAATAAGGAATAACCGTTTAAAGAGATTACTGGATATAAAAGCTCCTGAAGTTATACTAAGAAACGAAAAGAGAATGCTGCAGGAAGCAGTTGATGCTTTATTAGATAATTCACGCCGTGTAACAGCCGTTAAAGCTGATAATAGAGCTCTGAAGTCTTTATCGGATATTCTTAAAGGTAAACAGGGAAGATTCCGTCAGAATCTTCTCGGTAAACGGGTTGATTATTCCGGACGTTCGGTAATTGTTGTGGGTCCGGAACTTAAGCTTCACGAATGCGGAATTCCGAAAGACATGGCGCTTGAACTATTTAAACCGTTTGTCATCAGAAGACTCATTGACCGTGATTATGTTAAGACAGTAAAAAGTGCTAAAAAATTAATAGATAAAAGAACACCTGAAGTATGGGATATTCTTGAAAATGTAATAGATGGCCATCCGGTTTTGCTTAACAGGGCGCCTACACTGCACAGACTCAGTATTCAGGCATTCCAGCCTGTACTGATAGAGGGTAAAGCAATTACTCTGCATCCGTTTGTATGTACTGCTTTTAATGCTGACTTTGACGGTGATCAGATGGCTGTCCATGTACCTCTGTCTTTTGATGCACAGCTTGAAGCAACAATACTTATGCTTTCGACGCATAATATTCTTTCACCACAGAATGGTAATCCGATAATTGTACCGAATCAGGAGCTGGTACTTGGCTGTTATTACCTGACTAAGGAATTAAAAGGGGATACCGGAGAAGGTAAAATGTTTTCCTCCCCGGAAGAGGTAATAATAGCTTACAATAATAAGAAAGTCGGGATGCATGCGAGAATAAAGGTGAGGATACAAAAAAGTTCTTCCGCCGGAATATTTGAAACGACAACAGGCAGAGTAATTTTTAATGAAATAGTTCCGGAAGAAATTCCTTTTATTAACGAACTATTAAAAAAGAAGAGAATTATTGCTATAATAGGTAATATATACAGAACAGTCGGAAATCAGAAAACGGCAATCTTTCTTGATAAATTGAAGGAGCTCGGTTTTAAACATGCAACAGAAGGCGGCTTATCCGTAAATATTGATGACATTGAAGTACCAGGAACGAAGAAAAAAATTATTGAGGACGCTTACCACAGAGTAGATCAAATTGAAAAGTCAAAATCAAGAGGTATCCTGTCAGAGAACGAAAGATACAATAAAGTTATTGATATCTGGACACACGTCAGGGATCACGTAAAAAATGACCTGATGGAGAATCTTAGAAATTCAAAAAATGGTTTTAACTCTTTACACATGATGATAGACTCAGGTGCAAGGGGTTCAGCTGAACAGGTAAGTCAGTTGGCAGGTATGAGAGGTCTAATGCAAAAACCTCAGAAATCATTAACGGGACAGGCGGGTGAAATTATCGAAAACCCGATAATAGCTAACTTTAAAGAGGGTCTTTCAATTCTTGAATACTTTATATCAACACATGGCGCCAGAAAGGGTCTTGCGGATACGGCGCTGAAGACTGCTGATGCAGGGTACCTGACAAGGAGGCTGGTTGATGTAGCTAATGATGTTATCATTTCAGAGAAAGACTGCGGAACGATAAGAGGAGTTTATACGGAAGCGTTAAAGGAAGGTGAAGATATAAAAGAGTCTCTTGCTGAAAGAATACTCGGGAGAGTGTCAGTTCAGGATGTTGTTGACCCGCTTTCCAAAAAATTACTTGTTAAAGCAGGTGCTGAAATTGAAGAAGAAGAAGCTCAGCTGATATCCGATTCCCCGATAAACGGCGTTGAAATCCGTTCCGTGCTGACTTGCGAAAGTAAACGGGGTGTTTGCGCGAAATGTTATGGCAGAGACCTGTCAGCGAGTAAACTTGTTAATGTAGGTGAAGCAGTCGGTATTATAGCCGCTCAATCAATAGGTGAACCGGGAACTCAGCTTACGCTTCGTACATTCCACATTGGCGGAACAGCCAGCAAAATTATTACACAATCTGAAATTTCATCCAAATTTGAAGGAAAAGTCAGGTTTGAAAGTTTAAAACTGGTTGAGTATAAAGGCGCTGTTGATACACAACTGATATCTCTCAGCAG
>Ga0247842_10005978_pt1 | contig 14017 bp, 12 predicted proteins | sample LaCruzMarch2015__3_FD_192411 | JGI IMG/M metagenome (GOLD analysis project Ga0247842, IMG submission 192411) | Freshwater microbial communities from meromictic Lake La Cruz, Castile-La Mancha, Spain - LaCruzMarch2015_19m | ecosystem: Environmental > Aquatic > Freshwater > Lake | place: Spain...
AGCGGAAGACTGGCTGGATACATGGTCATAGGCACGCAGCGTAAACTTCATAAGCCAGCGCCTGAACCAATAGGATTCATAGGGTGGAGTAATCATATTCATGACCACAGAAGGGATATGGAAAACCCAGCACGCTATCCCCGCCACTTCGTATCCGCTACTGCTGACATGCATGATATCAACGGGATATCGCTTGAAGATTTTCCTTAGATTCGTGATTTCACGAATGTTTCCAGAAAGCAACTTCACCCATTGAGGCAGGCAACTCCATATTCGCTGTTTTGCGGCTTGCTTCCCTCTGCCGGTCATAGTGTCCGAACCCGACTTAAGCTGACCTGTCGCGTCAACATCTTTTCGTGCGCCGCCATCTAGGCCATTACCCATGCATTTCCACGCGACACACTCAATTCCATCGTTCCGTGCTTCGTTATACAAACGTGTGCCCTGAATGCCAAACAACACGGGTATATGGCCCGCATCTCTAACTCCCTTCATGAGCGACAAAAGATAGGTTTCTGACCCCCCCCACCCCTCAATAGATGTAAAAAAACCGATTTTCATATTATTCAAATTTTTCCGAAAATATCTGCCGATGTCTTAAAAAACGAACGATTAGAACACTGGAACGATAAGCAATTACTTTTTGCGTTGCCTGATTTCAGTTGCGATTTAAAAGAGTATAGCGTCGCCCATGAGTCCGCACCACGATCAGGGCGAGCAAGGCGACTGCCAAAAGATACCGCGAATAAACCAGATGGCTCAGGGAAACTGGCAAATTTACGGAAAGAGGTATTACATGATGTGCAGGCACCATGAGGGCTATGCCGCACCCAACACTCATGAGACGAGCAAAACGTCCTCGAACCATCGTGCTCACCCATAAGATTAACGGGTAGGTCATCACATACGTATAGGACCATCCAAAGGGGGAAAACACGGGAATACAGGCGAGAAGCAATACCTTTGCGCGCAAACTGCGGCCGCCTCCGCGGGTTGCTCCCTCTCCACTGGCTTCTTTTCCGCCACTCTGCCATGCGGGTTCACGCCGAGCCCAGAACGTCAAACCTATCAAGGCCGCGAGAAACAGGATCTTATTAGTTAGCTCAATCCAGGCATCGAGAGGCAGCGCTATATTTAGCGTTGGCACCACAGGACCAAGTGACCATCGCACCAAGGCGCCGATGACCGATTGATTCATCAGGCGAGGCGCAGCGATGCCAGATACATCAGGCAACACCCGGACTATGAATTCATAATACGCGTCCGGCGACAGCAGGGGATAAAGCACCAGGGGAACAAGAATCAGTCCAAGCAGAAACCCCTCAAGGGTACGGAACGCAGGACTGGCCATTATCGCAGACATGATCGCCTTGTAATTGCGGCACGAACCTTCTGGAGCACTGGCATGCCAGCCCGGTTCAGGCACCCTGCCGCCCGTGGTCTGCCGTTCCGCCCATACCAGCGACAACAGCAACAAGGCGGGATAGATTTTGAGCCATGTTCCGACCGCCAATATCGCACCCGCGACACGCCAGCAACCTTTCACCTGCAAAAGAAAAAACGCCACGGCACAGAAAAGAACAATGGTATTGACCTGGCCCCAGGCGGCATTTTCAAAGGTTGGCGCCAGCGCAAGCACCAACACGACCCACACCCATGCCCGGCCACCGGTAACAGAAACACCTTCCGCCCGAAACCACGCCCGTAACATCAGCAGGCTGCCAGCCAGAAAAACGTATGATAGCGCTGAAAAGACGATATATGCCGCGTGACAGGAAAACGTCGTCAACGGAACAAAAAGCATTACGGCAGGCGGGGGATAGATAAAACCCTGCCCTGCCACATAGAGCGAAGTCCCGCCCAGCCAACGCTCGGCGGCAGCATAGTATACCGTGAAATCACTCTCGCCTGTGCCCATCCAATAATCGGCAACAAGCCGATACAGGGCATAGGTCGCCAGAATAATCCCAACGGCAAGGATCGTCATATCAAATATCCTAGCCCCGATAACCGCCCTTTGTTTCATCTCATACCTCACTCATATTACTACGCCATCATGCAAAGCGGTTACCACTTCCAGATAACGGTTGATCATAGCATGACGTGTATATCGATCCGAGTACCGTTGCCGCAAGAGAGAGCCCAGTTGCGCTCGCCCCTGAATGGCGCGATTAAGAGCCATGGCACAGGAGATCGGCACATCTCCATCCACCAGGAATTCGCTCAATGAACCATCAAGCAATTCAGGCGCGGTCCCCACGGCCGTCGACACCACTGGGGTTCCTTGGCTGGCCGCTTCCACAACCGGCCAGCCAAACGATTCATAGCGGGAGAGTTGCAGCAATACGGACGCCTCGGCATAGAGCCGCATCAAGTCCTGACGGGGAAGCCTTTCGTACCACTCAATCGAAAGCCCTTTGGGATAGGGCGGACAGAATCCAAACTGCCGCCGCAGGGGGTCATGGCACCGCGACACCATCCGCACCGTGCATGGCGAGTAGCGCTCAACAAATGCCCTGAACACTGGTATCAGCCGGTCAAATCCTTTTCGCCGATCCGGGCTCCCCACCACCAGAATGATTGGATTCCCCTGGGCATCCACTCGCCGACTCTCACCCTGGCCTCCTGCCTCTGCTTCATCAACCAGGCCATGGGCAGGCTCGTCATAACCAAGAGGAACAACCATCGGGGACTGCATCAGGGCAAATTGTTCTTTAAGGCACTTCGCGTGGAACGAGGAACTGACCACAACACACCCGGCGTGAAGAAATGATCGCTCTTCCCGCGCCAACCGATAACGCACCTTATAGTCACGTCTCACCCGCTTATCTCGCACCATGTCGGCGAGAGTCGTGTGGATCCTGATAACACATTTTTCCGGATAATCCTTGAGCACCCCAATAGCAATCCCCTCCTCGCTCCCGACTTCAATCCAGTCATAACAATATTGACGATCCAACATCCTAACCATCCGTCGCATATTCCACACATCCCGTGTATCTGGCATGAACCGTTCGATAACAGGCCAGTAGGCATGTCCCTGAGTAAATACCTTCACCCCTTCACGATTCTCAAAAGGCGGACGTCTCCCTGAATCCTGACTCCTGGACCCTATTCTCTCATCTTCCCAAACGAGCACATGGCATTCATGTCCTCGTTCAATAAGCCCAAGACACATTTCCCGTAAATATTTACCAATGCCTGAATCTAAGCTCGTGATACCAACGGGCGGATAGCCTTGCCCTATGAACAGAAATTTCATATGTAGACCAACAAAAGCCCCCTTCTCCCCGCAAGCCCAAACGACTCATGGCTCCCAGTCGTATTCCAGATTCAAGTCTTCGCTACCAACACTTATTTTAGAATTGCTGGCAGTACCACCCAGTACAGCGACAACTCCTGACGTCGGCTGATGAACCGATGTTTTGTCGACATCGGGAAACATCCGCTGGAGGACGTCACGCGGAACATGCAGTCCAGCGATTATGCATTTCTGTCCCTGCGGTAGTCGTTTTATATACATTTCCGCATCGGTCGGCACTTCAAAGAATTGCGTCGTATATTGGTTACGAGTCCCCGCCACAACGATCATCCCAGCTTTGGTTTGTTTTGCCAGCAACCGTCCGTTAACTTCCACACTACACCGATAGGGAGTACTCGCCGCATCCGCCCATCCACTTTTGACCATTGCCGCCTGCCATTGATCAACCCCTGCAAACAGCTTTAGCTTTGCTTTTCCATCAAGAAGGCGCTCCGGCTCTTGCACAGCGGCAGAGACATAATCCATAAAAGTTCCTTGAACTTCGCGCCGAGGCCATTCAGCCAAACTGCCGTAATACGGACTCTGGTCGGGATGAAAGAAGATCGGCACGTTCAACTCTCGATCAACCTGATCCTTGCCCAGCAAGGAGTACGTCGTATACCCTTGATTCGTCACTGGCACACCAAGAAAATCACGCACAGTTGTGGCAACATCTCCCAGCCAGACACTCATGGCGCTGTCGCGACAAGGCCCCCTTGCATAGGGCGGCTTCACCATTACCAACGGATTGTATTCCAAAGGCAACCCCTTGGCTGCATCAACAGGTAACCCCATTGTTTTATCCCGAATATTCATCCATCCGTGGTCAGACACAAAAATGATCAGACTTGTCTCATATACACCCAACACTTTTAACTTCTCAATCAACCGCGCCGCTTCCCTCGCCACATACATGGAGGTCCCCTCAAAACCTCTTCCCCGGTCCTCAATATAACACCCATCAGCCGCAATGTTGTTGGGACTATGCGACACATCACTGTGCAGGACAATGACACTACCAGGCTCCTGCCTGACATGGAGATGATCAATAACGTGTTGCAGCGCGATTTTACCGATCAAGGGAAGACGTTCGTACTTAACAGTAAGTGACTCTAATACCTCGATGTCATTCTTCGCGGATTTCCTGTTATGGGCAACAACCCGAACCGCACACTTATCAAACAACCTACATGGCCGGGAAGGGAGTATTCGAGTCAACGCTGCAGCACACGCGCCCAAATAGGAAGGCAGACGGGTCATTAACCCTTTAGTAAAAGGGCCCATGAAAGCTAATTCATCGGCCTGCGGCACGTTCGTACCTTTAGTTTCAAGCCTGCTGATGAAGGCCGTTTTTCGTCCATACCGACCTGCGTCAGCGAGAAACGACTTGTTCACGCTTTCGGTGTTTCTTTCTTGCCACGACGTCGCGGGATCCAAGGCAGTCTGCAGGTCTCCCGTCAGTATGGTGCTAACGCCCGTCTGAGTGTTGAGAGCGCTGGCAATCGCTCGCGGGTAATAGGTAAACCCTTCAAATGCAGTTCGCAACTCGGCATGCTCTTTAAAAAGCTCCGCCATGCGGTATCCTGTGAATGCGTCAAAGATAACAACAACCACATTGGATGATGTGCCCAGCTGAGTGAACATCCTCCTTGATCCAGCAGCGCTCTTGACATTATCAGCCGCTGAAACAGGAACTGCCACGACATAAAGACTGATCAGAACTACAATCGCCAATCCACACCAGGCCAACCACATTAAGTGGGCTTTGCGCCAGAAAGCCAGCCAGATTCCGGCGGCTAACAACAAGATTACCTTCAATAACGCCAGCAAATCCGGCCAGAGTCCCTGCCCGATACCAAACCCAGTCAAGGCTTCGACCCGATTTGGGAAGGCCGTCAACACCACCACGCCGACAAGCCCAATCTGGCATAACACGAACACCCAATTACCCACGCGCGGTAAAACACACAAGACACCCAGCACAAGCCCAAACAGCAACGTTAAAATACCGCCCCATAACAGAATCGACATTTTGGGGGTGTCAACGAAATCCAGATTTAATGCGTATACGACGAGGGGTAAAAAAATGAAAACGGACGCCGCGCTTCCACACGCGATAAACATTCTACCGGGGATGCACAACTTACGACAGAAACCCACGCGATCATTGGCTTCGTTATTTGGATCCGGATTCTTCTGCATTTATATACCTTTTTCATGCGGGGTACCCGCGCTTATTTCCTGCATCGTTTCACAACCGTTTCATAAGATAAAGTCGACGTTTGCTGTCAGGAACAACCGCCTGGGCTTGAATTGAAAAATAGCGACTGAATACTACCTCAAAATGCGGCTGATCATAATCGCTGAACACATCCTTCCGGGTGGCCAGCATCCTTTGAACCTGCGAATCCTCCTTGGGGACAAATTCAACCACCAACCATAACGCGATAGAAGCGAAGTATTCCGCAATGTTGGCAAACGGAACATTATGCCCTATGGCAAGATGATGAATGAGGGCAAGCGCCAGGGCAAGGTCACACGGACCGCGCTCCGAAACAGACGTCCGCTCGCAGGTTGCCCAGCCAAGCCCGGGACTCGGATTGGTCAGGTCCAGCAACAAAGGCAACACATCCCTCTCTCCCGACATTTTGCCACTGCGGTAGTTTTTTTCAACACAGGCTGGATCAATGTCAAACGACACGGTATGACATCCCATACCAGCGGCAACACGACTGAAGGCTCCGTCATTCGCACCCAAATCCCAAACGGTTCGCGCTGCTGATAGTTTAATATAATCCGCAACAATGTGTTGTTTGCTGGCGAAACCATCTTTACTGTAGTTCGTGTCTTGGTAATAATCAGCCCACTCGGTGCCCGATGGCGTCCAATTCAGTCTCCGGACACCCCCTTCGAGGCTGTCAAGCAGGGCCACAAGACCGAACTTGCTGATAGCCGTCCTCTTACTTACCCCAGGCAAAGACTTTCCCGCATAACGTTTCTGACTCCTTGCATGCAAATATATATGCATGAAGAGTGAAGGATGAAGTTTTGCAAGAAAGGGCAACAACGAGGATGCAAGATCAAGGGGGACTCCCTCGACCGTTACCCTGAACCATTGGTTCAATCGGATATCCCGTCGGCTCATGAGGGCAAGCGGCGCCAGAAAGTGCATACAAAATTGCCGGTACGCCACCCAAGGATCCCCTTCCCTGTATTGCTCAAAGGAAATGGTGTCGATGAACACAGGACGACCATCGACAAACTGCACATTGAACGCACTCGCATCTTTGAGAGACATGCCGTGCGCCAGCGCTTTTTTCTGGATCTCAAGCGTGAGCAGAGCCGCATCTTTCAATTGGCTGAAACACCACTCGTAGGGATACGAGATAAAAGGAATCCTGCGAGGCTTCAGAACTTTATATGCATTTTCACAACCATCAACCCCCTCAACCTCCTCATGAGGAATCATCAAACCATCCCGGACCAGCGAATGATAAAGCCCGGAGCGATTGAGCAGATCATACTCTTCGCGCCAACACACATTGACTTGACGGTAAAGGATCCCGTCCTGGACAAACACAAACCCGCTAGGGTCGCGAAACGACCCCGGATCAACCCGCTTACTCACCTGATTTCTTCCCCCTGAATAAATCCGCAAAGAATTTCACGATTCTTCTGTAACATAACTTCAAGGCAAACATCCCGCCGACAATCCCCGCAATAACCATTTGCAACACATAACTTCCCGTTCCAGGGTCAAGATAAGCGTAGGCAGTACTGGTGCAAGCCAATAAAAGAACCGCAGCAAAAAAGAAACACTGTACATTCATCTGAGCCTCCCTAATTAATTTCGGTTTTACAATCACAGCGCGACAAGTCCGTTACCCATCCCAATTGTCCAAGCCCTAATCTCACACACACTCCCCATACCACGCCTGTATTTCCCTTGCCACATTGGACAGCGACCATCGCCCAGCATAACTGGCGTTCTTTTGGCGCAAGCCACTAGCCACCCCGCTCTCTTTCCTGTCCAGCAACTTCAGCACTAGATGCCGTATTGCCTCGCGATCTTCAGGATCCACCACAACCAGCCCGGCCCCATTCGCCTCAAGTTCATCGAACGTTTGGCATTTCCACGCCACAATGGGAGCGCCGGATCCAATACATCTGGCGACAGACCCTGAACTGGTCACCTCCCCGTACGGCGCCGCAAATACATCGGCGGCCTGAAGACCGGCATTCATTTCCGCCTCGGGAAGATACCCCGTAACCACAAACCGCGAAGACACGCCTAATGCTTTGGCCCTGTCGTTAAGTGTCGCCAGATATTGTTCTGAAGGGCGGCCATTAGCGCCACCCAGCACACACAGGACAGTATCTGACGGAAGATCCGGCAACAGATCGAGAAGCCTCTCATACCGTTTACGCTCAAAAACAAACCCAGCAGCAGCAATGATCCGCTTGCCATCCAATTCAAAACGCCGTTTAAATACGGCAATCTGATCTGGCGAAGCTTTGCAGTCGGGGATAAAATTTGGCTCGACCCGTATTATCGAAGCAGGCACGCCAGAGCTAACCAAAAGCGCCTTGTGCCAGGCATGGTGAACATGTATGGCGCGGTGTCGTCTCAGAATCTCCAGGGAAATAGACGACGGCAACCTCCTGTAACCTGCAATCAGGGCAAAAGCCCGGTCAGCCAAAGTTCTTGCCTTGTCTGTCTCGTGCTCAGCCCTCAACCACGGGTGCTCGTGCACGGTCAGCACCAGCGGGATCCGGCATTTCCGGCTGAAAAGCTCATACAAGTCCTCGCAAATCCGGGTGCCGTTCCAACTGAAATCAGCATACTGAACATGCACAAGGCTTGCCTGTGGCAGGGCCAGGACCTGCCGAGAAATATCTTTGCGCATGTCCTTTAGTTGCGCAATCCTGTCTCTGGTCACGCGGGCCGCGGAGGGGGTAATCGTTACGACCCGGGACGACTCCTGCGACATCGTAGCGGCAAGATGAAGGGCATAATCCTTTACCCCGCAATGCTGATTTTCCCCCGCCGCAACCACCTGAATTGTTCTGATGGAACCCATCATCTCGTTGCGATCTCCACACTATCCCGTTCAATAGTCCTATCCTTCGAGAAATATCCAAGCACATCAAGGCAGAACGGAATGGAGAAGACACTAGACAGCCACAGGAAGCGACCATCGGCATAGGCGGCTACGAACGCAAAAGCCGTCAAGCCGATCCCGCAAACGACACCCATCATCATGGGTGCCCAGACCGCCGGGTTCATCGCCACCCCCCGGAACCGTCGTCCCGCCAACCACAACATGAACCCGAGCCCGGGTAGTCCGAACGACAGTCCCATCGCCGCCAAGGCCCGTACCCGCAGGTTTTGTTGCAGGTAGCCCAGGGAAGGGCGCCACTCATAAGACGGCAAATCGTCCAGAACTGCACGCACAAGAATGGTCGGCACCACATAGGCGACCACCACGGCCAACAGTTTTAACCAGCCTTTCGGAGGCCGGGTCACAACGAGATGCATGAACGCCACCGGCAACACGATGACCGTGGTCTCCTTGACAAATGCCCCAACCAGCACGCATCCACAGACGAAGCCCCATCGTTGACGATACAACCCATAGAGCGCGCCGGCTATAACTGTGACAGCCACAGGATCCACCAGCCCAATAGTCCCGTAATAAAAAACCGGAAACGAAATTGCGAATATCAAATCACCAACTACCGCAGACCAGAATCCATAGCCGCTCGCTCGCATGGCTCCGTGGAGCAACAGCATGGCCAGTGCCAGTGAGGCGAGATTGATGACATTCAAGGCGGTCATGGGGTCCTTAATCGGCAGCACGGAGGCGAGAAACGGAACCGCAGGGCGGTAGGCGAATGGGGTCGTCATGGCCTGCTGCCCCATCTCCCCCCTGAAGAAGCGCACCATGTTACAGTATTCTGGCGCATCGCCAAGGCTCACTGAACCGTCTGCACCCCGCCCCACAAGAGACGTCTCCATGAAGTCCGTATCGTGCCGGTCAAATCTCGGCAAAGCGACAAAGACCAAGCACAATAGCACGGTCATCAACACGCCTCGGCGAACAATTACCCGGGGCTCAACGATAATGGGTTTGTGTGATTCCGTAAGCATGGGTGTAAAGTCTAGTAGTCATATCGCTGATGCTGGAAGACATCCTCTTCCGCCTTCAGGAAAAGAACATCCATCTGCCAGAAGATTTCATCACGCGTGCGCAACATCGGATCCGCGATATCCGCCACCCTGAACCCAAGGGTCTCCATGTGCGAGCACATGCCGGGAAAACGAACTGCAGTGGACGCAATCTGGAAATTGTATGTCTCAAGAATGATACCTGTCGTTTCAGCCAATGTGCGTGATGCGCCGGAAAGAATGGGGATTTCATAGCCATGGGTATCGAATTTCAACAAGTACGGTCCTGCCAGCCCCCGTTCCTTTAACAAGGAATCGATCGTCCTTGTGACACAAGTCCGTGCTGATGCTGAAGACGCCGCATCTACAGTACTGCCATCAAAATCCGGGGTTACGTTCAGATTGACATCCTGTCCATCCACGGCACCTGCCACGCAAAGCGCATAGTCAAAATTTGGAAACGAGAGCTTTTTGCACTGCAACGATGGCTGCCTCTCCACGAGGGGTTCCACAGCCAGATACGAGGCCTCGGGGAAATGCTGCATACACATCAGGCTCCACTTGCCGTCAGAAGCACCAATATCAACGACGGTCTTAATCGGGCAACCCCGCCTCGCCAATCGCTGAAGCATCGCGTCCATGGCAAACAAAGGAGGCTCCCCGCAGTAATTCCTCCGGACTATCTTCGCGCCGAGAGGAGACATCAGCGCGTTTATGGTTTTAATCAGATTCTTTCGCATGGCATATTCCCCTTTATTGTAGACTATTTCGGCAACCGTGCCTGGGCAAACGTTTCATTGCATGCCCTTCACGTCAATTGGCCACACCCTTGAAAAAACGCCTAACCAACCAGCCGGGATACTTGCATGAGGGCAGAAGTTGTCCGTTCACAGCCATTCGCCATCTCGCGATCCATTCGCATGTGGCTTCCACAATACATCGCCCCAATCGCAACCTCAGCGCTGGCTGGTCTTCATGGAGGATCTCGAATACCTCGCCGCATCGCTTTGAATCGCCCCTGTACCAATTCCTGTAAAGCCCACCCACTGTCATCTTCCAATCTGAATCTTGGATCGTGAAGAGATGTCGGTAGCCCCCCCCGAGTTGCAGATTGCGGCTAGCCTCGTCTCCCACTTCGACGGTCCTCTTGCCACCCGCAATATGGGTGTAATCGTGATTCTGGTGCACTATCGTCACGACATCCGTCCCATCCACAACCGGGATCCCTTGAGAACGGCAATAATAGATCAACCAGTTGTCATACATCCCTCGCCCCACCACCATCGGTGGCAAATCCCGCCAGATTCGTCCCTTCTCAAGGAACACATCGATACCACAGGGGGAAAGCTTCTGGCCTTCGGCCCGTGCCTTTCGTCCCATTTCAGTAGCCCACGCCGAGGAAGAGAAATCGATGGGGGCGGTTATATCCACATCGAAACGTTGCGCGACCATCAGGAACCGGTCAAACGGAATTCGCTTCACGGCTGAAAGATAATCGTCCAGCAGGATAATATCGCAGTTGATATAGGCCTGCAGCGCGTGTCGTCCACGCGCTGCGGCAAGGGAAACCATCGAGTCAATCCTGGGCACCCCGAATTCGTTTATGCCGACATCGGGGATATGAACAAGCCCCAGTTCAGCCGCCGTTTCCACATAACCGGCTCCTTGACCGAACAGCAGCACTTCCACGTCGGAATGCAAGGCCTGCCAACTTCGAATGGCGTTAACTTGCCGGATTCTGTTTTCGCCATCAAAAGGCTTCGCTGTTGTGAAGAAGGTAATCATGCGGATCCGCAATCAATAGGATTTTATCATGATGATATTAACTTGAGAGTACCTACTTCTGGCCGTCATGATTGCTCTGAATGCTTGCCCTGTAAAGTCTTGAGTTGAGAGAGTTTCAAGGCGAGATCCACCCAGCGATCCATGAGTTTCCTGAACCGCTTGAAGTTGGCCGTCTCGCGCCGCACGGCGTCAAGGTTCTCTGGTCTGAGATATTCCGTCCGGCTTTTCATCCGGTGGGTATAGCTGATTTGGTAAAACGGCCGTTTCTTTTCCTTGGGATTCCGGTACTGGCGACTGATGGCTCCGGGCCGCATGGGGCCAAGCTCCTGTAGTTGCTTTTTCACCCGCTCGATTTGTCCGACTATTTTTTCACACGTTGTTGACATGAGTCCTCCTTTTTGGGATAAAGGGGTAGCATATATAGGCTACCCCGTCAACCTGGAAATGGAGATATTTTTATGATTCTTTGGATCGCCTGGTGGAATCTCGTCCGTGAACTGCGCCCTGCCTTCAAGCGGAACCGCACTTTCCTCTGGTTTGCCGTCGCCTTGGCCGCCACCTGCACCCGCAGTGACCTGCGCGGCGTTACCAGTCTGGTTCGCGCCTTGGGTTTGAGGCAGGCCTGCTATGACCGGCTCCTCGACTTCTTTCATAGCCGGGGTATTGATCTGGCCTGTCTTACCCGGTGCTGGGTGAGACCCATCTTCTACAGTTATTTGACCGTTTTTCCGAAAAGTGTTCATAAACCCCAATAAACTCGTGGTGTGATTTTTGCCGAGATCGAAATGTGTTGGCAAATTCTTTCAGGGAAGCGTGTTTTTTCTTGAGCCTGTAATGGCCGTGTCATAGAGGTGCGTAGAGACAAAGGAGACGCACCGTGTTTTTTCGAGTGACGCGAACTGGGGGCTACGCCTACATCCAAATTGCGGAGAGTTACCGGGACGGAAAGAAAGTCCGGCAACGTATCCTGGCCACACTGGGCCGGGCGGACATCCTGCAATCCACCGGCCAAATGGAACGATTGTTGCGTTCCGGGATGCGGTTCGCGGATCGTCTGGCGGTGATTGATGCCCATGCGAAAGGCAAGACCGAGCCGGTGTCGATTCACAAGATCGGTCCGGATCTGGTGTTTGGCCGATTGTGGGAAGAGATGGGGATTCAGCGAATTCTCCGTGGGCTGCTGGGGAATCGGCGTTACGGGTTCGATGTGGAACGGGCGATATACTTGACGGTGCTGCACCGGCTGTTTGCTTCGGGAAGTGACCGGGCGGCGGAAAACTGGCGGGATGAATATCGGATAGCGGGAGCCGAGGGTCTTGAACTTCATCACCTTTACCGGGCTATGGCCTTTCTGGGCGAGGCCATACCCAAAGAACCGGAGACGCTGGGGAGCCCGCGTTGCATCAAAGACCTGATTGAAGAATCCCTGTTTGAGCGGCGGCGGGACTTGTTTACCGAGGTGGATCTTGTGTTCTTTGATACCACCTCGATCTACTTTGAGGGCGCAGGCGGCGAGACGATTGGACAATACGGATACAGCAAGGATCACCGGCCGGATCTGAAGCAAATGGTTGTCGGCTTCGCCCTTGATGCCGAAGGTTGTCCGTTGTGTTGCGAAATGTGGCCGGGAAATACGACCGATGTGAAAACCCTGATCCCTCTGGTTGATCGGATGCGGCGGCGTTTCCGGATTCGAGAAGTCTGCGTGGTGGCCGACCGGGGCATGATCAGCGATGACACCATCACCGCACTGGAATCCGCCCAACCGCCCGTGCGCTACATCCTGGGTGTGCGGATGCGCCGCCAGAACGAAGTCAGCGAGAAAATCCTCAGACATCGTGGAGCCTGGCAGGAAATCCAGCCGGAGCGGACGCGGGCGAAGGATCCGCAGCCCCTGAAGTTGAAAGATCTGGAAATCGGCACCCGCCGCTATGTCGTGTGCTTGAACGAGGAACAGCGCCGGAAGGACGCCCATGACCGGGCGGCCATTGTGGAGGCGCTGAAGAAGCAGCTGAAAAGTGGCGACAAAAGTCTGGTCGGAAACAAGGGCTATCGGAAATTCCTCGCCCAGGAAGGCGAAGGCCGGTTTACCATTGATGAGGCCAAGATCAAAGAGGACGCCCGTTTCGACGGCAAGTGGGTGTTGCGGACCAACACTGATTATGACGCGGAAATCGTGGCGCGGGCCTACAAGAGTCTCTTGACGGTGGAATCCCTGATCCGCACCACCAAGTCGATCCTGGTCACCCGTCCGATCTATCACAAGTGCGATGAAACTATCCGGGGACATGTCTTTTGCAGCTTCCTGGCCATCCTGCTCAAAACCGAACTGGAGTCCCGGATGAGCCAGATGGATCTGGCCAGCGAATGGGGCGAGGTGATCCGTGGCCTCAACGCTCTGCAGGAGGTGAAAGCCGTTTTCAATGGCCACCACTTCCTTCTGCGCAGTCAATTGACGGGAGACTCTCATAAGGCGATTCGGGCCGCTGGCGTTGCCGTGCCGCCCACAATCAAGGAACTATAAGCCCAAACATCAGGGCACCGAAAATGTGTTGGCAAGAACTCTTGCCTCATTCGTAACTCGTTGATTATCAACATATCCGTTTTTCAAACTGTAGAAGATGGGTGAGACTCATTCTCACAACTCTGCGTCCGCACCTCCTCACCGTCAATGACCGCATCGTCCTGTTGGCCGACGGCATCAAAGCTCCCAAGACCGGGAAAAAGATGCCGGGTGTCAAAAAGCTTCATCAGGAATCTTA
>Ga0247842_10005979_pt1 | contig 14016 bp, 8 predicted proteins | sample LaCruzMarch2015__3_FD_192411 | JGI IMG/M metagenome (GOLD analysis project Ga0247842, IMG submission 192411) | Freshwater microbial communities from meromictic Lake La Cruz, Castile-La Mancha, Spain - LaCruzMarch2015_19m | ecosystem: Environmental > Aquatic > Freshwater > Lake | place: Spain...
CGTTGAAGAACGTCGAAAAATAAGCCCCGACAGAATCACAGACAGAAGCCCTGACAGAAGCCCAGACAGAATCCCAGACAGAAGCCCTGACAGAATCCCAGACAGAATCCCTGACAGAAGCCATTACAGAAGCCCTGACAGAAGACCAGACAGAAGCCCCGACAGAATCCCAGACAGAATCCCAGACAGAATCCCTGACAGAAGCCCAGACAGAATCCTCGACAGAATCCCAGACAGAATCCCATTTTTTTAGGTTGTCGATGTCTTCTTGCGTCACTTCGTTGTGAATAGTGAACGGATGTAGTGGCTTCTTGCAGATAAGCGCAGGGATAATGGTAGAGAAATCAAGCGCACGACACTCGGCCTCAATCTCCTTACTGTCGTCCTTCGTGTTCAACTGGTCGATAACAAACTCCTGCGTGATGGGGTTGTATTCGTACTTATTGAGTTTGTCTTCCTTCTTACCTTTGTGTCCAAAGTAGTCCGCAATAGATGTGTGCGAATCGGGATTATATTTCAACTCACCCGACAGACACTTCTTTCGCAACTCCCAATTGAAATACATCGGAACGCCATCACCCTTGGAAACACATGAAAAGAAACTACACATGAAATTACCCTCCTTTATTGTATGCTTGCTCCCGAATCGACAACATCATAATATCACCTTGTCAACGCCATGTCTATAATGCAAAACGCCAATCTTTCGATTGACGCTTTGTGCATATTCACAATAGATATAATGTTTCACGGAATCAGATGGTATGAAACCAAATGTCCTCGACTCCCTTTGCTCCCCATATATATGACGCATGACGAGCAGTTGTGCCATACCCCTTGCCGTATGACCATTCGTCAATTTCAACAATGGATGGAGAACGTCTGAGAACAAATCCTCCGCAATCGACTACCTGTTCCTTGTGTAGATGACTACCATGCGCTTCACGATATAATGTCTTTCCCCACAGTTCGGAAAACTCCATAGGGATTACATTGGGGAGTCGCTTGGTGTCTTCGTCGAAGTGGCCGAGAACCAATAGATTGTTGCCCATCTTGATTGCCTTGCGCTTTATTGACGAGGTGTCAACAGTAACATCATCACAAGTTCTGAACCAAGACTTTAGTGCGTGCGACAACATCATAGCGGAGTCGGTATCGTGGTTTCCTACAACAAGTACCACGCTCACATTGGATGTATGGCACCTAAGTTCTTCAATGATGTTGCAGAACAGTTGCAAGGTGCGCTCAAACGCCTTTGGGAATCGAGTGTCTTCATCTTGTGGTGTTCCGTTGAACGTAGTTCCTTTGCTACCATCGCTATTAAAAATGTCTTGCCCAACAGGAATGATGATATTATCGAAGTGTTCCTCGCCCATCTTCTCGATGATGTTCCTAATCACACGATATACACGCTCACAAGCGATATTAAGGTCATAGTCTTTACCAGTAGTGCCGTTCCAACTTAATCTTCCGATATGGAGGTCGCATAGCGTCAATTCCAATGTCCTACCATTCGCAACACGCTTCTTGCAGATAGGCATAGGATGTTCCAATACTTTCAATCTACTGAATATCTGTTCAATGTCTTGAATATCTACTGTTGACTTAGGCTTGACTGTAATCTTGCTTGAATAGAACGTCTCTTTTCCGTTCGCCTTTGTCTGCCCATCCCAATATGTATTCCTTGCGTTCACAATCTCCCATTCGTCTGGATTGTATTTATGAGCAAGCAGTATATGGCGTTTATCGCATAATTGTTCATCGAGTAGTGGAATTACCCTCTCCGACGATTGCACATCACCATCTCCAAGGCTATACTGCACCCGTGAGAGCGTAGAATCGATTGTAGCATCGGGTACTGCTACGTTCTTGCATTTTCTATTCCAAAGTTTCCTCCAAGCGTTAGCGGACTTGTTTTCATGCCTTGCAAAATCCATGTCCTTTTTTACTAAGTCCCAATTATGATTCCGACTCTTTGCGAACGAATCCAATTCTTCTAACATTAGTTCGTATCGTGTCATACATATCCCCTTTCACATAATGATAGAGATAGCAGAATCGCTATCTCCGTCATTGTAGCATATATTCAATATGATTGTCTACTTAGTGGTTTGAGTGCGTGAACCAATAGTGTCTTTTTCAAAATGGAAATCACCACTAATGGCGTGTATTGCGCTATCGTATGTATCTGCGCCGTCTCCACCGATTCTGGATATGGAGCATAACAGCTCGGATGATATTGTCTTCCCTGCTCCATCTATTGACGCTACGATTTCATGCAGTACATGTTTGTCTAGAATGGCAGGAGCGGGTAGCGTAACACTAACGCTCGTCTGTGCGGGGAACGCTTCATTCCGATTTGCCCACGAATATGTGAACGTCCATCTGCTATTCCCTGCTCCATTCGTAGGGTATGCGACATGAATGTGAAATTCAAGATTAGAGCCTTCTTTGTATGAGTGCGGAATTTGCGCCTCGAAATACAATATGTTTGTAGCCGTCTTTGAGAATGAATACAGTTCGCTTCCCTTATATGCGGCGGTGGAAGGTGGGTCAGAAGCAGGTGCTTTAAGATTCCCCAACTTCACTACAAAATCATCCCATACGGTTGCGTCCCCTACTGCACGATATGTCCCGTCCGCTTCAAATTCAGAGTAATGCGTAGCACCACCGAAATGTCCTGTTGCGCCTTCCACTTTTCCAACTGCCGTTATGTCGGTTCCGCTTGTAATGTCGCCTTCCGCATATACGGTTCCGTATGTGTATAGGTTATCTGCCGTCATGTATCCGTCAACAAACATATCCCCTACATCGGTAATAACCGCAGTAGACGATTGTATACCCCTTGTGCCGCCGTCGCCACGGGTAATATGATTGTCTTCAATCACACCCGCAGATGTAATGCCATTAGCAGTAGCAGTACCGCCTTCAAGCGTGTTTAACCGTTCCTCATGGTCTTGGATTGCGTTTAGAAAATCAGTTGCATATGTCGGGTCTGCGTTGACACTTGCGCTAACATTGAGCGTAAGATTAGCAGTATGCGCCGTGAATGTGTTGTCTACATCAATCGTCTTGCGTGCGGTGATAGTGATATACAACGGCCCCTTCTTCATCGCCGCTTGTGGAAGTTGATAATGGAAATGTAGCGATGCAGGATTAGCAATCAGATACGCAGGAGACTCGTCAAGCCATCCGTCCGACGCACGCCATGAGACATATGCCGTGTATGTGTCCCATGACGCAGGAACGGTAATGGCAAGGTCGGTCGCTAGGTGTTCGCCCTCATATCCTGCGAACGAAACGTCCTTTGTCACAACGTCCGAACTTGTAACCGCTATCGTAATCGTCCGCAGAATCGCCATTGTATTACACCTTCTCCAATTCCGCTAGCGCGTTCGTGTATGTGCGAATGGAATCAATCAGAATGTTCTCACGAACCACCGCATTTTTCCATGACATTTCAAGAGCGATATTCTCTTTCTCCAGTTGCGTGTTCTCTGCGACAACCTTGTCGTATTCCTCTTGTGACACGCCACCAGTAGGAAGCGAATATAGCAGTTCGCACACCTTGGCGAAGTCATAATCGGTGATGACCTCCCCACCGCCATCCAACCCGTACTTAGCCTTGAATGAAGCGTTCTGTGATGCAGTAGTGCCACCGAATGAGCCATCACATCCGTTCGGGACACCGTTCTTGTCTGGGTATGTGCCGAGATTGTATCCGAGTTTTACCAATCCGTACTGATACCCTCCAACTACATCACTTTTAGTGCCTTTACTAGCGACAATAATCATATCAACCTCCGTATAGTCGAGATATGGACAGTAGTACCATGTGTTCCATCTGTAATTGTGTACCGTTTCGTCAAGTGGAGTAATGATAGTACCCGGTTGATGACCTGCGCTTTGGTACACCATTCCTTTGTAATAGAATCCCACATGTCCTGTATATGCAACGGCAATCGGGACATCCGGCTTGTCTTTTGGTAGGGTCGCAATAGCACCATGAGGTAGATTAAGGCTAATGGCAAGAGCGGCATCGTTGTATGTGCGCCTATCGGGGTGCTTGAAAGCGGTGACAGGCTTTCCAACATCACCACCATTTTCGAACATTTCCTCCCAACCAAGGCAATCAGCGACAGGCATCCCTAGCCATTGTCTAGCGTACTTCTGTATCTTAACGGCATATGAAGGGTATTCGATGGTCTTTTTGGCTATCAATGCTTCTGTGCATAGTTCGCCTCTAGTACCAATCAGATACCCTACATGCCCCACAGTACGCTCTAGGAACGCACCGAAGTCCTTTGCCGTTCCTCTGTATTCCATTACTGCGGAGGATATCTGCTTGCGTCCACAAGCCCCTCACCGATAATGTACGACACCGCAAGCGCACCTGCCATGATAAGGCTTACAACCTTCTCCGACTCTCCGGTGCTACCACCTGCGAACACAATCATCATGCCTACAAACGCCGCTACACTAACCCACAGTTTCCGACTCGTCAGTTTCGCTTTCCAATCAATCGTCATAATCTAATCCTCCTAGTGATTTAACATGTAAACAAATGCGCCTACTACTACACCGACAATTACACCGACAATTACACCGCTTATGATACTGCCCCATGGCACTTGATACTTCTTCTTCTTTTCTTCCTTTGTCTTCTGTATGTTCGCACAATTATTATTGATATAGTCTACCGTGTTCTCTACATGAATAAGCCTGTTTGAAAAGTTATTATATTTCTCGATGGTCTTTACTTGATTGTCTAATGTGACTTCCAATTTGGCGACCTTCACAATCGTTTCGTCTATCTTGTCTATCATACCTTTGTTCGTGTCCACAACTGATTGAATAAGCGAAATCATAGTTGCGTCATTCTGCCTACGCTCGACTCTTTGTGCGGTCAATACTGCGTCCTCCAATGCGTTGTTATCTCTATTCATTATACCATACGCTCCTATTTATTTATGTTCTTTGGTTTGCCGAGTTTCTCCTTAGCCTTGGTCGCCGCCTCTGTATACACATCCGAAATCCAACTGAATTTGCTATCCCCCTTATCTGCATAATCTGGGAGTGAGTTATATTCAGAATCGGACATAAGGGCTTGAATCATAGCGTGAGCGTATTGACCACGATATTTCATGTACTTGTAGTATTCTTCTTCTGTTAGCGTATAGTAATCGCCTTCGTACGGAAACGCCTTGGGATTGCTAATATCAATCTGCGGAAGCACAGAACCGGGTTGCTTCGCATCGCCGTCTACTGCCTTGCCATATATCTTAGTGACTTCCTTTGTTACATTATCAACTGCGAGATTCGATACTTTCCAAGGAGCAAGGAATGAATTTATTCCGCGCTCCAACATTCCGAGTCCAGTTGCTTGCGGTTGCTTTACATCATTCCCCCATGCGTCAACCTTAGGCATCATCCAGAACCCACCAAGTCCAGAGCGCATGATGAAGGTGGTAGCGATGTCCCCACCGACTTCTGGACTCCATGTGTTACGCACCGTTCCGTCAATGGTTTTCGCCAATGCGTTCGTGTATGCAGGAAGAAACTGATTCGCATACGACTCCACGATTGAGAATAGCGACGCACTCGCATCCTGCCATTGTCCACCAAGCACACGCTTCAATGATGTGAACAGGGTCATGTTCATAATGCTATCTATTCCACCACTTGCGCCCGACAGTACCGCTTGTATGAACCCTTCGTCCTGTTGCATCGCTTGCGAAAACGACGCTCCGACCATCAACTGCGCCGCCGCAGGTTGCAACCAGTCGAGTGTTACATATATGTTCGTTTCGGGGATATGCAGAGCATATGGGACAATACCATTCATTTCCCAACGCTTGCGTTCCTTCTCGTCCTGTGGCTTTGCTCCAGTTAGGAATCCAAGCAGTTGCAGAACAATACCGCCACCGAACCCACCAAATGTACCTACAATGCTCCTTGTGAATTTCTGCGCATAATAGTCATCGGACTTGTACTTCTTAGGGTTCTCCTGTGCCCAGTTCGGGTTGTGTTTGATGTTGTAATTCTGTACCAACCACGACTTCAATTCCCATGCTCCGCTGAATCCCGTGCGCTCCCATACTGCCTTAGTAATGTTGGTGGGAGTTTCTGCGAACGGAATTACGGTGTCAATCATCCACTTCATTACCACACCCTTGTGCTTGCCTTGTGCAATCCAATCGGATACCATGTTGACACCACGGAATGTCGCTTCTTCTGCCGCTTTGTTCGCATATGAAATAGCATCTGCATTAGGTGCGCTCAATCCGTTCTTCTTCATATACCCAATCATGGCGTTCTTGTATGCCGATTCTGCGAACGCAAGGTCGCCATTCTTCAACGAATCGCGAACAGTAGTAGCAAGCGAATCCATCGCCTTTTCGCCAAGCGCAAGAGCCTTCTTGTATCCCTTCTGTTGTCCACGCATGGTCTTGAATATCCATTCTGCTTTCAATACCTTAAACTTGTCATTATTCAGAATGTTCGGTTTGCCATCGGTAGTCCATGAAGAACTTACGGTCTTTGCGGTATCCGCATCAACGCCTTCGTTATACGATACCGTTCCTCCCCATATCTTAGTAGAGAACATATCGCCCAACTTGCGCTTTCCTGTTGCGAGTTCGCCAACATACGTCCCAACATTGGCATGGTACTTGGTATACCTTTCGTGCGTGGAAGCCAGTTGCATCCCAAGCACTTTTCCCATGACATTCCGAGTGAACATTTCCTCAAAGCGACGCACCAAATTCATGCCGAAGTTGGACGCTACATTTCGCATTTGTGTAGCAGGATTCGACAACATCATCGTCTTGCGATATGCCATCGCTCTGTCGCCCCATGTAATCTTAACCTTGGAGGATATGCGATTCGCTAAGTCCGACCACAGTTCCGTAATCTTTTTGTAATCAACGGTTCTGTCGAGTTTGTTTATCTGCTTTACCGTTTCCATAACGTCCATTGTCATAGCGTCATCGAACACAGGAAGATTTAATTTCTCTGCATAGATTGTACGCAGAGCGTCGGTATTCAATAGGTCTAGTCCGACAATTTCGGACAACTTATCTTCAAGCGATTTCCTCGCCTTGACGATTCTGCCCTTGTCACCTTGCATCTGATTTAATTGCTTGACAATGATAGCCCGTCTGTCTGCAATCTTCTCACGCAATCTTGCGTCAATCTCATTGGACAGGAATATCGCATCATCACCAGAAAGATTCGTCTTCGCAAGAATATAATCCTTTAGCCTTTGACCAGATTGTTCATATCCGGCTACAATATCAGATAGAGACACATTCGCTCCATCTTTCGACATAGCATTGGCAAGAATCTTGTCGAGCCGATTTCTGTTTATGGAAGGCACAAGTTCCTTTTCGATATACGAACGCATCTTCTCAAATTCAGCATCGTCAATCGAATACTGGTCGTTGGCGAGTTTCCTTGCCCCATCCCATACGGACTTGAATTTATCACGGTTCGTTACGACATTGGCAAGTAAAGCGTATCCATCAGACTCAACGCTCTGCCCAATCATGGATTTCAGTTCGGTCTTGAACCAACGCACAAGTTCGGGCACAACTGCAACAACATCATTCTCTGTCTTTGTCTTATTATCTTTGTGTGTGAGTTTGTCTATCTTATCCAATAGCGATTGTTCATCAGATACCGCTTCTTTAGGCTTCTTTATAATGTCGGAAACAACTTCCTTTATGGAACGTGTGCGCTCCTTTTTAAGAACCTCCGTTATTCCGTCCGTTCCGTCTTTAATACGCTTCTTCTGCTTTTTGTCAATCAATGTAGATTCAAGATTCTTAGCACGATTCGTTTCTTGATAGAACTTTGCGATTATGCTAATGCTTTGTCCCATCTTAGTAGCAAGCGATGACACAGAATCAAGAGTAGAAAGCCAGTTAGCGTGTTCGCCTTCATATGTTTCGGGAGCGTTCAATACCGCATCTGCCTTCAACATAAGTGCAAGCATTTCATCTGGAGACAACATCTTGTCACCGACATTAGCCCTAAGCGTCAAGTCAATCATCTTGTCATCAGACTTGATGTGTTCTTCTGCCAATGCCATGTCCGCTTTATGCGTACGCTTCACATACGATGTGACAAATTCGGAGTATTCCTCGTCGCCCATACGCATACGCTCTAATGTGTTCTGTGCGTCTACGCCTATCTTGTCGCCCAACTCACCAAGGAATCTCTTGACAAGCGACTTTGCATTGTCATCTTTCAGAACATCAACCAATTCTCTGAATGCGAACTTCTGCAAATCGACATGTATGCCTTCACCAAGCATAGCCTTCGCAATCTCGTCCTTGGCTTGCTCTGCGGTCATGTCTTTATGTTCTTCGATATATTTATTCGCAACCTTAGTCTTAATCGGCCCTAATTCTTTTGCTTGTTCTGCGCTAATATATGTAGATTCAGTAGTCGCTTTTTCTGCAACGGTTTTATTATCAGTTACATTTCCATTCACAACGTTTTCAGTAATAGTTGCAGGTGGAGTTGTGATATGCTTATCCGATTCGTATTTTCTACGAACAATGGAGAACTCATCCTCGCCAACAAACTTCTTCACTTGCTTGCCCTCCTGTTGCTTTGATTCTACAACAGGAGCGCTCTCTTGCATATTGACATTCTGCACAATGTTTTGTTGCGGTTGTTGTGTATATTTGCCATCATCTGCCTTAACATATTTCTTGACAGGCGCAGTAGGCTTTACAACAGTTTCTTTTGTCGGAGCAATAGGAGCAACAGGCGCTACTTCCGATTGTGCAATAGGAGCAGTTTGAATAGGCGCAACATCCGTCGCAACTGTACCTACATTTGTACTTGTAGTGCTATTAGGAAGCGTTCCGACAACATTCTTATATTTATTTACAACGCTCTCTACTCTTGACTTGCGTTTTTCTTCTGCCGTTTGTGCGACGTTTGAAGTAGCAGTACCCGGAACATAGCCAGTTTCAATCGCCGCATCTGCCGTAGTCTTCACTACACGCTCAATGTCTGCAACTGTTACTTCTGTTGGCTTTTTATTCAACGCATTAGAAATAGCGTCATTCAGTTCTTTCTTAGCATTTATGTCAGAACCCGCAAGCACCATAGGCATACCAGACAGAAGTAATCCAGACAATGCGCCCATCAGCATTTGCTTGCTTGCATCGCCTAAGTTCAGTTCGGTATCGCCCTTCATTTCCTTCATTACAGCCCAATCAAGAAGCGTAGTACCGAGATAGGATAACCCTTCCTCTGCGCCTTCCGATGCAAACGAAAGCCCTGCCATCTTCACATAATCCAACATAGTAGGAATGAACTTTGGCGACTTCTCTGCCATCTTGCCTAGCAACTTCATAATACTACGCTTGCCCTTGCCGAACATCGGGAACAACGCCTCTGTTCCTGCGTCGATTCCTGCCGCTCCCAATGCCATAGTCCATTCCTTATACCAAGGCTGTTCGCCCTTGATATATTGATTCACACTAGAGCCAATAGCATATAGCGTATACAACACCCTACCGCCCGGCAACGCTTGTAGCATCTGTGACGGAAGTTGCTCTACCATATCAGACATAAATTGAACAGTAGAATTGGAATCGTAATATCCGATGTTCTTCTTTGCAACGTCACGCATTATACTGCTACGCTTAGCGAAGTCATCAAGCATTGAATATGGGTTGAAGTTAGGCACTAGAATGCCCTTGCTTTTTGCATAGTCAGTAGCCCATTTATTGACTTCATTACTAGGAGCGTACATTGCCTTTGCAAGCCCTGTGAACGCTTCCTGTACGCCAGTGGCGCCAGTAGCGAACCCTCCACTAATGACTTGTGCGCCCTTCATGACGCCAGAGTCCATCAGTTTCTTTGTCTGTTCCATAACGAGATTATCCACAGGCTTAGTAAACGTCGTGCGTTTATTTTCCTTGATTATCTTATCTGCGATAATTCCCATAAGCCCAGTAGCGCCCTTGCTTGGCTTTTCAAGTTCATTCTGCTTCTCAATTTCCATCTGTATGAATTTCTCATATGCGGGAACAGTCATGTTCCGAGCCTTCGCCCCCGCTTCTACATTCTTTTGATACGCATTGTATTCAATCTTAGGTCTTTCAACATTGATTTGATTTCTAAGATTGATACCCTTCTGTGCGATACTTCCGGGTACACTAGCACTAGGCATTACACCGAAGTCTTCACTCGATGTAATACGTTCATAATTCTTTTGTTGTATCTCTTGCTCTAATTCAGCAATAGGGCGTAACTGCGATTTCCAAGAGTATGATGTTTTGGCATCGTACTTCGGTTCAACAGTCTTCTTGTTCGCCGCCTTACGCCTTGCCGCCCAATCAATCGCCATTATTTGCTCCTATGCTTCTAGTTTATTCTGCCAGTATTCCAGTTTCTTTTCTAGTTCTGCGATAAGTCTAGTATACAACGCATCGCCAAGTTCTTTTCGTGCGTCAGACTCGCCCTTTGCAGTAAGTAGTCTGCTCTGCACACCGAGGATATTGTTCACGTTCGTCTGTGCCTTGCCTGTGATAAGTCCTGCGAGATACTTAGAATATGCAGACTGTTGTGACGTAGTTCCTAGCGAACTAGTAGGCCCATTGAACACTTGGTCATCTGTGAAGTCCTGCCCGTCCTTCGCTAACCCTGCCCTTGTTTCGTCTGCAAGCGCAAGTTTCGCATCCGCATTATCACTCGCTTGCAATTTAGTCATATACGCCGCATATTTGTTTTGATATGCACGCTCTTTTGACGCTATTGCACTTTCAATTATACTCCTTGGCGCATTGATTCCGGGGAATCCGAGAAGCGACGCATCGGCAGAAGTCAATGTACCGCTTTCGTATCTGCCAATCGCCTCATCAAGCCTTACACGCTCCAATGCCAGATTCGCATATTCGTTGTGAAGTCCGTCCTTGGTGGCTTGTGACGCACTCGCTTGCCTATCACGCCATCTGCTATATTCAGACTCGCTCTTTTGTAATGCAAACTGCGCTTCCTGTAATACTTGGTCACGCTCTGCCATCCACTCGCTATGACGTTGCTCTCTGAATTGCACTTCAAGATTCTGTAACCCATTCTGTACTTCTTGTTGCGTAACGCTTGAATATAATCCTCCACGCCCTACCATTGATTGCACAATCTGATTTTCAAGATTCAATGCCGCTTGCTTATATGCAGGGTCTTGGCTTGAATCGTAATTGAATGACGAGCCGTTACTGCCCGCAGTTCCGGGGATATTCGTGCTAACAACCTTGTCGATTCTATCTTCTACATGCGGAGGAACGGTTGTCTTAGGAGGTGTAGTTGTTGTGGTAGTGGGAGGTGGAGTTGTGGTTGGTGCGGGAGCAGAACCCGCAGGAGCGTTCCCAATGCCCGGAGTGGGAACACCCGGAGCCATTTCGGGGATGCCCGGATTCGTTACAAACGCAGGAGGAACAGAAGCGGGGGCGTTTAGTGTAGTAGACAAATTGTTGGTTGCAGAGCCACCATTCGGCACAAGCACATCGCTTGGCTTCGGCGCTACATACGCACTCCTTGGTTGTATAATAGGAATACCGACACCCGGAACAGGAATACCCGCTTGTTGTCCGGGTAGCAACCCTCCTGTTTGATATGTTACAGTTGGAGCAGAAGCGGGTTTAGACGCTATCCTCGCCGCTTCGAGTGCGTCATCTTTTTGCAAATCAAAACCCATTCAATTTACCTCCATGTATATTGTAACATATGTTATGCTATGCAGTTCTCTTCCACATGTAGACTACTATGCTAGGCTGAATAACGCTTGTTGCCGCACCGGGGGCGTTTGTTCCTGTTGGCGTATAAGACGCAGACGCAGGAGATTGAGACGCAGTTCGTGTTCCGAGCGCCGTTTGTGTAGGTTCGGCGCCCGTTCCTCCGCTTTCCGTGTCAACGGTTCCAATAACTTGTGAGAAGTCTCCCGTTGCACCAGTACCAGTCGCAAGTGTATGATAGTGGGCGTTTACGGCAGTAGACGAGTCGCCTGTAAACACTTGTGCAGATGATTGTACCGTTTTTGCTCCACGGGTTTCTTCTACTACATCAAAGTCTGTGTCTGCTGAATTTATACCAACAAGAACACGACCGGGAGCGAACGCAGACCACGTTCCTCCGAATAGCGTTGCAGGGCTAGTAGAAACAACTGACATATATATTGCGCCAACAGGATAAATCTTCGCCAATAAAGCACTATCATTTCCTTCATTCCAAACTTTCTTCCAAGCACCCCAAGAACCGGCACCACCAACTTGCGATGGATTACCAGACCTCCACCAGAATTGTCCGGAAGCATAATCGGTACATATTTGTGTTATTGTATCCGATGCTCCGTGTATAACTAGAAGTTGCCCATATGTACATCCATTTGGAATGTTTGCGTTTGTGTTTTCTATTCTATACATGCCAGATTGTATTATCGTATCTAGGTCGTTTGTCTGTTTATATTCGCTATATGCGAATCCCGTACCATGCTTTCCATCCAACAGGTCAGCGTCCAATCCGCTTCCAGTACCGTCGTTGTCGCTTGCCCATACCTTTGCAGACCAACGGTTCAGTAGCGTGACTAACTCATTGAACTTCATCCACAGTAGGTTGTCGTTGCTACCGTTTGAACGCTGTGGGAATAACGCCATATGCTACCCCCTTGCCTTTGTACGGACTTCTCTTGTGTACGGATACAATGTCATTAGCGCACCGCTACATTCTATCTTGATACGATAGAACTCGCTTGTCATCATCATATTCATGGGTATCATAATGCGTTGCGTCTGTATGTCGCCTGTGCCTAATATGTTCTCTCCATGCCATACGATTGTCCAATCGGTATCTCCAGTAGTAAGCCTTGACATAGACACGGTAATGTCGGTAGCAGTTGTAATGTCGCTTAGTTTATATTGTAGCCATATGTTCGACAATGCAGATTGTGTTGCAGAACCGGATGCAAATGCCTTGGACACTAATGCTTGAGATGTACTATGAATTGGATGGTCGTTTTCCAGATATGAATTTCCAACTTGGTCTACGCCAAAGTCGGGGTTCCCATAACTTACATATTTGCAAGCATACCCCCATACCGTTACACGGTTTCCACTCCAATCAATTCCGCTAGTGGATGTGGAGAATCCTGCGGGAACCCAATGCAAATCAATCTTGTTCCATACCCTTGTGTAGTGATTGAACTTATACATTGGAGCAACCACTATTGGGTCATACTGTTCTACCGCCCAAACCCAAGATGAATATACATATACGTTTTCCGCATCGGCTTCTACGCTATCGTACGACCATTCCTGCCCAGAGTATGTGAACCCACCATAAACTCCTTGCGATAGCGGAGCGCTGATTCTTACGGGTTGTTGTCCATTCTCGAACTCCCACACATATCCTGCGTATATGAACCAACATTTATTGTTCATTGTCGGAGGGTGCAGACGTTGATATTCTGACATTCCGACTCCCGGCATGAATATCTGCAAAGAGAACGTATCTGGAGAATATCCAGATAGCACATACGAGTTTTTTGTACCGAATATGTATAGGTTTTCTCCAAGTAATATGAAGTGAGACAACAACGCCTCCTTCTCTATCACCCAATATCCGTTATCATCAGACGTTGTGCCCGTAGAGTGGTCTACTACCGCACCGCCGTACCAGTCCGTCGACGTAGCGCCATATGTACCAGCCTTCGTCCACCATATTGTATTCCTTGTCATGATAAAGATTCTATTTGCATACGAAACACAACAACGCACCCCATCCGTTGCGTCCGTCTGTGCCGTTATGTCAATGTATTCCACCGTTGCGGGGCCAATAGGAACACCATTGGTTGCAATCTTAATCGCAATCATCTGCCTTGTTGCAGAGCCGAACACGAACTGCGTTCCCGTTATAATGATGTATGTATCTGCTTGCGTGTTGAACTCCGTGAGGTGTACGGACGGGTGTATGCCAACCGCAGGAGACATTTCGTGGTCA
>Ga0247842_10005981_pt1 | contig 14014 bp, 16 predicted proteins | sample LaCruzMarch2015__3_FD_192411 | JGI IMG/M metagenome (GOLD analysis project Ga0247842, IMG submission 192411) | Freshwater microbial communities from meromictic Lake La Cruz, Castile-La Mancha, Spain - LaCruzMarch2015_19m | ecosystem: Environmental > Aquatic > Freshwater > Lake | place: Spain...
TTGCCCTGGAACAAGTGTCCAGGTTGCCCTGGAATCACTGTCCAGTTTCCGGCGGACTGGGTGTCCAGTTTGCCGTGGAATCGGTGTCCACTTAGGCGTGGAATACGCACTCGTAGGCATAGGCCCCGGGTTGGTTGAAGTCGAAATGGGCCAGGGCACCCAGGGACTGCATGTGCAGCCGCCCGCCGTCTGCCAGCCGGTCGAAGCGCCGGGTCATGAAGTGGCGGCGCCCCCCTTCCTCCAGCAACCGGCACTCGCTAGGTTGCCGAAGCGGTCGGGCAGCGCATCGGCCAGCATCCCCGGCAATCCGTGAAAGGTCCGCAGGGGCAGTTCGGGAAAGACATAGACCCGGTCGCTCAACGGCATGGTCAGGGGTGAGAGCTCGATGCCGCTGCGGGCGAAGGCCGGGGCGTATTGAAAGGCGGCATGGTCGCGCCCCGCCTCCAGCGACACGGCCCCGATGGTCCGCCCCCACAGCAGCACCCGCGCGATCACTCGGCTTCACCCCAGGTCCAGGTCCCGAGCCCATCGGCCGCGCCCCGCGTACCCACGGCCCGCTTGCCCGAGGCCCGTTGGCGCTGTCGCCCCTGAAGCTTCATCTGCGCCAGCGGACTGGGCACCGGCTCCGGGACCAGCAGGTCCAGCCGTTCGGTCAGGTCCAGTGCCCGACACACCCGCACGAAGCCCGACAACTGGGTCGCCACCTCGCCGGATTCGAGCCGTTCCAAGGTGCGCTTGGAGACCCCGGCCTGCTCCGCCAGGGCGGCCTGGGTCAGGTTGCGCTCCAACCGCTTCGCCGCCAGGCGTGCGCCCAACTCCCGCAAGATGGCAGTGTCCGTCAATTGTGCTGTGATCTTCATAAAACGCCTTTTATGGCGATTTATCACCCCTGACGCGAGTTTTTCGCCGGATATGACGAGTTTACCCCAGCTTTCCGAACGCCGCGAGTCGCTGCGAAGATTTACAGTTTGTGCAGCTTAGACCCAGTCCGTTCTGAACGGGGTCGGCCTGCGCGCAGGCATCCCGGTTCCGCCGGGTCGGCTAGATCGTCGATTGTAGATGGGCAAAGCGCAGCGTGCCCATCCTCCAGACCTCAACGCGGCCCGGATGGGCACGCCCGAGCGACGCCACGACAGGTCCGGACCTTCGCGCGCGGGGACGGCAACGAGGCTAACGACGCGCCTCACGGAACATGCCGATCTCGACCATCTTGGGGAAGAGGACCTGTTCCTCGCCATCCAGGCGGTGCGCGACCAGGGCAAAGACCTTGTCGGTGTCGGCCAGAAATTGATCGGTGAAGTTGAAGTCGCAGTCCTGCAGCCAGCGCGCGCGATAGTCAGCGAAGGTCTTGCGCATGGGCATCTCCCCGATGATGAATCCCCAGGCAATGGAGTTGACCCTGGGGTCCTCATGAATCAGCAGGCTGGGGTACAGGTCGTGATCCTCCTGCGCCAGATGCCGGTCGACCCGCTCGCCCAGGTCACACAGCAGTTCGTACGCGGTCCTGGCGTTGGGGCGGATACTCAATTGCTCCATGGTGAGGAGCTCGCGCAGTTCATCGATCATCTGGCGCAGGTCCGAGTGGATCCCGCGGTACTCGCCCAAGGTTTGCATGAGTCGCCCCCCGTTCATTGTGAATGTGTCGGCAACGGCGGCAGCGATCGTGTCATTGTAGAAATGGTGATCGCGTTGCATGGGTGTCCCCCTCGTCCCGCTCTTCGCCCGGTCTGCCGCGATGCAGCGACACTTAAGGATCCTACCCCTTGGGTCGGGTCCCGGCGTCCGGGAAAATACCTAGTACCCGGTTCCACCTTATGTTACGTACCGACCCCAACGGGGTCGAACATACCAGCCCAGGGCAACGCCCTGGGATAGCGCGGTTTATCCGGCCCAGCCCTGAAAGGGCGTGACATAACGGTGGGGCTCCTTATGTCACGCCCTTTCAGGGCTGGGGGGATCCTTATATCTCATACCCAGGGCGTTGCCCTGGGCTGGTATGTCGCGCCCCTTCGGGGCTTGAGCGGCGCGAGATTAGGCGAAATAGGGTACTAGGGGCGCGAAGAAATCTCACGCGAAGACGCTGCGGCCGCAGAGAAAAAGATTCTCTGCGCCTCTGCGGCTCTGCGTGAGTAAGATGCACCGACACGCAATATCCTACCGATTGGGTCGGGTCCCGACGTCCGTGGAAATACCTAGCGCGGGCCTCTGGCTAACGGCCATGGCGCCCGCGCCACCCCGAAAGATGAAAGTTGCGGGCGCCATGGCCGTTCCCTCACCCCGCCCTCTCCCAGAGGGAGAGGGGGGAATTGGAGCGCGCTCCCGGCGCGACTTTCACGGTAAAACTGCAACGCCGGTCAAGGCTCCTTGGGTGCCGGTGGGTCCTGCGCGTCGCCGACCGCGGTGAGCGCCCGCGCCAGCATCTGCGCGGCACGCTCGACCTGCGCGTCGATCCGGCTCAGCACCTGCAACAACTCTTGCGTCGGCAACTCGCCGGACGCGACGAGGTGGGCGGCGGCATTGCTGTACATGGCGATGGCGGCCAGCGGCTGGCGCAGCTCGTGGGCCAGGGTATGGACCAGGGCCGCGTGTCGCAGCGCCGGCTCGGGGCCGGCGGGTCCCGGCCCGCCCGGTTGCGCTGCCAAGGGCTCCGGCGGTGCCGCTGCATGGGCGCGCGCCGCGCCGTCGGACGGCGGTAAGGCCGACTCCAGCGCCGCGAGCTGGCGCAGCAGCCGCCGACAGTCCTGCGGATCGGCCGCATCCGCCAGGGCGCGGCCGAGGTCGCGTAATTGCTGGATCGAGGGGGGTGTCGTCATGCTCAGAAGACTGCCGTGCGACGCCGAGGCGGCGACTGCATCCCAAAGTAACGAGTCAAGAACAAGTTAAACACAATCGTTGTCGTTGTCGTTGTCGTAGTCGGAAAAGCGATGCAATTTGGCGTGCGAGAGAATCCGGGGCGCTGCGATAAACTCGATTACGACAACGAACACGACAACGACAACGACAACGACAACGAGGCGACAAGCATTCCCTAAGGACAGCGCCCGAGCACGGCAATCAGGGTCTTCAAATCGACCGGCTTGCGCAAGTGTTCGTCGAACCCGGCCTCCAAGGCGCGCTGCCGGTCACCCTCCTGCCCGTACCCGGTGAGTGCGACCAGGCGCGCGGCGCGCCCCGCCACGGTGGCACGCAGCCGGTGTGCCACCTCATAGCCGAGCATGTCGGGCAGCCCGATATCCAACAGGATCAGATCGGGCCGGAGCCGCTCGACGGCCTCCAGCGCGCTCAGACCATCGTGCGCCGTGTGCACCTGCTGACCCAGGCAGCCCAGCAGCATGGCGCAGGCCGCCGCCACATCCCGATCGTCATCGATCACCAGGATGACGCGCCGCTCGATGGGCCGCTCGGGATGAGACGCCGCCAGGGCCGGCACGCCCGGCGCGAGCGGCAGTTGCACGGTGAAGGTGCTGCCCGCGCCGAGACCTGGGCTCGCCGCGTGCACCCGTCCGGCATGCAGTTCTACCAGACCCTTGACGAGCGCCAGCCCCAGGCCCAGACCGCCGCGGGGCCGGTCCAGGGTCTGCTCGCCCTGGGTGAAGGCGGTGAAGACCTGTGGCAGCAGGGACGCCGCCAGGCCGGCGCCTTGGTCGCGTACGACGATGCGCGCCTCGCCGTCAGCGGTGTCCAGGGCCAGGAAGACCGTCATCTCCCGGGCGCTGAACTTGGCGGCGTTACCGAGTAGGTTGACGACGACCTGGGTCAGACGCTCCGGATCGCCGTCCACGGTGACGGGCGTCGGCACCAGCGCGACGTCCAGGTGCTGACCATGGGCGTCGAGCACCGGACGCACCTGCTCGATGGCGTGTTCCACCGCCTCGCGCAGATCGAAGCGTTTGCGGTGAAGCGTCAACTTCCCCCGGTTGATGCGGGCGACATCGAGCAGATCGTCCACGAGCCGGACCAGGTGGCTGACCTGCCGCGTGAGGATGCTGGCTGCCCAGGGCAACTGTTCCGGCATCGGATGCAGCGTCAGCACATCCGCAACGTGACGGATGGGGGCGAGCGGATTACGCAGTTCGTGCCCCAGCATGGCCAGGAATTCGTCCTTGCGCTGGTCGGCATCGCGCAGGACCTGCTCGGAGAGCTTCTGCGCGGTGATGTCCTCATGCGCGATCAGCACCCCCGCCCGGGATTCGCGCAGCGGCAGGACGCGCATCTCGAACCAACGCTCCTCGGTGGGGGAATCACAGGGATATTGCAGCGTGAAGGCGCTTTGCAGTCCCTTGAGCACCTGTTGGATGCCATGCAGTGCCGCCTGCGCCTGCGCCTGCGCACCATCACCATCCTTACCCGCTGCCGCCCGCTCGCACACCGCAAGATAGTCCGTGCCAGGCAGACAGGCCGCCCCGCCGCCATTCTGTTCGGCAAAGCGCCGCCAAGCGGCGTTGACCAGGGCAATCCCCCCGCGCCCGTCCAGCACGGCGAGATGGGCGGTCAGGGAGTCCAGGACGTCGCTCAAGAGTGCCTCGCTGGCACGCAAGGCGTCCTCGGCGATCTTGCGCCACTGGATTTCGATCAGCACGCCGAGTTTGCGGACCGATTCCAACTCGTCCGGGGCCCAGCGTTTACTACGCAGCCGCACGTTCTGGGTCCAGGCAGCGAAGGACTGGCGTGGACTCAAGCGGACATTCGCCGCAACGTCCACCGGTTTGTCGGGATTGCCGCCCCAGGTGACGGTCCGCACGTATTCGCCGCGAAACCAGATCAGTTTGATCGACTGCGCCTGATCGAGCGGGATCAGGGTCACCCCCGCCGCGGTGGCGGCCAGGTCGGCCGTTCCGGCCAAGTGCTCACTCAAACACTCGGTGGCGAAGAGGTGGAAAGGATCCTTGGCGTGCAGGGCGCTCAGGCCGGCGACGAGGTCGCGGATGCGCGCGGGCGCGGGCGTCACGCCGCCGGTGGTAATCTCGGCACCGGCAATCAGCGCCACGCCGTCAGCGCCGATCGCGCCGAGTACATCGGCCAGTTCCGGCCCCTGCAGCAGGGACGCCAGCCGTGCACCCTGACGCATGGCGGTCATGATGCGCCCGCGGCACGCCTCCAGTGCCGTGGCGGCGTGCCGGCGGCTGATCTCCTCCTTGAGCCCAATCTGGGTTGCCAGGTCCTGCCCCAGCCAGTCCGCAATCTGACGAATCGCATTGGAGACCCGGCGCGGGCTGTCGTGATGGCAGGCAATCAGACCCCAGAGCTGGCCCTCCCGGCACAGCGAGGTGGTAAGCGTGGCCCGGACCCCCATGTTGCGGAGATACTCCAGATGCACCGGCGAGACGCTGCGCAACAGGCTGCGGGACAGGTCGAGCGCAAGCCCGGTAACCGGATCGAGCGTCGGCACCAGCGGGGACGGGCAATAGTCGACATCGACGATGACCCGCGTGGGGTTGATCAGATACAGGCGGCGGGCCTGGACCGGGATGTCCGAGGCGGGAAAGTGCAGGCCGAGATAGGGCTCCAGATCGTCCCGGCGGGCCTCGGCGATCACCTCACCGTGCCAGTCCGGGTCGAAGCGATAGATCATCACCCGGTCGTAACCGGTCAGGCGCCGGAACAGCGCCGCGGCGATCCGCAGCTTCTCGAGCAAGACGGGCTCGTCGTGCACCGCACTGAAACGCAGCACGGCCTGGGTCAAGGCATCGCTCGCGTCGGCGGGGGCCGCCTCCAACTCCAGGATGGTGAATGGATCGCTGCGGTGGACATAACCGACGAAGGCCTCGCCGCCCGGCGGCGGCTGCCAGTCGAACGAGGACGGGGCGTGCGGCAACTCCCGGTAGCGCTCGAGCGCCTGACCAACCGCGTCGGCGAGCGCCGGACCAAGCACCGTCGCCAGGTCACGCCCCAGCAGCTCGGCCACGGCGATCCCAAGTAGGCTCTGACAGGTCGGGCTGGTCTGGGTAATGCGCAGTCGCGGGCCCTGCAACACCAGCAGGACGCCGTGCGGCTGAATCGAACCGGGGATATGAATCGGTTCGGCATCGCACTGACTGAGGTCTGCAAGCGGGGCCGCGGCGTCGCTGGTTGGTGTCATGCGGTTCACCAATAATTTGAACAACCCCATTGGGGAATGCTTTTGGCGTCGTTGTCGTTGTCGTTGTCGTAATCGAAGTTATCGTCGTGCCCCGGATTCTCTCTTAGCCCACGTTGCATCGCTTCTCCGATTACGATTACGACAACGACAACGACAACGACAACGACAACGACAACGATGGTGGTTGTGTTTAACTTGTTCCTGACTCGTTACCAAGCGGAGGCCTCGCCCAGTGAGCGAACAAGCAACAGTCTTTATTGTGGATGACGATGAGGGGATGCGCGAGGCGCTGGATTGGTCATTGCGCAAAGAGGGATTGCGCGTCGAGTCATTCCCATCGGCCGAGGCCTTCCTGGGGGCCGGCCGCGCGGCACGTCCGGGTTGTCTGGTCCTCGATGTCCGGATGCAGGGCATGAGCGGCCTGGACCTGCAGGAGGCATTGAAGGCGCAAGGCTGTGAAATCCCGATCATCTTCATTACCGGTCACGCGGATATACCAACCTCGGTCAAGGCCATCAAGGCCGGGGCGGTAGACTTCGTGGAAAAGCCCGTCATTCGAGAGGTTTTGATCGAGCGCATTTGCGAGGCATTCCAAAAGGATGAGATGGGCCGCCGGCAGCGCGCCGTGCGTGCCGCGACCCTCGCCCGTTACCAGACGCTGACTGCGCGGGAGCGTCAGGTACTGGAGTTGGTGACCAAGGGGCTGTCCAACAAGGAGACTGCCCGGGCGCTCGCCATCAGTCCGCGCACGGTCGAGAATCATCGCGCCCGCATCATGACCGCCATGCAGGCGGACAGCCTCGTCGATCTCTGTCAAATGACCAGTCTATGTGCCTGAGGACAGGCCAACTGGTCCGATCGCCTTCGAGTCTAATCCTTTTGGCGCGCCGGGGGAGCGAAATATCTGAACGTTGGCGGGCGCGCGAGACGGCCGGACATTTGGACCGGGCCCGCCGCACCATTTACCTACTGCGGATGCGCCGATCGCTCCTGACTGAGTAGATCCCCGGATAGACCTTTGGCGCCTGAGGCGCGTACAGTGGATTCCTGACCAAGATACTTGGTCAGGGGTGTGGACTGCAACCGGCGGCAGAGCGGCTGTCGTCGACGCTGTGCACACCACTCACCAACTCCACTTACTGAGGAACACTCCAATGGGTTCATTGCAGATGGTCGACCGGCCGGCAAGGCGCCACGGCAGCAGCGGGCATGTGCCTTTCAGGACAATGCAAGAGCCGCACACGCTGTCCCAGCGGCCGCCGACGGAAGAACTGTTGCCGGTCATCAGCCAGGCCGCCTATTTTCGGGCCCAGCGGCGTGGCTTCGCGCCGGGACATGAGGTCGACGACTGGATCGCGGCCGAGCAGGAGGTCATTGCGTGGCACTACTCGGCAGGCGACGCCGCCCGCGTGTGACATCACAGGACCTCAGGCGTTGATCGCAGTTCCGGCCACCGACGAACTTTTCGAGCCCACTCGGCGCAAGCGGCAGGCAGTGGAGATGCCTGATGGAAATGGACAGGATTAACAGGATTTTTCAGGATTTACAGGATAGAACGCGATGTCGGTCGGCGTTCCGAGATTCGGATAATCCTGTTAATCCTGCGAAATCCTGTTAATCCTGTCTAATTTCTCTCGGTCCGCGGCGGCGGTCCTGGCCGGAACTATGATCAAGGCCGGACCTCAGGGCCGAGACGACGATCGACCTCACGCCCACCCCCCTTTTGATCTGATGCGCGACCCGCAAGCGAATTTGGCCATCGCGTTGCGGGTGTGTGCCTTCGTGCGCGTCCGGTAGCGACACCGGATGACCCGCTCCCAGCCTACGCCCGCCAAAGACCTTAACAAAGGGCTTCATCTGTGTGCCAACGGACAGACGCCCCTGTTCCCCCGCCCTTAGACTGCTGATTGGGAAGGCGCGATGGCGCGCTTGCTCCTGGTCGGCCTCAGTCGTGATGCTTCGACTGTATCGCGCCGCCGCGGCGCCTTGCGCCAGGCCCTGATCCCCGCCGCCGGTCTGAGTCTGGCGCCCCAATTCCACCGCCGCAAGAGGAACGACCCGCGATGTACGGATTTTCCACGACCCTGCACATTCCCTTCGACCAGGCCGTCGCCCACGTCACCGAGGCGCTGAAAGGCGAGGGTTTCGGCGTCCTGACCGACATCGACATCCAGGCCACACTCAAGGCCAAGCTGGGCGTCGAGCGGCGGCCCTACCGCATCCTCGGCGCCTGCAATCCGCCGCTGGCCCACCGGGCCTTGGAGGCGGAGCCCGACATCGGGTTGCTGTTGCCCTGCAACGTGATCGTGCGGGAAGCGCCGGACGGCAGCATCGTCGTCGCCTTCATGGACCCGCAAGCGGTCTTGCAACTCGTGGACAAGCCGGAGATTGCCGAACTTGCGGCCGAAGTGCGCGGGCGCCTGCAGCGGGTGTGCGACCTCCTCACGGTCGTTTAAGGCAATGGCTACCGGGCCTCGCTCATTTACACCGGTCACTTTGCCGACTGTGACGCCGTCGTCCGCACAGCGGACCCCACGGGCACGGGGCCGTAGGGTCCGCTGTGCGGACCACTGCCCTCAACCCCAGCAAGGTGCCCGGAATTCTGATGAAGGCCGGCTACCGCATATTTTCGAGGATCTCGCATCATGACCAACCCAAGCATTGCTGTCGCCCAACTCGGCGTTGTCGCGCCCCACCCGGCAGCACGCGTCGCTGACAGCACCGAGCGGGTGCGGGTCTGGGACCCGTTCGTGCGCTTTTTCCACTGGAGTCTGGCCATCGCCGTGCTGATCGCCTTCCTGACCGGGGACGCGCTCGAGGGCCTGCATGTCTTCGTCGGCTATGTCGTCATGGGGCTGATCGCCGCCCGCCTGGTGTGGGGGGTGATCGGGCCGCGGCATGCCCGTTGGTGGGACTTCGTGCGTGGGCCCACCGCCATCAAGGCCTATCTGGGGGATGTCCGGCGCGGGCACCCGGCCCGCTACCTGGGTCATAACCCGGCCGGCGGGGCCATGGCCGTCGCCCTGATCGCGGGACTCATCTTGACTACGTTGACCGGCCTGGCCGCGCAGAGCGTCCATGGCCTGAAAGGGGTCCATGAACTGATCGCCTACGCCACCCTGTGCCTGGTCCCCCTGCACCTGCTCGGGGTGGCCGTCGCGAGCTTCCAGCACAAGGAGAATCTGGTGCGCGGGATGATCGACGGTTACAAACGGGCCTGATGTCCGGTAGGTGCGCAACCTGACAGAACGCTGACGATTGCGTATGGGCTTTCGTCAGGCACCCTCCGTTACCCTGATCCTTGGTCGCACACGCAACCCGTCCAAACTCACCGCCTTGCCTGCCGGGCCCTGATCCGCAAGCACCGCGGATGGGTGTCGGCGACGGCGCTGGGTTCGCCAACCAAGCCGTCGGCAGAACTGATCGGGGTGCAAGCCCCGCGGGACACACATCATGTCAAACGCCACCCTGGTGCTCTTGATCACCGCGGCGATCCTGGCCCAGGTGGCCGTCCTTGGGCTGTTCGGGTGGCGGCGCAAGCGCGCGCAACTGCGGGTGCTGCAACGGCAGGCGCAGGATGCGGCCGTCGGGGCGGCAGGCCTGATCGGTGGGCCGGAGCGGGACCAAGGCCTTGACCCCGCACCGCTCGCGCAGGACATCACGGCGCCGGCCTGGCCGGGCCACCGGGAGTTCGTGGTGCAACGGCGCGTGATCGAGGACGGCAACGGCGCGGTCTGTTCCTTCTATTTGTCCCCGGCCGACGGCCAGCCGTTGCCGACCTACCGGCCCGGGCAGTATCTCACCTTCAAGGTGGAGGTGCCGGACCCCGCCGGCGGCCCGCCGAAGGCCTTGGTGCGTTGCTACTCCCTGTCGGATCGCCCGCGCACCGACTACTACCGGGTGTCGATCAAGCGCGTCCCACCGCCCCCCAGCCGACCGGACCTGCCGCCCGGGGTCGTGTCGAACCACTTCCACGACCAGCTCGAAGAAGGTGCCCGGGTCTGGGCCCGGGCCCCGTCCGGTCACTTCTATGTAACGCAGGACAATCCCCTGCCGGTCGTGCTGATCGGCGGCGGGATCGGCATCACCCCGCTGCTGAGCATCCTCAACACCCTGAGCCATCACGCCGATCCGCGTCAGGTCTGGCTCTTTTATGGGGTGCGCAACGGCGCCGAACAGATCATGAAGGAACACCTCAAGACCCTGAGCGAGGGCCAACCGGGGTTGCACCTGCATTGCTGTTACGCCGCGCCCGACGCGGATGATCTGCTCGGCCGGGACTATCAGCACCAAGGGTACGTGGACCTGCAACTGCTGCAACGGACCCTGGGCTTCGGCCGCCATGAATTCTATGTCTGCGGCCCACCGGCGATGATGGAGTCACTGGTGCCGGCGTTGGAGGCGCAGGAGGTGCCGACGGCCGACATCCATTACGAGTCATTCGGCCCCGCCTCGCTGAACAAGCGCCCGGCGCCCGTGCCGACGACGCGGGCCGCCGCCATGACCGTGTGCTTCAGCCGTTCCGGCAAGACGGTGCCGTGGGACGGCGCTGCGGCATCCCTGCTCGAGCTCGCCGAGGGGCAGGGAATCACGGTGGACTCCGGCTGCCGGGCCGGCAGTTGCGGCACCTGCGAGACCCGGATTGAATCCGGTACGGTCGCGTATTCTCAGACGCCCGACGCGGATATGCAGCCGGGCCATTGCCTGCTCTGTATCTCCACCCCGACGGCCGATCTGACCCTGGCGTTGTAGAGGTCCCGATGAATCGCTCAATCGTTCGTAGAGAAATCGTTCCATTCCTGTTGCTGTTCGGGTCCCTGATCGTAGCGACCGCGATCACCGATGCCCTGCTGCACGCCTTCGGTCTCTATTGGATCGGTCGCTGGCTGGGCATCCCCGGGACCATCCTGATCCTGCTCTCGTTTTCCTATTCCATGCGCAAGCGCAAGCTGATCACGTCCGGCAATCCCAAGACCCTGTTGCAGTTGCATGAGGTCCTGACCTGGATCGGCGCGCTGATGATCCTGGTCCACGCCGGGGTCCATGTCTACGCGGTCCTGCCCTGGCTGGCCCTGCTGGCGATGCTGGTGACGCTCGCCAGCGGCATGACCGGGCAATACCTGCTCGGGCGCTCGCGGCGCGATCTGCTCGCGAAACGCGAGTTCCATGCCGACCACGGCGACAGCCCGGCGATGATCGACAAGGAGGTCTTCTGGGACGCGGTCACGGTGGATGCGATGAAGCAATGGCGCACCGTGCACTTCCCCATCACCATGGCGTTCGGCGTCCTGGCCCTCGCCCACATCCTCAGCATCTTTCTATTCTGGCAGTGGCAATGAACAAGCAACGCGTCTTCATCCTCGTCGCCGCCAATCTGGTCGTCCTGATCCTGATTGCAGTGCTCTGGCCGCAACTCATGGTCGCCCCCGGGCCGGTGATGCCGGCGCACCGCTCGTTCGGGGACGATTGCTTCGCCTGCCATCAGCCCTTCATCGGCAGTCGGCCGGGCAATTGCGAAAACTGTCACAAGCCCGCGGAGATCGGGCTGGTCACCACCAAGGGCCTTGCCATCGCCAATGAGCGCAAGCTCACCCCCTTCCATCAGGACCTGCTGGAGGCGGACTGTGTCGCCTGTCACAGCGACCACAAGGGGGTCAAGGCCTTCCGCCCCATCGGCCAGTTCTCACACGACCTGCTCAAGGTCGCCCGCCGTGATCAGTGCGGCGGCTGCCATCAGGCCCCCCTGGACGCCATGCACCAGGGCGAGACCGGCGCCTGCGGCCAGTGCCACTCCCAAAGCGCCTGGACACCCGCGACCTTTGAGCACGAGTCCCTGTTCAGCCTCACGGGCGATCACGAGGCGTCCTGCAACACCTGTCACGTCGGCAAGGACTATCGCACCTACACCTGTTACGGCTGCCACGAGCACACCCGCTCCAAGATCCGCGAGGAGCATGTCAAGGAAGGCATCACGAACTACGAGGACTGCATGGAGTGTCATCGCAACGGCAAGGCCGAGGAAGGCGGGCATGAGGGTCGGGGCAGGGACGACCGGCACGGGTCCGCCGCGCAACCCGACGGCGAGGGTGACAAGGAGTCCGAGGAGCACGATGATTAGCGTGGCGGCGTCGGCGACCGCTGCCGGCGGCGGTCAGTCGCACTGACGCGGCGACGTGCACCATCGTCGCCGCGTCGGCGACGGACTCCAAGGCGCCCCCGGTTCGCCCCGGAGTCTTCCATCCTTATCCAACCGGACTACGTCATCAGGAGTTTCGTCACGATGAGATCCAAAGCGACCCTACTGCTCGGCAGCGCCCTGACCCTTGGCGTCGCCTTGCCGTCGCTGGCGGCGGACTGGCAGGCCCTGCCCGATCAGGCCCCGTCCCCGGCAGACAACCCGACGACCAAGGCCAAGGTCCAACTCGGCAAGACCCTCTTTTTCGACCCGCGCTTCTCGGAGCACGGGACCCTGTCCTGCAATTCCTGCCACAACGTCATGGCCGGGGGCGACGACAACCGTCCCAATTCCATCGGGATGCATGACGCCCGTGGCGGGCGCAGTGCCCCGACGGTGTGGAATGCCGCCTTCTACTCGGTGCAGTTCTGGGATGGACGCGCCGCAACCCTGGAAGACCAGGCCAAGGGGCCGCTGGTCAACCCCATCGAGATGGGCATGGGGAGCCTGCAGGACGTGCTGGGGCGGATCGACAAGATTCCTGGCTATAAGCCGCTGTTCGAGGCGGCCTTCCCGGGCGAGGCCCAGCCGATCAGCGCCGACAATGCCGCCAAAGCGGTCGCCGCCTTCGAGCGGACTCTGATCACCCCCAACTCGCCTTATGACCGCTATGTCAAGGGCAACAAAAAGGCCCTCACCGAGCAGCAGGTGCGCGGGATGAAAACCTTCGACTCCTTGGGCTGTACCTCCTGCCACTCCGGCGCCAACTTCAGCGGCCCGACGCTGCCCATCGGCACCGGCTTCTACATGAAGTTCCCCACCTACCCGGGCAGCGACTATGACGCCAAGTATCAACTGACCGCGGACCTGGGCCGTTTCGAGGCGACCAAGCAGGAGGCCGATCGGAATCTGTGGCGGGTCCCCACCCTGCGCAACATCGCGCTGACCGCGCCCTATATCAGTAACGGCCAGGTGCCGACCCTGGACGAGGCGGTGCGGGTCATGGCCAAGACCCAGTTGAACAAGGACCTGACCGACGCCCAGGCGGCGGACCTGGTGGCCTTCCTCAACGCCCTGACGGGCGAGTTCCCCGTGATTGCGATGCCGCGTCTGCCGGGCAGCCCCAATATGAGCGTGATCCCGCCCGTCGATCCGCATCTGAAGGAAAAGCCGCACGGCTGATCGCCATCGGCCTTGATCATCACTCCGGCCACGCGCCCTTGCGGCAACCCGTCGCGGCCGGGGGGCCGCTCCTACGCCGCAGGAGCGGCCCCCCGGCCGCGACGGCTGTGACCCTCGAGGTGGCCGGAGTTATGATCGAGGCCCGCCATCCGCAGCGCCGGATGGGTAGAGCGAAGCGAAACCCATCCAACCACGCCCGGGGAGGAGTTGAACGGTCACTTGTCGCACGGCGTCGATCATCGTTCCGGCCACCGGCAGGAACTTCGACCCTGCTCGGCGCAAGCGGCAGCGGCTCGCAATCCCCGCGGGAAATGGACAGGATTAACAGGATTTTTCAGGATTTACAGGATAAAACGCCAGATCCGACGACAGTCTTATCCTGTTAATCCTGCGGAATCCTGTTAATCCTGTCCAATTTCTCGCGGTTGGCGGCGGCGCTCGGGGCCGGAACGATGATCAAGGCCTGTCGCACCGTTGTCGTTATCGTTGTCGAAATCGGAGGAGCGATGCAATCTCGACTTTGGCCATTTTTCCTGGCCGGCAATCATATGAATATCAAAATCTTGCGACGCGCCAAG
>Ga0247842_10005984_pt1 | contig 14007 bp, 8 predicted proteins | sample LaCruzMarch2015__3_FD_192411 | JGI IMG/M metagenome (GOLD analysis project Ga0247842, IMG submission 192411) | Freshwater microbial communities from meromictic Lake La Cruz, Castile-La Mancha, Spain - LaCruzMarch2015_19m | ecosystem: Environmental > Aquatic > Freshwater > Lake | place: Spain...
TGGGCAGTGTACGACGGTCAGGATCATGTTATCGCGACCCAGGATCCCCTGGGCCGGGTCAACTACAACATCTATGACGACCGCCACAATGTGCTATGGACAATAGACCCGTTGAGCCAGGTCAATTCGTTCACCTATGATTCCTTCGATAGGTTGATTGCCGCGACGGATCCAATGGAAAATACCTCTTTTACAGAGTACGATTCCAAACACCATCCGGTGAAACTGACCGATGCCATGAGCAACCAGGTGGTCAATGCCTATAGGTCGGATGGCGTGCTCCAGAATTCAGTCGTCATTCCAGCGGCTACCGCAGGCGGTGGTTCTCCCCTAACTAACTCATGGACCTATGATTCCTGGCGCAATCCCTCCGGTATTTCTCATCCCGATGGCTCCCAGGAATCATTCAGCTATAACGCAAGGGGCGACAAATTGTCTTGGATCGATGCGCGTAGCAATACGACCACCTACACCTATGACAACCGTCGGTTGTGTTTGAAGGAGACGGATATCTTGGGCGGCGTGGCCAGTAATAATTGGAACGTCCTGGGCCTGCTGGCCTCCCGTACCGACAAGCGGGGCAAGATCACATCCTATACGTATTCCAAGACACGTGAGTTAGCAGGTATTACCGCGCCGAATGGCGGTGTAGTCTCCAATATCTTCGACAGTGCTGACCGCGTGGTGGCTGTCATCAATCCGCGACTTGGCGTGACCAGCAATACCTGGGACAATGCGGGGCGCAAAATCGCCTCGCGCGATCCCAATGGTGTGACAAATAGCTGGACATACGACGCAGCGGGAAATGTTCTGGCGGTTTACGACGGGGTGGGACATTTCACCACAAACATCTATGACACCCTCAACCGGCTCACCGAATCCCGCACACCGAACGGTGCCGTGAGTCACATCGAATATGATGCCCTTGGAAGAACTACGGCCAGGGTAGATGCCCTGAACCGGCGTACGGAATACACGTTGGATGCACTTGGCAAGATTACCGCCGTCAAACGACCCGACAACCGGTCCGAGCGCTATACCTACGATGCCAACGGAAACCTGATGGCCTTTACAAACGCCTCGGGCAATGTGCAGTGCTTCACCCATGACGCAATGGGCAGGAAAACAGGGGAGAGCAATGCGGTTGGGACCGTGCGATCATTTGGTTTCGATGCCGCCGGGAATATGGTATCCAGAAACGATGGCAATGGGCAGACCACCATCTATGCGTATAACGCACTCAACCGACTAACGCAGGCGAGTTACGCAGGCGGAAGCGTGGTGACGTTCACCAACGATGCGGACGGAAACCTGACCGGCATGGGCGATCCTTGGGGAACGGCGGCTTCTTCTGGAACATATGAGAATGCCGGAAGACTGTCCACATGGACCGATCACCACAACCTGACGGTGCAATACCGGTATGACAAGGCCGGCGGCATCACCAATATCAGTTATCCGGGCAACCAGGTTGTCACCTACACATGGGACCAGGGCGGGCGACTGGCCACGGTCAAGGACTGGGCGAACCGGACATGGATCTTCAGCTATGATGGAGCCAACCGGTTAGCCGGCATCCAGTACCCCAACGGTGTGAATTATTCACGCGGGTACAATGCCGACGGGCAGTTGACCAATTATGTTCATAGCAAGAGCGGCACGCCGTTCATCAGCAGGACGTTTGAGCGCAATGCGGCGGGGCTCAAGACGCGGGAGGTGATTTCATCCGGTTTGGAAGTTGAACAACCTGATACCTGGCAGAAGCACACGAGCGATAAGGCTGACCGGTTGACCGGCCTAACCCGGCGCGATGAGTACGTGTTGCCGGAAAACTGGCGCGGGTACACGCCGAGCTACAATCAGGAAGGCCAAGTCACCAACGTGACGGAAGGCTATCGGTCGTGGTCCTCTGACAACAGCCTGGTGTGGAATACGGCGGGCAGACTGGCTGAGTACACGGGGCTCCGTCAGACTAACCTTTGGACTGATACCCCGCCTATGCCATCGTGGGGACTGGAACTGGCGTATGACGGGCTCGGGGCGCGTACGGTCAGGTCTGATGAACTGGTCACTCGCCGTTTCGTCGTAGACCGCGTCGGCAGGTTGAATGTGCCGCTGGCCGAAGTGGATGCGAGCAACAATCCGGTTCGGTACTACGTGTGGGCCCCAGGCGTTGGTTTGATGGCACAGATAGAGTCAAACGGCACGATCCATTATTTCCATGCCGACGAGAACGGTTCCACGCTGGCGATGACGGGTCTGAATGGTGATGTGACAGACCAGTTCTGCTATTCACCGTGGGGCGAATTGCTCGGGCGTACTGGCACGAACACCACCTTGTTCACCTTTGTTGGCGGTGGTGGCGTGCTGTGGGAAGGTGGTGCTCTCTACAAGATGGGTGCGCGGTATTACGATGCCCGGCTGAAACGATGGCTCTCCGCTGACCCAGCAGGTCTCTCCGGTGGGGTGAATCTCTATCTCTACTGCAACGGCAACCCGCTGATGTGGGTGGATTTGCTTGGATTGTGCGGGCAAACGTATATCCAGAATAGCGGGCCTGACTGGATGTATTCAGATGCTCCCGAGGAAGGGCCGGGATTAGTTGGTGGCGCAGTGCCGTTGATAGGACCGATGCGTGAGGCTGCGGCCAATCGGATAAACGGGCAGTATGGCTGGATGGCAGTAAACACCGCCTTTGCCATGGCTGATATGGTGTCACTCGGGCGCGCAACCTTTGTTCGTGACGCTGTTGGGCTCGGGATTAGGGAAACGGGCGAAGTCATGGCGAGAGATGCCGTAGCAACAGCAGAACATGGCGGGCTAAATCTGTTCCGTGCTGGTTCCGACGGATTGGCGACACGAGAATCTGCTGCCGGATGGAGAGAAGGAGATCGTATGCTGTATTTGCCGGATCAGGGTTCTGCCCAGGCAAATTGGGCGCAAAATGCTGGGCGATTGCGGCAAGAGATGCGTACTGGAGAACCGATTTTCGACTCATATCGAGATGCGGCTACTGGCTTCCAAATTCCTGCAGGTACAACTCCCTTATCTGGTGGACGTTTCTTAAACGCAGAACGCAACCTACTCGAATCGAGAGGCTGGCAGTATAACCCTTCATCCGGAGCGTATCGCCCCCCTACACCATGAACACTATGTTTAGTACAGCCGTTGAGAATGCCTTTGGTTTCCTTGAGCAGTTACATCGCTTTAAAGTTATCAAGCGAACTCACAACACGGTTATCTACGCAACTAAGGTTGTTGAAGTGTCGTTCTTTTATGACGATCAGCGATCTTTTGAAGTGGGCCTAGGACTGAGCCTGATAAGCAGGCCCTCGCAGCTTGTCTTTTCATTCGAAGAAATTCTGCAGTTCTTAAATGTGCAGGCCAACGAATGGGCAACGGGCTATGCCGCACGAACGCAAGAAGAAATTGCTCGAATACTCGCAAGAATGTCTGAGATCATGACATGCCACGCGACCAAGTTGCTTGAAGGAAACAATGATGACTGGAGTCGATTAGCCGAGCAACGGAGGAATAACTGCCTTGCTTATGCTGAAGCGACATCTTTGATGCAAGCAAAGCGAACTGCTGATGTCGCGTGGGCTTCACATGATTATCAGAAAGTAGTGTCTGCGTTGGAAGGTGTTGAGGCGAAGCTTGGGAAAGCAGACGTAGCAAAGTTAGCTTATGCGAGACGATCACTTGCGAAAATTAGTTAAGCCTCACTTTGTGCGAACGGTTAAAAGATGATGATAAAATGGATGAGTAATCTAATCTCAGAGGGAACGAGGTTGCCTTTGCCCTTTGTCATGGCGGCCCTCCTTGTTTTATCTGGCTGTGAACAAGACAGCCAGCAATCAGGCACGGTCAGCAATGACAGCACCATTTCCGAAAGCACAGATGTGATACGTGCCGATGATGGCTCCCAGTGGAGCCCGGAAACAAATCCCGTTGTAAGCTATGGATACTATGGTCCCGGCAATCCGGGCTCAGTGCCTGTGCTAATAAGCAACTCCGATTCAGGCTGGGCTATGCCTGTAATTACCCCTTTTTCAAGCAATTCTTTATTCACAGGAACCGAAACTAATCCCATTTTCTTCCCTATCGATCAGCCCGTTTGGAGTAATTCGTTGCCGTACACTTCAGATTATTCGTTCGGGGGCAACGGTGAATCTGGATCCATCATGACAACCCCGACATCAATGCGGGAAATTTCACACACTGAATGAACTGACGAGAGGTAAGTGGTCTGAGCCAATTGCTTTATCCGGCCGTTTCACCGGCGGCGCGGTGAGCAGTCCGACTCCATTTGCGCAGGTCACCACAACAACGTCGTGCGAACCAGTACCTATTAGATCCGCACTCATCAGGATCTGATCGAAAACCAACCATGGACCGTCCCATGGATTGGTGCCGTAAATTGATCCAAGTGGCTCCTCCGTACGTCCGTAGATATGCCACGCTGGGTTGTAAAATGGCCTTTTAGGTAGCACACTTTTTACTGCCATTCGTTTTACGAATGTTTTGCTTCTATTTGCAAAAAAACCATTTTTCATCATCATGACCCCGTCGTGCGGGTTTAAATTGAAGTCGCCGACGATTATTTCGCCGAAAACTCGATTCGCATATTTGACTCGTTGCGCCTCTATCGCGTTCAGGATTTCATGGGCCGCGTTTTCGCGATCCTGCTGCTCTGAATGTTGCCGCGAGAGGAGGTGGACATTGGAAACAAGCAGGATGCGCTGCGTTGGCAACTGTATTTCCACGGTCAAAACTCTTGACTGTTGAAGTATAGGGTGCCCTTTTGTCCAGTCAGTATTCCGCATTCCAAGAAGCAGTTCTCCCGAACCGTAGACCGTGAAACCGCTCTGCTGGAGCAAAGCGTCGGCATTCTGTGGTGCCTCTTGTAGCGCGACGACACTTGGTATCCGTTCCCCAAGGAGATTCTTAAGGGTCTGGATCCTGGCATCAATAACAGATGCCTTCACAGAGGCTCTCCTGCTACAACCCATATTCCACTGTAAGATGTTACGTTGCTTTGTCATGGCGTAATCGTCGTATCTCGCTGGCGAGAATCATCATTTCCTCAGCCTGTTTCTTGACCTGGCCTGAGTTTGCAATTTCCTCGCAAAATGTCGTCAGTCGTGCCGCGTTGTCAATTTTGACCGTCTCTTCTGCCCATCCTTGAATTTCCAGGGTAATGCCATTTGTAATCACAGTAAAAAGCACAACCTGTGTGCTTGGCTGCTCGCGCAATACAAGCTTGAACTCCAGTACAGGCCCCTCGTCTTTGCCGGTAGGCAAAGGTTGCAGCGAACCGACGATCTCACCGTTCGTTCGAGATTCCAATTTTGCCGCGAAACGTGCCAACCCCTCGACAAGGGGAGTCTCCGGCAAACCCGGAGCCCGGAATGTGGGCCAATCCAAGAGGGCGACTTCATCCACTTCTGTACTGAGGCGATAAGTCGGGATCGAGCCGGAATCCTGTGTGCAGATCCACCAGTCGGGCTTCCTGTCGGCTAATGGGCCGCTGTAGCCTCCCAATTTCGCTAACATTGCCACCAAGAGCATGCGTGCGTCGCAGACCCGGCGCAAAACTTGCCCAACTTCTGCGCCGCGCTCGGCGTCCTCCTTTCCATTCACCAAATACCCTTCGCCGAACTGGAATTGGTACCAATCCATTTCTGCGAGCAAAGCAGTAGGAACAATCTGCTTCAGGGAGTCCAGCGCTGCTTCAAGAAACATGCGTTTCGTAGGTTGTAATAGTTTCTGGAGTATTTCTTGCCCTGTGGCGTCTTTCTCCAGCCCGATGGCTTCAGCGGCATCTTCGAAAATCGACAGGGATGTTCTCGCCTCCTCAATGCTTTTTGCCAGTGGGGTTTTCAATAAGTTTGAGTCAGACTTAGCCACTATCGCGCGACTTATCCCTTCCAATCCGCTCATGACCTCATAATACATGCTTTCGAGAGGTGCCGGGCCGAGTGAGGCAAGGTACTTTCGCATCCCATATTGCAGAGAATCCATCGGGCAATCTACTGTCTTCTTTGCAATCGCATTGAACAGCGGAATAATCCAAGGGGTTGAGCCCTCTGTTACAGGTGGCGTGAAATGTTTCGCCTCATTTCCTCCGGCGGGATTTACGCCGAATGCCCCTATTGGCCGGGCCGCCTCGTTCAGTGCGGTCAGAGAATCCATGCATACCCAACCGCCCATGCAGTAACTCAGAGCCAGCAGGTCTCTGTACAAAACCGTACGATCCAAACGGGTCGCGCTATCCAGCAAGAGATACCACTGGTTGCTGCCATTCTTGAAAAGGTGGTATGCGTACTCGCTATCAAACCGCAGAAAGCCGCAATGTGAAGCCATGCCAGAATTTCCCCGTGTGTAGTGAACCATCAAGTTCCCTACGCCAGCGTTGAAATTTCCGGGCACGTTGACCGGGGACACCCAGTAAATTCGTTGTTTATCGTGCGGAAGAATCTCCCATTCGGAAATCTCAAGTGTGATTCTCGTGGCATATTCATTAGTTTCTTTCCTGGTTATCTGGGATCGAGTCATGAAGGCATGCCGCGCTCGCAGTCGGGTGCCATCCGCCAGTTCTCCCTGCACATTATGACCCCACTTTTGATGCGCCAATCCGCCTTCGTTCAGGATCTCAGGGCGAAAACCATCCATCGCCTGTTCCACTACCAAGCGTGAATCCTGGCAGGCAAGGCGTGTTACATTAGGGCTGATATCGTCATTACCCCACAGGAGTTTGCGCGGCTTTTCCGGTCGGTATGTCGGGGCATTTGCGCCATTGATCAATTTCACGATCAAGTCCGCAATGCCTTTTGGAAAATCAAGTGACTTTGGCATAAACTCTCCCATTGACTCTGAATTCCTTAACACATTCATTCTGCCGAAGTATGGCACAATCTCGCGTCAAACGGCGAGACTCACTTTTTTGACCAGTCCATGGCGCACCACGGACTCGACTGAGTTATACAGGGCGATCATGCTGAGTGGCTGCGCGGGGCACCAGCAATCAATTATCATTCAATAATTCAGCCATTCTCTTCTTTTCTTCCTTCGTTGCAGAGCCAGCGACAAGTTTTCGAGCCAGGGTGATCAGTTCATCATCCTGAATCAACTTGGTTGACTTGCCGGTGAGAATGTCGGGCATGGCATCGTTCAGGGCCGCCTTAAATTGCTCCCGGCCGGGCTTGAAGTAGTGTTTCAGGACAATTTCAACCGTTGCGTGCCCTGTCACGCGCCGGACAAGTTCCAGAGGGACTCCTGCCGACAAGGCCAGTGTCACCCATGTTGTCCGGAGCGCGTGCCAATCCAGGACCGACGCGGCCTTCTGCCCCTGATGGCGTGGTGCCCGGGTCATTTCGACAATATCCGCCTTCACGCCCCGCTCCTGACCGGATCGCATAAAGGATTTGTCAATCAGGCCTTCTACTGTGTGGAGATCATAGGAAATAGTTCCCTTGGGACTGCCGGTCGCCTTGTGAATCGCCCGGACCGACTCCCCGGCACAATACCGGCGGAAAGTGTCCACCGTGCGGGCTCTGCGCGCCCCTTCGGGCATGGCCGTCATAATCGCTGCTATGCCTTCGTCTTCAATGTCGGCGGCAGGGGTGGGCTGGGCAGGTTTCACCGGCAGGGCTTTTTTCCTCAACGCACGCACCAGGAACGCCTTGAAGCGGTAGGAGAGGCCTTGTGGGTTGTGTTGGAGCATTGACGCCGCCTCAGGGAAGATAAAGTGCTTTCCGGTGCCTTTACGGGCTTCCAGGACAGCCCGGAGGGGGCTGAATATCGGGATTTCAACCGTTTCCCCGGTTTTGCTGGTTTTGACGGTCACCATGCCGCCTTCAAGATCCACGTCAGACCAGCGCAAATTGCACACGTCACCGCGCCTCATTCCCGTGCAAGCGGCCGTCACGATCAACGGGAACATGAATTCATCGTCCCGCTTGTTGAAGAGGCCCCTCAGTTCGTCAGCGGTCAAAGGACGCCGGTGTATGCCCTCGACAGTCTTTTTGCCCCGACGGCCAATGAACGCCTTGAAGGGGTTTACCGTCCCGACCGGGAGAAAACGGTTAAAGGCGGCATTTACGAGGCGAATCACGGCACGGGCTGTGCTTCGGGCCAGTTCGGATTGAACTTCAGTAACAAACAAGGACGTATCTTCTGCCGTGACTTCATACAGATACACGGCGAGAGGGTTCCTGGCCCTCATGAAGTTAATGAAGCGGTTGAAGCGCACATCGCAGGTCTTGTAGTGCTTTTCGACGCAAGGCACATCCCGGCCAACTGTACGCCACAGCTTCGGAAGGGCATCCAGTCGGGCATATTCCACAGCCCGCCCGGTCTTGCTTTCAATCAGACGTTCCGTGAGATGATCCGCCAGGCCCTTTTGCCGGACATTCTCCACGTACTTATCCAGGGCCGCTTCCGCCCTGGTCCGCGACTTCTCGAAATCCTTATCCCCTTCATCCCGCAAGGAACCGGATTCCGGCGGTATTCCCTTCCACTTCACAGGGAGGGTGATGACATGCCGCTTCCCGTTATCGACATAAACCCCGTACCACCGTTTTCGAAGCCTTCCGTTTCTCTGTTGTTTCAGCATCAGTCCCATGATATACCTCACTTGATGTGTGTGTGGTCATTATGGAACAAAACGGGCGCAGGAACAAGGCGAAAGCACCCACAAACGCACCCACAGAGGTTTAAAAGGGATTAATAATCAATAATCGCCACATAAAACGAAGGTCGGATATCAGCCTTGGGCGCTGAAAGTCGTGGGTTCAAATCCCGCCGCCCCGACCATCCTTCGCTCTGCGCCGTACGGCTTGAGCTACGGATGGTCTGCGACCGGCTCCCGGCCATTAACGGGTTCTCCTGATCTATTGTTGTCCCGAGTGGATTAATTTGTTCTACTTGCCTTTAGTTTTGTCCTGCCTGTCCCGGGCTTTCCGCAAAAGAAGGAGCGTGTCATGGATACTGAGGCAACGATTGCGTTGATTGTCGTTCTGGCGCTGGCCCTGGTCGTGTCGCCGATCATTTCGATGATCATGGCCTTCAAGCTGAGGGGCGAGCAGAAGCGGCAGGCCGCCTTGCTGGATCGTCTTCTGGCGCGTAGCGCGACGCCACCTTCCCGGGCGGAACCCCATGTCGTGGCATCCACGCCGGTTCCCGTGACGAGCCCCATTCCGGTGGTGAAACCGGTACCTGCGGAAAAGCCCATTTTTGAGCCCATACCTGTCCTGCCGGTTATGCCGCCGCCGACTCCCAAGCCGGTTGAGCCGCCTGCGCCTGCGGAGCCGAATGAACTTCAGGCCAAGGCCGCTGAAGTCATGAGGAAGATATGGAACTGGATCGTGATTGGTGAGGAGTTTCGTCGGCCGGGCACATCCTGGGAGTTCGCCGTTGCGACGAACTGGCTGTTGCGGGCGGGCATTGTGGTGGTTGTCGTTGGGGTCGGGTTCTTCCTTAAGTATTCCATCGAGCATGGGCTGCTGGGGCCCCAGGCCCGTGTGGCGTTAAGTGTCTTGACCGGAGTCGGCATGTTGGTCGGGGGCGTGAGGATGGTTGGGAAGCCCTATCAGTTGCTGGGGCAGGGGCTGATGGGCGGAGGCCTGGCAATCCTCTACTTCAGCATGTTTGCCGCCTGCAATCTCTATCACCTGGTTGGCGTCCTGGTGGCTTTCGGACTGATGGCCCTGGTGACTTTGGTCGCGGGCACGCTGGCTGTGCGTTTGAATTCATTGCTCGTTGCCGTCCTGGGAATCCTGGGCGGTTACGGGACTCCCATCATGCTCAGCACTGGCGCGAAGAACTTTCCCGGACTTTTCGGCTATATGCTCCTGCTCGGGGTCGGCATCCTCGGTATTGCCCGCCGCCGGAACTGGCCGCTTTTGAATTACCTCGGGCTTGTGCTCACCTACGGCCTGGCGACGGCGGCAATCGCCAGACAGTATGTCGCGGGCGATTTCGCCGATGTCCTGCCCTTTCTGGTCGGCTTTTTTGTCCTCTATGCCGCCGTCATGATCCTGCACAATCTGGCGCATGGTCAAAAAGCCGGAATGCTCGAACTGCTGGGAATCATAGCCAATGCGCTCATGTTCTTCGGTTTGGCGCACCGGGTGATTACGATGGGCGGCTACAAGGAGATTTATGCGGCCATTCCAGCGCTGGGGCTGGCCGTTTTCTTTATCGTGGCGACACAGGTCTTCCTCAGGGGAAAAAGAAGGGATCGCGGCTTGCTGTACACCTTCCTGGCGCTGGCCGCGCTGTTCACAGCCATGACACCTCCCCTGGCCCTGTCCCGGCAGTGGATCACGACAAGCTGGGCATTGCAGGGAGTGGTGATGCTCTGGCTGGCGGGTAAGATCGATAGCCGGTTCCTGCGCCTGCTGGGCTGTGCGGCTTGCATGCTGGCGGTGGGTCGTCTTGCCGTTTGGGATATGCACCGGCAGTTCTCCATGTGGCAGCCGCCGGATATGACATGGATTGCATACCTGAAGGTCGTTGGCGAGCGGCTCCTCTCCATTGGCGTGCCTATTGCCTCGCTCGGTGTGGCGTGGAAGTTCCTGCGGCGTCCCCCCGCCTCGGGGTCTCTGACGGTGGTTCCTGGAAACGACATGGTGACCGCCGCCTGGCAAGGCACCGCCAGCGGACTGGTTGCCGTGCTGACGTGTGGTGTGCTTTTTGTCTACGCCCACTTTGAGTTATACCGCACCTGCGGGTTTTTCTTGCCGGAACTGTCGGTTCCGGCCATGACGCTGGCGTGGTTCGCGCTCGGCCTGTTTCTGTTGGCCGTGGCCCGGCAGGATGGCGCCGTATGGATCGCGAGGGCGCTGGGTCTCCTGGCCATCGGGCTTGTGATTAAGCTGCTCGCAATTGACATGGGCGGGTGGGGGCTTAACCAGAATCTGTGGTGTTATGGCGTCGATTATCTTCCCGGGCTGGCCCTGATCCGGTTTGTGGACTTCGGGTTATGCATCGGCTTGTTTGCCTTGATCTTTTCGCAAACGCGGGGGAGTGAGCCCGGGCGACGCGTCGGGCTTGCCGTCGGTATTGCCGCGCTGGTGCTGCTGTTCATCTATCTGTCACTGGAGATGAACACCGCGCTCAGCCGGTTCGTGCCGGGATTGCGGGCCGGAGGAATCACGCTGCTCTGGGCGGCTTATGCGCTTGCGCTGCTGCTGTTCGGCCTTGGCCGGTCCATCCGGGGCCTTCGCTATGCCGGTCTGCTGGGCTTCGTGGTGGTGGTCCTGAAGATTTTCTTCTCGGACCTTGCCCACCTCGATGCGCTTTACAAGATCGTGGCGTTCATTGTTCTTGGCGTCATGCTGCTCGGCGCAGCGCTGGTGTATCTGAAATACCGGAAGCGATTCCAGTCCCCGACGGAAGGAGATCCCTCATGAAAAAATCATCCCTATTGTCCCTGATCGCCCTCGTGCCCTGCCTCCTGACCGGCGCGACGAAACCTGACCAGTTCAAGTTCGACCGGGCGATGGAGGGGATCGCGCCGGGCCGGACGGAGGTCTCTGCCGCGCTGTTCGATGCTCCATTGCATCAGGCGGCGGCAGACCGATATACCGATGTCCGGATTGTCGATGACCGTGGCACGGAGATTCCCTGTGCCGTCGAGAAAGTGCTTGTCGACGAGACGCGTGTCGTGCGTCGTCCTGTCGTTTCGCGGGCGACGGCATTGAAGGAACTTCCCGGAAACCGGATTGAGGCTGAATTCGAGCTGGATCGTCCGGAATACCGGGCGGATGGGTTCGATGTCGTCACTCCGTTACGCGATTTCGCGCGGGCCGTCTCGGTGTTTGGCAGTAGGGATGGCAGGGTCTGGGAGCCGCTGGTCCAGAACGCGGACATCTGTGATTACAGTCGCTACCTCGATGTGCGCCGGACGGAGGTCGTGCTGCCGGCGGGGTCGGGCCCGCGGTTTCGTGTTGAGATCGGCAATGCGTCGGAGGACCGGGTCCAGCCCCTTGTCAAATTGGTGAGCCAGCAGGGCGGGCAGGATGCAGGCGCGGAGATCCGGACCCAGGAGCTGTTGCGCACCCCGTTCCGGATGGACGGTATCGGGTTCTGGCGGAATGAAACCGTGGTCGAAGCCCGGCGCGAAGCGCGGCGGGAGTGGGAGTTGCCTGCGGCGACGGTGGTGGAAAACTCGAAGGGAAAAACCACGGAGATTACCGTTGATGCCGGGCGACTTCCCTTGAGCCGGCTTGTCCTGGTGAGCGCCTCCCGGAACTTCAGCCGTGTGGCACGGGTTCAGATCCAGGTGACCGAGAACGGGGTGGAGCGGTGGCGTAACCTGGCCGAGGCGCGGGTGCGGAATGTGGATCTTCCGGGGTTTGTCCGGTCTGAGTTGGAAATCGATTTTCCCGAGCAACGGGTGATGCAGTTGCGCGTCACGGTATCGAATGGCGACAATCCGCCGCTGTCGGAGGTGCGGTTGCGTGGGTTTGGGCCGGTGTACCGGGTCCTGATGTTGGCGGAGCCGGGGCGGACCTATCGCCTGTTGTACGGGAGCGAAAACCTCCCGGCACCGGTGTATGACCTTGAGGCTGTCCTGACTCCAGTCCGGCAGGGGTTGCAACCCAAGGTCCGGACGTTGGGGCCGGTTCATGAGAATCCGGCTTATCAGCCTGCCCGCGCCGGGCTGGGCGACTGGCTGAACAACAAGGCCTTCATGACGGGCGCCATTATCCTGGCCGCCTTGGTGCTGCTCATTGTGTTGGCCCGCTCGCTCAAGAGCGTGAAGAAGATTGAAGATTGAGGGAAGTGTTCGGTGTTCAGTATTCAGATTCGGGGTGAGATCAGGATGGCCAATGTTTATTTGGTTGCGCAACGGGTTTCGCGTTACGGTTGTGAGGGGTCTGGTTTCGCCACTGGATCGGGTGTTGGGGCGGGTTCGGTCCCAGGAACGGGTTCTAGCAGCCTGTTGAAAAAGTGTTCACTCTGATTGTTTCCGCTGGAGGGCGAGGCTTGCCGAGCCGCGGTCCAAATAAGCGCATGACGACCGAGCCCCTTGTCTTTCAGGCTGATCGTTCACTTCTCATGCCCGCCAGGTGACACGGCTCAGCAAGCTTCGCCCTCCAGGCGCCTTGCGCCATGTTTTTTTTCAACAGGCTCCTAGGTCGGGCAAGGGAGGCGAAACTTCGCTGGGTTGATCAGGCGTCTGCTGAATGATGATCGGCGGTGCCGGCTCCGGTTCCGTGCTGGCAACTAGCTCCTTTTGCGGTTCGTCCACAACCGTTGGCTCCGTGACAGGTTCCGTTGGTGCCTCGACTGGTTCGGGTTCGGGATTTCCGGGTGGCGTGACGGGCTCTGGCTGAGGTTCCGGTTCTGAAACCGGGATAGCCGGTTCCTGAATCACCACCGGCGTTGGCTCAGGTTCAGTCACCACCACAGACGCAGGCTTCGCCACCGGTTCGAGTATAGGCGGCGGTTCCGGAGCGACCTGGGTGATCTGGTTCAGCGACACGCCTTTCCCAAGGGCCATGTCGCGGGCGAGCTGGTTCGGGTGGTAGCCAAGCCGGGCGGCTGCGCTCAGAATCCTGGCCTGGGTTGCCTTGCCGATGCGGGCCTCCTTGGCCTTGCCTGCCAGTACCCTGGAGGCCGTTGATTCCGAGACTCCAGCGGCACTTGCTACATCATCGATGGAAACTGTCATGCTCATGGAAGCCAATATTGATTTGGTTGCGCAACCAGTTCAAGGATATGTTTGGCCGTTAAGAGTGGCTGGTCTGGTCATGGGTCAGTTATAGGGGGGGCGTCCCCGTGGCCTTGTGCCACGGGTCGCGAAAATGTTTGGTTCCCGCCACGCAAGGTGGCGGGGCACCCCCTATAACTGACCCCATACCTGGTCTGGTAGGTTGTAAATTCAAATGCCGCAGGTAGTGGTCATTGTTCGTGATCAAGCGACAGCCCTCAATTCTTGGTCGAAGAGCTCGAATGGGGTCATGTAGCCGAGGATTCGGCGAGGATAGTGGTTGA
>Ga0247842_10005991_pt1 | contig 13997 bp, 16 predicted proteins | sample LaCruzMarch2015__3_FD_192411 | JGI IMG/M metagenome (GOLD analysis project Ga0247842, IMG submission 192411) | Freshwater microbial communities from meromictic Lake La Cruz, Castile-La Mancha, Spain - LaCruzMarch2015_19m | ecosystem: Environmental > Aquatic > Freshwater > Lake | place: Spain...
GGAAATTCCATACTTCTTACAAACCTTGTAAGCACTTCCTTCCCTTAAAACCTCAATCAGCCCTTTTTGAGATAATTTCATGGGCTGAATAATATCAGCGTTATGAACTATTTTTCGGATAACACACGGACATAAAAACATTTAAAACACTAAAATTACTCAATAAAATACAATGCAAGTCCGAAAAATAATGACTAAAGGGCAAATTGAAAAGAGAGACAGAAAGAAGAAGATAATCATAAGTGCGGTCTTAGTAGCCATAATGCTTTTTAGCAGTGCAGGATATGCTTTTTTCAGCAATGACAATACGACGACAAAAACAGAGAAGATTACCTATAGTGGGACAGAATTTATTAAAACAGAGTATGGAACATGGCAATTTATTAAAAATAGCTATCAATTTGAAACAAAATTTAATCCAAAAGACACTGAAAATATAAGTTCTCAAATAAGCAAAACTCTGGATAATTATAATCAAAAGCCTCTATATTTTGGCATAAATTCAAGGATTGATATTGCTTCTTCTGGAAGTAATGAGATATTGCGTAATATATACTCACTCATTGAAAGAAATGATTTATCCTGTTTAGATGAAAATTGTAAAGAAGATAAGCCGATAAAAGATTGTTATGTCGATAATGTTATTATCTTTAAAGAAAGCAACGAGTCTATTATAAAAACCGAAGAAGGTTGCATGGTTTTATACTCGCCCATATATGAACAAGAAAGGACAGCAGATGCTTTCCTATTTAAAATATTAGAAATATAATCTAACTGAAGCAAAAGTAATAATCTATCAAAACATGGAAAAAAAAATAGTTAAAGAAGATAAAAAGAACGAAGAATCTAAAGAAAAGAAAAATAATACTGCAATTTTTGTAGTGCTTGGTATTGCTCTATTGATAATTCTAATCTGTGTTATTGCGGTTTTTTATCGTTATAGTTCAAATAATTTTAAATATGCGGGAATAGAATTCAATAAAAATTATATGGGCGATATAATTTTTTACACTGCAAAAGTACCTGTTATGGACGCTTATAAGATAATCAGTGGCTACAAGACAGTTGATTTTAGAAATGACCCGAGAAAATTAAAAGATGTCATAATCAATACAGATGGAAATATAAAATTTGTTAATAATGGTTTAGCTTATATTTCTTATGGGGAAATGAATCAATGTGAAGATAATGGTTTAGCAGCAACAAATCTAGGATTATTTATGTATCTAACTGATACAAGGTATAAGAGCGCATTAGATGACTCTGACTATGCAAATAACACGAATATTCCTTATGTTAATTGCCAGACACACCCAAATAATACTGTCATGCTGATAAAATCTGGAAATGAAACAAAGATAGAACAAACATCAGAAAACTGCTATGAACTTGTTTTTAAAGAGTGTGAAATATTAAAGGTTACAGAAAAATTCGAGTTGATAATTCTTGACCAGTATATGAAAACGATTACTAAAAAGTAGAATATTTATATGGATTTCTGAAAGGTTTCATTAATAATAATGGGGCAGAATTAATTTTTTCAAGTTAAGCTTTAGAAGTATGATAACAAAGAATTAAGGATAACTGGGATGATTTTTTCTTCTTTTGATAACAAGATACAATAAAATTATAACAACACAAACAACGACTGCCCAAATTGTTATGATATTTATATTATCTGCAATTAAATCCCGATTATTACCGAATAAATACCCTAGATAAATCAATATTGCACCCCAAATACCTGCGCCGAGCGCAGTATAAAATGAAAATTTCAAAAGATTCATCTTTGCAAAACCGGCTGGAATAGAGATAAGCTGCCTTATTGCAGGAATAAGTCTTCCTACAAATGTGGTGATAGAACCATGATTTTCAAAATATTTCTCTGAATTTATAAGACTTTCATGTGTAAGAAAAAATATTTTTCCATACCTTGAAACAAGATGATCAACTACTCTTCTTCCAAGATGTAAAGCGAGATAATAATTGATAAATGCACCCAATAAACTACCCAGAATAGCTGCTATTAAAACTCCTAAAAAAGAAAGACTGCCTTGTGCAACTAATGCTCCTTGTGGAATAAGCAAAACCTCGCTTGGCCAAGGTATAAAAGAGCTTTCTATAGTCATCCAGATAAATGTTCCGATATAACCAATTTTGAGAGAAAATACAAGCAAAAAGTCAACTATTTGATTAAATAATTCTAGTAGCATATTTTATCAAGAATGTTTTGATTTATAATTCTTTTTATATCTGATTGATCTAATCAAAAAAGAGATATCACTATAAGCTGGAATACTCTCTATCTTAAACAAATAAGCAGATACAAACCATATGCCCACAACGAAGACTATACTGAGAACATACCAAAAAATCTTATGAAGAATGTCATAATAAGTATAATTATTAATCAATAACAAAGAAAAACCAAATATTCTAAGAATATTTATTACCAGTAGAGAGAATATTGAAAATATAATTGAGCTTGTCCTTTGTTTTAGGTTCATGGGCGTGATTATGTTCAGGATTAATAAAAGGAGATAAGCAGAAACAGCAACACAGGCAGAAATTATCTCTATTGCCTGAGACTCAACGAGAATTATATTTCCTGAAATAATTGTTTCATAAAATAAACCTAACAAAAACTTAACTGGATAGATTGTTAACAAAAGGAGAAATTTATGAAAAATTTCAGAATAAAAGAAGATTAAGGCAATAATCAAAATCAAGCCATACCTTAAAATAATTGAAAGAATCGACTTTGTTTGAATATCCTGTGGTTTTATTCTCTTTTGCCTATTTCTCATGGGTATGTAACTAAAAAGCTATTTAAATAACTGATTATATCTCCTTATATGAAAAAGAGGTTGTTATGGCTTGGCGGATTTTTATTTTTAGGAATTTTGAGTTTTATATTTGACAATCAAATATCAATATTCTTTCAAAGCTTAAGAAATCCTATACTAACTTATGTTTTTATTGGTTTTTCTTTTGAGATAGGAACATTGCTAATCTTATTTGTTTTAACGAGCCTTTTCTTATATAAAGAAAAGAAAAAAGAATGGATTATCCCCTTGTGGATAACAGCAATAACTGCTTCAATAGTCAGCTTTATTATTAAGATACTAGTTCAAAGACCACGACCTTTTGAAACCGGTGTTGTTTCAGGATTGCCCTTGGCTGTTGAGCTTCTTGGCAAGGGAATAAATATTTTTAATTTCTCATTTATCTGGAATTTCTCATTTCCAAGCTTCCAGGCAGCACTTGCTTTTTCTGCACTTCCCCTACTAGATAAGGAATTTAAGAAGTTAAAATATGCCTGGATTGTTATTGCAGTTATGATTGCACTATCCCGTGTTTATTTTGGCGTGCATTATCTGTCTGATGTGATATTTGGTGGTGTTATTGGGTATGGAATTGGATTGGGCGTTGTAAGAATTAAAGAGAAGTATGCGAGAAAGAAATAATTTATTTATTAATAATATACCTTTAGTTGGGATAATTATAAGGCAAGTAAGAAGGATATTTGTTTAAGGGTTAAATGTTATTAGAACCAAAAAATTTCCAGTCTGCCCCAGTTTACCTGTCTATTAAATTATGAATGATACTAAAATAATTATTCTAAAAATAATAAAAAATCGCCTAATTAATCTTCGTTTTTTCTTCCAAACATCTTAACTACAACAATGATTATTGCAATCAAAAGTATTAAATTAACTAATACAATTGTGTAAACAAAGCTGTTGTCTTTTATATTTTGGATTATCTTGCTGCTTGAAAGTCCTTCTTCAATTGTTACTGCTACTTTTTGTGTTGAGGTTTTTGAGCCGTATGCAGTTGTTATTGTGAAATCTTTATCTCCTGCTTTTGCATCGCTGTCTACATTAAAAGAGATAATTACTTCCTTTGATTCTCCTGATGCAAGAGTAAATGTGCTTGGTTCTATTGAACTTACTTCTGACCATGCCTCATTTCCTGAAACAGAAACATTATAAGTAACAGAAGAGCTTCCTGTATTTTTTATGATTGATTCTACAATAAATTGTTCTCCAATAACTGCTTTTGGAGTATCTTCACTTAATTCTGCTGTTATTGAAACACTTGAACTTGTATCTGTTATTACACATTTTCCTATGGTAACGATTATAGTCTCTTGAGATTCATCATCTTCTTTATTCTGCATAATTTCATGATGATCATCCAAAACTGCAAGTCTTATATTATATGCTTTTACTGAGATATTAGAAGGTATTTTAGTTGAAAAAGATACAGCCTCTTGAGACATTGAATCAATTCCAGAATCAAATATTATCTCTTGGTCAATTCCAAGTTCTTTATTATAAATTTCAAAATAAACTTCATCATTGTCTAAATCTGAATCTCCTACGTTAAATACATCTGCTGAAATCTCTAACATTTCTCCGCAGTTTAAATTTTCAGTGTAAAAAACATTGTTGATTACTGCAAAAGTTTCTGTTGTTCTAATGTCAAGACTATCTTCTAAATCAGAAGAACAAGTCGAATCTCCATCTAAAGTGTCATCTGCACTGCTATCATCTATGTCTCCAGTAGCAGCAACATAAAGAGTATAATCATTATTTCCAGATTTTAAATCATCAGGATTAATTTCAAAAGTTAATGTAATATCTACATCATCGCCAGAGTCTAAATCAAAACTATCATCACTAAGTTCCATATCTTCTTCATCTAAAATACATGGATTTGATTTAGTAGATTCTTCATCTAAAAGACAAGCAGTAATTTCAATATTGCTTATATCATATGCCCCACTATTTTCTACATTAAAAGTTACTTCTACTTCATCTAACGGGTAGAAAAATAAATCTCCCCCATCTCCAAAACCAGATAAAACATCAAATTCTATATCACTAACTGTCAAGTATCCTGCATCTGTAGTGCACAAACGGTTTGTATTGTTTGTCATAGTTATAGTAATATTTTTAGAGATTGAATCTGCTGAGTTTGTAGAATTTGTTGCATTTATAGAGAAAATGTATTCATGTGAGCCTAGTGGAATAGAAATTGCAGGAGTAACAGTAAAAGTAACACTAGTTACATTATTCTTACTTGTTGAATTTGTAATAGTCAAGTTACCATTAGGTGTATAGGTAAAATTAGCCAAATCATTCGTGATTATAACAAATGATTCTGAAGTGTCTGATTGAGTTAATGTTGCACCAGTGATTATATCTGTAAAGCTAATTACAGCCGAAGCTAAAGTTAAACTTAACAGAAATGCGGTGATAAAAACCAAACTTAAAATTTGTTTTTTCATTTTGTGTTGTAATTATGCAGTTATGACACTTTATAAACTTTTCTATTTCTCAGAATATATAATTTAACCCGATAATTCTTTGAAAATATCGTCGATATTTTCGATTTTTGTGCTGTCATTTGTAAGTCCGGGGCAAGCAGTGTTAAGCCAAAAATCAATCTTAAAATTTTCAAATTCTGCAGGATTTATGTTGTTTGAAATAAAGAAAAAAAATCTTTTTTCGGGATATTTGTTCATTAATTTTTCTATGATCTTTTCTTTTGAACTATACTGGCCAGATTTTGTTGAAAACAATATTCCTATTCTTTCTGCTGAAAGAAATTTAGAAATATTGCCTTGTTTTTTCTTTTTTAGTGCTTCAATCTCCTTTTCTTCTATTTTGCTTATTACTCCATTGTTGCATATATAGATAGGATGATTTGATTGGAGAGCAAGGTTTAGAGCATGAAAACGTCCACTTCCTATTAATAGTACTGATTTAGTTAGTTTTATCTTTGTACAGCCCAGAACTTGGTTAAATCCTGTTATCTTAAAGCCATTTGATTCTAATTGCCTCTTTATCTCGGTTGCTTGGGATTTATATTGTATGCTATATACTAGTGTGAGCTCTTTTGGCAGTTTTTTTAGAGATTCTTCGCTTAATTTTTGGTTTATTTCTTTCTTTCGTGTTTCTATATATAGTACTTTCATGTTTTTTTTAGGATTGGGAGGTTTATAAGTTGTTTTGTTGAATTATTTTGCCCCTCTTTGATTTAAACACATATTTAAATAGGAGAAAAGTTATATTATAAAATGAAGGGTAAAAGAAAAGAGGAAGTAAAGATTGAAGTAAAAAAAGAATCTATCGGTCTTATCTTAGCATTATTGTTTATTCCGGGCTTCCTTTTAATCGGGCTTGCTTTTGGCATTTTGTTTAATAAAGTTCTTGTTGCAAGTTTATTTGGGCTTGGTTTCGGGTTTGTTCTTGCCGCAGTTTTTAAGTCTCTTAAATCTTAAACAACTTTTTCAAAAATTCGGGAAAATAGTTTAAAAATTAATAATGGATAACAAGAATAATAAAATTTTAAATTAGAAAAACCTAAACTAATAATCTTCTCTTAACTTTTCTTCTTTCTTCTCAACAAGAGGAACTTTTGTTATCTCTGCAAATGAAGGTGTAACAATAACTATTCCTTCTCCAAATCCAGCAATATCTCCTTCAAGAGCATCTGCTGTCTTTTTTATCTTTGAAATTGCTCTTTTAACTTCAATAATATCCTTTGCTTTAAGTGGCCTTATATCAATAACTGCAATAGTATATCCCTCTCTTAATGAGTTAAGGATAGCATTAACATCCTCAAATTTTGTAAGAATAAATGGCTTAACTATAATCTTTGCTTTTTTAACTTTGCTTCCAAGATCCACTTCAATATATTCTGCTTCGCTTACTTCCCCACCAAACATTTTTTTTAATGATTTGAATACCATAATTAAGTTGATAAGAGTTAGTTTATAAATATTTCTATTTTAAGATATATATCAAAAAAACAATGTGCCACTCTTAAAAGATGTGGTTTATTGGCACTTGTTTTTAGGATGTTCAGAAATTAACGAGATAAAGCATCTATATCCTAAATGGGGCAGTTTAATTTCTGACATTAAAAATTCAAAAAGAAATTCCCTATTTTTGAATTTTTTTCAGAACTTTCTTTCTTATCTCACCAGCATTTTCCGAGAAAGATTTTTCTTGAGATTCTAAAGATTTAACCCTCAATGAAATAAGCTCTTGTTTTTCTTTCAATTCTTTTTTTATCCCTTCATTATCTGATTTCATCATTATTGAGCCAAAAATTTTGTAAACATCCTTTCCCGACTTTACCAGTTCTCCGAGAGTATTTTCAATTTCTGAAAGCTCAATTTGAAAATTCTGTTTTTGTGCAATTATTGCCTGAAGATTCTGTTCGAGAATCTGCAATTCTCTAATCTGTATTTCTGTTTCTTTGTCTAGGTTCATTTTATTTTAGAATCAAATTGCCTTTACTTTTGTTATTACTTTTCTTGGCTTGTAAAAAATCTTTGAATTACAGAACGGGCAAACAAAACGCTTTTCGATTGCTTTTTCCGTCAATGATTTTCCGCAGTGAAAGCATTTATAAGTTACCATTTTATTTATTGTTTTTTATTTTTTCCTCTTTTTTCTGTAGTTCTTTAGATTTTTTAAATGTATCTTTATTTATTTTCTCTCTCTCTTCTTGACTCTTTACTTCAAGATAATATGCGTGCCCTGCAAATTTTTTTCCGCATTTTTTGCATAGCCATATTCCTTTAGAAATTCTTTTAGCTGTTCCATTGCAGAAGATGCATTGCTGCTTTTTTCTTTGTTTTTCTTCTACTTTTGCAATCGTTCTTCTTGCGTATTGGCCATATTTTACTCCAAAACGTCCTGCTGCTTTTGATATTTTTTGTTTCATGTCTTTGTATTGATGGGGATACCCGGATTTAAACCGGGGTCTCAAGCTCCCAAAGCTCGGATACTAATCGGGCTATACTATATCCCCATGTTTAAAGCTTAATTTTTTTAATTTATAAACTTAATTGATTATTTCTTTTTCGGAGCAGATTTTTTTTCAGCGGCTTTTGCCTTCGCTGCTTCTCCTGAATCTTTTGGCTTTGCTCCTGCGACAGGTGCTGCTGCACCTGCTTCTGGTACTGCTCCCGGTACTGCTCCTGGAACCGGTGTTTCTCCTGGTTTTGCTCCTGCTGCAGGGGTCGCTGCGAGTTTTGCTGCTTCTGCGGCAAGTTTTGCTGCTTCTGCTGCTTTTTTCGCTTCTTCCTGCTTTTTCAAAAGATTATCAAAATATTCTTGTAACGCTGCTTTTTTCTCAGCAGAAGTGTCTGTTTTCTGTGAGTTTATTTCTTTATCATAAATCCCATTATTAATATCTTCAGTTATATCTTTAGCAACCTTATTCTCAGTAAGAACGCCAAGTGTTGTACAACTTCCTATGACTGATTTTACTGCTGATTTAAATTCTTTTGCGAGCATATTCGGAAATTTAACCTTGGCAACTTTTATTATCAATTCTATAGAACAATTTCCAATTTTATTCGCTTTGTGGTCACTAGTTCCTTTCTCAAGACCCAATTCTTTTTTTAATAATTCTGAAGTTGGAGGAGAAAAAACTTCTATTTTAAAATTTTTTGTTTTTGGATCAACATCAAGGTTTACTGGAACCTTTGTCCCCTTAAATTCAGCTGTTGCTTTATTAATTTCTTGCATTACCTTGCCCATATTTATTCCCATCGGACCTAATTTTTGAGCGATTGCAGGACCTGGCTTCATTTCTCCACCATCAACTAAAAGTTTTACGATCATATTGCTTCCCCTTCCTGTTTTTCTGTATTTTTAAATTCTTCCCCGTTTTCATTTTCTTCTCTTCTTATAACTCTTACATTATCAATTTTTACTGTAACTGGAATTGGAACAACTGCTCCAAGTAAAGAAACGACTACTTCTCCCCTCGATTTATCGACTCTTGTTACCTTGGCTTTTTCTTTTTTAAAAGGTTCACCAATTATTTCTATAATATCTCCCTTGTTTATATTAATCTCTTCTATATTTGGAGTTAACATATTTTTTATTTCTTCGTAAGAAACAGTTTTCCCAATTATCCCCTTTACATAAGGAAGGTTAAATACTGCTTCTTCTGTTGTTTCTCTATCCAAGGCCTCGAGAAAAATATATCCCCTTAATCCATGAGGTCGTGTCAAAGAAAAAACCGGGAGATTTTTTTTATGAATCTTATCGGAGATCATTTCAAAAGCTCTATCTTCTTTGTTTGTTGTTACTTTTATTACAAATATCATATTATTCTTGTGTTATTATGTTTTTTAAATTTTTCTTAAACCCGCAAAACTCTCTAAGTTCAAGTTTTGTGAGAAAAAGATATTATCCTTAAAAATTAGCGGTTTATAAACTTGCCGATTTTAGGTTAGGAGAACACATGCGGCTGTTATCGAGAGAACATTTATAAATAAAAAAGCTTATCTTTTAATACCGAAAATGGAAGATAAAGAAATAAAAAAATATGTTATTATCGCTCTATTTATCTTACTCGCTGTTCTTTCATTTTTCATAATTAAACCTATTTTTTTATCAATCTTTATTGGATTGGTTCTTTCTTATCTGTTTTCTCCATTGTACCGATTAATAAATAAAAAGATAACTTCAAAAACTATTTCTGCATTGATTGTTGTTTTATCCTTTGCAATTTTAATAACTATTCCGATTATACTCTCCATAAAATATTCTCTCTCAAATATTGACAAGATTTATAATTATGTCTCTTCGATATCGGATTTTGAATCGGTTATTAAAACAATTTCTCCGGAAATATTAAACAACCCCCAAATTGCCATAAATATTCATGCAATGACTTCATCTCTATCCTCAAAAATAACGGGATTTGTTTCTTCAGCGATAAACAATATGTTTTTTAATATTATTCCTATTCTTTTTAATGTAGTAATCACTTTTTTCATATTCTTTATGGCCATGAGAGATCAAGAAGAATTAAAAGAATATTTTATTTCCCTTTCTCCGTTTTCAAAAGAATATCAGAAAAAATTTTATGATAAATTTGAAAATGTTACATACTCTGCCATTTATGGCGAATTAATCGTAGGAATAAGTCAAGGTATTATTGCTGGAATTGGATTTTTTATATGCGGGGTTCCACATGCATTGTTATTAACTTTATTACTGACTCTTGCCTCCATCTTGCCTATAATCGGACCATGGTTAGTCTGGATTCCTGTTGATATTTATCTTTTCTTAAATGGCCATACTAGTTCTGCTATAGGTCTTTTAATTTACGGATTGTTTATTATTAATTGGGTTGATACCATACTAAGGCCGATTATAGTATCAAAAGGCACAAAAATGAATTCAGCTATCGCTTTAATTGGAATGACCGGGGGAATTTATGTTTTTGGGATAATGGGTCTGATTATTGGTCCACTAATTTTATCTTATTTTATACTATTAATAGAGGCCTATAAAGACAAAAAAATAGGCAGTATGGTCTTTCAAGAAGATGATTCGACGGAAGTTAAAACCTAAAAAATATTAAAAAAGAGGAAAAATGCAACTAAAAACAAAATTACTTAATTTTATGGCGGGAAGGCCAATTGCAGTAATTCATAAATCCATTTCTAACAAGGGCAATATTCATGTAGGTGAAAGAATAACTCTCTCAAAATATAATGATAGTTTTGTTTCTATCGTGGACGTTTCCGCTGATTTAGTACAGCCAGATGAGGTTGCTGTTTCTCAAGAAATTCTTGATGGACTAAGCGTAAGGGAAGGAGATTTAGTTGAAGTTAGCATTACAAACAAACCAGAGAGTACTGAATATATCAAAAAGAAAATGGATGGAAAAAAGCTGGAAAAAAATGAAATTGAAACTATAATAAAAGATATAGTAAATAACGCTTTAACCGAAGCAGAAATTGCTTATTTTGTTGCAGCAGTTTATAAAAATGGAATGGTTGATTCTGAAACAGAAAGCTTAATATGGTCTATGGTTGCAACTGGAAAAAGATTAAATTTTTCAGGAGACGTTGTTGATAAACATTCAATCGGCGGAATTGCAGCAAATAGGACGACACCAATTGTAGTTTCAATATGCGCTTCAGCCGGATTGATAATGCCAAAAACCTCTTCAAGAGCCATAACAAGTGCTGCGGGAACAGCAGATGTTATTGAAGCAATTGCAAAAGTTGAATTTACGGGAGAGGAAGTAAAAGAAATAGTAAGAAAAGTGGGGGCATGTATGGTATGGAACGGGGTTTTGGGATTAAGCCCTGCTGATGATAAACTAATCCAAGTTGAAAGAATACTCGGACTTGATCCTGATGCGCAATTAATTGCTAGTGTTTTATCAAAAAAGATTGCGATGGGAAGCAAACACGTGATAATCGATATTCCCTATGGTAAAAGTGCAAAAGTAGATATAAAAAGAGGAAAAATGCTTAAAGAAAAATTTGAGTTTTTTGGGAAAAAATTTGGATTAAACTTAAAGTGCCTTTTGACAAGAGGAGAACAGCCAATTGGAAGAGGGATAGGACCTTTTCTTGAAATAAAAGATGTTATCGGCATATTAAAAAGAGATAAAGATGTTCCAAAAGACTTGGAGGATAAGGGGGTTTATTTGGCTGCAGAAATTTTGGAATTTTGTGGTAAGGCAAAAAAGGGAAAAGGAGATAGTCTTGCAAGAGAAATATTAAATTCTGGAAAGGCTTTTAAAAAATTCAAGGAGATTATTGAAGCACAGGGCGGCAAAGTCCCCTCTTCTGAGGAGATAGAAAAAAAAATAGGTAAATATAAAGACAATATCATCTCAAAAGAAAATTTTACAATAAAAGAATCAGATAATAAAAAAATAAATTTCATTGCGAGCATAGCTGGAAGTCCTATGGATAAGGGGGCAGGAATTGTTTTATGGAAACACATTGGAGACAAAGTAAAAAAAGGTGAAAAAATAATTACTATTTTTGCTGAGTCAAAAACAAGGCTTGAAAGTGCAATTAAGTCATATGAAAAGTTAGAGCCGATTAAATAATTTTTTATTCAAAACTAGAATTATTTCTTGCCTTATTAAGCTCTTTAAAATGGTCTTTTCCAATTTTCTTGTACTTCTCCCTATTTATTCCAAAATCTTCAATAAGCTTTGAGGAGTACTCTCCACCAAGATGATGGGGAATAATAACATAATCTGCTCCAGCTCGATATAGTTCAAGTGCAATTCTTGGTTGTTCTGCTGTTGCGATAAAAGCTGCTTTTGATTTTTTCTCTTTAAGAACTTCAAGGATAGTAAGATTAGATTCTTCGTCGGGAATAGTTGATAGAACTATCTTTGTATTTTTAAAATCAATTTCATTAAGCAGGTTTTTATTTCCCGCATCCCCATAAATACATTCAATTCCTTCGGCAATAAGTGAATTTACAACCTTGGGATTGTAATCAACAATTGCGAAATTATCACTTGTTTTTTTCAGGGTTTTTAACAATTTATAACCAATTCTATGATAACCAAAAAGAATTATGTCATAAGATTTTTCCTGATTTTTCTCTGTTTTGTAATTTTTTCCCTCGAAAAAATTAAAAAAACGCAAGAATCTTCTGCAAAAAAAATTTGAATAGTTTATGAAATAAGTACTAAGCCCGATTGTTACAAGTGCAACAATAACTGCAATATTCATAATATCCTGGCTTAGATGTCCTAAACTAAATCCGAGGAGTAGAATTATCAAAGAAAACTCACTTATTTGTGCAAGACTTATTGAAACAAGGAAATTTGTTTTTTTAGTGTATCCAAAAAATTTCATTATTAACATGATAATTAGTGGTTTTACTATAATCACAAAGAAAGAAAGTATTAGTGATATAAAAATAATTTTACTGCTTAATGGATCTGCAAGCTGGCTTCCAAAGAAAATAAAGAACAAAACAACAAAAAAGTCTCTTATCGGGACTATTTTTCCTGAAATTTCAAGAGCATATTTGCTTGATGCAAGAGAAATTCCAGCTATTAGTGCGCCTATCTCCATAGAAAATCCCAATTTATAAAATGCAGTTGCAAGTAAGAGTGCCCATGCAATTCCGAATAAAAACAAAGCTTCTTGACTTTTTGCGAGATAATTAAGGAACCTAATAAAAACAAAAGCAGAAATGATAAAAACAAAAATAATCAGAATAATTGCCTTGCCAAATGAATAAGCAAAAAACATTAAGTCCGCACTAGAACGATTAATAAATGGAAGGAGCATTATTACCAACGCGGCAAGAATGTCCTGAATTATGAGAATACCCAGGGATATTCTTCCATGAAGCGTATTCATTTCTTTCTTATCAGAAAGTATTTTGACTACAACAACTGTTGAAGAAAACGCGATTGTAAGACCGAGATAAAAAGAGCTTAGGTTAGAAAATCCAAGTTGAACTGCGATAAAAAATCCTGCTAATCCTACAAGAATAACTTCTGCTATTCCTGCAAGTATTGAAACTTTTCCTATTTCTTTAAGAAGACGAAAATCAAGATGCAATCCAACAATAAACAAAAGAAACGCTACGCCTATTCTAGCAAGATTTTGTATTAATCCTGCAGAATCAGCAGACGAACCAACTAAGTTAAAGAAAATTGGGCCTGCAAGTATTCCGGCAATGAGGTAAGCGATTATTGCTGGTTGTTTTATTACTCTAGCAAGGATAGTTAGGACAGAAGCGAGTACAATAATCAGACTTATATTCAGTAACACCTCTTGAACCATTTTTTATTTATGGTGTTGAAGTTTTTAAAGATAACTTTTTCAAGTTTATTCTACATTATTAATTAATCTAAACTTATTTAGGGGGATGGAAGAATTTAGGATATAATCGCCATATAAACAAAATCTCACTTAAATTTACAAACATCTTTACCCCCCAAGATATATATTACGCTTGGATCAAAAAAACCTTTTGTTTATTTGTTAGGTTTTTAGGATGCTCCGAAATGTACGACGCCCCATGGGCGGATTTAAAAAACATTTCGGACTGTGTTATCCGAAAAATAGTTCATAACGCTGATATTATTCAGCCCATGAAATTATCTCAAAAAGGGCTGATTGAGGTTTTAAGGGAAGGAAGTGCTTACAAGGTTTGTAAGAAGTATGGAATTTC
>Ga0247842_10005996_pt1 | contig 13986 bp, 10 predicted proteins | sample LaCruzMarch2015__3_FD_192411 | JGI IMG/M metagenome (GOLD analysis project Ga0247842, IMG submission 192411) | Freshwater microbial communities from meromictic Lake La Cruz, Castile-La Mancha, Spain - LaCruzMarch2015_19m | ecosystem: Environmental > Aquatic > Freshwater > Lake | place: Spain...
GCCAGCTTCTGTAAAGGGTAAATTTGTGAAGAGCTTAAGTATCGCTGCTTCCATGAACCCGGGATTTCGCCTGACCTGTTAAAACAGCAGTGCGCAAAGTGAGTTTATAATATGAAAAAAATCGGATTATTAGTAAAAGAAACATCAGAGAACCGCATCAAGAACAGCCTCAAGTTATCCAAGGGGCTGATTATTGTGAAGTACTCCGGAGTAGCCAGTCCCGACATGAGCGGGTTAAGAAAGACGCTTAAGGCAACCGGTTCAGATCTTTTTGTAGTTAAGAACAGTGTAGCCAGAAGGGCAATGAAGGAATTAGGTTTAAATGACCTGATCAAGTCTATTGAGTCGCCTTGCGGATTTATTTTCTTCAAGGATGAACCGGTAGACACCTCCAGGATTTTATGCGCTTTCCGCAAAGATCATGAAAAACTTATATTGGAAGGCGGATTACTGCAGGAGAAACTGTTAACCTCACAAGATATTGAAACCATGAGCAAACTTCCTTCTAAGGATGTGCTCAGGGCTCAGGTAGTCTGCGCGTTGAACGGGCCGATTGTAAAGGTAGTCGTCGTCTTAAATCAAACTTTAAAGAAATTTGTTTATTGCTTAGATCAAATAAGACAGAATAAACATTAATCAATGATCCAGAAAAATCCTTGCGAACGAAAGTGAGCAAGGAAAAGACAAGCTAAAAAGGGAGGAAGAAATGGCAACTGCAAAATTGGAAGAATTAATCAAGTCGATTGAAACGATGAGCGTTTTAGAGCTCTCCGACTTAGTTAAGGCTTTGGAAGAGAAATTTGGCGTAAGCGCGAATATGCCGATGGCCGCAGCACCCGCTGCCGGCGCCGCAGCACCCGCTGCCGCTGCTGAAGAAAAGAGCGTATTTAGCGTAGTATTGACTAGTGCCGGTGCAAATAAAATTGCGGTAATTAAAGAGGTACGTACCATTACTAGCCTGGGTTTAAAAGAAGCCAAGGATTTAGTAGACGCTGCTCCTAAGTCAATAAAGGAAGGCGCTACTAAAGATGAAGCTGCTGAGATGAAAAAGAAACTAGAAGCAGCTGGCGCAACCGTAGAGTTAAAGTAACTTAGGGTAAGTATAAGTAAGTTTAAGTAAACATAAGTAATTAAAACTAGGCTGAGTCTAGCCATAAGGGATTATGAATAAACGTAAAAGCTTTGCTAAGATAAAAGAAGTTTACGATTTGCCTAATCTTTTGGATGTACAGCTTGATACTTATCGTGAATTTCTGCAGATGGATGTGCCGGCAGATCAAAAGAAGAATCAGGGGCTACAGGAGGTTTTTGGAGAGATCTTTCCCATTGAAAGCCCTGACCGCTCGGTAAAATTAGATTTTATCAGCTATTCTTTAGGAAAGCCTAAGTATACGATAAGTGAATCTAAGAATCGTTCATTAAGTTATGCTTCTCCGTTAAAGGTAAAGTTTCGCCTGACTACTCCCAGAGAAACAAAAGAGCAGGATGCCTATTTTGGCGAAATCCCCTTAATGACTGAGACTGGCACATTTATTATAAATGGCGACGAGCGTGTAGTAGTCAGTCAGTTGCAGCGTTCTCCTGGTGTATCTTTTGAAGAGGAGCTGCATCCTACAGGTAAGAAGATTTTCTATGGCCGCGTTATCCCTTATCGCGGCGCATGGCTTGAATTTAAATATGACCTTACCGAGACAATTACAGCTTATGTTGACCGCCGCAGAAATTTTCCCGCAACGCAAATTCTAAGAATCCTGGGTTTTTCAGAAGACAGCCAGATTTTTGCTGCTTTTGGCAAGGAACATCCGGAGATTATCAATACCTTAAAAAAAGATTATACTAAAAATAAAGAAGAGGCATATCTTGATTTCTATCGCAAGATGCGGCCTACTGAACCGGTTACTAAAGAAGCGGCGGAAGGCCTGTTCTATAGATTATTTTTTGACCCTGCCAGATATGACTTAGAGCGTGCGGGCCGCTTTATCCTGAACCGTAAATTAGATATGAATGTATCTTTAGAAAAAAGGATACTTGACTCTGATACCGTAATTAAGGTAATCGAATATTTAATCAAGTTAAATGCCGGTACAGGCAAAATTGATGATATTGACCATTTAGGAAACCGCCGCGTAAAAAGCGTCGGCGAATTAGTGCAAAATCAAGTGCGTATCGGACTTTCCAGGGTTGAGCGTTCAATTAAGGAAAGATTGAGTATTTTAGGCGAGTTTGATAATTTAAACGTGCATTATTTGATTAACTCCAAGCTTTTAAGCAACCAGATTCGTGATTTCTTCGGCCGCAGCCAGCTATCCCAATTTATGGATCAGATTAATCCTCTGGCAGAGATGACTCATAAACGCCGTTTAAGCGCTTTAGGTCCGGGAGGCCTGTCACGCGAAAGGGCAGGTTTTGAAGTAAGAGATATCCATCCTTCGCATTATGGAAGGGTTTGCCCCATTGAAACTCCCGAAGGCCCGAATATCGGTTTAATCGCTTCTTTGAGTTGTTTTGCACGTATTAACGCTTTAGGTTTGATTGAAACACCATATCGTAAAGTAGAAGATGGACGCGTAACTAAGAAATTCGAATACTTGACCGCGGATATTGAAGAAGATAAAATTATCGCCCAGGCTGATGTTGCGTTAGACAGCGAAGGAAGATTTATAGATAAGTTTGTTACCTGCCGTTACAGAGAAGATTTCCCCAAGGTTTTAGCAAAAGATGTTCAATATATGGATGTTTCTGCTAAGCAGCTGGTTTCTGTTGCCGCGGCATTAATTCCTTTCTTAGAGCATGATGATGCTAACCGCGCGCTTATGGGCTCAAATATGCAAAGACAGGCTGTGCCTTTGATGATTACCGAAGCTCCTTTAGTAGGCACTGACATGGAGGCAAAGGTAGCCCAGGATTCTGGCACAGTGGTTATTGCCCAGGATTCCGGTAAGGTAACCAGCGTTGATTCTTTGTCAATTACGGTGGGTAAGAAGATTTACCATTTAAAGAAATTTCTGCGTACCAATGCGGATACTTCAATAAATCAAAGGCCGCTGGTAAAATTAGGGGATAGGGTAGAGCCGGGTCAGGCAATTGCCGACGGGATTGCTACTAAAGACGGCGAGCTGGCCTTAGGAAAGAATATTCTGGTGGCTTTTATGCCCTGGAGAGGTTATAACTTTGAAGATGCTATCCTGGTCAGTGAAAAATTAATCAAAAGTGATACCTTTACCTCTATCCATATTGAAGAATTTGAAATTGAGGCTGCTGAAACAAGGCTTGGTAATGAAGAAATCACCCGCGATATTCCTAATGTAAGCGAAGAGGCTTTAGGGAACTTAGATGAAGATGGGATTATTCGCGTTGGCGCAGAAGTAAGCGCCGGGGATATCCTGGTAGGTAAAATTACCCCTAAGACTGATTCCGAGCCCAGCCCCGAAGAAAGATTGTTACGCGCGATTTTCGGTGAAAAAGCCGGTGATGTCCGGGATACTTCCCTGGTTGTTCCTCCGGGAGTTGAGGGCGTGGTTATAGATGTGCATGTTTTTCAGCGTAAAGACCGCGGCCGTAAGACCAAAGAAGAAAAGACAAAAGAATTAGCGAAAATACGCGAACTCAAGGCTTATTATAAACAAGAGGTTGAGTTCTTGCAGATTGAAAAGACTGTGCGTTTAGCCCAGGTCTTAGGCATAGATAAGAAAAAGGTTGAGAAGTATGATTTTAGCGATAATGATGAAGCCAAAATCTTAGCTGCTTCTTTTGATGAGCAGGTGCAGGAGTTATTAGCTGAAGAAGAGCAGGAGATTGAGAAGGTGCGCCGTGGAGATGAATTACCCACGGGTATTTTGAAGAGGGTCGTGGTTTATATTGCTACAAAACGTAAGCTTTCCGAGGGAGATAAGCTCGCCGGCCGCCATGGTAATAAAGGTGTAGTCGCCAGGATTATCCCTGAAGAAAATATGCCTTATATGCCCGACGGCACACCGGTGGATATGGTTTTGAATCCGTTAGGTGTTCCTTCTCGTATGAACGTAGGCCAGATACTGGAATGCCATTTAGGCTGGGCAGTGAAAGCCTTAGGGTTAAATGTAAGCTGTCCGATATTTGACAGCGCTAAAGAGAGCGAGATCAAGGAATTATTGAAGAAGGCAGGTCTTCCTGAAGATGGAAAGGTTACGCTTTATGACGGTTATAGCGGTGAGCCTTTTGACCAGAAGGTAACCGTTGGGTATATGTACATCTTGAAATTAATCCATTTGGTTGATGAAAAGATTCATGCCCGCTCTATAGGGCCCTATTCCTTAGTTACTCAGCAGCCTTTAGGTGGTAAAGCGCAATTCGGTGGCCAGAGGTTAGGTGAAATGGAAGTTTGGGCGCTGGAGGCATACGGGGCAGCATTTACTTTGCAGGAAATGCTTACGGTTAAGAGCGATGATGTCAGCGGCAGAACGCGCATTTATGAGGCAATAGTTAAGGGTGAACAGCGCCTAACTCACGGGACTCCAGAGTCATTTAATGTATTAATCAAAGAATTACAAGGCTTATGCCTTGATATCAGGACAGAAAAGGCTAAATAATGGAAGAGATCGTATCGTTTGATAGTATTTCAATTAAGATTGCCAGCCCGCAAATAATTAAATCCTGGTCTAAGGGTGACGTTAAAAAAGCTGAAACTATTAATTACCGTACGCTTAAGCCGGAAAAAGACGGTTTGTTTTGCGAAAAGATCTTTGGCCCGGTGCGCGATTGGGAGTGTAACTGTGGTAAATATAAAGGTATAAAGTTTAAAGGGATTACCTGCGATCGTTGCGGGGTAACCGTAGATCGTTCCTCCGTCCGGCGCGAACGCATGGGGCATATTGATTTAGCTACGCCAGTTACGCATATTTGGTTCTTTAAAGCCGTACCCAGCCGGATGAGTGCATTACTGGATATTGGTTTAAGGGATTTAGAAAGAATTATTTATTACGAGGAGTATGTTGTTGTTGATCCCGGAACCTCTCCTTTAAAGAAAAAAGAACTGCTTACTGATGAACAATATCAGGAAGCATTGGATAAGTATGGGGCAAATTTCAAGGCCAAAATTGGCGCTGAAGCGATAGTCGAACTTTTAAAAGAATTAGATTTAGATGTGGTTTGCCGTAAGTTCAGAAAGGATTTAGAGAAGTCCAAGGATGTTTTAAGTAACCGCAAGGCAATCAAGAATTTAAAAATCGTTGAAGATTTTAAGAAAAGCGGCAATAAGCCGGAATGGATGATTTTAAGTATCCTGCCGGTAATCCCTCCGGATTTACGCCCGTTAGTCCCGCTTGAAGGCGGAAGGTTTGCTACAAGCGACCTTAATGATTTATACCGCAGGGTTATTAATCGTAATAACCGTCTTAGAAAATTAATGGAGTTGAGTGCGCCTGAGATCATTATCCGTAATGAAAAGCGCATGCTTCAGGAGGCAGTGGATGCGCTTTTGGATAATGGCCGTCATGGTAAGCCGGTAAATGGCGCCAATAATCGTCCGTTAAAATCTCTTTCTGATATGCTTAAGGGAAAACAAGGACGTTTCCGTCAGAATCTTTTGGGTAAGCGCGTAGATTATTCCGGACGTTCGGTGATTGTCGTAGGCCCGGAGTTAAAACTTCATGAATGCGGCCTTCCTAAACAGATGGCTCTTGAGTTGTTTGAGCCGTTTATTATTAAAAAATTAAGAGAAAAAGGTTTTGTACATACGATTAAAGGCGCGCGCAGGATGGTTGAGCGCGGCAAGATTGAGGTTTGGGATATTCTGGATGAAGTAATTAAAGACCATCCGGTTATGCTTAACCGTGCGCCAACCTTGCACCGTTTAGGTATTCAGGCATTTCAACCGCTATTAATTGAAGGTAAATCAATAAAGATACATCCGCTAGTCTGTACTGCTTTTAACGCTGACTTTGACGGGGACCAGATGGCCGTGCATGTGCCGCTGTCTTTAGAATCACAATTAGAGACTAAAGTACTTATTATGGCCATAAATAATATATTTTCTCCAGCTGATGGCCGTCCGGTAATTTCTCCTACTCAGGATATTATTTTGGGTGTTTCGTATCTTAGTAAGGAGAAACTAGGTGCGTTAGGGGAGGGCAAGGTGTTTTCCAGCGCCGATGAAGTCCTGATAGCTTATGATGACAAAGCGGTTGAGCTGCATGCTAAAATAAAACTTCGCATATATGCTTTATATGATTTTGACCAGAAAAAGGTGCTTGATGGAAAACAACTACTTAATACTACTGTCGGCCGGGTAATGTTTAATCAGGTACTGCCTGCTGAATTTGGATTTGTTAACCGGGAGTTGAATAAAGGCAGAGTCAGCGATATAGTAGTCAGCTGCTATAAGAGGTTTGGCCACAGCGTAACTATTAAATTGTTAGATGATATTAAACGCTTAGGTTTTGAAATGGGCACCCTGGGTGGTATTTCTATTGGTATAGATGATATGACTGTGCCGCTAGAAAAGCCGGAGGTTCTAAGGGAGTCTAAAGAAGAGGTAGCCAGGGTTGAGGATCAATACCGTAAAGGTGTAATTACCGATAGCGAACGTAAATCAAAGGTTATTGATATTTGGACCCACACAACGGATAAAATTTCGGATTTACTATTTAAAGGGATGCATGCATTTAATCCTATCTTTATGATGGCGGATAGCGGCGCGCGTGGTTCGCGCTTGCAGGTCAGACAGCTTGCCGGTATGCGTGGGCTTATGGCTAAACCCAGCGGTGAAATTATCGAAAATCCGATTACCGCAAATTTCCGCGAAGGCTTAAATGTTTTAGAGTATTTTATTTCTACTCACGGTGCACGTAAGGGCTTGGCGGATACTGCACTTAAAACCGCTGATGCCGGATACCTGACCCGCAGGCTTGTAGATGTTGCTCAGGAGGTAATTGTTTGCGAAGAAGACTGTGGCACGCTTAATGGTATCACAGTTTCTGCGATTGTTGAAGGCGATGAAGAAGTAGTCAGCCTTAAGGATCGCATTATTGGAAGAGTAGCTTTGGACAATGTAGTTGATATTATTACCGATGAGGTGATTGTTGAACAGGGGCATGAAATTACCGAAGAAAATACCGACCAGATAGAGAAATTAGGGATTGAGAAGATACGTATACGCAGTGTTTTAACTTGTGAGTCCGGAAGGGGAGTTTGCGCTAAATGCTACGGCCGCAATCTTTCTACCGGCAGGTTAATCGAGTTGGGTGAGGCTATCGGAGTTGTTGCTGCCCAGAGTATCGGTGAGCCTGGTACTCAGTTGACCATGAGAACCTTCCACATTGGAGGTACAGCCTCCAGGACTATTGAACAGTCATTTATTAAATCTAAAAATGACGGTATTGTTAAATATCATTCTTTAAGGGTTACGCTTAAGAATAAAGAAAATGTTGCCTTGAACAGGAACGGCGCGATCAGTATTAATGATGTTCAGGGCCGTGAACTTGAGCGCTATCCTGTTCCTCAGGGTGCTTATATTACTATTCTTGACGGAGAAGAGGTTAAGAAGGCGGTAGTTTTTGTGCGCTGGGATCCGTATACTTTGCCGGTACTTACTGAAGTTGGCGGTATAGTGCGTTTTGAGGATTTGCGCGAGAATGTTACTATGCACGACGAGGTTAATCCGGTTACAAAATTAACTGAGCGCGTAGTAGTTGAACATAAGCCTGAATATCATCCGCAAGTAGTTATAACTGACGATAAAAAAGAAGTTTTAGGTATTTATCCTATTCCTATCGGCGCGCATATTATTGTTAAGGATGGCGAGCGGGTAGGCGGAGGAGACCTTTTGGCAAAGATTCCGCGTACAGTAGTTAAAACCCGTGATATTACCGGAGGCCTTCCGCGCGTTGCAGAGCTTTTTGAAGCCAGGCGTCCTAAGGACCCGGCGGTTATCAGTGAAATTGACGGATTCGTGGAATTTGGAGAGACGAAGAAAAACCAGCGCGTAATTATTGTTAAATCTGTTACCGGGATGTCCCGCGAGTATATTATTCCTCATGGCAAGCATCCGAATGTATATAAGGGTGATAAAGTTTCTGCCGGCCAGCAGCTTACCGATGGCCCGGTGGTTTTACAGGATATTTTAAGTGTCTGCGGCGATAAAGTTTTGCAGGAGTATCTGGTTAATGAAGTGCAGGAGGTGTATCGCCTGCAGGGTGTGCGTATTAATGATAAGCATATAGAGGTAATTATCCGTCAGATGCTTAAAAAGGTAAGGATTGAGGATCCGGGCGATACGGAATTTTTAGCTACTCAGCAGGTAGATAAATGGGTGTTTCAGAAAGAAAATACCCGGGTGATTAAAAAAGGCGGAAAACCCGCCCAGGCAACCCCGTTACTCTTGGGTATAACTAAGGCCTCGCTTACTACTGAAAGTTTTATTTCCGCAGCCAGTTTCCAGGAGACCACTCGTGTTTTAACTGAAGCGGCAACCAGTGGAAAACGGGATGAATTGTTCGGCTTAAAGGAGAATGTTATTGTGGGCCACTTGATTCCGGCAGGAACCGGATTCAGGGCGCACCGCGATATTGAGGTAATAAAAACAGGCGCTGAAAAGAGCGCAGAGAAGAAAGAGGAAAAGGAATAATCTATGCCCACAATTGCTCAGTTAATAAGATTTGGTAGAGTCTCCAAGAAAAAAAGAAGCAAATCTCCGGCTTTAAAAAATTGTCCTCAGAGAAGAGGGGTTTGCCTTCAGGTGCGTACTATGACGCCTAAAAAACCTAACTCTGCTTTAAGAAAGATTGCCAGGGTCAGGCTTACCACAGGCATCGAGGTTACTGCTTATATTCCGGGAGAAGGGCATAATCTTCAGGAGCATTCCATTGTTTTAGTCAGGGGCGGTAGAGTAAAAGATTTACCTGGTGTGCGTTATCATATTGTCAGGGGTACATTGGATGCTTCAGGGGTAAACGCGCGTAGAAGATCACGTTCAAAATATGGGGCAAAGAAACCAAAGGATAAATAATGAGAAGAAGAAAAGCGCAGGAAAAAAATATTTTAGCAGATCCTAAATTTAACAGTAAGATTGTAGCCAAGTTTATCAATATGGTTATGCTTGCGGGTAAGAAATCCATCGCGGAAAAATTGGTTTATAGTGCTTTTGATATTGCCCAAAAGAATTTAAATGAACAGGATATACTGAAGGTATTTTATAAGGCATTGGATAATGCTCGGCCGCGCCTGGAAGTAAAACCGCGCAGGGTCGGAGGAGCTACTTATCAGGTGCCCATAGAAGTTAGGCAGGAACGCGGTACCTCTATCGCTTTACGCTGGATCAGGGATTTTGCCCAAAATAGAAAGGGCAAGCCTATGCAGGAAAAGTTAGCCGATGAAATTATAGCCGCTTATAAAGGCGAAGGCTCAGCTATAAAGAAGAGGGATGATACGCATAAGATGGCTGAGTCAAATAAGGCCTACGCGCATTTCCGCTGGTAAAATATGAGAAAGATTCCGTTAGAAAAAATCAGGAACATCGGCATAATTGCCCATATCGACGCCGGGAAAACTACGACTAGCGAACGCATCTTATTTTATACGGGTAAGAATTACAAAATAGGCGAGGTGCATGATGGCGCCGCGACCATGGATTGGATGGTTCAGGAACAAGAGAGAGGTATTACGATTACCGCTGCCGCTACCACTTGTACTTGGAAAGATGTAACCATTAACCTGATTGATACACCCGGCCACGTAGATTTTACTATTGAGGTTGAGCGGTCATTAAAGGTGCTAGATGGAGCAGTGGTTGTTTTCTGCGGTGTTGGCGGAGTTGAACCGCAATCAGAAACTGTATGGCGCCAGGCCGACCGCTATAATGTCCCGCGCATTGCATTTGTAAATAAGATGGATCGCACAGGATCAGATTTTTTTGAAGTTATTGATCAGATGCGTAAGAGGCTAGGTGCTAATGTGGCGGCAATTCAGCTTCCTTTTGGTAAGGAGTCGGATTTTAAAGGGGTTGTAGACCTGGTTGAGAAAAAGCTAGTTTTATATAAAGATGATTTAGGAAAAGACGTAGAGATAAAAGATGTGCCCGAGGATATGCTTGGTGATTTTGAGAAGTACCGCATGATCCTGGTGGAAAAGCTTGCTGAAGCAGATGATTCGATTATGGAAGATTATCTTCAGGGCAAGAGCGTAACTAATGAGCAATTAAAAGTATCGATTCGTAAGACTGTAATTGCAAATAAATTTGTGGCGGTGCTTTGCGGAACCGCTTTTAAAAATAAGGGCGTGCAGCTGGTTTTAGACGCGGTAAGGGATTATTTGCCTTCTCCGATTGATGTGCCTCCGGTAAAAGGTACTAATCCGGATACAGGAGAATTCGAAGAGGTTACCGCAGATGATAAAAGCCCTTTTACGGCTTTGTGCTTTAAGGTAGCAACAGATCCTTTTGTCGGTAAAATTTATTTTATAAGGATGTATTCCGGCACGCTTACTGCGGGAACCTATATTTATAATGCCTCTAAAAGAGAAAGAGAGCGCGTTACCAAGATTGTTAAAATGCATGCCAACCATCAAGAGATGATTGATAGTATTTCCACGGGAGATATTGCTGCGGCCGTAGGTTTAAAAGATACTAAGACCGGGGATACGTTGTGTACTGAAAAAAATCCCATTCTTATTGAGGCTATGCGTTTTCCTGAACCAGTTATTCAGCAGGCGATTGAACCTAAGTCAAAAGATGCCCAGGAGAAATTGGGCTTGGCGATGCATAAACTGGAAGATGAAGATCCATCGTTTAGGGTTACCTATAACCAGGAAACCGGACAGACCCTTATTGCCGGGATGGGCCAGTTGCATCTGGAAATTATTATTGATAGAATTTTACGTGAGTTTAACGTGGAGGCTACAGTAGGCGCTCCGCAGGTAGCTTACAGGGAGACAATCAGAAAAAGTGTTTCCAGTGTTGGTAAATTTATTTCGCAATCCGGCGGCCGTGGTCAGTATGGGCATTGCGTTATAGAAATGAGCCCGCAGGAAATTCCCGGCACAGGTATTACTTTTGAAGATAAGATTAAAAGTGGTTCTATCCCGCGCGAATTTATCCCGGCGGTAAAACAGGGCGTAATGGGTGCGGCTAAAAACGGAGTTTTAGCCGGTTATCCGGTTACCGACGTAAATGTTGTTTTGGTCGATGGTTCGTTCCATGAAGTTGATTCCTCGGAGCTGGCATTTAAAATGGCAGGCTCTATCGCTTTTCAGGATGGAATGAGAAAAGCGCATCCGGTTTTATTGGAACCGATTATGGATATTGAAGTAATTGTGCCTGAGGAATTTATGGGCCAGATTATTGGCGATTTAAGCAGCCGTCGCGCAAAAATTATTGCCCTCGGGCAGAGATTAAATTTACGTACTATTCGAGCGAACGTTCCACTATCTGAAGTTTTTAATTACGCAACTATAACAAGATCCTTGACACAGGGGCGTGCATCGTATACAATGGAACCTTCCTTTTACAGCGAGGTTCCTGCGCATGTAGCGGATAAAGTTATTTCAGGATCAGCGAATACAAATGCAAGAAAAACTTTTTAAAAAAATAGGAGGGCTAAGAAATGGCTAAAGAGAAATTTGTAAGAAGTAAACCGCATGTAAATATTGGGACCATTGGTCATATTGATCATGGTAAGACTACACTCACTGCTGCCATTTGTAACGTTTTGTCAAAACTTGGTAAAGCCGCGCATAGAGACTATGCGGATATTGCCAAGGGTGGAACAGTCAGAGATGATACAAAGGTAGTTACTATTTCAGTTGCCCATGTTGAATACGAAACAGATGCCCGCCATTATGCACATATTGATTGTCCGGGCCATGCAGATTACATCAAGAATATGATTACCGGCGCAGCCCAGATGGATGGGGCAATTCTGGTAGTTTCAGCAGCTGACGGCCCTATGCCTCAGACTAGAGAGCATATCCTTTTGGCGCGTCAGGTCAATGTGCCATCCATGGTTGTGTTCATGAATAAGGTTGATTTGGTAGATGATAAGGAGCTTTTGGATCTGGTGGAAATGGAGATTAGAGAGCTTTTGACTAAATACGGGTATCCTGGAGACAAAACCCCGATTATCCGCGGTAGCGCAAATAAGGCTTATGCTGCAACTGATCCTAATGGCCCGGATGCTAAACCGATTTTAGATTTAATGAAAGCAGTTGATGAGTTTATTCCGCTTCCTCCTAGAGAATTAGATAAACCTTTACTTATGGCAGTGGAAGACGTTTTTAGTATTGAAGGTAGAGGTACTGTAGGAACAGGAAGAATTGAGCGTGGTAAGGTAAAGGTCGGAGAAGAAGTTGAGATTATCGGCCTTAGGCCTGAAGCTAAGAAGTCAGTAGTTACCGGAATAGAGATGTTCCGTAAGTTACTGGATGAAGGCCATGCTGGGGATAATGTCGGCCTGCTTTTAAGAGGTGTGGAAAAGAATGATATTGAGCGCGGAATGGTCATTGCTGCCCCTAAATCCATTCTACCGCATACAAAATTCAAGGCTCAGGTTTATATCCTGACTAAAGAAGAAGGTGGAAGGCATACCCCATTTTTTAAAGGTTATCGTCCACAGTTCTATTTTCGTACTACTGATGTTACGGGTTCAGCTACACTCCCGGCGGGGATAGAAATGGTTATGCCCGGAGATAATGTAGTCCTGGAAGTAGAATTGATCACTCCGATTGCCATGGAGAAAGAATCACGTTTTGCTATCCGCGAAGGTGGTCATACCGTGGGTGCAGGCGTAGTTACGGAGATTGTTGCATAAGTCAATGAATACTCAAAAGATTCGTATTAAATTAAAAGCCTATGATCACCGGCTTTTGGATCAGGCAGTAATTGAGATCGTGGATACTGTTAAGCGCACCGGGGCCAAGATTTCCGGTCCCGTGCCGCTTCCCACAAAAAGGGAAATTTATACGGTACTGCGTTCTCCGCATGTTGACAAGAAATCGCGTGAACAGTTTGATTTATCTACCCATAAGCGCCTTATTGACATCTTTGAACCCACAGCTAAGACCATCGATTCATTAAGGAAGTTAAACTTGCCCGCAGGTGTGGATGTAGAGATCAAGTAGTAAATCAAAAACGGATAAAAAAGAAATGATTGGTTTGATTGGTAAAAAAATTGGAATGACGCAGGTTTTTACGGCGGATAACAGCCAGGTGGGGGTTACAGCCATACAGGCAGGGCCTTGTCCTGTTTTAATGGTTATGGACAAGAATATCCAGCTGGGTTTTGACGCAGTGCCTGAAAAGAGCCTGAAAAAACCCCAGGCAGGATTTTTTAAGAAATTAAATATTTCTCCGCGTAAGGTAATTAAAGATCTTACAAAAGAGGCGAATGTTGAATATAAGGTTGGAGATGAGCTTAAGGTTGATCTTTTTGCCGAAGGAGATTTTGTAGATGTTAGCGGGATCTCTATTGGTAAAGGTTTTCAAGGTGGAATGAAACGTTGGCATTGGCAAGGTGGGCCGAGAACTCATGGTTCAACTTCGCATCGCAGAGTGGGTTCCATAGGATCAAGCACCACTCCCGGACGAGTATTTCTTGGGCATCATATGCCCGGTCATATGGGAGCTGCCAAGGCTACAATTCAAAACCTTAAAGTCATCAAGGTGGATTTAGCAAATAACATTCTTTTGATTGAAGGGGGAGTTCCCGGGTTTAAGAATGGTTATTTGGTAATTACTAAGGCCAAGAAAAAGGCTTTTAAGAAAGCAGTGCTTAAGAAATAATATGTTTACTTTACCTGTATATGATAGTGAAGGCAAAGAAGTTGATACAATAAAGCTTAATGCTGAAGTCTTTGACGGCAGCCAAAATTTAGACTGTCTTCATCAGGCAATTTTGGGTTACCAGGCTAATCAGAGAAAAGGTTTAGCTGCGACTAAGACCCGTGGAGAAGTTTCCGGCGGTGGTAAGAAACCATGGAAACAAAAAGGTACTGGCCGGGCGCGTGTAGGATCTACGCGTA
>Ga0247842_10006008_pt1 | contig 13965 bp, 15 predicted proteins | sample LaCruzMarch2015__3_FD_192411 | JGI IMG/M metagenome (GOLD analysis project Ga0247842, IMG submission 192411) | Freshwater microbial communities from meromictic Lake La Cruz, Castile-La Mancha, Spain - LaCruzMarch2015_19m | ecosystem: Environmental > Aquatic > Freshwater > Lake | place: Spain...
CTAGCTTTTTGATTAATTAAGACACGGTGCTTAATACTTTTTGCCATTAATAAATCACCACGGAACCTTTTTTAGTTTCCAAATATAAGCAATCCAATTAGTGAATTTATGGATAAAAAAAGTTGCAATAAAAAGCACAATAACAACCCAATACTCAGGAACTAGCGCAATGCTAGATAGTACTAGCCCGCCCAAAATAAAGTCCAATTGGTCAGCAAGATCCCACTTTTCCCCATTTTTTATTTTAAACCTTCTCTTAAAAAAACTCTTAACTAAATCCCCCAAAATTGCTCCAAGAGCCAAGTAAAAAGCAACTTCAATATAATTTGGAATCAAAACTAAAATATAAGGAAAAATAAGTGCAATAATCGCTCCAATTAAAGTTCCGCTAGTAATCCCAGAAAGAGTACCAATAATAGTTTTCCCTTTACCAAAAAGAGGACTACCCCAAAGCATTTTATTAAAATCAAGAGGAGTCTTACCATGAATAATTACCGGAACAGAATTAGCAACATAAAGCGGAACAGCATAAACAAAAATAATTATAATAGAATTAATTAGAATTGGGTCAAAAAGATACATAAAAACCACTTTACAGAAATAAATCTGGTCATATTAATAAGCCTAACAGTATGCAAAATACTGCTCCTGAAGCAGAACCAATTATATTAACTTGAGTCTTATCAAGCAAGTGCTTAGTCTCAAAAAGCCCGCCAAAAACCGAATCAATATTTGAACCTACTAAACCCGCAAGAAGAACAAGAATCGTGCCAAAAACATTCTGATAAGCGGAGAAATAAAGTATTGCAATAACAATCCCCCCAAAAAGAGCAGCTGCTTCACCAACCAAAGTAACTCCTCCATCAGTTCCTTTCTTAACCGGCTTAAAATTCGTAATCATCACAGGCATCTTTTTTGAATAATACCCAATCTCAGAAGACAAAGTATCAGCTAACGCCGCTGAAATCGCACCAAAGAAACCAAGTTCAAGAAGTATAGCATGTTCAGGGAAAATCAAAATTAATATTAACATTACAAGCGCAGGAAGAGAATTACCAATAACATTCATAATATTTCGCTTTTCATGTTTCTTTTTTGGCAAATTACTCGCAATTTCTCCAATCACAAAAAAAACAACAACAGAACCAAGATCAATCATTGGATTAGGACCAAAAGTAATAGCCGCAAGCCCAACAGCATTAGCAATTAAAACTCCCTCAAAATCAAGGAGCTTCTTTCTATAAGAAAAAAGCGAAAAGACAAGTAGGAAAACAAGAATAATCCCTAATTCTAAAGGATCATTAATTGCCATACTATTCCTTCAATAATTATTTAGACCCAAAGAAAGTAGATTTAGCCGCAATAACTTTCTTTATAGGGCAAACCTTTGAAGCCTTCTTAAATAATTCATTTGAAAAATTTCCTAGTAAAAGCTCTTGAACAAGAAGCTCAAAATCCTTACCCTTAAGTACAGCAAGAGCCTCAACAATTAGTTCTCTAATAGTTATTTTTTGTGCATTAGTAGCTTTTCTATCAGTAACAACAACAACCGTAGTCATAGCGTCTCCGCCAATAACAGGAATTCTTTTAACAATACCAACTTTACTATTTCTTCTCCTAACAGTTCTTCCAAGAGTCCCTTTGTTTACAGAAAACTGGGAAATAGTAGTAGAAGCATTCTGACCCTGAACATCAGTAACTTTAAACGAAACCATATAATCCCTTTTAGTTCTCTGACCAGTAACAGTATCAAGAGTAGTTTTTAGAGTTCTACCCATAATATTCTTTGGCTTTTCGCCAGGAGTCTCGCACAAAGGTCTACTATCAAAGATTTTAGACGCAGAAACAGTGAACCACTTCTTTTTCTTCCACTTATCAACAGTCTTTCTTGCTGCGCTTGCCTTCTGTGCTTTTGTGTCTGCCATAATTTCACTCTCTTAACAAATCATCAATCTTTTTTAAAGACTCAATACCTTCACCCTCAAAAACAACTTCCTTGTCTTTTAAGAGCTTAGACTTAACCAACAAAATCTCACCCTTACTTCACTAAGAGCGCCGCTTGTTCGGGCGAATAAACCCAACCAGTCGGAATTCTATCTTTTTTTGAATAATACTTAGTTAAGCGTCTAATCTTTGAAACAGTAAGTTCGTAACCTCTTTTTGCCGAAAAATCCTTTTTATTTTTCTGCATATGGTTAAACAAAACAACACTTCTTCTAATTAAATTCAATAAATCTTCAGGCATCTCACCAAGCAAACCATTTTCCTTTAAAACCTGCTGAATACCCTTACCACTAGATTCAACAAAATTAGCTACTCCATGCTCATCTCTCAAAATCAAACCAATCTTACTAGCTGAATGACCAGCGTTAGCAAGAGAAACAATTTGCTCCTCAATCTCCTTAGAATCAAATTCCTTACCAGTTGCTTGAATAACTTTCTTCTTTGCTGCCATAAACATCAAACTCAAAAAATTTAACCTTCCCAACCAAATCCGGCTTGGGAAAGAACCACAAAATCAATACTTAAATTACTAAAAAGAATGTTTATAAAGCTTGACTTTGGGTTTGTTTTTTAGGTCGCAAAGTAAAGCGTAATACTTAATGATACCTAGCCCGCTTTTCAATGTCCAGTTCTGCTTGGACCAAACAAAACCAGTTAGGTTTTGTGGGTCCCGCAAAACAAAGGTTTTGCTTGGACCAAACAGCATACGCTGTACTCCATTTTCAATGGAGTGTAGAGAATAATTTTAGTGATACCTAGCCCTTTTCTCAATTGCTTCCATGCGAGTAATTAACTCAGCACTGGGAGAATAACCCTTCAAAACAAGTTCCCAGCCATTCTTTAAAGAAGAATGAGTCGCATTAAAAGTCTTCTTAAAAACCACTAAATCAGTTGCCCTATCCTCAAGCTTTTTAGAAAAATAACCCAATCCAAAATCAATAAAAAACAAAACACCTTTTTGGCCAATTCTTTTATTTAATTCTAAATCAACGGAATCTTTTTTAGAACTCTCTTGCGCCACAATGATATTTGAAGTAGTTAAATCACCATGAATAACACCAAGATCATGAATCTTTCTAATACACTTCCCCGCTTCTATTGCCAAAGAAGGCTCTTTTTCAATAACCAATTTTAGTGCTTTACCATCAATAAATTCCAATATTATCTCAAAATTTGCTTCATCAACCTTAAATACCATCGGAGCATTTACTGTACTTGTAATATGCCTCAAAAGCTTTGCTTCACTTCTAGTCCGCTCCTTTCTAATCAAAGCGTCAAGTTTAGCATTACGATAACTTTTCACAACACGCTTTTTTGAAACAGCTTTATTACCATCAAAAACGATTTGGGAAAGAGTTGCCTCAGCGCCCTTTTTGTGTAATACTAAAAGAGGATTATTCTTGCTTTTCATAGATATATTAGGGGATGAATTTGTTTTAAAAGTTGAGTGAGAAATCCAGTTTTTTTAATGATGCAGTTATTCCTTGTAATATGTGGTAACTCACTTACTTCTTTTTGAAAGCAAAACAACAACAAACACAAGCGCAACCAAAACCACAAGTATTGAATTATCAGGAATAGTTGTTGAAGGCCCTTGTGCAGTATAATTAATGAACGCAACTTGCTCACACACAGTACAATTTGGTGCGCTAGAAACAATACTAGCAGTTGCTTTAATTACAGCTTCATTTGTAATTGGAGGACTTATAGTTAAAATTGAAGTTGTAGGAGTAACGTCACAACTAACTATTGCGCTAGCAGGGAGAGTTATTATTTGTTGAACAGGAATTGATTGAGAAATATCCTCAATTTTCATTATAGCAGTTGTTTTCTTACTACACATCAAAGTAACTTCAATACTTCCACTAACAACCTTTCCGCCAAGCGAAACAATTGAATTAACATCAGATGAAACCGGAGCATACCCTTTTTGATAACATGATTTTACTTCACCATTTATTGAACACTTATTTTGAGTTTCAAATTCACCATTAAAAATAGTGTTTGAAGGTTTACAAGTAGATCCAGTAGCGCAAGTAATATCTTTAACATTTAAATCCACATACCCATACTTGACTTGGAAAGCATTATCAGTTACAGTAAGCTTTAATTTTTTCACTCCATTAGCATTAAGCCCTGCACAATAAACTTTAGGAGTAAGAGTTGTTGCGTCATAAATAGTACAATTTGAAGTAGGGCTTGGGCTAGTATCAAAAACCCAAAGAAATTCATGTGGATCAAGTCCATAAGTATCAATCTCTCCAACTAAGCGAATGTTTTGATCAATATTTCCAGTTAATGGTGTTGTTGTTGAAATACTAAGCGGATTAACTAGTGGATAAGTTACACTAACAATCACATAATCAGATGCTGTATTACCTACACTATCAGTTACAGTGAATTTAACACGCGCCTGATAAACCCCGCTCATAGCAGCATCAATATTACAATAAAATCCAGTAACAAAATTAGTTGGGTTTGTTAAAACACATTTCGGATTTGCTGGATTAACATCAGTTTCTATTACCCAAGCATATGTATAAAGCCCGCTTCCACCCTGCGCGACTCCATTAAGAGCCACACTATTATAAGAATTACGGACTTTTGCAGCAGTTAAAATATCCGCCCCAGCGTTAGCACTTAAACCAATTTTAACATTTGAAGAACAAACAGCTTTTTCACCAGCAACATTACCAACAATAGTTGCAGTAATATTTCCATCAGTTCTATAATTTGAGCACCGCATTAGAAAAGTGTTTCCAGTTGGAACAATATTTCTAAAGTTAGCATCATTTGTTGAAAGAGAATAACATTTTGCTGATACATTTAGTGAAGTAATTGTACCAGTGAAAGCAGAAACTGTAACATCAAAATCAACATTAGCATCATAACTAGAATTAATTGTCCCTGAAGGATTAATTGAACAAGTTGGGCCCTGGTCCAAGACCAGTCCTAAAGTTGCCCAACCAGATTTTGCAAAATTAAAATCATCTTCAGTAAATACATTAAAAGATTTGCTTCCAGGAGTACTCCAAGTATACGTTCCAGTTACAGTTGTTCCGCTGGGAGAAAAATTAGGGGTTTCTCTATTATGCGCCAATGCCCCAACTTCAGTAAAATTAAGGAATTTACTAAACAAATGCACTTCATCAATATAACCTTGGAAGAAATAATTTGGAACAGAAGAAGAACCAATATATGCAGGATTAGGTGAAGCAGATATTGTAGCTGAAATATTAATTGAACCCTTATTCACTCCATTTACATAAAATACCCCAATATTCGTTCCAGTATTTCCAGGTCTGGTAAACGCAACATGCGTCCACTCATTTGTTTTAATTCCTGAAGCAACACCCCTCCAAGTTGTTCCATCATAAAAACAAATATTTCCCACCGCACAAGTTGAAGCCATTGTAGGGTCATTAATATTAATCGCCAAAGCATACCCAAAGCTAGGATTTGTTGGGGTATATTTAGAAAAAATATATTGAAAGTTACTGCTTGTTGGACGAATCCAAGCATCAATACCAAAAGGGTTTGCGCCAATATTAAATGCAGCATTATTTGGAATTTGTAAATAACTATTTGTGCTATTCATGTAAAAAGAATGCCCTATCACCCCTTCAGAATAAGTAGCATTATTTAGAGTTGAACAACAAGGCGTGTGATTATAAGATCCTAAGGAATCAAGAGTATTAACTTCTCCAGCCCAATGAGCAAGCATATCTGACGGAAGCGTTGCAGTTGAAGGAGAATTTGCGGGAATTATCTCATCATAAATAGAATCACCATTCCAATCAATCAAATACCTAATACGATCGCCCTCAGGATCAGTAGAGGTAATACTAAAAGATTGAGGAATACCTGTTTTTGCTGTTCCTGTTGTAGTTCTGACTATAGAGGGTAGTGTTGGGGGGGCATTTATAGGAAAATTAATTGTTGCTGGAGTACAAGTTATATTTTGTTGAACCCGCGTAAACCCTATGCCTGAATAAAAATAATTTTCAAGTGTTGCCCCTACGCTTAAACTTTGAGGATGAATTATGCCACTATAATCACAATAATTATTATAACATCGACCATCATAAGTATAACCATTATATTGACTTTCACAATCAAGATATCTTGTAGTTAAGTTGCCACAAGATATGTAATCATTCACATAACTAGTATCTTGAGGATCAGATTGAAACCCGTTATAATCAACAGTTATCTGTGCCCACCCATTAGATCTCATTGGATTTGGGATAATTGATGAAACATTGCAAGTGGGGACTGGATACGTTCGAATAATAGATGTGTCAGTAGAAGTTGATCCAAGCGAATCAGTTACAGTAACAGCTAGAAAGGTGTTTTTATTAACACTTCTACAAGTAATTGTAGGAGTTGGAGTTGTTTCATTATCCAAAATACAATCTGCGTCATTATTTGTAATTTCCCATTCCCAAGAAGTAACTGTCATTCCACCAGTCGTACTTGCAGACAATTGAGTTGAAGTCCCAACTATCACCCTGTGATCCCCATCAACAGTCACCTGAAGATCTGGTGCAATATAAATTGTGTACGAAGTAGGCGTCGATATTTGACCTAAAGCAGATACAGTGTATGCTTTAAAAGTGTTATACCCACTATTAGTCCATCCATGTTGAGTAGATAAAGTAGTTCCGCTATTAACATATGTGTAATCTGCGGGAAGAAATTCATAAACCCCCCAAGGATTGCCGCTCCACACAATGAAATACTTTATTGGTTCGGTGTCAGTACCTCTAATAGAAAACGTGTATTTGTGTTCACTCCAATCCCGGTCTAAATTTCCAATTGTTGGCCCAGTAATTACCGGCGCAGTAGGGGGTGGATTTGGTGGGGGACTACAAACAAAAGGAATAATAATTAAGAACAAAACAATAGTTGTAAAAACACTTAAAAATCTCTTAGAATCCATCTGCAAGTATTAATAATTTAGAATATAAAAAACCTCCTTTCATAGGTATTATTTTTAAAATGGGTGAAGTAAAGCGAAAAAGTATTTTGTTATGAGTTATAAAGTAAAGCGGTAAAATTTGGTTTACTAAGAAAAGCACTTCTCATCAAAAAAAGCTTTGATTTGAGAAATCTGATTATCAAAACCCTTTACAGTCCCAAGCTGATTCAGCCTCAAATTCTTTAACTCGCCTTCAGTTAATGTGCTAATTGCCAAAACCGCTTTTGCCTGATAAGTACTAGCCATGTTGATTAGTTCCATTGTTGATTTAACTTCTATTGCAGAACAACGCAAATTCTGATAATCAACCAACTGCGACTCATCAAGCGCCCTGTTCAAGTAATAAAACGCAGACGCAGAAAAAAGCTCTGCATCGATAAACTTCTTTGTGCCTGCAGGAGCACTAGAAGCAACCACTGCAAGGTCAGTGATATAATCATTCATAGTACCAAGAATCGGAGAAAAACTATCTTCTACACCATAGCTTTTTTGAAGTTTAGAAAACTGCTCAAGCGACTTCTTTTCAGCATTAGGATCAAGAGCAGTACACCCAAAAAGCAAAACCGAGAATAAAATTAATGAAATTACCAAAACTGAAAACGATTTATTCATTAGAATCTAGAAAAGTAATAGTTACCTTGTTATTAAATCCTTTTCTTTCACCAAAAAATCAAGATTTTTTAGTAGATTTCTCAAGAAGGGCTCTTTTTACAATCTCTTCATCCCCAGGATTAGTTACTCCAAACCACTGCTCAGTTGCCTTAAGCAATTTAATCTTGGTCTTTTTTTCTTTTGCAAGCCTACCAAGTTCCACAGGCAAATAACACTCGATTTTTCTATCTCTTTGATGAATTAATTTAAATTCCTTAAGATTTTCTTCTAAAAGCAAAATACAATCCCTAGTTAAACCAAAAAAATTCATGCTAACAAGATCCTTTTTAGTCAAACCAACCTTGCCCAAAGAATCTTTTTCAATACCAATCATCTCGCAAATCTCAACAACATTCCCATTCTCATCAGTTCTAAAAACACCCCTATTCGTACACCCCTTATTTGGAATTACAGAACCAAGTTCATAACCAAGCGTAACACAATCATTTGTATCATTTTCTGACAAAGCATCAAAAATAGTTTTAAACGAACTCTCGCCATACAAATCATCACCATTACAAACCAAAAACGAGCCACTAATTAAAGGAAAAACCGAGACAAGTGCATCCACAGTCCCCCATGGCTTATCCCTTTCATTTAAATCAAAAGACTGCAAAGCATACCTAATTGGAATACCATTAAACGAATCCCCAAACTTTTCCATAAAAGGAACTTTAGTTAAATTACCAACAATAAAAATAATCTCATTAAAACCAGCACTAACTGCTTGATTCATTGAAACCTCAATCAAAGTCTCATTAGCTAGGCCTACAACAGAAAACTGCTTAACTTTCCCGCCAAACCTTGAAGAAATACCCGCGCACATAAAAACAACAGGAATTACTTTTGAAGTATTTGAATTCATAAAAAAATTATGAAATAAGGGTTTATGAATCAAATTGGTGCAAAAGTAAAGACAAGATTTACAACACATATAAAAAAGTTACAACAAAATGGGTTAATATCTCACTGCTCGTTGTAAAAGCTAGTGGCTTTTACGACGCCCACCAAAGCTATTGCTTTGGCTGGTGTGGCAACCCATTTTGTAACTAAAAAACCCTTTTAGTTATTCACTAACTGAAGCAGACGAGTTTTTTATTGCAACAAAATGATAAGCTTCCTGCAAAGCAAGAATTGCTTTAGGCAAATCATCATTATGAAAAGAACCCGTTTTCTTCCACTCTTCGCCATTCTTATAATTCCTTTCAATGGTAGTAGTGAAAAACTTATTCCCTTCTTTTGAAGAATTTTCCCAAACCGCAACTTCAATTGCACCTATCTTAACCGATTTTACTGGTTTCATTAAAAACACCTCCCTTATTCTTCTAATACCTTCTAAAACTTGTGTTGAGAGGAAACATGAAGCTGCAAAAATAACTCAGCACTCATGTTCCAAAGGAGACAAAAAACAGCCAAACACAGGGTGAATGAACTTGACCGTAATTATCCTTAAACTTTAATATAAAAAAAATTTGGCTCCCTAATAGCCCCCCCTTCAACAAACCTTACTAACCTTGATCCAAACATATAATCCCCTCCATTTATGCAAAATAATTGCACAAAACTTCAAACTATAATACACTTATTTTGGAGGTTTAAAAACGCGCCGCAACTATTTTGCCGGTGGTCGCAAACTGCTGTTTGCACCACCCTCAAAAGTTTTTGTTGGTGGTCATAAACTGTGGTTTGCACCACCCTCAAAAGTTTTTGTTGGTGGTCATAAACTGTGGTTTGCACCACCCTTAAAAGTTTTTGTTGGTGGTCATAAACTGTGGTTTGCACCACCCTTAAAAGTTTTTGTTGGTGGTCATAAACTGTGGTTTGCACCACCCCAAAAACAACGGTTTTTGTTGGTGGTCGGGCTAGATGAATATTAAGCTAAAAATTAGAAAAAAATTGAGATTTATGAATGCTGTTACAAGTGGTTTTAGTAAAAATTAGAAGTAGTTTTTGGGGGGTTTATTCCTTTGCCCACTTTTGCATTTCTTTTAAAGCTTCTTCGTTTTTATTCAAAACATCAAGTTTTTCTTCAAGGTCAGTTATCTGTTTTTGAGAAGCATCCATTCTAAAATCCTGCAAATCATCAGCAAACTTAGCAACCTTTTTGCTCTTCTTATAAACTATTGAAGTACTAACAGTTTCAGCAAGCTGCTTTCTATACTCAACATCATTAACAAAAGTTTTTACCATTGGCTTCCACTTCTTATCAGACACTAGGTGCGCCGGAAGCTTAACCATATTAGCATCTTTTCTATAATCACTATCTGAAATGGTTTTAGCCAAATGCTTCCAATAAACAGGTTCACCAAACTTCTTCACTTGATTGAACTGATGATACATTGAAGCAGAAAAATGATTCTTCTTCCACTCACTAAGTTTCTCATTATAATTCTTACGCTTTTCCCTAATATCCTTAACCTTAATATCAAGAACCCTAGTATCAGGATAACCTAATTTTGGCCAATCCTTATCAGACGCAACAGCTTTTACTACACCATTAATGCTAAAGTACCTAATTAGAGCCATTCTTCTTGGTCCATCTTTAGGACACTTAGGGAAAGCCTTGTCAAAATCCTTTAATGAAGCAATTACACCATGCATAATAAGAGAAACACTCTCAACATTAAAAGGATTTGCTTTGAGCCAACAGAAAATTATTAATAGCGCCCAAAAAAATCCTCAATGAAACTTTATAATCTTTTTGTACTCTCATATAAATGTGATAACATGTTTCCAGGCGGAGTAAACCCAAAACAAATGGGCCAAATGATGAAAAGATTTGGAATAAAAAACGAAGAACTAGACGCTAAACAAGTTGTAATATTACTAAATAATGGCAAAAAACTAATAATAGACAATCCAACTGTTCAAAGCATAGAAATGCAAGGAACAAAAACTTATACAGTAGCAGGAAATGCAAAAGAAGAAAGCGGAGTGCCAGAAGAAGACATTCAAATGGTAGCAGAAAGCGCAGGCGTAACAAAAGAAAAAGCAAAAGAAGCACTAATTGAAAGTAACGGCGACATTGCAGAAGCAATACTCGCACTAAAAAAATAAAAAAATTAGAAAAAAGCCCTAAACTTAAGGGCTTAACTTTTTATAAATCAAAACTAATTATTGCTGTTTAAATCAGAACCTTGATTAAAATCAGTCGAGTTCTTGTTTAAGTCAACAGGACTATTAGTATCAAAAGGCAAATGAATATTCAAATCAGCCAATCTTTTAGCAACAGCATCCGAATTAGAATCAATCTGAAGTTTTTGTAATGCCTCCTCATATTCTCGTGCCAGTGTCAAATTCTGGTACTCGAAAAGTTCAATTGAAGAAATATCATTCCCCTTAAGAGACACTTTACCGCCAACATTAATCTCATTACCCGCAATTGTTTCAACACCAGCCAAAATAGAAAGAGTAGATGATGGAAAAGAAAAATTCTTGTCAATATTAAGATCAGTATTTTTTATAATAGTAAAAGGGGGAGCCTTAACAGTAACATATTTAACAGAAACAAACTCTGACCTTCTAGCCTGATTAAAAAAATTCAAATCAAAAATACTATTAATAGTGCTTGCAATATTAGCATTAGTTTTGTAAGTTATATCCGCAAAATAAACCCACTCGTTTGAATCAGTAGCACTTTTTCTAAATTGAGTATTAATTTTAGAAACCCCATCAACCTTCAAAACAGCCGCATCAATTGCTGCCTTATCAAGCGAACTAGTAAACGCAGTAAATCTACCAGATTTTAATTCCTTTAAAACAACAGAATCAAATGAAGCATTATACGAAAAAGCAGTAGTGTCAAGAGTTGGGACATTAGGATTCTGATTAGTATTTCCATTTCCTGAATTATCCCCCGCATACAAAAAAGCAACTGCAATCATACTTAGTGCCATGAATGCAACAATAAAAATTCCTACAAACTTTAGAACACTATCTTTATTCATACCAAAGTCCCCATCCTGTCATTTATTTAACTAATAAGCGGTTAAATACTTTTAAAAACCTTAAACAGCAGGCTAATTATGAAGGTGGCATGATGGTAGAGAACAAAAAAAGAATGATAAGCGTAACTTTTACAGGAAAAGAATTACTCAAAAATGCAGTATTTGATACAAATGACGAAAAAATTGCAAAACAATACGGAGTACACGAACAAGGAAAAACATACAAACCCCTCACAATTCTTACAGGTGAAAACGAACTCTTGCCAATGGTAGAAAAAGAATTAGAATCAATGGCTGAAGGCGAAGAACGATTAATAAAAATGCTAGCAAAAGACGCATTTGGAGAAAGAAAAAACGAACTAGTACGAGTAGTACCATTACAAACCTTCTTTGAACAAAAAATAAACCCCTTCCCAGGACTTGTAGTAAAAATAGGAAACGCAATGGGAAAAGTACAAAGCGTAGGAAGCGGAAGAGTAAGAATAGACTTCAACCACCCACTAGCAGGAAGAGACGTTGAATACAATATCAAACTTGAAAAAGAATACAAAGACAAAAAAGAAATTGCAGAACAAATGTACGAAAAATATTACTCAAGAATTCCAGGAACAAAAAAAGAAATTGCTGAAGATACACTAACAATCACACTCGAAGGAAACGCATTCAAAAACCTAACAAAAATAAACGAAGCAATAACAGGAATTGCAAAAGAATTCAACCTAAAAATCGATTTTAAAGAAGGAGCAATGCTAGCACAAAATGAAACAACGCACGAAGAACAAGAACACATACACGGACATGAATGCCACCACGAACATGAACATGAAGAGCATCATCCTGAACATGAAGAGCATGAGCACGAACAATCCGCGAAAAACCCTTTTGAGTATGAAGGCGAGCAAGAAGAACACGTGCACGGACCAAATTGCAATCATGAACACTTAACTGAACAGGGGGAAAAACATATGCAACAATATAACGAAGATGAAGAAGAAACGCCTAAAGAAAAACCAATAAGCATCCACAAAATGGCTGATGAACTGGGAAAAAACAAAAGGTCAACAATAGAATTTGAAACAACAAAAGACTCAGCATCAACAATACAAAGACCAAAAAAAAGAACTTACTAAATATACTACAAGTTAGGGCGCAAATAGCCCTAATTTTTTATTCAAACAAAATGGGTTTAATACCCCGTTGCTTGTGGCGACCCATTTTGTAACACAGCAAAAAGCTAATAGCTTTTTGTGCGTCATCAAAAGCACTGCTTTTGATTGACATGAAGAACCCGTCGGATACCCTGGGGCTCATGCAAAACCTTTTGGGTTTTGGATGCCCTCCAAGGCTTTGTCTTGGTTGGTGCCCTGGCCGAGTTCTTCATTTCTCAAAATAAGCCGTTTATTATTCAATTATTTTCTTGCTTTTACTCTTAACTTTCTTGATGCGTGCACCAACTTATTAGCCTTAATTCTTTTTGCGACCGCAGAATCAATAAGCTTAAGCCCGGAAAAAGGCATAGTACTTGACTTCCCATTAGCATGATGGATAATTCTTGTATTGGCAGTCTTAATATCCTTTCGTGCAGAACGATACAACCTCTTTGCCAAAAAAAGAGCTATTCTTGCCCTTGCACGGTTAAACATAAATAACATTAATTTGCTTTGAGGTTAATTAGAGTTTCTGTTCGCAAGCAACAATAGACTTTTCAAACGCAAATGACAATTGAAGCACAAAACAACAAAGAGAAATACTCTTTTATACAAAAACCAGGCTTAATTACTAATTTTTTGGAATAAGATTTATTTGACTAATATCGTGTACGTGCTCTTTTAGGAACAGAGATTCCTTCCGGATGAATTCCATAAATGGGTAGTTTATTCCTGTGTTTATGCGCATATTTTTGAACAGCCTTAACTTTGATTTGATTATAAGAAAACCTAGTTGACACAATCCCTTTAACAAGTTTATACACAATATCCGCTGAAACATTAGGTCTTATCTTTCTTGCAACAACCATAAAATCTAAAGGATTAATTTTTACTTTCCCAGATTTAACTGCTTTTTCCACTAAAGGGGAAAGAGCTATAGTTAGCCTTCGGGATTCTTCATCAGTTAACCTATTTGAATAAGGCATAACATACCTTAGTTACTCCATTATATAATCATTTTCATTAAAGCATTATGAATCCATATGAGTATACTTTATGTAAGTGTTGAATTATTGAAATGCTATGAATGTTTGGTAAATGTTTTTCCAGAACTTCCGCAAGTATTATAAAGGCTTGAATTTTGTTTGACTATTTTTCTTTTTCAACCAATCTTTTTGAGTTGATTTTTTTCTCAAAAGATTATTTGGTTGAAAGTGTTTGCTCAATACGCGGT
>Ga0247842_10006010_pt1 | contig 13960 bp, 7 predicted proteins | sample LaCruzMarch2015__3_FD_192411 | JGI IMG/M metagenome (GOLD analysis project Ga0247842, IMG submission 192411) | Freshwater microbial communities from meromictic Lake La Cruz, Castile-La Mancha, Spain - LaCruzMarch2015_19m | ecosystem: Environmental > Aquatic > Freshwater > Lake | place: Spain...
CCAGATCGCCGCCCATCAGCAGCAGGTCGCTATCGCTATCATGGATCGCGTCGGTCATGGCGTTGACCATCGGCCACAGCTCGGATTCAACGAGGCGTTGAATGTGCCGGCGACCGATGTCGAGCACAATCGTGGCGAGCTGAAAGCCGACGGCACCGGCCGCAGCCGCTGCCGCCTCGAACTGAGTGGCCACAGGATCAAGACGACCGCAACCGAGCGCGACGAGGTGGTCGAGTCGATATCGGCGTATGCCCTCGGCCCCTCGCGCAGGCATCGCCGCATAGGTTTCAAACAGTCCGCTCGCCGCCGGTCGAAGGACCTTGGAATGAAGTCGGCGGCCATTGTGGGCAGCACCGGGCTGATCGCCATCGGCAGCCAGATAATCGCTTAGAAAAGTTGCCGGGTCGACAACGCCGCACGCAGCCAACCGCCTTTTGATTGCCGCCAGAATGTGGATTTCTATGATCGCATCGACAACGCGATCCCCACCGGTTCCGGTCCGATCAGCCAACACGAGACCGGCCTGAACGCTGCCATCGTGGGCAACGTCATAATCGATCACCGTTAGGCCAGCCGCCCGGCGGCCCAATTCAAGCGACGAGATCCGCAGACTGTCGCGCGCGTCGCCATCGCCAGTGCGGCGGCGGATGCAATCCACAAGGTCCGAAAACGACCCGCCGAACTTGTTGCGAACTTCGGTGAACAGATACACCAGCTGAAGACCCACGTCGGCCCCGATGCCGAGCGCCAATTGAGGCTTGACGGGTTGGGCAAGCTGGCCCGGCTGATCCCATTGCTGGGTCCGCCAAATCAGGTCGATCGCGGTATTGACCCGCTCCACCAGGATTTGCCGCTCATTTTGAGACATCGCAACCGGCGAGGTCACAATGATCCGCTCGATATGGCGGATGTCATTGCGTTCGTTGGCCCCACGCGCGAAAGGGCTCCCAGCCGTCGCCGAATTGATTTCGCTCAGCGCATGAAGCAGCAACTCGACCACGAAAAAGCCAACCAGCGCCGAGTTGGAAAACCGTGGACGCGTCACACTCGCACTTTCACTCGACGGCCCGGCAAGAAGACCCTCCGCGCGCGTCACGTCACCCGATTCCGAAAGGTGCCGCAGCGTCTCGCCCGACACCATCCGGCCCGTCTTGGGGGCGAGGGTGTCGGCCGTCGAAAAGCGCCAGACCACATCGGACGGGCTGGTCTGGTCGAGGCCGCTTGCAATATCGGCCAGGCCTGTGATGCCGTCGGTCGCGTTGACGCGTAAGGCGAGGCGGCGGGCTTCCACGCCAATGCGCACGAGACTTGTCCAGGCGAAAGCGTCAGGGCGACCGCTGCGCCGTGACAAGGCAGCGTTGCCGAACGTCTGGTTATCGAACTCGACGATGGTCGGAATCGGACCCGTGTGAATGTCAGCGGGACACGACAAATCGCGGATGCGTAACGGCACGGCGCTCCGGGCCGCCATTGAGATGTCGGGATCACGCGTCTGGTTGCGCGGGATGAGCAGAGCCGTGGTTTCAGCGGCCCCAAAGTCGATCACGAGGTCGAGGCCGGTGATGGTCGCGGGAAGCGACTTTGAAATGCTGTCGACGAAGCGAATCTGCGGCGGCGTCGATGCACGCTTTAGGATTTTCAAGAACGTGAGATAGCGGGCAATATGCGCCAATTCGAAGCCGCTATCGGGATTTGCTGGTGTGTCGAACGCGGCCTCATCGAAATCGGCAAGGTGGGTTGCCGACGAAAACGTCCGGCACACATCGCGCACCCAGGTGTCGATCCAGGCTTGGCTCAAATAGTCCGACAGCTCTTCAGGCGCGTCCGCCAGCATGAATGTCGACGCAAATAATGCGTCGTCGGAGTTGGGTGCAAGATACGGAGTCTGATCGGCACGACTACGCATGTCGAGCCGCGTGTCGAAGGCAAACACAACCTGAAGGCGATCGGCACCTCGCAGCCCTTCGGCTGGCTTGGCAACGAACACGCGGGTCCAATTGGATGGGCCTTGGTCATAGCGCAGGCTGCCGTCTTCGGACCGACCGAGATATCGCAGGAATGGCACGGGGACCCAGGTATCGAGGAACGGCTCCAGCGCCTCAAGCCCGGTAAACGAGAGCGTTTCTGCTGGGCCGAGCGGTCTGAAGGTCAAGGGGTGCCAGATCGTACCGTCGGCGGCCTGATCCGACGACAGCGGCAGCAGCACGCGACGGCTGCCAGCCGCACTTTCGATGTGGTCTTCGGTAAACCACGCGCGCAGCATGGGCAGATGACCAGCTTCAAGCCCCGCGTCGATGAATTGTAGTCCAGAAGCCGGGACAAGGCGGCAGACGCGGTCGAATACGCGTCCCTGGCCGTCGGACGCAGCTGACGGTTCCGGCGTGGTCTGATCCAACGCACCCCTAATCATACTCTACCAGAGCCCCCAAACGATCCGTGCCGTCAACGTCCGCTTACACCCATCATGCGGCTCCCGATCAACCGCATGCTCGTGGCCAGTATCAAAACCGCCGATACGATATTGGCCTAGCAAAATTTGGACCGGCGTCCCGAAAGCCGGAAAATTCCACCTAAGGCGCTCAATTCGTTAACACAGCTCTGTCGTTTTTGCCCAACACAAAACGCCCGCGAACCATGGCCAACACGACCAACGTATACAAGCTTCGCAGCAATTTATGGAGAATTGAACGCATAAACCATGAACGTTGTTTTATTGAATGCGCCTGGTTCGGGTCTGGACCGACTAGAGAAATAGCCGCCGAAAGTGATTATGCCACAGGGACCTATGCGATCATCTTACGCCAGATTGTCATCTCCGTTGCCCCGCAACGGACAGATCCACCCGCGTTGGGTGCGTCCAGCAAAACACTGTCTTTGGTCGAGGCCGGGCAGTGCCGAGTGTGGGCATCGGTCGCGGCGGCAGCCGTTGGCCGTCGCCATATCGGTTCTCCCCGCGTACGCATAGATCGGCCAAAATCCAGTGCGACGCTCTAGCTGTCGGGAGACGGAACGGCGATAGGCTTGCGCCTGCGACGGAAATATCACTCGGTCTGCAATGTGCCAATGTTGCACACCACGACGATGAAGTGCACCTTGACGCCCGGTCTGCGGGGGACAAGCTTTAATGGTGGGACGATCATGCGGCACGGGTTGAACCGGCGAACGGTGTTGGGTGGTGGAGTGGGTCTGGGGCTGAGTGCAGCATTCGGCTGGCCTCCGGGCGTATCGCGTGCACTGGCTGCAGCGGGTGGCGCGCAGGTTGCAACCGGCGAGCGGCAGCCGTTTTCGTTCGACATCCTGAAAGCCAAGGCCAAGGCGCTGTCGGGTTTGCCGTGGACCAAAGTGGTGCCGGTGATGCCCGACGTGCTCCAGCAGATCGACTACGATCGTTATCAGGAAATCAAGTTCCGCGCCGATGCAAGCCTGCGCCTTGGCCGGGAAAGTCGCGCGCCCGTACAACTCTTTCATCTCGGTCAGCTGTTTCTTGAGCCAGTGAAAATCCACACCATCGAGGCTGGATTTGCCCGTGAGGTGGAGTACGCCGCGGCACTCTTCGAAGCCCCCCAAGGGCACCCGGCCCGCAAGTTGCCCAACGATACCGGCTTTGCAGGCTTCAGGGTGATGGCAAAGGATCTCAAGACGGATTGGCTGTCGTTTCTCGGCGCGTCGTATTTCCGCACGTCGGGTCCCTATAACCAGTATGGGCTATCGGCGCGCGGTCTGGCCATCGGCACGGGACTTGCGACCCCGGAAGAGTTCCCGCGCTTTAGCCAGTTCTGGCTGGAGGGCGGTGAACCCGGACGCGCACCGGTCACCATATACGCATTGCTCGACAGCCCCTCCGTCACCGGCGCCTACCGTTTCGTCACCGAGCGGCTGACCGACAGCAATGACGTGCACCGCATCATTATGGACGTCGAACTCGAGCTTTATCCGCGCAGCGACGTCGAGCGGGTCGGTATTGCGCCGTTCTCCAGCATGTTCTGGTATGGCGAAGGCAGCCGCAAGCGCGCAGCCGACTGGCGTCCGGAAATCCACGACAGCGACGGCCTCGCAATCCATACCGGTGCCGGCGAACGCATATGGCGGCCGATCTACAACCCCAACCGGGTAATGACCTCGACATTCGTCGATCGCGACGTGCGAGGATTTGGCTTGCTCCAGCGCGACCGTGATTTCGTGCACTATCTCGACGACGGCGTCTTCTACGAGCGCCGTCCGTCAGTCTGGGTTGAACCGCAAGGCGGATGGGGCGACGGCAGCGTCCACCTCGTGGAAATCCCCACCGACGACGAGACCGCCGATAATATTGCGGCGTACTGGTGCCCTAAAGATGGACTGAAGGCTGGGCGGACCGCAAACTACCGCTACAAGCTATCGTGGCTTGACGACATCGTATTTCCCGATTCACTCGGGCGGGCGACCGCCACCTGGACCGGAATGGGCGGGCGGCCGGGCGGCAAACGGCCCGACGGCGTGCGCAAGTACGTGATCGATTGGCAAGGCCCGGTATTTGCGGGTCTTGGCCGCGACGACGGCATTGAACTGGTGGTGACCGCGTCGCGTGGTGCGGTGTCGAACGCCTATTCCCATCCCGTGGTGGATCAGCGCGAACGGTGGCGCAGCCTGTTTGATATCGCCGCATCCGGTGGCGAGCCGGTCGATATCCGCGCCTACCTCCGCCGCAACGGCACCGCGCTCAGCGAGACGTGGATCGCCCAGTATTTTCCTTCGGATTGACGGTTCTCCAATTCGAAGGCCGCGACCAGACCACACACAAAAAAGCGTCCGATGAAACCCATCGGACGCTCTCTTTTAGATCAGGCCGAACGCGTTACTGCTTGGCAGGCTCGGCTGGCTTCGAACCAGACAGTTCCTTCGCCTTGTCAACGGCAGCCTTGCCCATTTCCTTGGCTTTCTCCACAGCCGGAGCGGCAGCAGCCGAGGCCTTGGCGGCGGCATCCTTAGAGGTTTCGACTGCCTTGTCCTTGAGTTCCTGGGCCTTGTCGGTGGCCTTTTCGATCAGGGTTTTCTTCGGAGCAAGGCGCTCGTATGGCAACAAGGCGGTCAGCACGTCCTTGGTGGCGCTGGGAAGGGTGATGACCTTCTTGCCGTCAACGGACGAGAATTCGAGCGCGCGATAACGCACGGCGACCTTCTTCTCGCCCGCACCCAAGAATCCGCCGACGCCCATGATGACGCCGACAACCTTGTTTTCGTCGCCCACGATGACATCTTCGATGTCGCCGATGATCTTGCCGTCCTTGTTCTTCACAGGCTGGCCGATCAGGCGGTCTTTGGCGAGGTACTGGGTTGGCTTCTGCTTTTTCCAGTAGTCGGCTGGAATGTCGACCTTCTTGGCTTCGGTCTTGGTCTGGGCAACCGCTGGAACGGTCAGGCTCAGCGTGGCAGCAGCGATGGCTGCGAAAATCAGTTTCGTCATGGCTATAGGCCCCTGTCGTAGGCGACACACGGGGTGTGCCGCAAGAAAAGTCGTGCGCCGTCAGGCGTTCACGCCCCCGGTGTGTGCGGACGTAACGGCGGCAGATGACAGTAACAAGGCGCGCAGATGACGAAAATGACAGCTTTAGGTTAAGAGCAGCGTCAAAGCTGGGGATAGTTTGTTGCCGGTGAACGCGCGGACGGAGTATGGTGCGTGGCAGGCTATTCCAAGGTGCACCCGCAAAGTCGGTTGAGCGCCGAGCAAGCCTATGGAATTGGCGTTCGCGTGTAACGTCGTTGACAAGAAAGACACAGACCTTTGGCTGACAATAGCAATGGCAAGAAAGGCGGCGGTGCACCTCAACCGCCGCGGCAGCCCGAAGACATCCGCCCGGTCCTCATCAGCACCGAGATGCAGACGAGCTATCTCGAGTACGCGATGAGCGTGATCGTCAGCCGTGCGCTGCCCGACGTGCGCGACGGCTTGAAGCCGGTCCATCGCCGCATCCTGTTTTCGATGCAAGAACTGGGCCTCGACTACAACAAGAAGTACATGAAGTGCGCCCGCGTCGTGGGCGAAGCCATGGGTAAGTATCACCCCCATGGCAACCTCGCGATCTACGACGCGCTGGTCCGCATGGCCCAGGACTTCTCGATGAGCCTGCCGCTGATCGACGGTCAGGGCAACTTCGGCTCGGTGGACGGCGACCCTCCGGCAGCCGAGCGCTATACCGAGTGCCGCTTGGCCAAGGTGGCGCAGTCACTGCTCGACGATCTCGACAAAGACACCATCGACTTCAAGGAAAACTACGACGGCTCGCTGCAAGAGCCGATGGTGCTGCCCGCGAAGTACCCCAACCTGCTCGTGAACGGTGCCGGTGGCATCGCGGTCGGGATGGCCACCAACATTCCGCCCCATAATTTGGGTGAAGTGATCGACGCCTGCATGGCGACACTCGACAACCCCGCCATCACGATCGACGAACTATGCGGCATCGTCCAAGGCCCGGATTTCCCCACCGGCGCTATGATCCTGGGCCGCGGCGGCATTCTCAACGCCTACCACAAGGGCCGCGGCTCCATCATCATGCGGGCCAAGGTCGAGGTCGAGGAAATTCGCAAGGATCGCGAGGCCCTGATCGTTACGGCCATCCCCTATCAGGTCAACAAAAAGACCCTGATCGAAAAGATCGCCGACCTGATCCGCGAAAAGCGCATCGAGGGCATCGCCGACCTGTGGGATGAAACCAACCGCGAAGGCATGCGCATTGTCATCGAACTGAAGCGCGATGCGCAGTCCGATGTGGTGCTGAACCAGCTCTACCGTTTGTCGGACCTGCAGACGACGTTTGGCGCAAACATGCTCGCCATTAACGGCGGGCGGCCCGAGCAGCTCAATCTGAAAGACTTCATCACCGCGTTCACGGCCTTCCGCGAGGAAGTCGTCACCCGCCGCACGAAGTTCCTGCTCGGCAAAGCCCGTGACCGCGCGCACGTGTTGGTTGGCTTGGCGATTGCCGTGGCCAATATCGACGAAGTGATCCGCGTCATTCGCACCTCGCCGACCCCGGCCGAAGCCAAGGAACAGTTGATGGGCCGCGATTGGCCCGCAAAAGACATGGCGCCGCTGATCGAACTGATCGCCGACCCCAAACACAAGCTCAACGCCGACGGCAGCTACCGCCTGTCGGAAGAGCAGGCCAAGGCGATCCTCGAATTGCGCCTCGCACGCCTCACAGCGCTGGGCCGTGACGAAATCGGCGACGAGTTGAAAAAGCTCGCCGAAGAAATCAAAGACTACCTCGAGATCCTGTCGTCGCGCGCACGCATCATCGACATCATCAAAAGCGAACTCGGCACGATCCGCAACGAATTCTCAGTCCCGCGCCGTACCGAAATCATGGAGATGGATGGCGACCTCGACGACGAGGACCTCATTCAGCGCGAAGAGTGCGTCGTCACCGTCTCACATAAAGGCTACATCAAGCGCGTCCCGCTCTCGACCTACCGTGCGCAGCGGCGCGGCGGCAAGGGCCGTTCCGGCGTGACGATGCGCGACGAAGATTTCGTCACCCAGATCTTCTCGGCGTCCACGCACACGCCCGTGCTGTTCTTCTCGTCACGCGGCATGTGCTACCGCATGAAAGTCTGGCGTCTGCCAGCCGGCGGACCGCAGAGCCAAGGCAAGGCGCTGGTCAACCTGCTGCCGCTGCAACCCGACGAGCGGATCACCTCGATCCTGTCGTTGCCCGAAGACGCCTCCACCTATGGCGCGCTTGAACTGATGTTTGCCACCAAGTCCGGCAACGTGCGCCGCAACGCTTTGGCCGATTTCGAGAGCATCAATCGCAACGGCAAAATCGCAATGAAGCTCGACGAGGGCGATGCAATCGTCGCTGTCGCCGTGGCAACCAGCGATGATGACGTGGCCTTCACCACGGCGCAGGGCAAATGCGTGCGGTTCCTCATCAAGGACGAAGTGCGCTTGTTCAAAGGCCGCGACAGCGATGGCGTGCGCGCAATCCGCCTCGACGACGGCGACAGCGTGATCTCGATGGCCATCCTTAAACACGTCGAGGCAACAGCACCCGAGCGTGCGGCATACCTCAAATACGCAACCGCGCAGCGCCGCGCCTTGAGTGCCGAAGCCCAAGCGGGAGACGAAACCGCCGAGGCAACAGCTGCGCCAGCCGAGGCCGACGAGGAAAGCGTTGCAGCCGTCGAGCTAACCCCTGAACGCATTGCCGAACTGGCGGCCAATGAGGAGTTCGTGCTCACCGTGTCCGAACGCGGCTTTGGCAAGCGCTCGTCGTCCTATGAATACCGCACCAGCGGGCGCGGCGGCAAAGGCATCGTGGCCATGGTCGTCAACGACCGCAATGGCCCCCTGATCGCCTCGTTCCCGATCCTGCCCACCGACCAGATCATGCTCGTCACCGACGGCGGCCAGCTGATCCGCTGCCCCGTCCACGACGTCCGCATCGCCGGCCGCAACACCCAAGGCGTCCGCATCTTCAAAACCGACAGCACCGAAAAGGTCGTCTCGGTCGAGCGCATCTCCGAAGTCGGCGGCGACGAAAACGGTGACGGCGAGACCGGCGGCGAAGGCGACGCTCCGGTGAGTGAGTAAAAGAAGATGACGGAACGCCACTGCCCCCTCTCCCCCTGGGGAGAGGGTCGGGGTCAGGGGGCTTATTGCGGGTGAAGGACCAAAGTGAAGCAACCCCTCATCTGCCCTTCGCGCATCTTCTCCCCAAGGGGAGAAGAAAGTGACGTTCTTACGAGGGGACAGGTATGCGTATTCTGCTGATCGGGCCGGGTGTTAACCGGAAGTACGGCGACAAATTCTACTATTCGACGGCGCGCCGGATCGCGAACGGCTTCATTCGCAACGGCCATTTCGTCATGCACGTCTCCGACCGCGACCTGTCGGACTATGCACTCGGCTGGCGGGCCGTCGGCAAATATTACGCCTGTCACCGCATCAACCAGATCGCACGCGGCATCAAGCCTGATCTTGTGGTCCTGTTGCTCGCCGATCTCATGACCGCGCAGGCGGTCTCAGACCTGCGCAAAGCCGTGCCCGGCGTCAAAGTCGTCGCCGTCGAATTGGATCCCATCGCAAACGCCAACGTCGCCAAGCGCTTCAGCGACCGCCTCGATCATTGCGATGCGGGATACGTGACGACCGGCGGATCGGTGCTGGCCGCGGTCGCCAAAGGCCGCGCGGCCTTCCACATCCCCAACATCGTCGATACAGCCATCGACGACCAGCTGGCCTACGAAAACACGGCGTTGAGTTACGATGTGTTTTTCGCCGGTTCCCAAAACAAAGACAGCCCGCAATGGTCGCGCGCACTCGCCTTGCAGGCGATGTCTCCGCACCGGACCCATTGCTATGCGGGGGCTGGGAAAACCGGCGGCCTATGGGGGTACGACTTCATCCAGGCCCAAGGTCGTAGCCGGGTGGGCCTGAACCTCAACCGTGTCGAAGGCGACCTCTACGCCTCCGACCGCATGGGCCAATACCTGGGCAACGGCCTCTTACTCGCAACCGACCGCGTATCGGGCTACGACCGGTTTTTCGGCGAAGACGAGATGATTTTCTTCTCCACCGTCGAAGATTTAGACGCGCAACTGACCCGCGATCTGGCAACCGACGTCTGGCGCGAAAAAGCCCGCAAAGCCCGCGCAACGGCATTGCGGACGATGTCGAACACGGTGGTCTGCCGCTTCATCGAAAGCACTGCACGCCACGACAAGCCGTCGCCGGACTGGGTTTTCTAACCGTCACGAACGGCTAGCCGCGAACCCGTTGGTGCTCGTGGACGGCAAGCATCAGGCAAAGACAGCAGATCGCAAACGTGGCCATGAACCAAGCCTCAAACAAGCCGAAACTCGCCGTGCCCGTCACAAGAACAGTGGTCGCTGTCGCCAGCACGAAGGGTTGCGGCGCGGGTGGCAAACGGCGCAGGTATTCCAGTAGCAGCAGGCCCGCCGTTAAATAGATCGCGGTCCCAATAAGCCCCAATTCATACCAGCTCTGCAAAAATACGTTGTGCGCATGAGGACCCGTCCTCAACGCATAATGAAAACCCGGCGGCTGCACGGCTGGCGAAAGTGCAACGCGCATGTTGTCGATCTTATTGGTGGCCGCAGCCCCCACACCCAGGATCGGCCGTTCTCCCACACGATGCGCTGTAAAGTTCCACAAGATGATTCGCGCGGCAAGCGTCCGGCTGGTGCGGTTTTCCAGATGCAGTTGGTGATCGTAGGCCCAGATCGCCAGCGGAATAACCACCACGAACCCGGTAATCCAAAACGCCTGCAGAAGACGGCTGACGGCATTCGGAAAACGCTGCGCGAGCACGTAGGCAGCCACCGCAAAACACAGCGCCATAAACGAGGTCTTATGGTCAGACAAATGGATCGTAAGCGCGATTGCCCCAACGAGGCCCGTGCCGACGAGCGCGCGCAAAGCAACCGGTATGGGCTGCACGGACAAAATCAGCAGCGAGGGCCAGAGCAGGTAGTTCAGTGGCGCCATGTTCCACTTGATAGCCTGCTGCTTGATGCGCACGGTCCCTTCCGTCCAATCGAGGAACGGCATCGCACCGGGCGGCCAGCGCACCGCATGAAACGGCCAGAACAGCCACTTTTTCACGACATCGTTGGTCAGCAGTTCAAACAGCAAAAATCCCAGCGCCACCATCCAGGCGACCAGCAGGGCGCGGGCCATATGCTCGATCCAGGGTCGGGGGCAGACACGCAAGATCGCCGCGCTGTGCCCGACCGCCAGCAGCAAACCCGCCAGAAGCGCCGCCGACAGCGCCGTCGCGCGCAAGTCGCCCGACCACAGCAGCGAGATGGCAATATAGACAATGCCAGCCACCCCCGCGATCGTAACCGGCGTCACGTGCAGGGGCACAGCGAGGCCGCGCCGGCGCGCCAAAGCGCCGAGTGTTCCGGCAAGCACGCAAAACGGCAATAAGGCAAGCCAGGGGGTGGTCTCAAAGACCATGATCGCGGCGATCGTTGCGACAATCAGGGTCCAGATTTGAGCGTCGAGCGTCCACGTTTTCGCGCTAAAGATCTTGCCCGCGTGCATGTTGTCCCTTCGTCGTCTGGCGAACACGCGTCCATGCCGGACGTGCACGAGCTGTGTTTCATAAGGGATGCGCAGGCGATCAGATAGTGGTAAAACTGCCGCGTTCCTTGGCGGCGGCAGTGAGACGGGACGGGTCAGAATGGACCATACCAACGTCGACAAACCCAATCGCTATCATTGGCCGCCCATCATCTATGTGGCCGCGTTGGCGCTGGCTTTTGGGCTGGATTGGCTGCTCCCTCTAAACGCGCTGGTGTTCGACGGTTGGCAAACGCGCGGTTGGTTGATTGCCGGGCTGGGCGTGGTTATTGCCGTGTCCGGCCTGGTCCAATTCCAGCGCACGGGCACCCCGTTTGATCCAACGGCATCGGCCACAGCATTGGCCACCGGCGGCATCTACCGCTGGACCCGCAACCCGATGTATCTGGGCGCGCTCATCGTGTTTGTCGGCATGGGCTTGGCGATGCGCTCGGGCTGGCTGTTGGCTGGCATCCCCCTCATTGCGATCGCCCTGCAAAAGCTCGCCATCGAGCGCGAGGAGGCCTACCTCACCCGGCGCTTTGGCAACACCTACACCGCCTATCGTGCCGAGGTCCGGCGCTGGCTATAGCCCCGTCGGCTCGTCTGAATAGCCATTCATCTGATTTCCACCAATCCGCCTCCATGCGGGCGCGGAATCACCACCATGGCTCCCTACGAGGAGAAGCTCAGGCTAACCAACTCGTAAGGTTTCCACATGGCGGTTTCCCCCGGCGCGACGCATTTGAATTCCGCCACGAGGCGACCGCAGGACAATCCTGAGTCCGGTTGGGCCGAGCCAGCCAAACCACCCCGCGATTGGAAAAAGCTGGTCCTCGTCGCAGGCCTGGGTCTGCTGTCGTGGGTCGCAACCTATGTCGGCATGCTGGAACTGATTGAAGCCAACATGGGCGAACTGCCGCTCGTGCATAAGTTCATTATCGGCTTTTCCGTCGCGATGCTGATGACGATGGTTGTCTGGCTGCTCGACGAGATGTTCAAGCCCAACCCGTTCATCACCAAGATCTTCTATGCCTTCGGTTATCTGTTCCTGACCATCATTTCAGTCGGGTTTGGTTTTGGTTTCTATTGGAAGGTGCTTGAGTCGCGCTCGGAAGCCTCTCGATCGGCAGAAGGCGCCGTAACGCAGGTGCAGGGTTCACTGGTGGCCGCGTCCACGCGTCTTGATCAGCTGCAGGCGACGCTCGACCAATTGACAGCCGTGTCCAACCAAAAAGCGCAAACCGAGAAGGCCAGCGGGACGTCCTGCCCCAATTCCAAGCCCGGCGATGGCCCGCGCCGCAAACTGCGCGAAGACGACGCCGCGCGGTTCTCGTTTGCGGCCGACGTCGTGAAAGGACGCGCCACGACGGTCAAAACCGAGATGGGCGCGCTCGACGCTGACCTGGCCCGCATCGTCACCGGCGATAAAACAACGATCGATGAAAAGACTGGGACGCGCAACGCGTTCATGCAGAGCCTGGGCCGCAAGCTCGACAACACGGTGACCGGCTTCAACGCCTTCCGCACCGACCCGCAGTTAAAGCAGATCAAGACCGACCTGGCCGACCGGGCCGAAAAGTCGACCTTCCCCGACACCACCGGCAAATCCTATTCCTGTCCCGACCCGCAGTTGCAAACTGCCTTGCGCGGGGTTGTGCGTGCCATTGAACAGCTGCCGGAACTGGAAAAGCCCAAGATCGCAGCCGTCGAAGGATCGGAAGCGACTATCGAAGCCTTCCGCCGCTTGACGGCCTCCTTCTACGGCCTTTTGTCGTTCAAGCTGCCGCCCTCAGCCGATGAATTGCGCGATCTCCAGAAAAAAGCAGTTCAATCCGTCGAAGCAACGTCGGCAGCGTCCCGCATTGCCATGAACGAACAGCCCGGCCTGTCGAAACGCGACTACGTCCCTTTGGCGATTGCCGTGTTCGTCGACGTGTGCCTGCTGCTGGTCTCAATGGGGAAGTCCCAATCCGACCGTCTCTCGGGGCTTGTTCCTAAAATGCGGGCCGCCGAACAGGGCCCCGTGATCCAGATCCTGTCGCGGTTCAACGAAATCCATCGCGACCGCCAGATCCGGGAAAACTTTGAGCTGTTCCGCCACGTCGTATTCGATTTCCACGGCGATTATTACGTCGCCGTCCCCCTCGACGCGCCGCGCAAGATGAACCCGCGCGAGCGCGAAGACTTGCGGCTTGAGACGCAATTGCTCTCAAACCTGTTTGCGAGCTTTGAGAAGGAAAAGATCTTTTCCCGCGTCTACTCCCCGTTCCTGACCTCGGGTGCCATCCGCAAACGTTTGGCGCGCCAAGGCAGCAAGTTCGACCGCTCGGATGCATTCCGGGTCTACCGATTTAAAGACGGCGCATGGTCCGATATTATTCTGGGCGCCATCATGGGAGCTGCCAAACGCGTCGAAGCCGAAAAGCGGGTGATCAGCGCCCGCGCCGACGAAGCAGCCGCCGCAGCCGCCACAGCGCTCGCCCACGCTCAAGCCCATGCCGCAGCAAATGGCTACCCAGCTCACGGGCCAGCCGACCCATCGGTTGAGTGGACACCCCCCTGGCCAACCAAGCGCACGACCGACCGGACGGCGCCGACAGGCCCGTTGCCGCACCCCGTAGGCGATGGCATAGAACCCGAATTCGGACACCCGTACGGGGCCTATGCGCCGTACGCTGCCGCGGAAGCGACTCGCGAGTTCGGTGGCAACGTGCATCCCCTGCCACAGCGGCACGGCGAGACGCAGCGGCATTCAGACGCGCCAGCGCAACCGTTGCGTCCAGCAATGCCGCCTGTGACAGAGACAGCCTTCCCCGGCCGCGATATTGGGGCTGCCAACTCCAATACAGCCCCCGCACGTGCCCCCCAAGCCGCCTCCGTCGCAGACGT
>Ga0247842_10006014_pt1 | contig 13952 bp, 15 predicted proteins | sample LaCruzMarch2015__3_FD_192411 | JGI IMG/M metagenome (GOLD analysis project Ga0247842, IMG submission 192411) | Freshwater microbial communities from meromictic Lake La Cruz, Castile-La Mancha, Spain - LaCruzMarch2015_19m | ecosystem: Environmental > Aquatic > Freshwater > Lake | place: Spain...
TGGCATTTCAAAAACGCGAGGACGGGAAACGATTACTCCGGCAGATTGAGGACGATATGATCATGGGTACGGTCAAACCGGATAGTAAAAAATTTTACACCCTGCAATCTGCTCTCGACGATGCATGTGTAATCTCCGTACATCAGCCGGAACCCGCAAGAACCCGTGCCGGTTGTGATATCACTTCCCACCATCAGCCCATCTTTTCGCATCGATACCCGTACACCGTTCCAGGGAGCATTCCCCAGCATGAGGGTCAGGGTCAGGACGCCGATACCCGTACTCATCACGCCAACTCTGGGGATTTGGTTGACAGTATGGGTCTTTATGAGTGATTTCTCAAAGAGTCTGCACCCCATGACAAACGATGCGACAATCTCTGCCTTTACTGTATGAAGCACAAAAGGTATGCCGTCCGGCATAAGCTTTGCAGCTGTGTCTCCATAGAATATTTGCCGGTTGTCGGTATAGACAACCCCTTCTGGTTCTCCTGATAAAAATGCCAGGTAAAACGCACGCTCGTCATCTTTTGCCACCGCAATACCGTTAAATTTTTGCGTGGACGTATATTTTAGCATCTCATCAAGGGGTAAGTTACACGTGTAAGTCGATCCCGCCAGGATTGTTTCGATCTGATCTGGAATCTTTATCGTACGAACCTCCCCTCAGGCATGCCTTTGCTGGAATTCATTCATACATGTGGTCACAGACAGAAAGCAGTATAAATTATATATGTGTCGAATTATCATTTGTGGATCATCTGTTTTTACGGCAATTAATATTTTTCCGGCATTCATTTGCCACATCCGTACATTTTGCCTAAAAAACCCTGCAGCCCGGCTATATGTGCGGTTGTTCCCTATCATCATACAATAACCTGGTTAATCAGCAGTGTATCGCATCACATTGCTGACATATATTGTCCCGGAACGAAAATGTTGACATTATGACAGAAACCGGTCAATGCCTGTTTTCAATTCTGACAAGGTCACCGGTTTATTGAGGACGCCCAACCGGGGATCCTGTATCTGTGCCAACCCTTCCTCAATTGAAGTCAATACGGTAAAAACGATGACCGGGATCTCTTTATATTTCGGCTCAGCCCTGAGTCGCTTTAAAAATTCCCAACCGGTTATAGGTGTCATGTTGATATCGAGCAGGATCAGCGCAGGGGGATCCATTTTTACCAGTTGGAGAGCCTCATTCCCGTTCTCACTCAGGACAGGTTCATATCCCAATATTTTCAGGAGTAACTCCAGAAGCTGAAGAATTGGCTGATCATCGTCAACTACCAGAATTTTTTGTTTCATGATGTTTACCTTCAACGGGTTTCTGTTTTGGGATATGGAGAGTAAACGTACTCCCGATGTTTTTTATGGAATCAACATGGATATATCCGCCATGCATCTTGATATATTTTTTTGCCATCGATAAAGAGCAACTTCCCGGCTCATACAGTTGTTTCTGTTTTTGGTCATCAGCAGATTCAACCGGTTTGAACATCTCATCAATCTGATTGTCAGTGATACCAAAACCATTGTCCTGGATCTCAATCTCATGGAAATTGTGAGTCGGCGCCAAGATATATGAAATCCAGACCTTCTTTGGGGGTTTCGAACAAGTCACTGCGTTTGCAATCATCGCATCGAACACCATTGAAATTTTCTGGACATCCGCTTCGAACCTGAGATCTGGTGGGATGGCAATGGTAATCTCGGCTTTATTACTATATCCGCCAATATCAATGACCATCCTGACAAGATCCAATACGAAAAACACAGAATATTCAATGGGTGTCTCTACCGGTTCAGGTTTCGACAACTCCAGTATCTGGCTGATGAGGTGGCGCTCCTGGTCGACACTTTTTACGCACCGTATGAGGATCTGGCAGGTTTCATTGGTGATACCGTACGTCTTTGGGTCCTGGATGAGCATGGTGAGATATCCCATTATCGGCTGGAGTGGGGTGCGCAGTTCCTGTACCAAAATTTTTATTATGTCGTGATCATGATCATTTGTCTGTGGGACACTTCCTTTTGGTTTTTCCCTTTCCATAGTATCAACAATATTTATGAGGGCTGCCGGATGCTCGCCCTTCATGAGCGGAGTGAAAAAAAACAGTGCGTGTTTTGTTTCCCCGGTTTTTGAGATGACCGCGAACTCTGAAACAGGGGTTGGTGGGGTTTTTGTCTCAGTGGGATTTAAAAATGCATGGAATCTCTCTCGGGCACTAGTATCGATGAGATTGGAAAGTTCTGTTCCGTTCATATCGCCTGGTTTGTACCCGGCGAATGCAGAAAATGCCAGGTTGGAATACTGGATTTTCTGGTTTTTTATAAGGACAGTTCCAATCGGGGAGTTCTCATACACCTGTTCAAACCGGGCAACGGCATCTTCCGCGGTCAGTGGCACACGCAGGCACTCGCTGAGATCAACAACAGAACAGATTACACTGTTCTTATCGATCATGCTCCACGAAAGGGTCACATGGCAGGTGGTTTTTGTTTTTGTCACAAGAACCGTCTGGAAATTCTTAATGTTTTCACCAGATCCAAGTTCAGTAAAAAACCGGCGTTGTTCTTCCGGGTTCTGGAACAACGTGGAAAAATTCATCTGACTGAGTTCATCTGCTGAGTAACCCAGCAGGGTCCCGAACAGGGTATTGGTGAGCCGGATAGTAAAATTATTCTTGTCAAAAATGACCGCGCCATGAAGTGTATCATCGAAGATACGATGATAGCGGGTTTCAGAAATTCTTAATTTTTCGATAAAATATGCCACTCCAATGGCAACACTGAAAAAGAGGATTACCTGGAATGCATTTGACCCTAACGAGAGCGTATTCGGGGGGAGATAGAGCCAGAGAAGGGATTCATACGCAACTGTACACACTCCCGTGACGATGATGCCCCGCCACGTGTAAAAATACGTCGCGTAGAGTATTGGGAAATAGAAAAGCTGGGGAAATGTAGTCTCAACATGCTGTGCAAATGAAAGAGCTGTTATCGTGATACTACAGAATATAAGCGTGGCAATAACCCATATGTGGATAATATCCGGGGAGGAGAGCCGATGATCCCCTTTGGCACTCAACAACTCCATGAATAAAGGTAATTCAATTTTTGAGCTTATAAATGTGTTATCTCTTTTGCACCAGAACTCCCTTTACAAAAAAATCGTGTGTATTCTCCAGGTTGATGAACGAAAAGGCGTTATGCGATCGGCAGGGAGATTGGCTTAAAGGAAAAAAAACCAATAGTTCTACCTTGAACGAATGGGCGCGGTATGTACCGTACTAAAACCAGATTTAAAAATATGCCGCAACCAGAACACTGGACGATCCGAATCCAGTATATATGATCTGAACCTTCTTTGGAGCAGATCCGGTATTAAAGTCATAGTCCAGTGATTCCCCGGCTCCCCAGGTGGACCAGTCTGATAACCCGGATTTTTTAAAATTGGTTGTAGCGTCGTTCCCGTCAACGAGAATTTTAATATCTGCGCGACTCAGGGAATCCCCACTATCATGATAGAGATGGATCATTTTATTACCGGTATCTTCGGAAATGACCACATCAAGAGCCGGTATTTTTTCGGGTGACGGTTGTGACCACAGCACAACACCGACAATTGATGCTGCTGTGACCACAATGGAAACCAAAAGAATCGACCCGATAATCTCTGAAACCGCAGCGTCATTGAACCCGTGTTTTTTGGCAGCACTGTGCTTTTTCCCTATCAGGTTCTCCCACTCCGTTTCGCTGTTCGTATGAGATATTCGCTCCAATTTGAGGTAATATACACTCTCATCACCGGATTATAAAAATGGTCTGGAACACTAAAAATAATTCATCGTGTCCCTGAGCACCCACTTGTTTGTGAACTTAATTTCACTCCTTTGAGATAACCGGCGCAAATTTTGGTATGATTCCTTAATTACGTGTCATCTCTCGCAAAGTGGCGAAGCCAGGGAGTAAATATAAAAAGGTAAATCCCTGATTGGGTTGTAGGGATGTCCATAAAGCAGCAATAAACAAAAAGGTGGTAATTTGGTGAAAATTGATCTTTTTGGCGATGAATTAGTTGTCATGGAAACCGGGAGTTTCACCGTTAGATCCATTCCATTAGATGCGATTCTTACGACCCGCCGTCTTATTTTGATAGACAACAGGAAAAATGCCATCCCGCAAAGAAATATCCCGCTTACTGCTATCCACAATATTGAATTGGGAGAGAATATTGAGAAGGAACCGACTGTTACCCTTTCCATTATCACAAAATCCGGTGAAATACGCCCAATATTACTTACACTTTCACGGCAGCCTGGTAGTGAACGTACGTCGGAATATGATGAATGGATAACGAAACTTAAGGAACACACCGTCTCCGCAATTGCGATGGCTCAGACGAGAAACAGTGTTTCTATACCTTATGGTACGCCAGTGAAATCCGTTGCTGAACCGGGAGTGGGAACTGGCATATCCCCCATGTCACAGGAAGGGGTACAATCATTAGCACCAGATAATCTCACGTGCCCAACTCTTTACAAGGTTCCCAAACGATTGTCATTCACAACAATCACTGCAATAATCCTCGTAATTGTAGTCATTATCGGAGGAGTGATTGTCATTGGACAGATCACGAAGGGAAAAATGGAACCTGCTCAGCATATGGTAACGACTTCAATAATAACACCTGGTGAAACACCAATCCCCACCCCGATCCCTACCCCCGTAATCCGGACGAAGCCCACAGCAGAATTGACACCACCAACTGTTCCAAGACCCCAGTATATTATTCCTTCAACCGGTACCTGGGTACGGATACTGTATCCTGGAAATTTTGTCGGATACGTTGGTACCCGGGGATTTATTATTCAAGTGAATAATACTGGTGAACAGTTCATTCAGTTACCCGCGAGTAAAGGAATTATCTCGGGATCGATCGGGAAGCAGGAGGGGTCATCCGATAACCTTACCGTCGCGATCTATAAAGACGGGGCGCTGGTCTTCAGTAAAAACACAAGAAAACCTTTGGACATAATCGACTTTCAATATACGTTATAGATCTGCCTGATCGATAAATGTGGACAACCGGGAAAACTGCCCGCTCATCGCTCACCACTCTCTTTTTTTATGACTTTTCCTGCTAATTCTGGTCGTTCATTTGGTGATCTGAAAAGATCCATCGAATGCAACAGATTTACCGGAGTCCGTGACCGGTTCTCACATGCCCGTGAAATTATCGTCAAGAACCTTTGGTTTAATCCAACCCGGAATAGCTAAATGGGCAAAAATTGGTCGCATCTGTGAAAACAGAGGATATAGTAGTCAAAATAATTAACACAATAGTAAGAGTAAGGTCTTTGACGATAATCACCGTTTTAACGGAACCGTTCAAACGCGAAGCGACGGATGTGATTTTTTGCGTGAGTACGAAAAAACCCGGCTCTCGCTTACAGACGCTGAACCGGAATCCCATGAAATGGATCATCCCGGTGTTATATAAATCCAAATATTGCGTCTTCCCAAAACTCTTTGCGATGGAAGTTCAGAGGAAAGTTTAGGGGCAATTTCCATACCCGAAACTGCGGGGTTATCCTGCGATAAAACGTCTGGGTTATCCCGCAAGCTGTTTAAAGAAATAGTTGATAACATATGCCTGTGCATACCCGGTGGCAACGAAAAACAGCCTGATGGATAACCCCATAAACAGAAATTTAAAGAAGCAATCCACGGGTATTGTGGGTCTAAATCACCTGCTTGAGGGGGGATTTCCTATCGGGAACCTCATTATGGTATACGGATCCCCACTTGTCGGTCTCGAACTTATGACACGGCAATTCTGGAACGTTGCGAAAGAAGATGGCACGTACCTGATGAATGAGGGGAGCATGGAAGCGGGAATGGTGGATGCGAGCGAGCTACACCCCGAGATGTATCTTCCGAAGATGATCGGTAGCAGGATTGTCGTGGATTCGCTGTCGTCGATAGTCATCAGGTATGGGATTGACGGTACTATTAAATTCCTGCGTCTTGCCCGTGAAGAAATACAGATGCGGGGTGGAAACCTGATGTTTATTATCTATACTAATATCCATGCACCTGTTGAGATGATGCGGCTCATGCGAATGGCAGATATTGTGATCGAGCTCAAGATGGAGACCCATCAGAAGGAGATCGAGCGAACACTTACCGTGCACAAAATCAAAGACTCAGCAGCACCCCAGCGACAGCTTCCCTATATCATCACAGACAACGGGATTGAAGTGTCGACCACGTCACGGGTTGTATGAAAAACGGTCATGAAGCCGGAGTGAGTTACGGTAGTCTCAGTGAGATGATGGTCTGTTCCGCAGAACCTCCCGTATATACGAACATGATGCTGCTACGATTATTCAATTGATCATCAGTATACTGAAGAGTGTCTCCTACTGCAAAGGAAGACCAGGCAGAGCCAGACCGTAAAAACGAACTGGTTTTATCATTCCCATCCACAACAATACGTGCTTCTGAACTGTGCAGGGTGTCTCCACCCTCATGCCGGATATAAATTGTATTGCCCATCCTTGTAATATCTGCACTGATGGCAGGAATTTTTTGCGGGAGTGGGGTGGAGAGGATCACAACACCGGCGATAGAGAGTCCGAGAACAACGATTGAGATCAGGAGGACTGCCCCGAGAATCTCTGAGACTCCGTCTTCATTCCCTCGTATATTCACGTATATGTCCCACCGATACCATGAACTATTGTCGAAAATGTTGCATTCGATGCGATGACGTTGATGTCATAGGTATCACCCATTTTGTCAGACCCATTGATGAAAATATAACTCTCGGAGTTGGTATTCCCCGATAGAGTATGGGGTATCCCGTCAGCCATTGCGGAATAATTGAAGTAATTCTTCCACATTTCGAGTGCTTTGGAATCAGAGGTGGTAATGCCAATACGGATCCACTTAGTGTTTGCCGTCCCGGAAACATACGGCAGGGCGTTATTACTCTTCAGGGTTGTCTTGATCTGGACAGGACTATTCCCGCCAACAATGCCACGGGAACTCTGGTCAATAGCGAGGGCATTGATATTCACGGTGACGATATTTGTTGCTGAATCATTTGAAAATGTGATTTCCGGGGGAAGCTTATACGTTGAACTCCCGTCAGCCTGTGTAACGAATATCCCGCCAAGCTGGTAATAGTAATTTTGTGATATCCAGTAATTGTTCTGCGCGCGGTATTCGAGAGAGCCAAGAGGGATGGTGGCATTATAGTAGGCTGCACCTGTCTCGCTGAACCTGTACGTGAAGTTTCCAGAGGCAGTGACACCTGTTAGTGGTTTGTCGGTTTTAAGACTGATAGTGTCGGGAGGTACGATAAACGAGTTCAGCCCATATGCCTCATCCATGAGATCGAGGGTGTACGTGGTACCTGGTGTAATGGCATCGTATATTGCATAATTTTTCATCGTGAATACATTATTTTTTGATACGCTGAGTTGGAGTTCTGAAATACTTCCGTACCGCGAATCCTCAAGTGGTACTAAGCAAACTCCTGCACTTGGGATATATGCTGATCCAGGATAATTGGTCTCACACGCAGATCTTGATATTTCGAGTGATGACCATTTAGTATACGTCATATTTTGTGGAGTAATATTCACTATTGCCTTCCAGTTTGTACCGTTGATGGTTGCACCATATATACCAGCCAATGAAAGATTAAAACCACTAATAACTGACACGCTGACATAGATGTGGCTTGGAGTATAGTTCACGGGTTGTGGAGAAGAAGTTAAAATGTTCGGTAGGCTGTTGGATTCAGACTCAATCCGCGATTCGGATACAATCGTCAGGTTCTCCAGTTCCCGCTCGTTAATCGCGATCGTCCCACTGGATCTTATCGGATTGATAATCGGTATGATACTGTTCGCACCTGAAGTGTAACTTCCCTCTGTGCCGAGAGTAAACGAATTGCTTATGGTCGTGCCTACTTTATTATTATTAAACAGAGCGTCCAGTCCAACCTTATAATCGACGAACTGGTCTTTGACATCATTCATGTGAGCGATCTCGTTGTCACGCCCCTGAGCCGGAATCCCGTATAGCATATAATTGGAGAATAAAAGGACAATAATCCCGAAAATGATAATAAACCCAATCACTTCGGAAAGAGCATTCTCACCGTGTTTTGTGGGTCTTCTCGTTATTGCCATGTCAATGATTCGTTAGGGGGATTTTTAATATAAAGATTGGTATGCCTGAGATTGGGGGGAAGCCCGGCAAATCTCGCGGTATCAGCGTTGGACAGAATGATAAATGTCCCCCCTGTTCATCGTCATGCATAAGTGTCATGAAACAAAGAGTATAGTCAACATGATCCTCTACCCGATGGTGATATCGGCAATTGCAGTCCTTGCTACCCTCGTCTATGCATCATACCGCGATATCCGGGAACGACGGGTACCCTTCCGGACCTGGTACCCCATGCTTGCCGTGGGGATTCTTGCGACGATCTGGCTCCTGTATGATACCACGGGTAATACGAGCCTCATCGCCGGGTATCTTGGGCTTGTCGCCAGTTTTTTATACGCGAATTATCTCGATTCCCGCGAGGAGACAGACCCCTTCAACTTCTATTATCTCGTCATCGTCCTTGTCATACCGGCGTTTGCCTGGTTTATCCTTCCAAAAACCGTCAACCTCTCGCTCGTTCCCTGGTACGGCATGTTCGTCGGGGTTCTCGCGTATGTCTCCTATGAGCACTACCGGATGACAAAAAAGGAGACGACCCGGAAAAAACGGAGGCATTCACAGGCGAACATCAATGAGACCCTCGACCGATGGTACTTTGTCCTCATCCTCATCATTTTTGCCATTGCATCCTTTTTCATGATCTTTGGCGGGGGTTGGGGATTATCCGGTCTTTACGTCGCCCTTGCAGCGGTCTTCTGCGGCGTGTTTTACATCTTCGGGCGGATGCACCTCTTTGGCGGAGCGGATGCCTGGGCGCTCGTCTTTGTCGCGTTCTGCATCCCGACCTTTCCCATCACGCCGGTCCTGGGTGTCCCCCCCATCGGGTTTCTGGCATTCTCTGTTCTCATCAACGCACTGATCTTAAACCTCGTTGCACCGGTGGGGATCTTCATCATCAATATCGCCCGCGGGAACCGGGCTCCGCTCCAGTACATGTTCTTCGGATTCCCGGTCAAAGGGGATATGATTCAGAACGCATGGGGGTTCGTGATGGAGGAGTTCGATGACAAAGAAGGCACGGTTTCCCGACGGTTCATCGGTTTTAAGGATACTCTTTCGCGGATGTATTCCGGTGAAGGCAGGATGTACACGAAGGATCTGCGGGAGCATCCTGAAGCCTATACCACCGAACTCGCGATGTACAAAAAGGCAGGAATGGTCTGGATCTCGTATGCGGTGCCGTTCATCGTCCCGATCACTGCCGGTCTTGTGACTGCGATCGTCTTCGGGGACTTTTTGTTTGGAATCATGAATCTTATTGTAGGTGGATAACATGCTGAACCTGAAATTTGTGGATCACCTGATCCCGGTGATTGTGCAGGACGAGAAAACCCACGCCGTCCTGATGATGGCATATGCGAATGAAGAAGCGGTGAACCTTACGCGGACGACCGGGTTTGCCCATTATTACAGCCGGAGCCGGAAAAAACTCTGGAAGAAAGGGGAAGAGAGCGGGCATTTCCAGATGGTGAAGCGGATCCTTGCCGATTGCGATGAGGACTGTCTCATCTACGAAGTTGAACAGGTGGGTGCTGCCTGTCACACGGGATATCTCACCTGCTTCTACCGGACGCTTGACGGTGACGTGATTGGGCAAAAGGTGTTTGACCCAGAAACCGTGTACGGGAAGAAAGGACATTAATTGAAATCATCTGCACGTGAATCCTGCACGACAACCGGACAGGACTCCCGCACCCGCTCTATTTTGGGGTGCGCCCAAAAAAACCCAAACCTTCTGCGTGTCCAGGAGGAAAATGCACCCTGCATTAAGAACGGCGTCGGATCGTGCCGGTCGTTTTTCGGGGATGCGTGGCGGCAGAAGTAATCTGTTGACCGCCCGGTTCCGTGAGACGTTCTGACTGGTTTGATGGCGCGGCAGGTATCCTGATTCTGATGTGAACCCGGTTTTGCTAAACCTTGAAGTGGCACGGCACCAATGGTTATACACAAACGTTATGAACCCTTCTCCGCCCGACAAGGCTCGGCTCGATCACGTGAAGGAACAAACCGCACGTCTTTCGATCATCTCGAATTCCGGGCTTGTCACTCTGAAATTCATCGTCGGTTTCTCCATCGGATCTGTCAGCATTATCTCTGAGGCGATCCATTCCTCGATGGATCTGCTCGCTGCGATCATCGCATTTTTTTCGGTGAAAAAATCCGCCGAACCTCCGGATGCAGCCCATTCGTTCGGGCACGGGAAGTTCGAAGACGTATCCGGTCTTATCGAGGCGCTTTTGATCTTTGTCGCTGCTATCCTGATCATCTGGGAAGCGAGTAAAACCCTGTTGGGAGAAGCGCCGGAGCAATTCCCACCGGGGATGCTCATCTTCGGTATCGCCGTGATGGGCATTTCAGCGCTCGCGAACTGGTATGTCTCCTCCCGGCTCATGAAGGTGGCACGCGAGACTGAGTCGATCGCGCTCGAGAGCGATGCCTGGCACCTGAGGACCGATGTGTACACCTCCCTGGGGGTCTTCGGGGGATTGATCCTGATCCGGCTCACCGGTATCACGCTCTTCGATCCACTCATTGCGATTGGTGTTGCGTGCGTAATCCTGAAAGCCGCCTATGACCTGACCAAACGGTCCTTTGCTGATCTCATCGATCATAGCCTCCCGGTGGATGACGAGAAACGGATCGAGGCGATCATCTGCGATCATGCCAGCGACTACGCGGGTTTCCACGGGCTTCGCACCCGGAGGTCTGGTCCCGAGATCTTCATCGAGTTCCATCTCGTCGTGTCAGGTACGGTCTCCGTCACCCAGTCCCATGATCTTGCCGACCATCTCGAATCAGATCTGATTGTTGAGTTCCCCCGTGCCAACATCACCATCCATATCGAGCCCTGCAACAACGGATGTACCCGGTGCGGGTCGTTCTGCACGTATTTCGAGAAGAAGAACGGGCAGAAAAGGGATTGACGCCAGAGGGTTTCGGTGCGTGGTCGTTTTTTCCCGCAAGGAAACTTGCTGCAGGAGTGGCACTGTGCTCAGAAAATGACCGGATCTTCTCCAATTTTATGAAGGATTTTTTCAGATGTTCCCCAATCCAAAATCCTGGAAAAATTCATGGGCTCTAGGAATGCATGCTGCTCTTTGGCGGATGGCTTGTCTGTACAGTCTACCGATGCTGACGTGAGGCACAACGCTGCCGGGCTGCAACTGCATTACGAATCTACGCTTTCGCGCATCATACCCTCGATTGGGTCATCGTGCGTCAGGTACCAACCCGATCAACAGCAACGAACATGACCCCGAAACGCGATGTGAAAAGCGGGCGGGAGCGGTGAAGTGTCAACAGTTCAACAGGACAACTCCGGAAAACAGCGAGGTGATGTAAAACGATACAGTGCCGGGGCGAGAATGAGCGAACATGATCGGGCGTCAGCTGCATGACAGACAACCGCAAAAAAATTGTGTTCTGGTACCGCATCTCCTACAAGATTCAACGGTAACATACCAGCAGGCAATCCAGTCTCTATGCAATGTGAGGCAGGGTAAAATCTGTTTTCAACGATGACGGATTATGGGATGTTTTGCTTCCCGCATGTGCGAGCGGTGCAAGTTTGTCAGACCCTGTTTCGAACCTGGACTGGATTGCGGCGTCAGAGTATGCATCAAGAGTAACAGAATCCCGTCTTAAATCCAGATAGTATAACTCGCCGTTGGCATCGTGGCACTGAAGCGCGACATAGTAGGTATCCTCGTCTGGATCGTGGATGCAAATCCCACCATATGCAGTGGCTAGAGATGTGTTTGCCATAATAATTGCAATGCCACTATTGAATCCGGAGACCGTGTTAAAATCGATCTCATTCGTGCCTACAATATTTGCATTGGTATCCTCATACACAAATCGAGCTGTGAAATCTCCGTTGCCTTTTCAATAGAAGCCTGGCTTTGTCCGTCGGTTATATGCGCAGTACACTCGAATGGATTTTCATCGATGACCGAAGAGACGAGCATATGAAATAATTCCATATCTGCTATCGGATTCCTAAGCTCGCGAACTGTGATTTTTGCCTCGGAATTATGTAAGAAATTTCCTTTTGGGGTACTTAAGATACATCCGGATACTAAAAGCAGGAAGATCACTAAAAAGCAAAGATTGGAAGGAGTTTCATGAAATGATAATGATGGTTTGAAACTTTATAACTTTTTGAATGGGAGAAAAAAACGCGGTGAAGGGCTCATCCCGAAAAGTGTGTTGTGATTAAGAACAAAAGATAAGGAAATCATTGCCCACCTGCAGGGTATCGCACTATCAGGGGGTGATCAATTTCTTTACCTTTTTCTTTGGCTTACTCAATTTTTTGCGGGTTTCCTCTGATATAGGTGCACGCAGTTTTGCTGCCTGGCTCTGTTTCCTCCGAGTTTCCTCTGATATAGGTGCACGCAATTTTGCTGCCTGGCTCATTTTCCTGCGAGTTTCCTCCGATATGATCTTTCCTTTCTGTGCGTTGCTCATTTTCCTGCGAGTTTCTACTGAATGATGCTTTCCAAATAATGGATGTTTCTCACCTAATTTTGCATCGCTCATTTCACGGCGAGTTTCGTTTGATGGGTGTTTACCGAAATTCGGGTTATTTTCACCTTTATTAACCTCACTCAGTTTCCGTCGAGTCTCTTCTGAAGGGGGAGCACGCAGTTTCTGGGCTCGACTCAGTTTTCTCCGAGTTTTCTCTGATATCGGTGCACGGAGTTTTGCTGCCTCCCTCATTTTCAATCGGGTCTCTTCTGATACAGGTGCACGCAGTTTCCATGCATCGATAAGTTTTCTCCGTCGTTCCAACTCCTTTATCGGATCTGCACAAATACCCTGTGTCATTTCTCCCCTCTCGTCTCCCAAAACAATTATTCTTCTTTACTCTGAAAAGGGAATGATTTAAGGTTTTTTGTTTTTCTTACGGTTAGGTGGATACCGGATTTGATATCGCCCGTGCTGCGAACATTCTCCATATACCGGACCGGGGGTGTACCGTATTTTTCGAAAGTTTCTCCACATTCCGGGCATGTCTCGTCGATTGTGGTTTTTGTTTTGTATGACACGTTCCACCCACTCCCGGGGTCTGATTCCGTAAATCAGTCGTATGGCAATGAATGCCGAACCTTTCCAACGAATACATGAGTTTTGATCTCTTGTACAGCAAATAAAAACCTGTTTCACTTTGGACAACGTATCTTGTAGGTGAATCAAAATTTCCCGTCTGCCCATTTTGAAAAATTACGAAACCGAAGCGAAGAATCATCTCGCGCTCGTTCAGAAGATACGAGTACTCATTACCACTGAAATTCACGATAAAACCCCACATTTCCCTACTCTTTTTATCTTCTAATTTTTTTAAAATATCCGTCTCAAAAAACGCCTCGCTATTGCCCATACAATCGACTTTCTCCCGTCAAACGGGCAAAAGTATGTAACAAAAATAACATCGATAAAAAGGACTTTGGCAGCCAACAGATGACATCGTTTCCTGCCGTATTTTGGCAAACGGAGCCCAAATTGGGGGTACTCTTCAGCACCACCCAATCCGGGCGTTTTACGGGGTTTTTGGGGATGGCTGGAATGCGGTGGAAGGGAATCGGAGCCCGATTTGGGCTTATTTTAGGGTGTGACTATTACTCTCGGTAATGGGGGCTTTCCGGGAGTGGCTAATCTGAAGTGATCTCCCATCTGACGGTCCCGGGCGGTTTTTTT
>Ga0247842_10006015_pt1 | contig 13950 bp, 6 predicted proteins | sample LaCruzMarch2015__3_FD_192411 | JGI IMG/M metagenome (GOLD analysis project Ga0247842, IMG submission 192411) | Freshwater microbial communities from meromictic Lake La Cruz, Castile-La Mancha, Spain - LaCruzMarch2015_19m | ecosystem: Environmental > Aquatic > Freshwater > Lake | place: Spain...
ACAGGAGAAGATAAATTTTGAGTGTCTTGACAAATCGCCGGTATTTATAAAAAAAGGTCGATCCGAAATCCATGCGCCCACCTTCACGATCATTGTGTTACATGTTGTGAGTTCCTGCTCCTGTTCACGTCAGATGAGAAAACCGATCTTCAGACCTGAGACTACCGGTTACTGAGAAGGCATAGATACCGATGCCTTATAATAATTTCGTAATGAACGGCGTATTTTTTATTTTTTTAAAGAGATTTCGGAGAGAAAATTCTTTCATCAGGCAGAATAAAGTGGATTGTTAAATAGGAACATCCGCACCAACATGATGTTCCCCGAGGTCTGGTAACGACACCGGTAATTTAAGGAGATTCATGGCGAAAACACGAGAACAAACGCGATTCAACCAGGTTCATACGTGAGAACTGCAACTTTCACACATCAGGATTTTGTGGCTGGAGCCCCTGCAGTGCAAGGGCTGCTTTACGATCGATGCTCCGACCCCGTACTTCCGCTCGCAGTGTGGACAGTCCTGACAGAACACGCCATGGCAACAGAAGAGCAGATAAAAAAAATCTGTTTACATTACTTTTCCCCCCACTTTTCCAAAAACACCATAATCGCAGCACAGTGCGGCACCCTCCATCCTCCAATCACGTTTTTGTGGAAAATCTGCCCGTAAAACCGTATTTCGGTTCAGCTCGCGCCGCGTACGGATCCATGGTTCGGATAAATATCCAATCCGGGTTCAATTAATGCCCGGACCCCATCCGGACTCAGCGAATAACTTCAAAAATTTTCACAGTCATCCATCTCCTTAATATATCAGACGTCAAAAGTTGGTTCATACAATGTTCAGAAAATCCTTCGCACGACTGAGAATGAGGCTAAAGGTGGGTGCAGAAACCGTCATTGCAAAGATCGGTACAGCCATCCGCCCATGTATGCCATCACTATCAGCCAGTGCCGGAATTAAAGAGCTCATTGTAGTAACTGGATCGAAAAATGCAATGAATGCGGGGAAGCGGTACCGGTTAACGAGCGGTCACGCCCCGATATTCTCGCTCTTCACCTATTTTGGTTTACGTAATTAAGCGCCGGTCAACCGGTAGCCGGGTCTCAATAGTCACGCTGATCCAACAGGTCACCTGCCGCATCCACGAGAGGATTTCTTCGACCGGATCATAGCCGTGGCTCTATTCGGAAACCCGGACCGGCTTTTTTTGTCATGCAGCCGTACGGATGAGAACGATCCGCCCGGTCTGACTGCACGGTATCGTTGTTGAATTTAAAATTTAACAGGTCGTGAAAATTTATGCAGAACGTATCTGCAATCACATCGGGGTGCCAAAGCACCGCGATGAACGGATCCATACGGATCAGGACAGAGATCGAGACACAGAAAATGGCGATCGGCTGTCAGAGTATCGAAGACCAGAACACAGAGAAGATGGCAAGCCCACAGGAGATCCTCCCTGCCGGCTCCATACCGTTGCCACACGACGGGACCGCAAAACTATCCGGGAAAAAAGCCGGAGGGAAAGCCGAACATCGGCACCAGACTCCCACCCGGAAACGGGCACTGGTGATGCGGGAGATCCCGCTCTACCTGCTTCCTGCCGCTTTGCAACGCGGCGTAAAGGAGAATGGCGGGAAACTGTACCGTGTAGTGATCGTCCGGACGCACTGGCACCACTACACGATAAAGATCCGGTGCAGCACAAAAAAAGCGGTCGAGCACACTGATATGGTGCTACAGACGGATCAATCGCAACACACGGATAAGGTACTACAGACGGACCAATCGCAGCACACGGAAAAGGTTCAACAGACGGATCAATCGCAGCACACAGAAAAGGTTCAACAGACAGATCAATCGCAACACATGGATAAAGTGCAACAGACGAATCAATCGCAGCAAACGGATCAAACGAACACGACCGGATCCTCGAACCGGGGTGGTGGAACATGACTAACGCTCCATCTCCCTCTTTTATTCCTGATAATGGGATTGCACGAGCGATTGATGTCCTTGCCGAGCCGGAGCAGGTCGTAGAAATACGGGCTCTGGCTGACAACGCGACGCACAGCGGGTACTTCACCGATTATGCCGCATGTGCCCGGTTTGCCGAAGCGATCGATGCAGATCCTTGTGTTCACGGGATTTATGTAACGCTGAATATGGTGAACCCGGCGCTCCTTGCCCGGCGGGCAAACCGGATCAAGATGCATCTCTCGCGGTCGGACGCAACGACCGGAGACGCAGATATTATCCGGCGCCGGTGGTTGCCGATCGACATCGACCCGGTGCGCCCGAGCGGTGTATCGAGTACGGATGCAGAGCACGGGCTCGCGATGGCAAAAGCGGATGAGATCGCCGTGTGGCTTGCCGGGCTGGGGTTCCCCGAACCGGTGACCGGCGATTCCGGTAACGGCGCTCACCTGCTGTACCGGATCGATCTCGCGAACGATGAACAATCAATGCAACTGGTGAAAGCAGTTCTTTGTACACTGGATGCATTGTTTTCAGATGCCGGAGTCTCAGTTGATGCGGCGAACTACAACGCCGGGCGGATCTGGAAATTGTACGGGACGGTAGCGAAAAAAGGCGATCACACCGCCGACCGCCCGCACCGGAGGAGCCGGATCATTTCAGTACCGGGTTCTGTGGCGGTTGTGACTGCGGAACAGTTGCATAATCTCGCCGCACAACTCCCGGCAGAACCGGGCACAGAACCGGCTGCCGGAAATGAGATTGCAATCGATCTCCGGTCATGGCTTATTTCGCACGGCATCGCCATCCGTCACGAAAAACCGTACAGCAGTGGTGGCACGATCTTTGTTCTTGACCAGTGCCCATTTTCATCAGCGCACAAGGACGGTGCATATGCGATCCAGTTCGCCAGCGGAAAGATCCATGCCGCCTGCCACCACCAGTCCTGCGGCAGCGGGAAGCAGCGGTGGCAGGAAATGCGGGAGAAGTACGAGACGAAAGGGGAGAAGCACGACCGGCAGGAAACCCGGATAAAGGGATGGAGCAAGGAGCGGGCGAAAGCGAAGGCGGGGGCTGACAGGAACGATACTCCTAAAGACAACCCTTCCAAATCATCACCGGATACACCTGTTGCTGAAGAGGAATTTTCTCGCGACCACACAACAAAGGCGCTTGAAATCCTCAAAACCGGCGACCCGCGTGCATTCATCCTTGAGACCTATGCACGGGTACATGTAGGGGACGAACTGGTGGGAGAATGCTACCTCGCGAGCGTCCTCTCATCATCGATCACCAATTCGCGGGGGCTCCACATCTGCCCGACAGGGGATTCCGGGAAAGGAAAGAGCGATTCCGCAAAGGGTTTTCTCAGGATGGTTCCCCGGAAATATAAGATCCAAGGCTCGATCACGTCAAAGGCACTCTTCTACCACAAGATCCCAGAGGGTTCCGTAATCATCTTTGATGATTTCGAGATGAGCGAGGACCTCCGCGAAGTACTGAAGAATGCGACCTCCGATTTCCACGTTCCGCTCCAGCATCTCTCCATGAACGCCAACCGCGAACCGATCACCCTCCATCTTCCGCCGCGATGCGTCTGGTGGATCCTGTCCGTGGACAACCCGGGCGATGACCAGGTGCTCAACCGGATGCTCGTGCCGTGGATCGATGATTCGGAGGTGCAGGACCGGCGGGTGAAAGACCGGGTCTTTTCGATGGCGGAAAATGACGGGGATTGCCCGGAAGGTGATGAGGATATCTGCGTGATCCGTGCGATCCTCTCTCTGGTCCGGAAGCACCGGTTCTTTGTCCGGATTCCTTACGCCCGCAGGATCTCGATGGACAACGTCCGCAACCGACGCAACCCGATCATGCTCCTCGACATGATCCGCTCGTTTGCTTCGCTTGCATTCATGCAACGCCCGCAGCGGATTCTTGCCGATGGCATAATCCAGATTGATGCGAATGAACAGGATTTTCTCGCGGCTGCCCGGCTCTTTACTGCGCTCGACACGACTTGTGGCGGACAGACTTCAAAGCTGTTAAAGAGCGAGAAGCAGCTGATCGATACGGTGATCGCGATGAAGGTTGTGGAGTATACAATCTGCGATCTCCAGAAGTGGATGGGATTCTCTCATCAGCATCTCTATAGGATCCTGCACGGGCGTAACGATCTGGAACATAACCGGACCGGGGGGCTTCTATCAAAATGTCCGGCTCTTGGATATGTCGATACAACGATCACGGACAATACCGGAGAGACTGTACGCCGCCAGCGGGCGAACCACTACACATTCAGTAAAGAGTTGTACCAATGCTGGAAGAGTGGCAGCAGCGTATATCTGGAGTCCGACCCGAACGGAGATCCAGAAGGACCTGCACCCGCGGGTGCAGGTCGGGTGCTGACCGGGTGCAGTTCCGGGTGCAGATCAAAAGATGCGGAAATTCCCGCAAACGATAATCCGGCTTTGATTACTGAAGATAGTAGTACTAATGATACTAACTGCACCCGGAAATCAGAGAGCGCGTGCGATTCTTCATTACATGCAGCTGTGTGTGATCATGCTATCGCGTGCCCGCGCGATCCGGGTGCAGCGGGTGCAGATAACTCAAAAACGAAAATTATTGAAGCGAATCAAAAAATACCTGCACCGGGCGGGAATTTGCTTAACCCGGAACTGCACCCGGACTGCACCCGGGCGGAAAAAACGGGACTGATACCGGATAAGAAGACCGGACCTGGTGCGAGCGGTACGATCCCACTGCCCGGAGTGCTTTCTGTCCAAGAGTTCAGGAAGGTTGATCCGGAATTTTTCGGGAGGTGCGATGTATGTTCTGTTCACCCGGTTGCGTACCGGGATGAGAACACGCATACGAGTTTGTGCCAGGTATGTTATGGGCGGCTGGTGAGAGAGGGGAATGTGATGGGGATATCATGATGGGATCCTGAACTGGTTTCCTGCCGGTCTTTCACGGTATTATGCGAGCGGGAACATGAGGTTGCGTCGTATGATTGCGACGACCCTCCCAAAAAAATATTCGTGGGGATTTTTTCCCACATCTTTTTATTTTACAGTTCAGGTCCACTTGCCGATTACCGGTGTATCAGTTGATAGACCATACACAATCGTGTAGGCGCCGTTGCGATAGAACACACCACCGCGATATACGCCTACTTCAGAAATGCCGTCTCCGTTCCAGTCGCCGATTACCGGTGTGTCAGTTGAGAGACCATACACTATCGCGTCAGCACCATTGCGATAGAACACTCCGTCGCGATAGACGCCTACTTCAGATATGCCATCTCCGTTCCAGTCGCCGACTACCGGTGTGTCAGTTGATAGACCATACACAACCGCGTCAGCACCATTGCGATAGAATACACCACCGCGATACACGCCGACCTCTGATATGTGATCTCCGTTCCAGTCGCCGATTACCGGTGTATCAGTTGATAGACCGTACACAATGTCTGTAGCACCGTTGCGATAAAACACACCGCCGCGGTACACCCCGACTTCAGATATATGATCTCCGTTCCAGTCGCCGACGATGGGTGTATCTGTTGCTATGCCATACACAACCGCGTCAGCACCATTGCGATAGAACACTCCACCGCGATAAACGCCTACATTATCAACACTGGATGGCGCATTCACCGTGATGTAATTCGTCTTTGTGCAAACATTGCTACCCGCCGAGTTGGTTGCAGTCAGTGCTACGGTGTAAGTACCGACACTTGTGTAAGTATGTGAAGGGTTCTTTTCAGTGCTGGTACTCCCATCACCGAAATTCCAGATCCAGCTGGTTGGGGAGTTGGTCGAGCTGTCAGTGAATGTGATGGTCAATGGAACTACACCGGATGCCGGCGAGCCGGTAAAACCAGCAACCGGGACTACTCCACTGGAAGTGACCGTGATGTAATTTGACTGTGTGAAGGTGTTACTGCCTGCCGAGTTGGTCGCGGTTAGTGAGACCGTATAGGTACCATCACTTGTGTAGGTGTGTACCGGGTTCCGCTGCGTGGCATTCACTGACGTCCCGTCACCGAAGTTCCATGACCATGATGTTGGGTTTGCCGAAGAAGGCGCAAATTTCTGGATCCGATTGCCATGCCATTCGGAGACGTAGACATTCCCCCACAAATCGACCGCGACACCTTCGGGCCAATCGAACTGCCCGTCACCGGTTCCCTCTGTCCCCCATTTAGCTAAAAATGTCCCTGAAGGACTAAACTTTTGGATCCGATTGTTATTCTGATCAGCGACGTAAACATTACCCGACAGATCTACTGCGACACCCTGGGGTTCGCTAAATTGCCCGTCACCGGAACCTCCTGATCCCCACTTTGCTAAAAATGTCCCATCAGACTTGAACTTCTGGATTCGATTGTTGTACCTGTCAGCCACATAGACATTGCCAGACGAATCAACCGCGACACATTGGGGTTCGCTAAATTGCCCGTCACCGGATCCCTCTGTCCCCCATTTAGCTAAAAATGTCCCATCAGATTTGAACTTCTGGATTCGATTGTTCCAATATTCAACGACGTAGACATTGCCCGATAAATCAACAGTGATACCTGATGGACCATAGAACTGACCATCTCCCGACCCCGGTGTCCCCCACTTCGCTAAAAATGTCCCAGTAGAATTGAACTTCTGGATCCGGTGGTTATACGTATCAGTAACGAAGACATTACCTGACAGATCTACTGCTACATCATCGGTCCAATCGAACTGCCCGTCACCGGTTCCCTCTGTCCCCCATTTAGCTAAAAATGTCCCTGAAGGACTAAACTTCTGGATCCGACTATTCCACGTATCAGCAACGTAGACATAACCCAACGAATCTACCTCGACACCACTGGGGCGCTCGAAATGCCCGTCTCCTAAGTTATGTGATCCCCACTTTGCTAAAAATGTCCCATCAGACTTGAACTTCTGGATTCGATTGTTATCCGTGTCAGCGACATAAACATTTCCTGATGAATCTACTGCGACACCCTCGGGAGAGTCTAACTGCCCATCATCGGATCCCTCTGTCCCCCATTTAGCTAAAAATGTCCCATCAGACCTGAACTTCTGGATTCGATTGTTGTACCATTCAGCCACATAGACATTACCTGATGAATCGACCGCGACACCTTCGGGATAGTTGAACTGCCCGTCACCGGATCCCTCTGTCCCCCATTTAGCTAAAAATGTCCCTGAAGGACTAAACTTCTGGATTCGATTGTTATCCGTGTCAGCGACATAAACATTTCCTGATGAATCGACCGCGACACCTTCGGGATAGTAGAACTGCCCATCACCGGATCCCTCTGTCCCCCATTTAGCTAAAAATGTCCCATCAGACTTGAACTTCTGGATCAATTGGTTCCAACAATCAACGACATAGACATTGCCCGACGAATCGACCGCGACACCTTCGGGATGGCGGAACTGCCCATCGCCAGATCCATAAGATCCCCACTTCGTTAGAAATGTCCCATCAGACTTGAACTTCTGGATCCGGTTGTTTCCCGTATCAGCAACGTAGACATAACCCAACGAATCTACCCCGACACCTTCGGGTTCGCTAAATTGCCCGTCACCGGAACCTCCTGATCCCCACTTTGCTAAAAATGTCCCATCAGACTTGAACTTCTGGATTCGATTGTTGTACCTGTCAGCCACATAGACATTGCCAGACGAATCAACCGCGACACTGGAGGGACCAGTGAACCCCTCCTCATCTATGTGATCCGGCCATTTGGTGACAAACACATACGGATCACTAGTGGATGTAGATGCAATGTTGTCAAGAGGCGAACCCGGGGCAGGGCTATTCAATTCTTCATGAATATAATCATGAGACTCTCTTAAATCACGACGGCTGTGTGGATCCGGGGTACTGATAGGATCAGATACTAATTCAACCGGTATCTCGTTCGCGGAACGTATCGGGGTGGCGATATTCTGGTAATGCATCTGTGGGTCATAGGGTTTTTCCTTCACAGTTCTGATGAATTCCGGTTTGGAGGGTGCTATGTCTAAATCATCGCTTGTTACCTTGGTAATTGGAACAAACATTTCTGGTTCCGGGTTCCGTGCTCCGGATGTACCCTGTGCCTGGATAGTTTTTGTTATGTAATCAGATCCGGATTTCTGTTGATTTTGGGCAGGTGAATCCGTTTGCATGTTCGTCGAGAGGTCAGTGAATGTGACAGTTAATGGTGCCGCCCCGCTCCGTGGGCTGCCGGTGAAGTTTGTGACCGGAAGTATGGTATTGATCTTGAACCCCGCAGATAATGTTGCTGACTGATATTCAGGAGTTGTTATTGTTACATCCCATGTACCTATCGAAGCCTCTGATGGAATGTTAAAATTACAATTTATCTGGCTGGGTGAAGCAACTATCACATTATCAGCAAATATGTCAGATTGCCCGCTTTTACTTAATTTAACAGTTGAATTGGGCTGGAAATTACCACCCCAAAGATCATCAATAGTCACAGTGGTTCCACTATACCCAATCTCTGGAATGATGTAGCTAATAGTTGGTTGTGGAGGTAATGAATAAACCGTCAGGGCAGTTTCCCGTTCTAAATTTGCACTTTGATTTATTGCAGTAATCCCGTATTGGTATATCCCAAGTTTATCCAACAAATACGACAACGAGTAAATTCCATCTCCACTGATTGAATCTCCATTGGTACCATCGTCATGGAGATATGAAGTAGATAATATACCCTCTGGATCGGTTGTATTCATCTGAACTGTTGCACCCTTGACATACGATGTTCCAGTTATTATTTCGGCTTGGATAACTGCATATTCATGCTGATGAAACACATTATCCAATCGATTGGTTCCTGCAGTAAAAGTTAGGTCGCTGGAAAGAAGACAGGTCAATGTATATGGTTCACCAGTTACTGGTATATCGACAGGATCAATTTGAGCAGTCCAAACACCAGGTTCGGGATTGCCAATCTCATACCAGATACTTGTAGTATCCTTGTAGTAACTCAGTTGCTGATACGTATTCCCTGATGGCGAAATCAGTGTCAGGTTCAGATCGCTTCCCGGCCAGCCTAAATGGAACCAAGTCTTTCCTGTTGTCTTATCAACCAACATGTATAGTGTTGATGATTGACCATGGGGTAGGTTGCCCTGGTTTGAATATCCAACTTCTGCTACCTCTAAATATTCCTGCTCATTGGAAGGGATATTATTACTAGATGCTTTTGATGGATCGTTAAGATATTCAATAATTCTTAAATCTACAGATTGACTATTAGTTGCTGTTGTATGCGTTTCTCCCGAGAAGTAATCTATTCCTGCCCCGGAAAGTTTGCTTTGTTCAACAGCAACAATACCATCCCCCAGATTGGTCCAGTAATATTTTCCTGTAGATACATCCTTTGCTCGTGTCTTTCCTGAAAAAAAACTAGAATACGAATTGCTATTTTCACCATTATATCCAACAATAACCCTGTATATTACATTATCCACTCTCATAGCATAACTTCGCTCGAGATTCCAGACGGTCTGGCTCGTGGTCTTCATGGCGGTAACAGCTGGTTCACTTCCCCAAAAGTGAATGCCAAAAACCTTGTTAAACCATGACGCATACCAAGATGGTTGCCAGTCTGCGATTGCTGCACCATGATTGACAGGACAGACTCCTATCCATTGCCGCACATTCTTGCTGCCCCCCATGTCTTCCATATAGATTCTGGAGACCATCGCGCCCATCGAATGGCATACTATGTCCACTTTTCCATTGTATTTTTTGTCAGCTTTGTATTTGTCGATAAAAGTATCCAATGCAACAGCATATTGATATGGATCTTCTAAACCGGGTGCATAGTCAAATGTTGCATATGGGATGTCCTCCTGTTTCAAATAACCCATTAGCATTTGCCAAGTCTCCGGTGATCCTCGCCACCCGTGAACAAGGATGACTGGAGTCCCAATGTGAAAATTCACGTCTGTGTTACTTTGGGCTGTCCCTTGGGTAACGATAACATTCCAGTCTCCATTCTTGGCAGCACTAGGGATTGTAAATGTGCCGCGAATCGTTGTTGAGGAGTCAACGGTAATTCCGGTAGCGGTGATAGGTGAGGAATCGGTGCGGATCAGTTGCACTACGGCATTGTTATTGAAATTTTCTCCAGTAAGTTCAAAATTTACAATTTCAGCTCTATTTCCATAATTCGGGGAGATAACGGTGACAACTGGAGTGGGTGTGGGTGTAGGTGTGGGGGTGGGTGTAAGTGTGGGTGTAGGCGTGGGGGTCGTACTCTTGTAGATTCTAAAGCAACAAGCAGAAGTACTCCAATCACTCTGCTTTAAATTAACGGTCCAATAATCAGGATTGCCATCCAGTGGTATATCTTGAGGTATAGTTACATAACATTCCATAACATCCATGTATGGAGATAATATTGGATCAGGACCGACTACTTTCTCACCAGTTGCTTGAATGTCTGGTGCATTAGGATGAGAGAGCCATACCTGTACATCACTCTTGAAGGCAGGATTAGTACTGGCAAATATTTGCATGAAATATGTCCCGCCCTGGGCCCCCCAAGCTGCATCATCGCTAAAATAAATCCATTTAGTTTCAGAGTCAGGTGATGTATTCGTGAGTTGTTTATCTGTAGGTAATCCGGTTGGGGACCCATTTTGTATCACTTCGTTTGTACCTATAGTATTTCCTGCAATCCCATTTTGTGACGAACAACTTGCCGCTTTAACCGATTGATCTCCTGTCACCGTGGTTACCGGGACAGAACTACACGCAGGAAGGAATTGATTGTTCAATGTACTATTGTTCAATACAGAATTATTGTCCGTGCTGGTTCCTTCAGCCACAGCAGCGGTAATCAAAAGACAACTCATTGCAATAAATAGTGTACAAAAAATAACCGGGTATTTCATTGAATCTTGTCCAATTATTATAACGTTATTGGCAGTAAAGTAATTACTCCCAATTCGGTAATAAATTGAGGCTGTTGCACAGCTATTCCCGATTGTACTTTTGTACCTGTTGAGATCAGAAATATCCCTATATTTTTGCTGGAATGCATTCTTTTCAAAACTAATTGTACAAATAGGTAACTTTTTTTAAGTTATGCAACGGCCTCAATTGGTCGTTTAAAACATCGGCTAAGATAATATCCTGGATGGGATGATCTCACTGTTTGACCAAACAAAGGAGACCCCCAAAATTTTGTATTTAAAAGCTCGGAATTTTTACGGAATATCTTATCAACAGCCCGTGTTCTGTATAATGCCGAGTTAAAATTCGAAAACGAGGTAAGTGAAGTCTTAATCCACTCCCCTTTATGGAGCACGGTTTGTAATAATCCCAATAATCTGTTGGAAGTTATGGGATCAACACCCCGGGCCAGCACAAGCCCGATAATTGCAATCGATAAAGCACGGCACCCCTGCATCACATGCTCATTCTTCCCGAACGCCCCGACCATCTGCCTTGGCATCCGCTTGCATCCCCCGCTGGATCAGTTTCGGCAGGAACTCGAAACAGCGGCATGAACACACTCATCTCCAAGATGAATGCAAGAGCGATTCCTGTCCTTCCCGCGAGATAGCACCCGGCTGGCACAGCGAACACACCCACCGCCAGCATCGCTGCCATCTCCACTTCACCAAGCCAGAATTAGTGCGGTTGCTCTGTGTAGATCTCAATGTCTTCCGGAACGAGCCAGTCTATCCTAAAAATCCCGATGGTGTTCATCGTCCCGTAACAGATCGCGTGCGTGTGGTACGGCTCTGCCTTCAGACCGATGAACAGCACGCACCCCTCCATCCCGGCAGCCCGGGCACATCCCCCATTCTCACCAGCCGCCCGTAACTCTCCGGAAACAAACGAGTTTGGGTGCCTCTCCCCACCACTCCAGTGGCAAAGCCCCGACTCGCACCAACACACTCTGCCCCCCGCATCCTGCTCAGTGGTTGCCGTTCACCTGGAACCGTTCATTCCCGGAAGAGTGCAGTAGAGCGAATTATCGCATTGCGGGAAAATGAGGGGTCGTTATTCGATTGCGACTACACTCAAAAAATATTCGTGGAGATTTTTCCCCACATCTTTTTATTTTACAGTTCACGTCCACTTGCCGATTACCGGTGTATCCGTTGATAGACCATACACAATCGCGTCTGCACCGTTGCGATAGAATACACCACCGCGATACACGCCTACTTCAGAAATGCCATCTCCGTTCCAGTCGCCGATTACCGGTGTGTCAGTTGATAGACCATACACAATCGCTTCTGCACCATTGCGATAGAACACACCGTCACGGTACACGCCGACATCAGATATGTGATCTCCATTCCAGTCGCCGATTACCGGTGTATCAGTTGAGAGACCATACACTATCACGTCAGCACCGTTGCGATAGAACACTCCGCCGCGATACACACCTACTTCAGACACGCCATCTCCGTTCCAGTCACCGACTATAGGTGTGTCAGTTGAGAGACCATACACAATGTCGGTAGCATCCTTGCGATAGAACACACCGTCGCGGTACACGCCAACCTCTGATATGTGATCTCCGTTCCAGTCGCCGATTACCGGTGTATCAGTTGATAGACCATACACAACCGCGTCTGCACCGTTGCGATAGAACACTCCATCGCGGTAGATGCCTACATTATCAACACCCGATGCAGCATTCACCGTGATATAGTTAGCAACCGTTTTGGCATTCGATCCGTATGCATTTGTTGCGGTCAGTGCCACGGTGTAAGTACCGACACTTGTGTAGGTGTGAGAAGGGTTCTGTTCAGTAGATGTAGAATCATCTCCGAAGTTCCATGACCATGATGTCGGTGAGCCTGTTGAAGTATCGGAGAACTGGACTGTGAGTGGGGAATTACCTGATGTCGGGGTAGCGGTGAAATTGGGAATTGGTGTATTTTCGACATCATTATAAGTTTCATTCAACGTGAACCCTTGCATATAATTCCTTGAATAACTCCATTTATTCGACACATTCGTTGATCCACCGGCATAATGCACATAATTCGGTAACAAGTACGCTGGAGTGTTTGCGATATAACTTGATTCACTATCTACGGATGCATCAGTACAATCAAAATCAACAGTAAATCCGGGATGGTATTCGATTGGAGAGCCACTTTGATCAATACGTTTTACGTTTATTATTACTGAAAAGTAATAAGTCCTGTTCGCTTCGACAGGAGTTTTATTTACAAAATCAATTTTATGAATATCTTCAGGGTAGGCATCTTCCCATATCGGAAAATCAGTTTTAAACGAATCCAATAAAACTGTTGCATTCACCTTTGAGTTTTTAGACGTTTTAATTTCCCCCCAGATATGATTGTATGCCGTATTCACGTAAGCATTGGTTGTATTTTCAAAAATGACCGAAAAGTTTGCAAGCTGGTATCCATCTGAAGAAAATATGCTGTTGTTTATCGTCCGGTGAACGGTTATTGGTATATAACGTTCATACAGGTAATCAGATTTGGCGCCAGTGATAAGCCAGCTATTTTCGGCAATAGTTACATTGTCGGGAAAGACCCATTGGATTAACGATCCGGTCTTTTGGGCATATTCTGGTCTATCATATTGAATAATATTATCCGCGTCGAAACCATAGGTAATATTTCCCAAAATTGTATCTGGGGTATTATCATAATTTTGAATACTTACTGAATATCCATACTGTACAATGTAGTTTCCTTTGAATAGGGAGTCGTTATTCGATTTGAAGGATTCTGTTCCCTGAGTCTGAAAGTTAGCTCTTGGTATTGCGACTACCGGAATAATCAGTAAAAAAAGAAGAAGTAAACACACTATCCGACATTCGGCAGATCTTTTTTCAGGAATAGTATTTTTCAAAGCCCGCTCCAAACATTCCAGTAATTCGAATAATTTCCTCATTGACATTTAACAAACGGCAGTGGACAGTGGAATCAACAAGT
>Ga0247842_10006025_pt1 | contig 13935 bp, 15 predicted proteins | sample LaCruzMarch2015__3_FD_192411 | JGI IMG/M metagenome (GOLD analysis project Ga0247842, IMG submission 192411) | Freshwater microbial communities from meromictic Lake La Cruz, Castile-La Mancha, Spain - LaCruzMarch2015_19m | ecosystem: Environmental > Aquatic > Freshwater > Lake | place: Spain...
TTCTAAAAAAATATCCCTCTGATGTGCTCAGATATTCATTCCTAAGATGTTCTGTATTTCAGGACTCAGACTATTCAGAAGAACTGATAATAACTAGAAATAACAATGAACTAGCAGATAAATTAGGCAACCTAATCTCTAGAGTATCAACATTAGCAGAAAAATACGGCCTAGAAAAAGCAGAAGAGTTAGATTCCTCAACTCTAATCAATAAAGTCTCAACACACATCGATAATTTTGAATTTGACAAAGCACTGAATGAAATATTTCAATTCATTGATGTCTGCAACATATATATCCAAAACAAAAAGCCCTGGGAAACTCATGATAAAAAAGTACTCTTCCAACTATCAAGCGCAATAAAAGACCTAGCAATCTTGCTTTCTCCATTTCTCCCAGAAACCTCAGAAAAAATCTCCAAGATCTTCAACTTTGAAATCTCTCTTAAGTCTTTAGGCAAACCTCTAAAAATAAGCCCAATAAAGAAAGCAGATATCCTCTTCAAAAAGATAGATATTGAAGTTAATAATAGTCCAGCTAATAAAATATCTAATGTTAAGCCCTTAGGAGATAATATAAAAGATAAAGTTAATAAATCCAATAAGATTGAAGGAATTATCAGCATGGAAAACATAAAATACGATGACTTTGCAAAAGTTGATTTAAGAGTCGGAACCATAAAGAAAGCCGAAGATATAGAAGGCGCAGACAAACTCTATAAACTAGAAGTAGAAATCGGCAAAGAAACAAGAACAATATGTGCAGGAATAAAACAACACTACAAGAAAGAAGACCTAAAAGGCAAACAAATCATCGTTGTAAGCAATCTAGAGCCAAGAAAAATGAAAGGCATTGAATCCCAAGGAATGCTTCTAGCAGCAGTCTCCGAAGACCATTCATCCGTAGTTCTTCTAACTCCCGATAAAAAAGTTGATTCTGGTTTGAAAGTTAGTTAGATGATAACTCCAATCCATATTCTATTTAACCTAATTATTTACTTTATCCTAGGAAAAACCTTAATTGTAACAACAAATATAGACTTAATTTTATTATTATGTTCAGAACTAATTGACCTAGACCATCTCTGGGCAAAGCCAATTTACCATCCCCGAAGAAATTCATTCAAAACCCATCCCTTGCACAAACAGTGGAAAATAATTCTAATAATTTCAATAATTCTATTATTCTATCGGCCTCTAATGTTTCTAGGAATTGGATTAATATCCCATTTCCTTCTAGACTTCGTAGAAAATAAAATAAAAAGAGTTTAACTAATTACCAACAACTATCTTCCCAATAAAATATCCATAAAAGAAGTATCGTCCTTGTATGCAATTCCTATAATCTTTGCAGCAATTTGCTTATATGCCTTAGAACCCTTACTTCTAGGATGTGTGTGCAACATGGCATCCTTCATAACGAGAGCAGCTTGAATATTCTTATCCTCTGGAATAACTCCTAAAATTGGAAGCTCAAGCATATCTCTAACATTTGCCAAAGGCATCTCGGTTTTATTTCCCCTTACTCTTGTAACTATTACTCCTCTAACTGTTTTTCCCATTTCTTCAATTACTTTTGCGGTCTTCAATGCATCAGTAACAGCTGGAATCTCAGGATTTGTAACTATAATTAACTCATCTGCACATTCCATTGCAGCCAATGCCTCTTCTCCCAATCCGGCAGCAGAATCAAATATAATATAATCAGCCATCTTTCTCAATCTCTTTGCAACATCTTTCAATTTCCCATTATCTATTCTTTTTAACTCCCTTACAGATAATGAACTTGGAATAATCTTAGTTCCAGACTCATGCTCATATATTGCATCTACAATTTTTGCTTTTCCAAGAAGAACATGATTCAAACTAATTGGAACAATTGGTGCTCCCAAATGTAATCCTACATTTGGAGTAGAAAGATTTGCGTCAACAACAATAACTTCCTTTCCAAAAGAATTCAAAGCAGCTCCTAAATTAATTGCAGTAGTTGTTTTTCCAACCCCTCCTTTCCCTGATGTTATAGTTATTACTTTAGTCATCTTATCTCAAGCAAAAGGATTTATTTGAGGTAGCTTATAAACTTTTCTAACAACGTCGAATATTCTTTCAACTTGTCCAAATTAATATTTATTATCTGTCCCTTATATGTAACTCTCAAATTAACTCCCTTTCTAAACTCACTTTCCCTAACTTTTTCCAATCCCTCTATATCTCTAAACAATTCATAAACCTCTAAGGTCTGCGCAACAACGGGCTCGTCAGCATATATCTTCTTCAATTGCACAAGTTTTGCCCTCGGAGCATCGGCAACAGGCTTCCATTTCTTCTGTTTCTTAGCCTTATCAATCAATAAATCCAAAGCAGAATCAATCATATTTCTCCATCTAATAAGCAAATTAATAATTACATCGCAAGTCTTAGTGTACTTAAGACTGACATACAGCAGATGGTCCGCACTAATTTTTTCTTTAATTATTTTTTCCATAAAATCCTAATCTAAGGCTCCAAGTTAAAAACTAACGTCCGATTACTATAAATATCTTTCTAAATACCCTTAAAACCCATTTTAAAGCCCTATTCCACTAAAATATCTCTGTTTTACACTATTAAGCATATGCCTTTCTAACTCCAGGAACTCCAAAATGCCTTTTTTATCAATTTCGAACAACTTCAAGTCATCATCCAACATGAAAACCTTCCCATTCTTAGAAAATTCAAATCCCACTTCCCGGTGTTTCCTAGAAAGAAACACCAACCTCATCAATTTCTTCTTTTTTCCAGCATCCAGTCCGCATCCTTTAGCATACTCTTTGAAAAATAACTCCAAATTCCTCTCGCTGTCCTTGTACATCTTCCCTTTCCCATAAATATATTCATACTTGAGCACAGAAGAAATCAAATTTCCCGCTGATTTCTGCAAACACTCCAATGTCCTAGCAAGTAACTTTGGCTCCTGTGCAACAGGCATTACTCTCTGAACAATATTTCGGGCAGCCATCCAATATTCCTCTGCCTTCATGTAATGCTCAACTATTTGTTTATTCACCATTTTATTAAAAACAAGAAGCAGTTAATATAATTATCTCTTAGCTAACGCTTCTTTAGCAAGCCCAATTGAATAATTCCCAATTAAAACTGATTGCCTATGATCATACCTGCTTCCATTACATTCTCTAGCATCTGCTTCAGCCTCATCTAAAGATCTTTCAACCCATGCATTTGGAGTTGGAACTGCAATTCCTTCAATTAAATATTTTCTCAATGGAGAAATACATATTTTACAAGTAAACTTATTCTGAAAAAATAGAAAACCATTTCGCATAAAGAAACCTGCAACATAAACTAATCCTCCATTGACATCTCGTCGTTGCATTAGTGCATCATTCAAAGCTTCAACTTCAGCATGATTCACATATCCCTGTCTTACTATTCTTTCAAGTCTAAATCTTGGGTGTACAATTGCCCTATTGCGTCCTTCACCGATAATTTCTCCAGATTTTACTAAAACTGCTCCAAATGCCTGATCCTGTCTCTTATCATTTTTAGATTGTAATGCCAATTCAATACATCTAAGATAAAATCTATTAGCTAAAATTTGCGGAACTCCAACCTTAGACATAAATTCATTCAATAAGAACTCTTTTTAAAGATTTATTCACTCAACTGCACAATCGCTTCAGCAATATCATTATTTTCCTCTAAAACTGCCCGGACTTCCTTCTCGCTCTTTCCAGTTTTTTCCATTACCAACTTAACATCCTCATCCCTTATTCCTCCAGCCTCTTCCCTAACTGTTCCAGTTATCTGCCAATTCTCCTGTCCCTGCATCGTCATCTTCTGAACATTTGCAGGCTCAATAACAATTCTATTTCCATCACTTTTTTCAATTATAACTCTATCAGCCTCAACTTCCTCCTGCTTTATTCCCATCTGCTTCATCATTCCCTTCAATTGCGATGGATTTATTCCTCCGAACATAATTCTTCCTAGAAAAAGGCATTTTTATAACTTTCTAAAACCACAAACAATAAATAAACCAAAGACAAACAGAAATCATGGTTTTGAAAGGAGCAGGCACTGTAATTTTAAATGAAAATAATGAAATCCTACTCATAAAAAGACATGGAACCTCCACATTCAACCAGCTGTGGGCAAATCCAGGAGGTAAAACCGAACCTGGAGAAACACAGGAAGAAGCAGCCATAAGAGAAACAAAAGAAGAACTGAATATTGATGTTGAAACAATAAAACCTCTTGGAACCTATGAAGATATAAAAGATGGACAACTAATTGGAGAATATTCAGGTTTTCTTGTAAAAATAATCAACGGCGAACTGAAAATCCTCGATCCTAAAATAGCTGAAATAAAATACTTTAAAATCCATGATCTTCCTTCAAACCTTGCACCATACACCAAATTATACATAAAGAATCTACAATCTAATTAAGCAACAGGCCAGAAAATCTTTGCAGCAACAACACAAACAATTATCAAAACAATAAAAGCAACAACATGCATAGGGCTAAGCATGAATCTACTGTTATATTCCTCATCATATCTAACTAGTCCGCCCATTCCTCCAGGCATATGTATTTTATTATCGCTTGCCATAATTACAATTGATAAATATACTATAAAAACTTAACGTATCTTCCTAATTTTATCCAGAATCTTCTTTTTTTCAGCCCTGCTTCTATATGTCTGCCCAAATCTTACAAGAATCCAATTAATCTCTCCCCATAATCTCCTTGGAAACAATTCCTCCAAATCCTTCTCAACTTCCTCTTGTTTATCCGATTTTGTCCATCCCATTTCTTTCGAGCAGAACGCAACGTGAGTGTCCACGCCGATGCGTGCATGTCCGTGCTCAGCAAGAAAAACATTCGCAGTCTTCCTTCCAATTCCAGGAAGTTCAATTAATTTATCAAAATCATGTGGAACCTTAGAATTATACTCCCTAACCAGTATTCCTGCTAATTTATTTATGTTCCTGCTCTTTGTTCTATAGAAATTAACTCCTCTAATGATATTTCCTATTTGACTTGTACTTGCCTTACTCAACTTCTCAACAGAATTATATCTCTTAAACAAACTCTCTGCAATAGGAATGGTCTTCTTATCAGTTGTTCTAGCACTCATAAGTGTCGCAATGAGTGTCTTCCAATCTTCATCCCATCCATCTGCAGCCAACCTATGGTCTTTGGCAAGTTTCCTTATTTCATTCAATTGCCTAACTGCCCTTTGACTATTCATCTCCTCAATTTCCTTCCCAAAAAACTTTCCAAATGTCTCATTTTAAGAGCAATCTTCTCCTTATTATCATCAGTTCTCGCATAGGCTACAGAATAAAGCCTTTCCAAATTCGTCAAACTTATCATATCCACTAAATTTCCATAAAAGTCTACCTTCTCAAACCTTCTAGGTAATGATTTTCCTCTAAGAGGTTTATACCAAAAGTCAATGCTGTCCACCTCAACACGCAAATCTCCTTTTTTAATAACTAAAGTATGCCATTTAGGATTATATTCTGCTTTTATTTTCTCTTTTTTCAATAATCTAAGCAACTTGGGATAATCTTTTTCGTCCAAATAGATATCAACATCATTAACATTCATACCTTTATCTCCAGTATATGCAAAATGAGCAAAACTCCCATAAATAACTGGCCTCATTCCATTTTCTTTACATACTGCAATAATTCTTTGGGCAAATGGCACAAGTCTAGCAAAATGTTCTCTATTTGCTGGATAACTCCCTCTCCTTTTCATCCTTACCCTAAAACCCTAATCTTTTTAATCCCTTCTTTCCATACCTTTGCATGGCAGACCTAGACTTTAAAGCAATAGAACAAAAATGGAGAGAATACTGGGAAAAGCACAAAATTTATTCCTTCGATCCAAAATCAAAGAAGAAGATATATTCCATAGACACTCCACCTCCAACGGTTTCCGGAGAAATGCACATTGGACATGCATTCATGTATTCCCAAATGGACTTCATGGCAAGATTCATGAGAATGAGAGGTTTCAACATCTTCTATCCTTTTGGAACAGATGATAATGGCTTGCCCACAGAAAGACTTGTAGAGAAACTTAATAATGTAAAAAGCAAATCCATGGAAAGAGGAGCATTCATTGAACTCTGCCTTGAAACATTGAAAAAAATAACTCCTAAATTCATCCAAGACTGGAAAAACATGGCAATCTCCTGCGATTATGAAATATACTATTCAACCATAGACAAAAACTCTCAAAAATTATCTCAAAAATCATTTATTGACTTATTTAATACAAAAAAAGCATACAAAAAAGAATTCCCAACATTATGGTGCCCAGAATGCCAAACTTCCATTGCACAGGCAGAACTTGAAGACAAAGAACAATCAACTTTATTCTCAACTCTTAAATTCAAAGCAGAAGGAAAAGATCTTCTCATCGCAACCACGAGACCAGAACTGCTTCCTGCCTGCGTTGCCGTTTTCGTGAATCCTCAAGATAAAAGATACAAAAAACTTGTAGGAAAAAAAGCAACAGTTCCACTATTCAACTTCGAAGTCCCAATTATAGAAGACGAATCCGCACAGATAGATAAGGGAACTGGAGTTCTAATGATTTGTTCATATGGAGACAAATTCGACGCAGAAGCAATAAACAGACATAAACTAACTCCAAAAATAATCCTAGAAAAAGATGGAACACTAACCTATGGAGATTACAAAGGACTAAGAATTAAAGCTGCAAGAAAGAAAATTCTAGAAGATTTGAAAGCAGCTGATTTAATTACAGAACAAAAACAAATTACAAACGCTGTTAATACCCACGATAAATGTGGAACACCCGTGGAATTCCTTCCAACAGCACAATGGTTCATCAAAATCCTAGATATAAAAGACAAATTGCTCTCACAAGGTAAAAAAGTAATCTGGCGACCTGAATTTATGTTCAAGAGATATGAAAACTGGACCAATGGACTAGAATGGGACTGGAACATCTCAAGAGATAGACACTTTGGAATTCCAATACCTGCCTGGGAATGTAAGAAATGTGGAAATATAATCGTTGCAGAAGAAAAAGAGCTTCCAATAGACCCAATGAAATCAAAAAAGAAATGTCCAAAATGTAAAATAGATACAGAACCAGAATCAAAAGTCTTTGACACCTGGCAAACCTCATCCATTTCCCCAACAATTGCTTCTTCAATAGCAGATAATAAAATAAAAGAGCCATACTCATTAAGATGCAATGCCCACGACATCATAAGAACCTGGGATTTCTACACCATAACAAAGTCCTACATGCATAATAATGTTATTCCCTGGGAAAACATGATGGTTTCAGGATTCGTAACCCTTGGAGGAGAAAAAATGTCAAAATCAAAAGGCAACATTGTCCGACCACAAGAAATTCTAGAAAAATACGGTGCAGATGCAATAAGATACTGGGCAGCTTCATCAAAACTAGGAGAAGATATAGACTATCAGGAAAAAGACGTAATCACCGGAAAGAAATTTGCCACAAAAATACTTAATGCAACAAACTTTGTATTCATAAATCTAAAATATCAAGCTAAACAACCAAAGCTAACAGCCCTAGACAACTTATTCCTATCCCAGTTAAACAAAACAATAAAGATTGCAACAGAATCATTCGAAGAATACAACTATTCAAGAGCAAAACTCGAATCAGACTTCTTCTTCTGGAAAACTCTCTGCGACAACTATCTGGAAATAGTCAAAAACAGAGTTTACCAAGGCACAGAAGAAGAAAAAGCATCAGCCAATTGGACTCTTTACCAATCCCTATTAGCAACTTTGAAATTAATGGCTCCATTCACTCCATATATAGTTGAAGAAATATATCAAACACATTTCAAACAGCATGAATCAATTCCGTCCATTCACAATGAATCCTGGCCAGAAGAAATAAAGATAAAAGCAGGAAAAGATGACGACAAAACATGGGCTGTTCTAATTGAAACCCTGACTCTAGTAAGACAAAAGAAATCAGAGGCAAAGAAATCAATGAAAGCAGAAATCCTTCTCACATTACCAAAAGAAACAATCTCTCTACTTTCCCCCTTCCTGGAAGACCTTAAATCAGTCACAACTTCCAAGGAAATCAAGCCAGGAAGCTTTAATGTTGAATTCCTTTAGCTTAGCATAATTTATTAATCTCCCTTTTCAATTAATATTAACTATTTCCAAGGAAGGTTGAACTTCAAGGAAACGTAGTTGCCTTAAGATGGCCGAAATAACACCAAAACAAAAACAAGAACTTCAAGAACTAGTTTCTCTACTTGGAAGTATAAAGGGAATGCACACTGAACTCGTCACAGTCCTTATTCCATCAGGTACAAACATCTACCAAGTTTCAAATCAACTTTCAGCAGAAGCCTCAACAGCTGAAAACATCAAATCAAAACAGACAAGAACATCAGTAGTTACAGCATTGGAAATGATAATAAGAGAATTGAAGGAATACAGACAAACTCCTCCTAATGGCCTTGCATTATTCTGTGGAAATGTCTCTGAGAAAGAAGGCGGGCAAGACATCCAAATATGGGCCTATCAACCTCCAAAGCCATTGAACGTCAGAATATACCGATGCGATAAAGTCTTTGTCATAGAGCCATTAAAAGAAATGCTTGAAGTTGATGAAGTCTTCGGCCTATTGGTAATAGACAGACAGGGAGCAACCATCGGTGTTTTAGAAGGCAAACAAATCAAAGTAATAAGAACATTCACTTCAGGAGTCCCAGGAAAAGTCAGAGCTGGAGGACAGTCAGCAGCTCGTTATTCAAGAGTCACAGAAGGTCTTGCAAAAGAATTCTTCAGAAGAGTAGCAGATTCGATGAAAGAGATATTCTTTGACATGCCAAAACTTAAAGGAATTCTCATTGGAGGACCAATTCCAACAAAAGAAGACTTCATAGATGAAGGAGACCTTGTAACAAAACTAAAAGAAAAAATAATTGCAGTTAAAGACGTTGGATACACTGATGAACACGGCCTCGAATTACTAGTTGAACAATCCTGGGAAGACATTGCCCAGCAGGAATTAATAAAAGAAAAAAAGATTCTCACAACCTTCTTCGAAGCACTTGGAAAAAAGAAAGAAAAAACAGTATATGGATTTGAAAAAACAAAAGCTGCCCTAGAAAGAGGCGCCGTGGAGCTTCTGCTAATCTCAGACAAACTTCCAAAAGATCAAATTAAACTTCTTGAAGCTCTAGCACTATTATCTGGAACAGAAGTAGTCATAATTGGAACCGAAAACCAAGACGGAGACCAATTCCTCAACCTAACAAAGGGCGCAGGCGCCATTCTTAGATTCCAAATTGACTTTGACCAATAAAATTATCCCTCTCAAATAGTCATCACTTTCCATAATCATCTTTCCAGAACAATAAACCATATAAAGCGCTTCCATATAAATAAACTATGGAAAAGAAGAAGAAAGAGGATCTTCTCAATGATGCAAAATCATTGATAGAGGCAAACAAAAAAGAGATAATCCAAAGCACAGCGCCAGGAGAAAAGGTAGTTAGAATCTCATTTGACATAATTTCTCAAATTTCAACAACTCTTTCAGAAGGACTTTTGGACCATCCAGAAGACACTCTCAGCATAATGGAAACAGCACTCGATGAATCCAACCTTCTTGGAAAAGGTGCAAGAATAAGAATAACTGATCTTCCAAAAACTTCCTATCTAAGAGTGAGGGAAATAAGAGCAAAACATTTGGATAAATTCATCTGGATTGAAGGAATTGTCAGACAAGCATCAGAAGTAAGGCCACAAGTAGTAAACGCAAGATTCGAATGTCCAAACTGTGGCGCAGTCCTATCCGTTCTACAAATAGATAACAAATTCAGAGAACCCACTCGTTGCACATGCGGTTGGAAATCCTCATTCAGAATTATTTCCAAAGAAATGGTTGACGTTCAAAGAATAGTAATTGAAGAATCTCCTGATACATTAGAAGGAGGAGAACAGCCAAGAAGAATAAACGTTTTCCTTCAGGAAGACCTGGTTGAGCCTAAAATGGAAGAGCGAACAACTCCCGGAAGCAGAGTAAAAATCATAGGAGTTCTAAAAGAAATTCCAGTCCCATTGAAAACAGGCATCTCAACAAGATATGATATTGCAATTCAAGCAAATAACACAGTCCCAATGGAAGAATCATTTGAAGAGTTAAACATTTCAGAGGAAGACGTAAAACAAATCCTTGAATTAGCCGCAGATCCAAATCTTTTCAAGCGTCTCTCAAGTTCCATTTCCCCATCAGTATATGGATTCCAAACAATAAAAGAAGCAATCCTTCTTCAGTTATTTGGTGGAATAAAAAAAGTAAAATCTGATAAAGGAAAAACGAGAGGAGACATTCACGTCTTGTTAGTAGGAGATCCCGGAGTAGCAAAATCCGTAATGCTCAAATTCGCCTCCACAATTGCTCCAAAAGGAAGATATGTTTCTGGAAAAGCAGCATCAGCAGCAGGACTTACTGCAGCAGTTATCAAAGATGAATTCCTTAAAGGCTGGTCTCTGGAAGCAGGAGCAATGGTCTTATCCAATAAAGGAATGGTATGCATAGACGAAATTGAAAAAATGGATGAATATGACCGAAGTGCCATGCATGAGGCAATGGAGCAGCAGACAGTCACAGTTTCGAAAGCAAATATTCACGCAACACTTAGAGCAGAAACAACTGTTCTAGCCGCGGGAAACCCAAAATTCGGAAGATTCGACCCTCACACTCCAATTACCCAACAAATAGATATCACTCCCGCTCTTCTTTCCAGATTTGACGTCATCTTTGTAATAAGAGACCTTCCAAATGCCGTCCAAGACGAAGCAATCGCCTCCCACGTACTTCAGGAACACCAGCAGGAAGTAATTAGAGACGTTATAGACCAAAAACTAGTGAGAAAATACGTTGCCTATGCAAAACAAAAATTCAAACCAAAACTTTCAGATGAAGCAGCAGATGAAATAAAACAATTCTATCTTAAAATAAGAAATCAATCAACAAGAACTGATTCGGAGACAAAACCAATTCCAATAACCGCCAGACAATTAGAAGGAATAATCAGATTAGCAGAAGCACACGCTAAAATTCGTTTATCCGATGAAGTAAAGAGAGAAGATGCAAAAAAAGCAATTGAATTATTAAAAACATCCATGCAACAGGTTGGCTATGACGAAGAAACCAAATCATTTGACATAGATAAAATGACCACTGGCATTTCCTCATCAAAGAGAGGAAAGATAATCCTTCTAAGAGGAATTCTTTCACAATTAGAAACAAGACTTGGAAAGCTTCTTCCAGAAGAAGAAGTGATAAAAGCCGTAGAAGGCAAACTCTCAGACGTAGAACTAGAAGACGCCCTTTCACAATTGGCAAAATCCGGAGACATTTTCCGTCCAAGAAAAGGATTTATTCAAAGGATATAACAAATGAATGAAGATGAAATTTTTATGAATGAAGCAATACAAGAAGCCAAACTAGCTCTAAATGAAGGCAACTGGCCAATTGGTTGTGTTATAGTTCTAGATAATAAAATTATTTCAAAAGCTCATAATCAAGTTTACTCAAAAAACAATAAATTAGCACATGCAGAAATACAAGCACTGCAAGAGGCACAATCCATACTTTTACAAAATAAAAAAAAGGCAACCCTCTACACTACATATGAACCCTGCCCAATGTGCTTTGGAGCTACGATATTAAGCAGAATAAAAAGAGTAGTTTCTGGCATAAATGTAGATAATAGTGGTTCAATGCACTTGAAAGAACATCTTCCAAAATTATTTAGATTAGAAAAATTCGATGTCGAATTTGTTCAAGGCATCTTGTCAAAAGAATGTTATGAGGTATTTGTAAAGGGAGAACCCACAAAAGAACTTATGAAAGAGGGATTATTAAATAATAAACCTCAAATCTAAACAAAATCCAAATAAAATAAAACCATATAACCAATAATACAAAACTTTATAATAGATAATTAAACATATAATAGGATAACAAAAAGATGGAACTAAAATCAGAATTCAAAAGAAACACAGCCTACAAGCTAAAAATAGGAGACATAGCCGCAGGAAAACCAATTGTTGATGCTGACAAGCTAAAATTCCTAGAACTTGGAGACAAACAGGTGGTAAGAGTAAATATAATCGCCAACATTACTGACAAATACATCCAAGAAGGAGAAAAGAAATTCGGCTCATTGACAATTGACGATGCCTCCGGTCAAATAAAGATAAAATCATTCGGAGAAGACGTAGAAAAATTCAACCAATTCACTCAGGGAGACACAATTCTCACAATCGGCTTGCTAAGACAATGGAACAATGAAGTCTACATTACTCCAGAAATAATGAAAAAGAAAGACCCTGAATTCCTCATGGTAAGAAAGCTAGAAATTGAATCAGAACAACCAAAAACACAAGATAAAACAAAACTCCTAGCCCTAAAGGACAAAATCCTTGAGATGACAAAAGCAGAAGATTCCACTGGTGGAGTAGATGTAGAAAAAATAATCCTCACTCTGAAAGAAGCCCCTGCTCTAATCAATTCAGAAATAAAGAAACTCCTAGAAGACGGAATGGTCTATGAACCTCGACCGGGCAAACTGAGATATCTTGGATAAACAATATTCGATAAATTTATTAAACTAATTTTAAACAGATTAAACATATGAAAAAACCACTTCCTGAAAAAAAACTCGAAATAACTTGGAGCGGAGCAGCCTCTACTAAAATACACTATCAAAATGGCGTAGATTTTGTGATATACTTTGATCCATATGTTTCTAGAAACCCTCACTCCTCTCCTCAACTTGATGCAAAATTCGAAAAAGCATTTTTCTCAACACCTGCTGGTGCAGAAACGCTTGCACTAATATCTCATAACCATTTCGACCATAGAAGAGGAATCCCTTCATTCAAAAGAACCCATCCCGAATCAAATATTTATGTTCCATTCCAAAACTACGGACACGTTGTTTTAGAATATCAATTAAATGGAAACGCAAGAACAATAAGAGCAGGCGAAACGCTTAAACCTTTTAGAAACTTAACAGTTACTGCATTCTCATCAGACCACGTAACTCCAAACGCTCAACTTATATTTAGAACTATTTTAAGAGGACTTTCAAAAGAAGGAAGAAAAACATATGACCATCTTCCAAACATCTCATCCCCATTTGATCTTTTAAGAGAATTAAATCCTGGACAAACCCTTTCTTATCTAATCAATCTTGATGGAATAAGAATTCAGCATATTGGTTCAGCAGGAACAACGGAAGAACAATTAGAAGCAATGGCGGGATATAACCATCGAAACGGGCGAGTAAATATTCTTCTTCTTGCCGCACAAGGCCATGAAGATATTCAAAATAAAGATTTTGTTATTGCAAACACCATTAAACCAGATATACTCATCCCAATCCACCATAATAATTCAGATCCTTTCATAACTGAAAAAGTCTCCGTTTCAGAACTCCAAGCAAGAATAGAGCGCGAACTTCCACAAACAAGATTCCTTGAAATGAAGGTTGGAGAAACAGTTAGAGATTTTAGATTTGGATTATCTTAATTTTCTTACAGCAAGAACAATCGCAGCAATAATCAACAAGGCAAATGTAATTATAACAAGCAATTTATCATTGAAGTTTTCCATGGCTGCCTGTATAACTAGAACTGCTCCAGCAGGCAATGCAACTATCTGCACAAGCAAGGGAGTAACATAAAGCCCAAGAAGTATAAGAATAAATCCTATTAGTGCATAAATAAAGAAAGTGGTTCTATTATATTTCTGCATATCGTCATTCAAATTCTTGCTGCAAGTATTACACTCCTTCAAACTGGTAGTGCATCCCTTATCATCATAGTCATAAACAGGCATTCCTCCATCCTGGCTACACTTATCAGTCTCT
>Ga0247842_10006032_pt1 | contig 13920 bp, 11 predicted proteins | sample LaCruzMarch2015__3_FD_192411 | JGI IMG/M metagenome (GOLD analysis project Ga0247842, IMG submission 192411) | Freshwater microbial communities from meromictic Lake La Cruz, Castile-La Mancha, Spain - LaCruzMarch2015_19m | ecosystem: Environmental > Aquatic > Freshwater > Lake | place: Spain...
TATGTAGTGGACGCCTTGCAAAAAGCTTTGGTCAGCAGAGGGATGGACGTCACTGTGATTCCGCTCGAGCAGCTCTATTTTGCCAAAGATGCTGAAGCTCTAAAGGATTGTGACTTAATCGGAATAGTCTTTCCAGTGCATGGATTTAATCCGCCCTGGATAGTTGAAAAGACTTTCAGGCAAATGCACCTGCCACCCGGCAGGAAGTACTTTATTGTGAAAACAGCCGGAGACCCATTCATTCTGGGAGGCACAACCACCAGACTGCAGCGCATTCTCTATAAAAAAAGCTGGAAACTGCAATATGAAGCCCTCGTGCCGATGCCGGCAAACCTCTTTACCCGCTATGCAGACAGCTTTATGAAACTCAATGCCAAAATGGCTGTCAGGCAGGCGGAGAAAATAGCGGACGACCTGATTGAGGGCGATACCAAAATATTGCCGTCAAGTCCTTTAGCGCGTCTGTTTTCATTTATCTGCAAAATGGAAGCTTTCGGCGCACGTTGGGGCGGAAGGTTTTGGAAAGTAACGGATAAGTGCATCAAATGCGGTAAATGCGTTGCCAATTGCCCGACCCGCAATATCAGCTTTAAGGACGGTAAATTCAAGTTTTCGGGACGTTGTGTCCTCTGTCTGAAGTGCTCATTCAATTGCCCTGTCCAGGCTTACAGCCACAAGCATTTGGGCACAAAGTTCTGGATAAAACCCTATGATTTGCAGCGTATCATTGCGGACGACAAAATTGTTGAAACTCAACTGGAAGCGGAGAATAATGCGACTGTCGAAAGCTTTTCACGGTTCTGGTGGAGACAAGGCATCATAGATTGATTTTGCTTGACATCTAACCTTAGCCCAATTTCATGGCATCACGTGTCGCGAGGTGGAGCAGTCAGGTAGCTCGTCGGGCTCATAACCCGAAGGTCAGAGGTTCGAATCCTCTCCTCGCTACCATTTTTTTTGTCTGGCGGCGTAGCTCAGCCGGTTAGAGCAACGGAATCATAATCCGCAGGTCCGGGGTTCGAATCCCTGCGCCGCTACCATTAAAATTTTCCCTGCGCCAGTAGCTCAGTAGGATAGAGCAACAGCCTTCTAAGCTGTGGGTCAGGGGTTCGAATCCCTTCTGGCGTGCCATTAAAATAAGCTTTCAGCATAGAGTGTTTTTTCCTATGAGGTGGATGTAGTTCAATTGGCAGAGCACCGGATTGTGGTTCCGGGCGTTGTGGGTTCAAGTCCCATCTTCCACCCCAGATGTTTTAACCGGATATTCAGCTTTGAGTATCCGGTTTTTTTATTTCCGTGTGTTCCGTCATTCCTGCGTAGGCAGGAATCCAGTACCTTATAAAGCGTAACGTAGTGGAGCGATAAGATGCAGAATAATTCATAATTCATAACTTGTCTTTGTGGTGAAATAACCTCTTTCCGTGATCCACTCTTTTTCATTTCTCTCTTGTAAATTGAAATCCTCTTGGTATCCAGTCGGGATCCAGTCGAATTAATCCCAACAGGATATCGGCTAAATATCCTTAGAATATCGACTTACAACTGAGGGTCTTTTAAGCAATAAACACGCTCGTAATGTATGCTTAAAACGCTTGGAACGTATGCTTAGAACACTTGGAACGCCTGCTTAAAACGCTTGGAACGTATGCTTAGAACGCTTGGAACGCCTGCTTTAGCCGGCTGGTTGGACATGCTTTAGCTTGGCTCAATAGAACACAACCCACAACCATTGCGCTCAGCTAAAGCGGTGCAAAACTGCCGGCTAAAGCAGGCGTTCCCATGTATTCCGTCTTTTCTGTGCGTTCTGTGATCACTGACACCCCGAGCCTAAGCCTGTGCAGATCTTGCCGAAGTGAAAGGCGTTATTAGTAACACAGGTTTCCTACCTGTTGGGAGTGGGGGGATTATTTCCCCTCCACTCGAAAGACCAATGCTGCATTTTTGTGCAAGGTGTAACACAGGTTTCTTACCTGTTGGGAGGGGTGGGATTAATTTTCTCCACTCTATAGACTTATGCTGCGTTTTTGTGCAGATTGTAACACAGGTTTCTTACCTGTTGGGAGTGGGGGGATTATTTCCCTCCACTCTAAAGACTGGTGCTGCGTTTTTGTGCAGATTGTAACACAGGTTTCCTACCTGTTGGGAGGGGTGGGATTGCTTCCCACCTCTCGAAAAGCTAAAGTAATCGTACGTGAGATTGTTTTATGCGGTTGGATAATGGTGTATAGCTTGTTTTGGGCTGGGTGTGGAAATTATTTTTGTGCAAGGGGTAACAAACCCCATGCACCCAACAGGAAACAATCCTGTGTTACTTCCCATATTTTTTTCGCTGGAAGCGAAAAAACCCCTTGACGGATTTTTGCCGTTGTCATAAAAGGGAGTCACGCTATAGAAGTGTCTTTAAATATGAAAAACAGGGCTTTAAGCGTATTAGTCAAGACGCATGGAGCTCAAAAATATTCAGAAAAAAACTTAAGAGGTGACAACATGAAATGGAGAACTAATTTACTTGTGTCTATTGCAATGCTCGCTTTTTGTCTTAGCATTGTATCTCTCAGCGCTCAATTTATTACAAATCCTGGTTTTGAAAACGGAATTAATAGTTGGACAGATAATGGGTCTGGCACAGAAGCAGCATCTTCTACTAATGTCAGAACTGGCTCTGGAAGTATGAGCTATATTACAACTTCGACATCTAATCAAGACATGCGATCAAGTACAACGATATCTGTTCCAAACATTAATTATGTTCATGTGATAGGATGGGCTATTGGCAATAATACTCTATCAAGAGCATCTGTCGGCACTTTTATGGGCTCTTTAAGTGCTAGTACGTCTTATTTAACAATTGGAACAACAAGGACACAGTTAACATATTCAGGTCAAAATACTCAAGGTTCTACTCAAACCGCCTTGATAAAGCTCAACTCAAGATCTGCCACTAGTGAATCATCAACTACATTGTATTGGGATGATACAGTTATCTATACGAGTAGTAGTGGTACGATTGATTTAACAGTTCCAACTACTCCATCTGGTTTTACAAATGGTACAATAACTGCAAACTCTATTGGGTTTTCGTGGACTAACGGAACAGATGCTGGAACTGGTGTTCAAAAAGTAATAATATTAAGAACTACAAATATGAGTGCGATCACGCCTTCCCTTAATAATCAAGGTCAGTTCTCAACAGGTGGTGGAACAAGCGGTCCAAATACAATTGGAGATTGGACCATTGTTTCTATTGATAATGTCGGAACAACATTTACAAATAATGGATTAACAGCTAGTACTAATTATAAATATGCTATCATTGATATGGACTTGGCTGCTAATTATTCAACAGCATTGGTTTCGGGTCAAATTACTACTTCATCAGGTAGTACTCCGACAATCACAGTAACAGGAACACTAACAGCATTTTCTACTGTTACTGGAACAGCATCAAACTATCAGAGTTATAAGGTATCAGGCGCAGATCTAACAGATGATATTAGCGTTAATGCTCCAACTAACTTTGAAATATGTAAAACCTCAGATGGATCTTATGGTAATACACTTACTTATGCCCAGTCTGGCAGTGCTGTTGCCGAGCAAGATGTGTTTGTACGTATAGCTGCGTCTGCTCCTTCAGGTTCGGTCAGCGGAAATGTATCTCATGCCAGCACTGATGCTGCAACAGTAAATAAAGCCGTTAGTGGAACAGTCTATAAGATAGAACCAACGAACCATGTGACTTCATTTGCAGCAGGAACTACAACTCCTTATACCATTCCATTAACATGGATAGATGCAGTCGCCGGTAGCCAAGCTCCGGATGGTTATCTTATCAGGGGCAGTTCTGTAGGATATGGAAGTATAGTAGTGTCTCGTCAAGCTTTAATTGTCTTATTAAACTTTCTATGGATTTTAAGTAAAGAAAAGTACCATAATTTTGGCAAGCTTGACGAGACGCTATCAAATACAAGGATAACTGAAAACGAAAGGGAAACATAGGCATATTGAATGGAAGATAATGAAAAAAAAGAGAAAAACCTAAAAGCGAATCTGAAGAAAATCAAACATCGTATCGTAGTCATGAGTGGCAAAGGTGGAGTTGGGAAAAGCTTCATCGCTGTGAACCTAGCATATGGATTAGCCTTGCAGGGTAAAAAAGTTGGTCTACTGGATGTGGACATCCACGGACCTTCCCTTGCAAAACTGATGAATATTGAAGGAATTCCCTTCCCCATCAACCAAGCCGGAGATATGCCCACCCCAATCAAAGTATTATCAAACTTAAGTGTCCTGACTGTAGCTACCATGCTACAGGATGAGGATAATGCTCTTATCTGGCGCGGTCCGCTTAAAATGGCTTTAATTAAGCAATTCTTCACAGACTTCGAATGGGAAGAATTGGATTATCTGGTTGTAGATTGTCCTCCAGGAACAGGCGATGAACCGCTTTCTGTAATCCAAACCTTGGAGAAAGTTGATGGTATAGTGATAGTAACCACACCTCAGGATTTAGCTTTGCTTGATGCCAAGAAAAGTATCACCTTTGCCGAAAAAATGGGTGTTCCGATTCTTGGTCTGGTGGAGAACATGAAGTATTTTGTATGTCCGCATTGCAATCAGATTACAAACATTTTTGCCGGCAATAAAATAGAAGAATTGATCTTTGAGAAGAACATCGAACTACTGGCTGAGTTGGAACTTGACCCCAATATCGGGATAGCAAGTGATAAGGGAAGACCTTATATATATGATTATAATAAACTTCCCAATGCTGAAAAGCTCATGGAAGCTGTGCTAAAAATCATCTCCAAGGTAGAAATAGCCTAAATGGAATATTTGTTTGGCCCTGTCCCCTCACGTAGATTGGGTATTTCACTCGGCGTGGACATTGTCCCTCATAAAGTCTGCAGCTTAAACTGCGTTTATTGTGAGGTGGGTAGGACAACAAACCTTACTATAAAAAGAGAGGAATATGTCCCGATAGACGCTGTCATCAAAGAACTTGAAGGTTACCTGTCCCAAAAACCAGAACTGGACTTTGTCACTTTCTCCGGTCAGGGAGAACCAACCCTGAATAGTGGACTAGGCAGGGTGATAGATTTTATCAAGGACAATTATCCTTCTTACAAAGTAGCCATTATCACTAATGGTACTCTATTCTGGGACAAAGTTGTAAGAGATGAAGTCAAAAAAGCCGATGTGCTACTGCCTTCTTTGGATGCAGTTTCCGAGATGATATTTTTGAAGCTCAACCGTCCAAGTAATGAGTTGCAGATAGATCTGATTATTGAAGGACTAAGCAAATTAAGACATGAGTTCAAGGGGAAAATTTATCTGGAGGTTTTCTTGGTTCCGGGCTTGAATGGCACAGAATCAGAGCTTATTTTGTTAAAGAAAGCTATCAAAAAGATAAATCCGGATTTGATTCAATTAAACACTTTAGACAGACCCGGAACAGAAAGCTGGGTAAAATCTCTTTCGTTAAAGAGACTTAAGGAAACATTGGCATTTTTCAAACCGTTTCCTTGCGAAATTATCTCCAATCGACAAACCAGAAAGCAGATACAGAGTTTTAATCAGAATATCTCAGACGGAATTCTGGAAACTATAAAAAGAAGACCAGCTACCGATGCTGATTTATGTAAAATCTTAAATCTTCATCTCAACGAATTGAATAAGTACTTAAGCGATTTGCTTGATAATGGTAAAATCGAAACAGAAGAGATGGATAGAGGTGTGTTTTTCAAAGTAAAATCTCGTAATTAGTGAATGAAACATGGCATTTTTATAAGAATGAACATTACCCAAAAAACAGAAGGAGAAAAAATGGAACAAACAAGCATCAATTCAGGGATACCCTTATTGGGAGACAAATTCCCTGACATGAAAGTTCAGACTACCAGAGGTGAAATCTCTCTGCCGGGCGACATGAAAGGTAGGTGGTTTGTCTTATTCAGCCATCCAGCCGATTTTACACCTGTATGCACTACTGAATTTGTAGCCTTTCAGAATCGTTATGAAAAGTTCCGAGAACTCAACTGTGAACTTATCGGATTGAGTGTTGACCAAGTCTTTGCCCATATCAAATGGGAAGAATGGATCAAAGAAAATCTGCATGTCGAAATCGAATTTCCAATCATTGCTGATACCGGCGCAGTAGCCAACAAACTCGGGCTTATTCATCCCGGAAAAGGTACCAACACAGTCCGGGCAGTATTCATCATGGATGCAGAAGGTATTATCCGTATTATGCTATATTATCCTCAAGAACTGGGTAGAAATATGGATGAGATACTGCGAGCAGTAAAAGCCATGCAGATTGCTGATAAATATGGAGTTGCCATGCCAGCTAACTGGCCGAACAATGAAATCATGAATGACCATGTCATCATACCACCTGCGAAGGATGTCAAAACAGCCAAAGAACGCATGGATAAAGCCAAAGCTGGTGAATTTGAATGTTATGACTGGTGGCTTTGCCATAAAAAACTGTAACATGCCTTATTAAGGTATTCTAAATTAAGATTATGTGGTAAAAAAAATGACAGACAAAAAAGTAACCGTATTTAGTACTCCCACCTGCCCTTGGTGTGTAAAGGTCAAAGATTACTTGAAAAAAAATGGCGTCCCTTTCCGTGATGTGGATGTTTCACAAGATTACAAAGCAGCTCAGGATATGATTCGTAAGTCCGGGCAGCAGGGTGTTCCCCAGATTTGGGTTGGCAGTTCTGCTGTAGTGGGTTTTGACAAAACAAAGCTGGATAGTTTGCTGGAGCTTAAATAAACGGGATACTGTATATTTCACTAATATACCAAGCCGATGTATCCACTTGGCTAAGTGAAGGCAAAATCCATAACAACTAAAAAATAAAAACCGGAAAAGTAAATGCAATATTCTCAGAAGGTCATAGACCATTTTATGCACCCCCATAATGTAGGAAAGATGGAAAATCCGGATGCTTCAGCAACCGAAGGTAGCCCTGCATGCGGAGACCAGGTAACAATGTACCTTAAAATAGAACCGAAAAATCATACTATCGAAGATATAAGCTTCCTTTCTTACGGTTGTGCATCAAACATTGCCACTGCTTCAATTATCACAGACCTTGCCAAGGGCAAGACTCTGCACGAAGCTAAAATGATCACGTGGCGTAATGCTATGGAAGCCTTGGATGGGCTACCTCCAGAGAAAGCTCACTGCTCAGTTCTTGCTGCTGATACCCTCCAGGTTGCCATCTCAAACTACGAGATTGCTCATGGACTCAAGAAAGTAGCAAATTTCAGCACGGAAACAGTTATTGATGAATTGAAAAATATCATTCATCCTCATGTAGGAGAAGATATCGTTTCCCTTAAAATGGTGAAACACATCGATTTCATCGATGGAGAAGTGCTGATTGATCTTGATATTTTGAACTTCGATCAGTGGTATGAGAACATCTTGCAGGAGATACGAGACCATCTCGAAAAGTATCCCGAAGTCACGAATATCCAGATAAATACTCATCCACTCAGCCTTTGAGGCTTTCCCAGAATGCCCTTATAATCATAATTTCAAAATAAACATAAAAAGTAAAGAGGTATCTAAATGAAGAAAGACGCTAAATTCAACACTAAACTAATCCACGCCGGTCATAAACCGGAACCCTATCATTCAGTAATTACTCCCATTTATCAAACATCCACTTTTTCCTTTGAAACCGCAGAGCAGGGAGCAGAATGCTTTGCCGGAGATAGTGACGGTTATATTTATACCAGGCTGGGCAATCCGACCACTCGTGCCTTAGAAGATGCAGTTGCCAGCTTGGAAGGCGGAGCCGGGGGTATAGCGGTTGCCAGTGGCATGGCAGCTGTTACAACTATCTATATGGCTTATCTGGGTGCTGGCAGCCATATCGTCTCTTCTGCTGCTGTATATGGTCCCTCAAGAGTGGTACTTGAGAAGCACTTTTCCCGATTTGGAGTAGAATCTTCTTTTGTTGATACTTCTCAAATAGACTTGGTCGCTGCTGCAATCAAACCCAATACCAAGCTGATATACATTGAGACACCCGCCAACCCAACCATTGCCATCACAGATATAGCTGCTTGTGCCGAACTTGCCCACAAACATGGTATTTTATTAGTTGTAGACAACACTTTCTGTTCGCCATATTTACAGCGTCCGTTGGAACTGGGAGCAGATGTTGTGCTGCACTCCATTACTAAGTTCATCAATGGTCATGCTGATGTAGTGGGTGGTGTAATTGTAGCTAAAACACTGGAAGCTTATAAGTTCCTGTATAGCGTCATGACCAACATGGGCGGTAATATGGACCCACATCAGGCATTTCTGGTCAGCAGAGGTTTAAAGACTCTGTCCATCCGTATGGAAAGAGCACAGGAAAACGCTATGAAGCTGGCAGTTTATCTGGAACAGCATCCAAAAGTAGCGTGGGTGTTGTATCCGGGCTTAACTTCCCATCCTCAATACGAACTTGCTAAAAGACAGCAAGACGGCCCAGGTGCTATGATATCTTTCGGATTAAAAGGTGGGTTGGAAGCAGGCAGAACTTTGATGAATAACGTTAAACTGGCAGCACTTGCAGTATCCTTGGGCGGAGTGGAATCTTTGATCCAACACCCGGCTTCCATGACTCATGCTAAAATGTCATATGAAGATAAGCAGAAGGCAGGTATAACTGATGATTTGGTTCGCTTTTCCGTAGGTATTGAAGATTTTGAGGATATAGTCGAGGATATGCAGCAAGCATTAGAATACGTTTGATTGAATTAATAAATATATATAGATAGATAGAAGTACTCCATACTTCTACCAAGAATAATGTGTTCTATGAGTATGGTCTTTTGCGTTACTCGACGTAATGAAGAGTCTTGATTTTTTTAATTTAACAACACATTATTCTTTCTACGCAAATTAACTTTTACAAAAAGACAAACACAGTTTGTCATTCCCGCTCAAGCGGGAATCTTTATTATAAAATAGGGCAGGTATTACATCTGTCCTTTTTTTAACTTTTTTTTCACACCTCATTCGACAAATAGACCGGTCTAAATGTCGAATGCAGTGTACAAATAGTTCATCAAGCAGTATAATGTAGTGTCACGTCAAGCTTGACATGACGTAACAGTATAGAATAATTGTCTCACGAAAGTGAGGTGATTATGATCAAGTACAAAATAACATTAACCAGCGAAGAAAGAGAAGAGCTTGAAACGATGATTGACAAAGGGATTCACCCAATATCGAAGATTAAGGATGCACTGATATTATTGAACTTTGATGAAGGCTCTAATGCAAAAAAGCACACAAATCAGGTAGTAAGTGATGTGGTTCATACAAGCATGAAGACGATCGACAGAATCAAGAAAAAGTTTGTGGAAGAAGGATTTGATGCAGTTATGCATCCTGACAAATCAAAGCGTATTTACATCAAAAAGTTTGATGGTGAACTGGAGGCACATCTTGTGGCATTATGTTGTAGTGAAGTGCCAGCCGGATACGCCAAGTGGTCTCTCAGGTTATTGGCAGATAAGATGGTAGAGCTTCAATACGTTGATGACATTTCACATGAAAGCGTCCGTCAGATTCTAAAAAAAACGAACTTAAGCCTTGGAAAAGCGTAGGGTGGGTTATTCCTCCCAAGCAGAGCAGCGAATTTGTGGCAAGAATGGAAGTTGTATTGGATGTTTATAAGAGACCTTATGATGAGAACAACCCGTTACTATGTATGGATGAAACCCCCAAGCAGCTTATCGGAGAAATGAAAACCCCTATCAAACAGAGACCCGGGTCACCTGCCAAGTATGATTATGAATATAAGCGTAACGGTGTGTGCAATATATTCATGGCATCAGAGCCCTTGATGGGAAAAAGATACGTTTCCGTAACCGAAACCAAGAAGAAACCAGATTGGGCAGTTTTCATGAAGTCAATAGCGGAGCAATATCCAAACGCTGATAAAATAACACTGGTTATGGACAATTACGGAACGCATAATATTGGAGCGTTTTATGATGTCTATGCTCCTGAGGAAGCTAAAGCGCTAGTTGATAGATTCGAGTTTATCTACACGCCAAAGCACGGAAGCTGGCTTAATATGGCAGAAATAGAGCTAAACGTTATGCAGAAACAGTGTATTGGTAGGAGAATTTCTAATGTTGAGACATTGGCAAATGAAATTGGTCATTGGGTTGCTATTAGGAATGATAAGAAATGTAGCATTAATTGGCAGTTTACGACTTCGGATTCTCGTATTAAGCTAAAGAGACTCTACCCGACTATCGAGACTTGACGAGACAGTAGTAGCTGGTTGCACTGTCCAAATCGTGCTTGAGAAGCTGCTCTGTCCACTCATTGGTATTTTCACTATTAACGCTATAGGGCGGATTACCGAGGATCACAAGCACCGGCTCGTCCTGTTTCACTTTATTGGCAAGCAGGCACTCTTCTGTTATCTCGTGAGTAAAGGGAGTCTCGATCTGGGCAGGCAAATCCTTTTCGAGAGTATTTGATAGATAGAGTTTAAACCTCTCATCCTCTGCCATCTGGTATCCAAGTTCATCCAGCAGGTAGCTGATTTTCAGGTGTCCCACGGTGTAGGGTGCCATCATCAATTCCAAGGCATAGAAATTCGGAAGGATGTGTTGCTTAATCATTTGTTTGATACTGCCGGAGCCGTACTTACTAGTATATTCCTGCACTGCCAGTTTGATGGCTTCTGCCGGAAAGGTAAGTGTACCCGCTGCAGGGTCAAGCAAAGTAACTGCACTGTCTGCCAGTCCGTCTTTCAAATTAAAATGAGATTTGAGGATGCTGTGGATGGATTTGACTATGTAGCGCACCACAGGTTCAGGTGTGTAATATACTCCCCGCTTTTCTCTCAGGGTCGGGTCGTATTCCGAGAGGAAAGTCTCATAGAAATGGATGATGGGGTCACTGCCTTTACCTTCTTTGTAATAGGCATGCAGTATCTTTTTGATGTCTGTAACACAGAGGATTTCAGCAATGTCGTCTATCAAAACCTCCAGTGCTTTGGGCGGTTCATCATAAGAGATAAACTTAAAGATGCTTTTCAGCACTCCGAGTGTATTGGGGATGTACTTGTATATCAGCTCACGGTTGAATTCGCCTTCGGATTTGGTGCGGGCTGCAAAGATACCGTATGTTAGCGTTTGAGCATAGAGGTCAGCAAATTGCTCATGGGTCAGTTTATTGATCAGCAGTCGCTTGAAAGAGTCATAGAATCCCAGCAGGACTTTCTTGCCCTGTCTCTCCTCCTCTGCCAGTTCGATAGCAATAATCTCATCCCGCAGGAAGCGGGTACGCTTGGCAAGCTCCTTAGCAAGAGACTTGGGGTTATCTATGGCAGGTAATGAAAAGGCAAAGTAGCGTTCTAAAAGGTAACTAAACTGCTCTGCTTGCTCCAGAGGAGGAGTTTTATGCAAAGCAATGGCATTGGCTGACCTGCCTATTATGGCAGAACAAATCATAAGACCATGCTGATAAAGGCGAAACTCATAGAAATTGGTCAGGATAAGATTGGGAAAGACTTTCATGTAACGTTTCAACTGCTCAGACGTTTCGATCTGGTCAAGATAGAATACGCTGGGGGCTTTGGCTTCTATATATCCTGTAATGTGGTTCTTGCCGTCCCATACCCGGAAGTCCGGATTACCAGCTTCGGTGGCTTTGGGTAGAATGGTGATGTCAGGTTTTTTCTTGTTCGTTAGCTCAGCATATTGCAAAAGAAGTGTTTTGACGTGTTCATAAAAGCTCTCTTCCCGGGCATCACCCTGGTTCAGAGTGGCTTGCAGATTGGTAAGGTACTGCTTGAATATTGCTTCCGCCATAGTATCTATTCCTTTTAGAGATAGTCACATGTATAATTATGGTCAGCATGATTTCTCAATTTATCATATACATTTGTCTGCTCATCTCAGGTCAAGAAAAATGATTGTTCAGATGTCCAGCCATATAAGTTCGGGCTTCACGGCTGTTCGGCTATGCTACTAAGCCATGAAGCCCGGTTTGTTCTTTGTCCCGTTTCCGGGAGCAGGATAGAAATCTGGATTTTCCCTTTGATGACCTGCTTTGCATACAGAGCAGATTCTGATGCGAAGATACTAACACAGCGAAAGCCTATATTGTTGTTGCTGTTAGTCGCATTGTTGTTGTTCCGATTGGAAACGGTGCAGTTGTTGGCATTGTTGTTCCAGCTACCGCCGCGTTTCACACGGTTAGACCCGCTTGCTGATTTCTACCCCAGATTGATTGTAATAATTGTGTGCTGCGTGCATAGCCGATGAATCCCATCCGACTGCGTGTGCTTTGGTACAAGACCTCTGCACTTATTTTACCTTTTATATATGCCTGTTCGGTTTTCTCGATTCCCTTGAGGCAGCGTTTCAGGTTTTCCCGGCGTATCCGCAATAGCTTAGGAAAGATACGATAACCCAAGTAGGGAATGCCGTGCGAAACTCTGTTGATTTGCACTGATTGGGGCTTGATGCGTAGGTCAAGCTGCTGTTGTACAAATAATTCAATTTGTTTAAGCGCATGTTTCAACTCCTGAGGGTTATCTGAAAACATGATGAAATCATCCATATAGCGCACATAAGCTTGATAACCGAGAGTTTGCTTCACAAAGTGATCCAGTTTATTCAAATAGATATTGGCAAAGAACTGCGAAGTCAGATTACCCACCGGCAAACCCCTGCTTCCCATCTGCAATCCATTATTCTTCCCCAGTCCCATGCTCACTGTCTGGTTGCTCAGTATTATCCGGCAGAGTGACATCACCGCGGGGTCTTTGATCTTGCGATTAATCAGGCTCAGTAGTATTTCGTGATTGACACTGGCAAAAAACTTCTCGATATCCAGCTTCAAATACCATTGATATTTGCAGGTATAGTTTTGGGCAGCCTGGACAGCCAGATGCAACCCCTTTTCCTTTCTGGTGGCATAGGAATCCTTGATAAAGGCTGCTTCAAAATACGGCTCGATGATATTCACCAAAGCATGATGCACCACCCTGTCCCGGAAAGCAGCTACACTGATAATGCGCTCTTTGGGTTCTCTGATCACAAAATACTTGTACGGCTGAGGCTTGTAACCACAGTCGCCCCGGCTGGATTCTTTATCCTGACTGAGTGGATTCGGAAATCCCCTCCCCAATGCTTTTAGCTCTGTCTGCAACTCAAACAGATACTTTTCGCAGTTATACATCCATTCCGTAGTCTCAGATTTACTCTTTTTATGCTTACAAGCCTTTTTGAAGGCAAGATACAGATTTGACCAGCTTGTGATGCTATCATAAATGTGTCCGATGCGTTTAGGCACTTTTGAGCCAGCCTCCCACCATTTTACCGCTTTCCAAGAGTTCCCGGCTAATATACTCGTATTGGCTTTCACTGAGCCTCTGCATCTTAAATGCCATCTGCATAAGAGCACGCAGCACATCCAGCTTAAGATTGATTTTTAGGAGTGATTCTCGTTTGGATTGACTATAAATTGCCTGTACTATCAGTTCAAGTATCTCCAGACAAATATTATCAATCTTCTGTGCCAGAGAATAGCGCAAGTTTTTGGGAAAACGCTCCGTTCTGGACATAATCCAAGGCACAGTGTCCATCCATTTCACATACAGCGGGTAATTATTCTTCATGGTCGTGGTCTGTCTCCTGCAAAAGTTTGATGATTTGCTCGCCGTATTTATCGGCTTTGCCTTTCATACCTTTGATGGCTGCGAAATCTGCCTTAGCTTGGGGTTGTCGTTTGATTATCTCATAGATTTGGGAATTGTACATGATGATATATGCCGGGATACCTTCACTGGCAGCCAGGTCATTGCGCCAATCCCGCAAACGGTTGTATTGATTTTGCTCTGTTTCACTCATTGCTTTCAGGTCAGGCTTGTCAAA
>Ga0247842_10006037_pt1 | contig 13914 bp, 15 predicted proteins | sample LaCruzMarch2015__3_FD_192411 | JGI IMG/M metagenome (GOLD analysis project Ga0247842, IMG submission 192411) | Freshwater microbial communities from meromictic Lake La Cruz, Castile-La Mancha, Spain - LaCruzMarch2015_19m | ecosystem: Environmental > Aquatic > Freshwater > Lake | place: Spain...
CCCCGGCGATAAGCTTGCGAGCAGAGATTATCGCATCCCCTATTTCAGATGCGGTTAAGGGTGTAAAGTTGATTGTTACCGCAGAAGACAAAGAACCCGGGCCATAAGTATCCGCACCCCTAACCTTATAGTATGCCCTGTCCTTTATAACAAATTTATCCAGGGCAGTGGGCGTTCCGGATGGCCAGCTGGCCACTGAAAGCTGTCCTGTCGCATTATTAAAAGCGGTTACTATTGCTTCTTGTCCGATGTATGTTCCGCTTGTTTGCAGTAAGACATCTCCAACGAAGTAATTAACTCCTTTACCAATTAATGCGGCGTCCGTTATACTTGTGCTGTCAGGTGAGGCCGCAACCGCGTCTACGGGAGCGTTACCTTGAACGGTAATCATCTTCCCGGATATCCTGGCTTCTAATGCTTCTTCTCCGGCCCAAGCGTTAGTGTTTGATTTATAGACTTCGTAATATCTTAGATCTGTATCAACGCTATCCGTCCATTCAATCTTCGCATATCCAAACCATTGTGTGGCTGCGATTGTAGGCGCTGAAGGTGCTGCGTTCGTGGGCGTAAGGCTTGCGGGAGTGGCTGAATAATTGCCAGACGTATCAAAGGCACAGATATAATAGGTCCCGGGGGCCCTTGCCGCAGGCGCAACCACTGTAAATGTATTCGCAAGTCCGCGGTAAATAAGATTGGCGTTCTGCACCCCCCAGTTTGAGTTTGCATCCCTTATTTCATAACCTAATAAGTCCTTGTCTGTATTTTTATCCCAGGTAAAAACGAGGGCATTAAGAAAAGTGTATGCAAAATTAGTAACGTCGTTAGGGTTTGAATCTTTGCCCACTAAGGTAATCGAAGCGGATGGGCTTGCGCTCCTGGCGTTTTCTACATTGCTATCTGAAACCGACACAACCAAAACTTTGTAAGTCGCATTGATTAAACCGCCTTGGATCTTAAAACTCTCCGCGGTTGTTTCTCCTACGTATGAATATGTCACTCCGGCGTTATCAGATAAATATATCCTTGCCCTGTTGTACCGTTTAAGGACATAGCCGGTAACTATTGGCTTTGTGAACCATACATCTATTGCGTTTTCAATAGATCCATCATTTAAAGTGATTACGCTTTCGGTTAGTGTTAGGTTTTCTACCGGCGGTATGGTAAAAGATAAAGATGAATAATTGTTATCCGGCAATACTATTGTATCTGTGTCATATACATCAGCATCGTATTCCAGCGCGGTAATCTCAACCTCGCTATTCTCCGCGCGCTTCATTGAGATTATTCTATATGGCGCTACGACTTGATTTTCCTTACCGATAGAATATAAATCAAACTCCGCGGGGGCATTAGTAAAGGCATCCCCTATTACCTCTATTTCTGTATGAACTCCTGCAATACTACTTATTGTTTTTTCTACCTGGGTATCGTCTGCAAAACGAATCCTTATTTTATAAGTCCCTGCGGCCAGCGTAACCGGCTGATCTAATTTAACCAGAGTGGTAGTGCTACCTGCCAGCACCCTGCCTGAACCTATGCCCCAAGCAGGCACATCGTGGGCTACATTGATTACGTCTCCAGCTTGACAGGCAATAGCGTCAATTCCGGCCTTAAGTGTTGCTGTACGCTGGATGTTCTTGGCGATATTAAGGGCATATTTACCTTCCCTTATGGCCTGGCTTATGCGTGTGCAAAAAAGGCGCAAAGATTTCTTACGAACAGGATCTCCCGCGGCAATAGATACTTCATCCATTACCGATATAACCTCCTGCTTATAATTTAAATCTTTATTCATAAACTGCACTTCAATTACATTGGGGATTTCCTTAATAGATTTCCAGGACTGGACAAAACTCTCGGATATGATATTGCCCATGCCAAACATTTGCACTGGGCTTTCTGCTTTGTCTATTTTTAATTTTATTGCCCCTGCGGAATAGAAAGTGAAACATCTAAAGGTTGCGGATAATTGAGTAAGTAAATCTATTGCCTTTGTGCTACTGTCTATGACAACATCCAGCCTAAATCGTTTTTCGTAACCTCCGTCTCCGTCGCTAACTTTTTCCTCGCAGTACTTGGCCATTTCTAAAAGTTGCGCGGGATCCATATTTGACGTAGTTATATAATCGCCCAGGCCGTAACGGGTATCAGTGATTAAATCTCTTAAGCACCATATCGGGTTAGCGGAATATGCGGTTACATAGGTTACGCCATCCCAATAAAGTTCGGTATCGCCAACCCCTAGTTTAAATACGCTGTTAACAGGATCCCAATAGTAATCATCCCAATCAACCGGGTTGCCATCTTCTTCATCTAGTACTGCCGGGATGCTTACCTTGGCGCCTTTGATTAAAGAGGTAATGGTTGGTGTACTTCCGCTTAATTGGTCGGTTGCGAGGGCTTCTACGCCCAAAAGAGCTACATTAGGATATATAAGTGGTTCATCCTGGGCGATTTCGTCTACGCCTTTAAGGTAAAGGTCTCCCTGCTTCATCGGATCTAAACTGCTGTCGTCAGAGGTTCTGGTTACCCGGATGTCATATTGGCCGGCAGTGAGCCCTTCCTTGCGGAAAACACGCCTTAAATCTGTGCGTGATTTACCGTCTATGGTGGTTGATCCTAAATCGGTATAAGTAGGATCGGCGTGTAGTTTATATTCTACCTGATAAGTCACTGCCCAACTCTCCAAGGCTCCGCTGCTGCCTGACTGAAATAATCCGCCTACGCAAGTAAGTTTTAATTCAAAAGCGGTGATATCGATATTTACTGTTGTATAAACGTAAGCGTTATTTTTAGTAAGGTTGGCGTTGAGCGCTTTCAAGTCGTGGCTATCATTGAAGTTGGCTATTTGTGCTTGGCTATTTGTGCCGTAGCGTTTGGTTAAAACTATGCCGTCAAAGTTAGCTGAAGGGTTTTCGTTTATTTCTATGCTGTCTATGCTTTCAATTTCGCCTTCGGATAGCGCTATAAGCAGGTTTAAGTATTCCTTATCTCCGTCTGTGCGAATGAATTGGTTGATGATGTTCCCGGCTACCCTACCCATACCATAAGCCTTAGATATCGGAATGCCTACGTCTTGGGTATTGGTTATTCCATCCCAACCGTAAGTGGGGGATCCCTCGTCTAGGCCTTCACCGGTACTTCCATAGTTAGGAGTGCGCGGTTTTGCAAATATAGAATAAATTGAATAAGCAATAGATAAAACTGTGGATGCAATAACAAGTGCGTTCCAAACTCCCATCCAAAATGTAGCGTTTGAACCAAATATCCAAACAAGAGCCGGAACACTTATCTTGGGAGTAACAATAACCTCTTCACCATTCTTAATACTAGAAGTCAAATCAGTTACTAATTTCCCAGTAACAATAACCCTACACTCATTAAGATTAAATTGTGTTTCAGTAAGATATTCTTGTAATGGTTTATTAGCGACAAAAGGTAACTCTTTACTTATTCTGCCTTCGTCCTTTAGAATGTTTGGAATATATTTAATCGTTATCATATTGGCCTTGACAATCCCTAAAAAATATGTTAACTTTCATCATTATGAAAATTCTAATCCTTTTATTAATCTGTTTTGCTTTATGCGGTTGCTATCCTCAACATTGGGTAAAACCTGATGTTACATCCGACCAATATAATAAAGATTATTACGAATGCACATCACAAGCTGGTGCTGAAAGTTGGGGTGGCAACCCTCTAATACTTGATCAACAAAGAGCAAATTGTATGCGAACAAGGGGATATACAGGTTCGTTTTAACAATTGTTTCAACCCCTTATATCTATAAAATCCTTGAAATCTTTTTTTTCGGATATAAAATGAAAATATTAATCATTTTCCTAACCTGTCTTACCTTATGTAGTTGCGCTATGAGCCAAGTTATTCCAACTCACGTCGGAATGACTAAACAAGAACTTCTCTCTCGTGCTAAGAATCCTATTTCTTGGAATAGACAAGTCATTAATAATAAAACTTACGAATCTTTGAACTATGGTGTATGGATTGGTAATTTTGATTTTGTTGATGATATCCTCGTTGGTTATAGTAATCGTGAACCATTTGGCGATCTGAAATATCACACTCAATAATCTCATTCCGTTAATCCTTTGTGTCTATAAAAACCTGCAAATCTTTTCTGCCAAACATCATCAGATGATCTGCAAACTACTGTTCCGGCTTTACAACTATTTATAAATCTATTCTCATCTAACATCACTCCGGCGTGATTCATTACACCTTTCCCATTCTTAAAGGTAATCACATCAAATAACTTAGGTTTTTTTACTTCTTCCCAATCTTTATGGGCATTTTCTAAAAAGTAATTTTTATTCTTCCAACTCCAATCAGAATCATACTCTTCTTCAATATCAAACAATTTAATTCCTAAATCAGCATATATAGCGATAATCAAGCCGTAACAATCCAATCCTCGCATATCCCTGCCTTGATGTTTATATGAAAAGCCCAAATATTTCTTAATAATATCCTGTTCTGTCATTATGTATATAATCTCCCCGTGGGAACGCTCGGAAATCCGCCAAACCTTGCTATATTGCTCATAGTAGTCTTGCAAGTATCCTTACGCTTATCACAAGTTGATGGTGCGCCGGAATGACCGCATTCTGTTGAATTATATTTCCACCGGCAGTAATTACGATTATAAATTCCGTTAGGTAATGTTAAATCGATAATGTCATACTTACTCGATAGCGCAAAATCAACCGTATCTTGTGTTGCCGTATAGTTGTCTATATAGTAAATAAACTTAATGTTCGCATCGGTATCGTTTAATTGGTTAGCCCAGACAAGTGTGATGGTTACCTTTTTGCCGCGCAGATCATAACCCTCAAGGTATGCTTGGATAACCCTGTTTACGTTAGCCACGGTTACCCTAATCATATCTATCTCCCCTTGGGAATTTTCTGAAATTTCATCATGCTTAATAGGAAACTTGGTATAGGTTACGCCATCATAAGTAATATCGGTATCCCATTCGGCAAGGTTTAGGTCTGTGCTGCCGTCGTAATTCTCAATAGAATAAAGATATATCGGTTGGTTGGCTGATTTATTTTTTTCTGATTTAAAAGTGCTATCCTGTGTATACATTAGATAATAGTTATTAGATTGAATTCAAAATCATACAAGCCGAATACCGTATTGCTAAAGGTTAAACTATCTTCCTTGAATCTAACGGTTAATGTTGCTGCACTGATTGGATGTGTCCAGGTAAAAGAGGTTAAAGCGCCTTTTTTGCTATTAAACAGAGTTGTTACGGTTCCTAAGTCGGCTGCGCTTCTGTTTTTATAAACTAACTTATATTCCGTAACAGCACTTGAACGCTTTGCCCGACGCTGTTCCGCCCCATTCTCAAACGTGCTTATGAGTGTTTTGTATTGTGGGGTTTCGTCGAATACGTAATCCGGTGCTAAAATAAATTCATTAGGCATTTTTATCCTTTAAGTATATTTTTTTAGTTGCCCCCTTAATGCTCCATTACGCCCCACAGCTCTACCCACCATCGCAACAATCTGTTCTTCATGCTTGGCAATATCCGCATAATCCCATACCTTAAAAACAATGATCGGTTGTGTTCCCCCGCCCTTCTCATATTCGGCATTCTGGGACCTTGATAAGACCCTTTCCCCTCTTTGCGCTATAATCGGAACCTCATCCACCGCAAGGCCGCTGTGCGCCCTTACAATGCCGCCACTATGATATGGTGACCAGGCTGTGGTAAAAGAATGTCCCCCGACACTTTGAGGCCCAGTATTAACAGTCTGACCGCCTACGCCACCAGTAATACTGGAAGCGCTTGAGAATAAACCGAGAATATTGCCAATCAATTGTTTACCTTGCATAACTGCCTGCCAAGCCATCCACTCTGCGATCATTTTTGCTATCACTTGACCGAACATACTTAATATTGACTTACCAAAGGCCGCAAAATAATCTTGCGCCCTTTTTAATTGCCCTGAAAAAGCGTCATCTATAAAACTCGAGAACGCACTAGCCAAGTTAGTAGTCAGTTGGCTGGCTACATCTTTACCTAATTGCTGAAAATCTCGCAATTTATCCATCGCCTCAACAGTAGCATATTCAAAGCCTGACCAAAACCCACCAGCGCTATCCTTATTTTTATTATTACCTCCACCACTTATGGCCGTTTGAAATTCTTTCCACCATCCTGCGAAATCGCTTAGATTGTTTTTTATCTTATCGAACGCCGTAGCCTCAGAACTTCCTTTACCAGTCATAACATCTTGTATTTTTTTGCTGTATTCACCTATATCTTTCCAGTCCTTCTTTACACTTTTGAAATCAAGTTTCATAACGTTCCAAAGTATAAGCAAATAATCAGCAGTCTGGCCCGCTACTGAACCTAAAACTACAAGGGTGTTTATTACTGCATCAGCAACAGGTTTCCACCTTAGCATGGCAGCAGCAAGGGCAATAAAGCCGCCTACAACCGCTAATACCACAAGAGAGGTGGCCAAGACTACCGGATTCATAGCTAAAAGGGTTGAAGTAAGCAGTGCTAAATTTGCCAGAAACGATAAACTATGCCCTACAATCATTAAAGCGGTTCCCAACCCTATCAAGGTAACTCCGAGCTTATATATGCTAGTGATTATTCTATCCCTTACCGCTTGATCTAAATTATTCCACCAAGAAACCACATTAGCTATGCTATTGGTCAACTGGCGCATTACAGGCAACAAAGATTTCCCTATGGATACCGATAGATTATTAAATACATTCTGGGTTTCTCGTAATTGGTGGGCTATCTCTGCGTTAAAATTTCCAGCATTTTTATATGCAAGGGCCAGGGGCGCTATGATGGCGGTTCCTACCGCAGCCATAGACGTGCCTATATAGGACATTTCTCTGCCGGTTTTGCGCATCTGAAGACCTACTTCGCGCGTAGAATTAGAAAGCTTTCGGAAAGCGCCTTCTACTCCGGCAAGTTTTTTGGAGATCTCATCCTTAAGCTTCATTATTATTTCTAGCTCATGATTACTTGGCATGGGTATCTTTCTCCTTCTTATCCTGAATCTTGCGCGATTCCGCCTCGATTACTTCAAATGCTTCAAATAATTTCGCCGGTTGATCCATCCATCCCCCGGCGTTAGGCAAAAGACCTTGTTTAAAATATAGAAATGCTTCGATTAACCTTAAACTGTTTTTTGTTACCAGCCTTACGGGGCAGCGGTTTGTTTCAAATTCATCGAATTTCCAATACCCGGGTATTGGCGAATCTTCATCGCAGCCACGTTCGATCCTTTGCTCATTGGTGCATCTGCGGCACTCCAGGCTTGCGTCCATGACCTGGACTGCCATAATTAGTTTTTTGTTTCTTCCTCCGTAAGCCTGTTGGCCGAGAGGATAACTTCCGCCAGTTCGTCAATCAGATCCTTTGGCAGCATCTTTATTATTTCATCTGAAACCGCCGGGAAATTTTTCCCATTTATGGACGTGCTGATTGTTTCGAATTTAACCGGCTTCTTTGTCTGGGGATCTTCCAAGTTCTCAATACCGCGTACCCCAAACTTAACTGCCAATAGGTTTCGCTTGCTTACCAAAATATTTGCCTCCGCCAGCTCACTAGGATTTTTTGAACTGAACTTTAAAGAGGTTGTTTGGTCTTCTATAAACGACCTTAGAAAAGGATCCATCGAACCTATCTGAAACGTTGTAGGGTTATTCTTGTCCGGATCGTATTTCGAAACATACGGTTTTGCCTCATAAATATTTATCCCTGTTAACATTTTTCTACCTCCCTGATTAGAGTGCTAGGATACAAAATTCGTCATCACCTGGTGATACCGTGCCGTTAAAATCAAACGCGCATTTTGCCAGTTGTATACCATCCCGATCCTCATCATCGACTTTGGTATATTGAACTTTAGGCGCGTAAAACCGGAATTTATTACCGGTAGTGCTGCCAACTTGAAAATCCAGGACCATCTCAGTACCGCCAAACCACTTGGAATGAAAATCATGAGAAGCTACTAATGCCATCTCCGGATTAAATGATCCGGCCGTTTCACGGTCAGTGATCAAGTATGACAGCAATCCTCGAGCACTATTAATATCATCTCTGCCGGCAAGCTTATTGCCCATATCAATTTCTAATTCTCCAACTTTTGCAGACACAGCATCGATGCTGAATAACGCGCTCAAAAATGCCGGGGGAATGGGAGTTTCGTAAGTAATCCCGGTCAAAAGCGCTGTATCAGTGATGCCTCCCTCAACTCCTTGGAATGCATATTCCATCATGACCGGTTGGCCTGCCTTGAGTGTGAATTTGACATTGCCTCTGGCTCCGGTGATAAGCTTGCGCACGCCATCTTCATAAGTTGCCATGGTCAATGATGCGATATTATTGCTGTAATACGATACCGGCTTCCATTCCTTTCCCACCGTGGAAGGTGTTGAAGATGTTGTAGCAGTAGCTGTCGAAGTGCCGCCGGTAATTACCTCTCCGCTTTGAAGTGTCCCGGAAAGCTCCACATAATAAATATTAGCCGCTCCGGTGGCTGTCTTTATGACTACCCTACCGGTCCCTCCGGAAGATCCCCCAGTGATTATCTCTCCGTGCTGAAAAGGTCCGCCTGTTACCGTGCCAATATTGATTGAACGCAGGACATTGATCGCGAAACCGCAGGATTTAAGAAGCTTTGACCATTCCGGTTCAGTAGTTGCTGTTCCGGATCCGCGCAACTCCATACTAAACCCGAGGCTTGCCGGACGTTTCCCGGGGACCTTACCAATGCGAGAATGTGATGCACGGACTGGGTCTCTTGTGAACATCTCGGGATCAAAGCTAACCTTTGGGGTATATACCAATAGTTTGGCATCCGCTGCAGCCAATGTTTCCGCTGTTCCTTCCGCTGATTCGATTTTTGCCGCTAATTGCCTTCTTCTGCTTAACATGTCTCTCCTCCTTGGTTATATAAGTTAATCTATATGTAGACCGCGGGGTCCGTGAGTAAGTGTTTGTATGTTATCTCTACCTCAATCTGCACGCCAAAACTCGGCATTCCTTCTACGGTCTCAAACGGGACGTTATTCATAATATGCGTATCCTCCGCATATCCTCCGCGGGTATAATCAACCATCATCGCTTTTTCCACATCGGCAATCAACCCGCTTACCACTTGATCAGATGGTGTCGTATCGGTATCATCCTGCCTAGTCCAAACATCGAGGTATATCGTAAACTTACATGTCGCTTGTGGATTTGGTTCCTGCTGTTTTGCTTCCTGGCCGGAATTGATAATAATTGCCGGAATGGATTGCAGATTATTTCCCTTCTGCGACCAACGCTGCACGCTAGTGATTGTGTTGTTATACCCATGGGCCGTGGTAATAGTTTCCAGCGTGGTTTTGATATTCTGTAAAATATATTCCCTGCGTGATGTAGTCATGGTTTAAAAATACGTTTCTTTAATCGCTTTTTCGATTGATTGGTTAAGGATATTTATCCGGTCATTCCCCATGTCTTCCCATGTCTGGTAGAATCCAAGACGAGGATGAATTACCACATTATTTTTTAACACATACAAAAATCGAATACCGGTTTTGCCTCTTCCGACTTTTTTCACCAAATAAGTTTCGCCGCTTTTTTTTACCATAACCCTGAATAAACCTTTAACTTTATTGACATCTTTATATTGCTTTTTAAGATGACCCTCGGCAGTAAACATCTCTGTTCTTTTATGGAGTGGTACTGCAATTTTCCCTCCGGAAGGATCGTGAACGTTGCCTCCGGATTCTTGTAAATTAGCAACCTTAGAATCAGTAAAAACAATCATACCCATTCCTTCGATGCCTTCACTCTGGCTTGGAACAAGACATGCCCTATAGAATCTTCCGAATAATCCGGATTGGCGATGCCCCATAACTCCAGGAGGGCCTTTTAGCCTTGCTTTCCGCCAAGAACCTAGGAATCTTTTGCTTATATGATCAAACCCGTCAGCGAGTTCATATTTGAGTTCTTTTGGGAAAATCCTCAAAGCTGTCTCTAAATTCCTTGTGTTTATCTCTACTGTAAGTTCAGACATATCATTTCTGCAGCATCAAATGCCACAGTCCATCGTCTTGTTTAAGGATATCCGCCACCGTAAATGTGATACTTGATCCGCCAATTCGCTCCGGAAGCGATACCGTGTCTCCGCCTTTGTTTATCGATGTCACGCCATAAGTAGCGTCGTTTGCGATAATGATCTCAACTTGAGATTGAAGTACGCGGCCGGTGTCTTCGCTTGCCGGAATAATTCCCTGCCTGAATACCTGCGCCTTAATAGACTTACCGGTTAATCCTTTTGGCGTATAGGTAATAAGTTCTCCGAACTCGTCAGAGTTCAATAAACAATTTATAACATCATCTTTCATTTGGGTTTTAAAAGTCATAATAAAGACGGGGCCCTTTCGAGCCCGGTTGTGCTACTTATCTTTCTTCTTCGCTTCTTCTTTTTTAGGAACCTCGACTTTGATCTGCTGCAACTGTATTGCCTTATTCAGATCATCCGGGGAAATGCCGGCTGCGCAGGATCCCGAAAAAAGAACTGCTCCGGGTAATAACTTTTTGCCGCCGATTTTCTTCTCTTCGGTCAGCTTTAACAAAATATCTGCCATGGTTCCTCCTGGTAAAATCATCCGGGGACCGGTTGTCCAGCCCCCGGATGACCTATTTACTTAGTTACGGTTACGACAATGTTGCCTTGATCGCCTGCTGCCAGAGGCCGTATCCGACGTTACGTGATGCGGAAACGCCGTATAGATGCCTCTTGTTCTTGAACTCCTCTTCAGAACCCTCAGCGATAGCGTCGATCTGCACATCAACTTCATTCTGCAGAATGAACGGCTTCGCGCGCCCGTCCGCACGGAAAAGATACAATTCCGTGGTGGTTGTGAAACGCGGGTTAGACACAGGCTCAATAGAGAACCCGTCATTGCCTAAAAGCGGGTTGTCGATCGCTCCGGTGCCGGTAGAGATGAGGTTCTTGGTACACGCCTGCATGGCCGCGGCCCACATATTAACCGGAACCATAAGCATGAACTTCCTGGCGTTTTCGTTCAACGGCTCACCACGGTCATCTTTCAGCGAATACATGTGCTGCACGAGTTTCAAGATAACCTTAATCAGTTCGTCCGCGGTGGGATTTGCAGGAGTGGTAACGTTCAAATCGCTGTAATCAGATACGGTCAGCAAATTTGATAATGTCCCGCTGTCGCCTTCGCTATGATCATTATCGAAGAAATACTGGTTGTCATAGCAAACAGTTGCTCCGCCGTTTTTGATGATGGTGCTTAAAAGTGATGCCCAGTGCTGATTGGTGCGATCGGCCATCTCGCCAATGCGGATCTTGATCTGGCCGGTCTTATCTCTGCGCAGATCCTTTGTGGCGATTTCGAGCGTCGCCTCAAATTCCTTATTGGTGATGGTGATTCCGTTCTCACGCAAGCTCTTGGCCAAACGCCCACCGATCCATTCGCGCATCATGGGGCTTGATCCAAGCCACTTGTAAGTCTCCGATTCCTGGTCGGATGTAAATTCCATCCCTACCCGAAACGGCCAAGCGAGATCCTTCGATGCTTCGAGAATCTCATAAAACAACCCGATTATTGCCCTGCTGCTTAGTCCTGATTGATCCATGGTTTTCCTCCTTTTAGAAAATGTTGCTGGTTAAGTTATATCGATCTCCTGGATACTGCCTCAAACGCCACGATAACGGTCGTGCTTGTCACATAGCGGATGATCTTGCCGATTGCCGAGTTGCCCGTCGATGAAAGAGTAAACGTGTCGTCATCGGATGCATACACGGTTGATCCCTCATCGGTAACGCCTGTGACGCCAGTGACAGAAAGCTGGATTTTGCCTTTCTGTTTCACGTTGACGTTCACGTCGCCTGCGGCAGCTCCTACAGCGGTATTATCGGCTTTCCGTGTTGCAAAACCGGCGAAGTTATCCCCGGCAACGAGTGGACGGAATGTGCCTGTGGTAGAACTTTCACCGACCGCGGCGCCTTCGTAAATAATATCGTTAGCGATCACCGGAAGATCGTTAATCTCGCCTTCCTCAAATGCCCTAGGCTGGTTCTTTGCTAATGTACTCATGGTTTGCCTCCTCCTTTAGTGTTTGGTTAAATGTCTATTTTGCCTTTTTACTCGAGAGAATCCTTACCTTGCCTTCTGCTTCTTTGACCTTAAAGGCAACGTATGCGCCTTTGCTGCCAAATTCCTTTTGCAGATCATGCGATTTCTCAAATTCCTGAACTGCTTTTTCCTTTACAGGAAGTTCTGCTGCTGCACCGGCTGCGGGATCCGCGTTTGCTCCGGGTGATGCGGGCGCTTCCTTCTTGAATGCCTTTAAATATGCATCCTTGGCCTCTTCGGGCGACTTGCCTTCCTTGATCATGGATAATGCCATTGCTTCCATACCCGCAGGCATTGATTCCATTATCTTGGCCACGCGCGCGCTTTCGGCTGTCTTTGTGGCTTCCGCGCCTGCCGTTTTGCCCTCTTCGATACCGATGCCCTTACCTTCTGTGATGCCGGCGGATTTACCTTCTGCGATCAACGCATCGGCGACCGCCTTATTCTCCGCCTTAACGTTTTCGACTGTGGCTCCTTTTAATTCCATACCTACCTCCTCTGTTTTTTTGTTATTAATATCTTCTATCCCTTTAACAGCAGCGGCGCCTTTTGATACCTGGACTTTTCTCGCCGTTTCCGCAGCTGATGAATTAAGGAAGGCACCAAACGTCTTGATGCCGTCAACCAGGCCGTTTTCTACCGCATCCTTGCCGATAAAAATATCACCTGTCGCTAATTTAAGCATGTCTTCAATAGACATACCGCGGTTTCGCGCCACCGATTCCACAAAGAGGTTATAGATGACGTCAACCTCTTTTTGAATCACTTCACGGTCATCCTGGGTAAAAGGCTTGTCTGGATGCCCTGCGGCTTTGTTCTTTCCGGCCTTGATCACCTCCGACCTGACTCCTGCCTCCCAATTTGCATGCGTGTAATCATCTACCACCGCATACACGCCGATCGAGCCTACTACCGCGCCCCTGCTGGCGTAGACCTTATCGGCCGCAGACCCGAGCCAGTACGCAGCTGAACACATCTGGCCGTTTGCAAAAGCCACGATTTCCTTCTGCCCACGTAATTCGAAGATATAATCCGACAACTCAAGGATCCCATCAGAGCTTCCGCCAGGGCTGTCGATATCCAATAAAATGCGCTCTACCTCGGGATCTTCCATGGATTGCTGCAGCATATCCTCGATTTCCAGCGTAGACGTTCCCGGCTGCGATATCCTCTGAATCCAGCTCATCCTCTTAGAGATAACGCCGTATATCGGGATGCGCGCGGTACCATTGACCACTTCGTAAGCGGGCGCATCCTTTTTAGTGCCGGTCTTTGCCGCGATCTCGACATCGGAAAGCTTTTCACCCTTAAGGTGACGCTCCACAATCTCCTTCATCGCGATGACCACATCCTCTTTCATCGCCCACGGCTTTAAAAATGCCGCTTCATTAATTTTCTTCATTAGGATCCTCCTTATTAGGCGCCCCTGGAATAACCTCTTCCTTAGCGGGGGCTCCGGCACCTACCGGTACTTTCGCCTTTGGCTGCGCTTTCTCAAGCCCTAATTCTTTACGTAATTTTTCTTCTTTTGCCCTCTGTTTCATGATGTCTTCATAATCACGACCGTGCGCTGCGCATTCATCGGCGAGTGAAGAAATATTATTATCGATTGCGGTAATTGAAGCGTTGATCTCTTTTTCCGGATCTATATATCCCCAGCCAGGAGCAATCCAGCGGGCCCGGGTCCAGTGTTCGCGCTGTTTGAAATAATCCTTTGCTTCGATATCCCCGCGCAGATATGCTTCGTCCATC
>Ga0247842_10006042_pt1 | contig 13903 bp, 10 predicted proteins | sample LaCruzMarch2015__3_FD_192411 | JGI IMG/M metagenome (GOLD analysis project Ga0247842, IMG submission 192411) | Freshwater microbial communities from meromictic Lake La Cruz, Castile-La Mancha, Spain - LaCruzMarch2015_19m | ecosystem: Environmental > Aquatic > Freshwater > Lake | place: Spain...
AAAATTTGGATTCGGAGATACTGTGTATGCCGGTTTTCTCGCATCAGGATTCCGGTGGGTGCACCGCGCTACAAGGTATAATGGAGATCGATCTGACCGTAGGGGGTGCGTGTTCTCTTCGAGGATACAGGCACACCATCCCGGTAAACCTCGACCAGCAGGTTATCGGTCGATCCATCGGTCTTTTCGATCGAACCCTCGACCATGCCCTCAGAGGCGGCGATGGGAATCCATTGTTCGAGCGAGTTGTTCAGGCTCCTGAAGTTTCCCCGGACCCCAACAGACCCGACAAAATTTCCGGGATACAGGACCCGTACCCAGGTACCATTCTGGGGAATCAGGTACTGCGGGGCTGCCGGGGTTTCCTCCGGGGTGATTGCCTGTGTCACTTCGATGATTGCCGTTGTGGGCACGGGAGTCCGTGGGGGCGTCGCAATGGTTGTTATGGCAGTCACGACACCTGTTGTGACCGGGGTCGAACCTTTTCCTTTGGTCATCTGCCCGAAGACAACGACTGCACCGATAATAACAAGGACGACCACAACGACAGCGGCGATATTAATCGGGGTAAAACGACGGCGTGCCTTTGGGGGCAGGGGGGATCGTTGGTTTTGGGGAATATACGGAATATATGCAGGTGAGATATCCTGTGATGTTGAGATGCAGGTCAGTTCTTCGCCCGGCTTGGTGCAGGACGGTCCCTGTGCCTCATCCCCATGCGCAGCTGCATGGTTTTTTTTAGCCATCGAGATCGCATTGCGAGCCCGCTCCCGGAGCATCCTCACCCATTCGTCATATTCCCACCGGCGCTCGATGCCCGCCTGCCGCGACAGGGTGAGGATCATCTGGCGCAGGTTGCCATCTTCAGTCCGGAGAGTAAGAGTCACCTGCTGGTCTTTCTCTTTGTTCTCATCGGTTTCGATCTGGTGGATAGCGGCAAGCGGAATGTTTCTCTGCGGGAGCACACGTCTCTGGCTGTCAAAAAGAATGAGTCGCCGGTTGGTGATGATCGCATCAAGGGGGATGGACCTGATGCTGAAGTTCTTGTTCTCAGCGATCACGGATTCATCAGTCTGTAGTTCAATCTTCCCCATATCCGATCAGCCCATACCATTCAGGAAGTATCCGGTATTATCATCACAAGTCCGACATTTGGGTTATTATAGATATTGATTCACATATTTTAAGTCGTGATTGTCCCGGCATATATCGAGACTGCGGATCAGGTCAGGTTCCTTGCAGTGACGAGACCGTTCCGCCAGATCATGGATGTCCCGGATTACCGGTTCGATGATATTGAACCCACGGATACTGTCATCGATATCGGTGCAAATGTCGGGGCGTTCTGCATACGGGCAGCACAGCGCACGATACAGGTCGTCGCGGTTGAACCGGTCACCTTCGCGCTCCTCAGAGAAAATTGCCAGCTGAACCAGGCACAGGTACATATCATCAAAGGGGCGCTGGGCGATGGAAAACCCCGTGAGATCCTATGGGACGACGCCCGTTGTATGGCACCCACGTTCCCGCTCAAAAAAATTATTGCCATGGCTGGCGGGTGTGACTTTTTAAAATGCGATTGTGAAGGTGCTGAATGGCAGATAGATCACCGGGATCTGTTGGGCATCCGCAGGATCGAGATGGAACTCCACCTTCCCCCGATCTGCCCGCCACCGGATATGACCCTCCTCGATCATATCGCGGAACATTTTACGTTCACGATCGACCGGGTGCCGTGCCATGGTCCACTCGGGCTCCTTGGGTACCTTCATGCAACCCGGAAAGAAGATAAAAACCGGTAGCAAACGGGAGCCTCACCGGCATGTCGGCACAGGCAGACGAACAGTCACGGCAGGCTCACGGTGAGATGCGTGCCGGTAGGAACCGATGAATGACACTGTGGAATGAGCAGTGAGTGTCCGGGGTGTCTTTGGGCGGTCTTTGTGATTCACCGGTGAACCGCGCATCCATCGCGTTTTTGAATCACCTGTAAGAACCCTTGACGTTTTTACAGGAATCGATGCCCGGAAAAAATTCCGGAGATCCGTGTCCTTTGAGAATGTTCATGAACCCATCGGTCTAACATGCCAGTGATACGATCATGTGTACGATAAATCAAGACCAGAAGAATGCAATCCTTGATGAGATTCTCGCAACCCGCCGCTCCTATCGTATGTTCCTGCCGGTGATCCCGCCGGAAGATGATATCCGTCGGATCATCCACGCCGGGCTTCTTGCCCCCTATGCAGCAGCAGCTGTGGGGAGTTCAAAGGATTATTTCCGGCGGTTCTTTGTCTTCCGGAACGGTTCCCGGAGCCTGGCAGCAGTACAACCGCTTGTCTTTCGCCAGGTAACGGCAATGGCAGCTGCGCTCGATCATGATATGGCTGACAACCCCCGGCTCCGGGCACAGGCAGTCACGTTCGTCCAGCGACTCTCGATGATCCAGAAGATGGGCACGGTGCCCGGTGTCGGTACTGCACCGTACTATATCGTCGTCGCTGAGAAGAAAGGGTTCCCACCCGTCGGACAGCAGTCGCTTGCCCACTGCCTGGAGAACATGTGGCTGAAGGCAACCGCGCTCGAACTCGGGTTCCAGCTCGTCTCGATCACCGCCCAGCTGGGAGACGACCCGGCATTTTGCGGGATTTTGGGAATTGCCGCAGGAGAATGGGAGATTGCCGGGTGTGCAGTCGGGTTCCCGAAAGATGAACTCTCTCCAGCCATCCGACCGGCAGCTGATGATGTGACCCGGTGGATGGACTGATCGCCATCCCAATGGGTTAAAGACCCGGATCCATTTTTCACGCGACTCGTTGAGGTGTGTCCGCGATACTGCCATCGCGCCAAACCGTTTCGCCACCAGTCAGCACTGATAGCCGCCAGTATCCCCCACGTAGCCGGAAAATCGCAGGGCAGCGCCGTTCATCACTCGTAAATACCGGAATCGCGTACGGTACCCTATGACCGGTATCGTCCCATTCCATGAACTCAAAGACCGACTGAACCGTTTCCGGTTCCAGATGGACGCCGATCATCCCGGTTGGGATGTTGCTATCTTTTTGGGCAGGATCAATCTCTATTATTTCACCGGCACGATGCAGGACGGTATGCTTGTTATCCCCCGCGAGGGTGACGCAACCTTCTGGGTGCGCCGGAGTTATGAGCGGGCGCAGGCTGAATCACAGTTCCCCGTCATCCGGCAGATGGGCAGTTTCCGGGACGCGGCAGGTACGCTTCTCCCGTGCCCCGGCACGGTATACCTGGAGACGGAGATCGTCCCGCTCGCCCTGTTCCAGCGGTTGCAGAGAGCCTTCCCGTTCTCCAGCGCGCAGTCGCTCGACCGTCAGGTGGCACGATGCCGGGCGACAAAGAGCGCGTATGAACTCGCGCTCATGGAACGGGCAGGCAGCATTCACCAGCGTGTACTGGAAGAACTTGTGCCGGAGATACTCTCCGAAGGGATGAGCGAAGCGGAACTCTGCGCAGAGCTGTACCGGGTGATGATCCGGGAAGGACATGACGGGGTGACCCGGTTTGGTATGTTCGGTACGGAAGTGGTGCTCGGTCAGATCGGATTTGGCGAAAGTTCCATCTACCCGTCATACTTCAATGGACCGGGCAGTTGTTACGGCATGAGCCCGGCGGTGCCGCTCGTGGGAAGCCGTACCCGTACACTCAGAAAAGGGGATCTTGTTTTCCTTGATACGGGTTGCAGCTGTTCCGGGTATAACACGGACAAGACGATGACCTATATGTTTGGCAGGGCGCTGCCGGATGAAGCGATCGCGAGTCACGATGAGTGCGTGAAGATCCAGGATTCCATCGCCGCAAGGTTGCGACCCGGTGCGATCCCCGGCGAGATCTACTCTGCCACGATGACAGCACTCGACCCGGCATTCCGGCAGGATTTCATGGGTTTCTCCAACCGGCAGGTGAATTTTCTCGGGCACAGCATCGGGCTCCAGATCGATGAGACCCCCGTGATCGCGCCGGGATTCGATGAGCCTCTCGAAGCGGGAATGGTCTTTGCCGTCGAGCCCAAGCGGGGGATCAGGGATGTGGGGATGGTCGGAATCGAGAACACGTTTGCTGTCACTCCCCACGGCGGCAGGAGCATCACCGGGCATCACCACGGTCTGCTTCCGGTGTATTAGCCCTCCAATGGCGATACAACCAGCGCGCAGAATTTTGGGTCGTTTTTATCGGAACATGCGTCATCCATATAGTACGGTTACCCTACGGATCTTCATTCGCAACGTCGGACATTAATTCTTGTGCGGAGATCTTCACCGGTACCGGGGGTTGCGGGAGCGAACGGGACGAAAGAACATTCATACGAATGAACGCCCCACGTTGCATCAGGGCAAGAATACCTATGATACGCCAGGGTGGGGAAAATTTCGCGGAGATCATCAACTTTCTGCCGGATGCAACGTTTGTTATCGATACAGCGGGGACCGTGATCGCGTGGAACCGTGCGATGGAGGAGATGACGGGAGTGCCGGCGGCAGATGTCATGGGTCATGGGGACTACGAGTATGCGCTGCCGTTCTACAATGAGCGCAAACCGATGCTGGCAAACCTCGTCTTCATGCCGGACAGCGAGATCGAGAAGCGTTACCACTCGATCCAGCGAACGGGAAAGACGCTCGTCGTCGATATCCACATCCCGACGTTCCAGGGCAGGGGTGCATATTTCTGGGCGAAAGCAAGTGCGTTGTATGACCCGGACGGGAACATCACGGGCGCGATCGAAACTATCCGTGAGATCACGGACCGGAAACTTGCCGAAATCGAGATGGAACAGACCCATAAACGTCTTGCGGAGATCATCAACTTTCTGCCAGATGCAACGTTCGTGATCGACACGGCAGGGACTGTAATCGCGTGGAACCGTGCGATGGAGGAGATGACGGGAGTGTCGGCAGCAGATGTCATGGGTCATGGGGACTATGAGTATGCTCTGCCGTTCTACAATGAACACAAACCGATGCTGGCAAACCTCGTCTTCATGCCAGACAGCGAGATCGAAAAACGCTACCATTCAATCCAGCGGACGGGAAAGACGCTCGTTGTCGATATCCATATCCCAACGTTCCAGGGGAGAGGCGCGTATTTCTGGGCGAAAGCGAGCGCGCTGTATGATCCGGATGGGAACATCACAGGCGCGATCGAGACGATCCGGGAGATCACGGACCGGAAACTCGCCGAAATCGAGATGGAACAGACCCACAAACGCCTCGCGGAGATCATCAACTTTCTGCCGGATGCAACGTTTGTTATCGACACGGCAGGGACCGTGATCGCATGGAACCGTGCGATGGAGGAGATGACGGGAGTGCCGGCAGCAGAAGTCATGGGTCGCGGGGACTACGAGTATGCGCTGCCGTTCTACAATGAACGCAAACCGATGCTGGCAAACCTCGTCTTCATGCCGGACAGCGAGATCGAAAAACGCTACCATTCAATCCAGCGGACGGGAAAGACGCTCGTCGTCGATATCCACATCCCGACGTTCCAGGGCAGAGGCGCCTATTTCTGGGCGAAAGCGAGCGCGTTGTATGACCCGGACGGGAACATCACGGGCGCGATCGAGACGATCCGGGACATCACGGATCGCCGGGAAATGGAAGAGCGGATGGCGCGATCGAAAGCTGAACTCCATATTGCGGCGGACATCCAGCGGAGTTTCCTCCCGGATATCCTCCCGCAGGTGACAGGATTTGAGATCGCTGCACGGAGCGTGATGGCAAAGGAAGTCGGGGGCGACTTCTTTGATGTGATCCCGTTCGAAGTGATCCCGCTCGAAGGGAGCACGCTTGGCATCCTGATCGCTGACGTGTCCGGGAAGGGTGTCCCGGCAGCGCTCTTCATGGCGCTGTCCCGGATCGTCGTCCGGGTCAATGCGCTCTGGCACCATGATCCGGCAAAGACGATCGAGGATGCGAACAACGTGATCACGCAGGATTCAAAAGCCGGTATGTTTGTCACGCTCTTCTATGGTACCCTCTCTGGTCGAGACCGGACCCTTTCCTATGTCAACGCCGGGCACAATCCCCCAATCGTGTACCGGAGCCTTGACGGATCGATTGAGGAACTGGAGCCAACGGGTATCGCCCTTGGCGCGGAGGAACACCGTAAGTATACGTCGCGGACGATTGGGATCGGTGCCGGGGATGTAGTAGTCATGTACACGGATGGGGTGACCGAAGCGACCGATCACGAGCTCGATATGTTTGGCGAGGAACGGTTGAGAGCGCTCATACGTGAGCACTATTCCCTGTCGCCCGATGCACTTCTTGAAAAAATTCTTCGTGAGGTTGCGACCTTCACGAGCGGTGAACCCCAGTTCGATGACATCACGCTGATGGTGATCAAAGGCACCTGAGCGCACCGTTAACGTATGAGGATGAGGAAATACCTGTCATCAATAATGGCGACGATACGGCAGGTGTCGCACCTTAACCATCATGATGTGAGAAAGGAATTAGGCTCTTCTCCAATTTTAGGAGGAAATTTTTTGGTCGTGTTAGAACATTGGCTAAAAGTCCCTACTACCTAATAGTTATTTATCAGTTATTATATCAATTTTGTCCATCCAAAAATCCCAATTCAAAAGCAAGAAAGTAGGTAATTCTATTGCACAAGCACATTGCAGAGAGATTCCTTCACTTTTAAATATCGACATGATGAGGGTTCCGCCGCCCCCGAAGGGACGCCCCCGCGGCGGCTCAATGACGATTTTTCAGATGTAACGTCGAAAAACTCACGTCTGGAAACTCCAAAGAGAACGAAAATCTCCAATGCTTATCTAACCTTCAGCCGCTCAAAGGCGGATACCTCGTCTTTACTGCCTCACCTCGCAGAGGTGAGGAGGAGCACGTCCCGAAGGGTGAGGAGCGAAGGGGGGTCGCAGTGCCCCCCCGTAGCGACGAAAGTGCGGGGGATAATTTGATAAATTTGGGAAGGCACAAAGTTTATCTACAATCACTAAATTTTATAGCTAAAAACGGTCAGAGTGTCGAACTCAAAAACCTCAATTCTACAGAATTTATCAAAATGTAGGTTGAATCAGCCTTTTTACTAAATTGATGTCATCCTAAATCGGGAGAAGAACCCAAAAAAAATCAGTAGAACGACTACAATAACAAAAAATCAACTGGATGACGTGTACATAAAAAGAAACCCATGCGGATTTTTTGGTAATCGTTCACAACGAAAAATGATCGAAAAAATGATTCCCGATCCTATCCCTTTGCCGCCCCGATCTCCAGGCTCTCGCCGGGTTTTAGGATGTGTACCTTCATATCCGTAGTGCGCTCGATCGCGTTTTTAAACGGAAGAGGATCAACAGTGATCTTCTCCCAGGTGTTGTAATGAATCGGGATCACGATCTTTGCCCCCACAAAGTTTGCCGCGATCATCGCTTCCGCGATACCCATTGTGAACCGCCCGCCGATAGGCAGAAGAGCGACATCCGGGCGATAGAGTTCGCAGATGAGTTTCATGTCCGAGAAGAGTGCGGTATCCCCTGCGTGATAGACCGCCACACCATCCATCCGGATGACAAACCCTGCCGCTGCCCCGCCATTGCACCCGATGCCCGCTTCCTCGATCCATGCCGAATGGACCGCCGGCGTCATCGTGAATGAAATCCCGTCCACGGTCATTGTCCCGCCAAGATTCATGCCCTCCGCAGGCACGCCCTTTGTCTTTAAATATTTCGCGATATCGTCGATTGCGACAGTCTTTTTTTTCAATGCGACCGTCTCACCCATGTGATCCGCGTGCCCGTGGGTCAACGCGACGATATCCGGATCAGTGGACGCGACGCTTCCCCCTTCAATGAAGGGATCGATCAGCACTTTTTTTGTGCCGGAAAGGAGCACACAGGAATGCCCGAGCCAGGTAAGTTGCATATATGCAGATATGGGTGCAAAGAAATGAAATTTTCCTGTCGTTTAGTGCCAACATTCATGATATGGTTCAAATGCGCCGATTTGAACCCGGTCATGACGGGCAGCAATCATGTTCGATAAGGATCGGTATCTGTAGTTCATACAGCGCATGGCAAGTGAGTAGATGAAAAAGAGCAGCCGTATGTTTGCTGCCGACAGGTGCCTAAGGTATCGTCTGAGATACCGGGAGAGAATGTGCGAGCCTGGACTAAAAAAGAGTTCATGGCTGGTTTGCCATAAGCGCTCATGGATATGAGTCCATAGCAGGTACAGTGAGGGTAAGGTTGTGAGACCTTACGTCACATCGATCAGTTCAGCTTCTGTGATATCGATGGAGTCACCAAGGCTGTCAGCAGTTGCGCTACGGGTCATCTGTTCAGAGATATCACGATCCTCCATCACATCCCGGACACGGCTGATGTACATATCGATCGTCGGATCTTCCTGCTCTTCGATCACGTGGCGGTATTCCCGCAGGGTCGAAGGACTAACTCCCAGTTCGTCCGAGACTTCCTTCATCGTCTTTCCTGATTCGACAAGTTTCTCCATCTTCACTTTGTCAAATGGCATCTTGAAATCAAGATCCCGGAAGAGTTTGAGCCTGACACGGGCACGGGCAACCGTCTTTGAGAGCTTCTCGTCTCCGAGTTCCCGTGCGATCTCAGTGTCGTTCTTGCCTGCGTAGAATAAATTGACGAGCTTCGCAAGCTGGATCGGCTTTAATGAGGTCTTGAATATCCCCTGCTCCGTGATCTCCCGCATGACGAGAGCGACTTCACGTTCAATCGCGTCGCTGTCCCGAAGGGTGCCATGAATGTTCTTCATCGGCTCGACAATCTTTGTCTTTCCCGACATCGTACTGAATAATTTCAGAAGCTTTGATTTTCGTTTGTCTTCGGTCATTGCATTCCCCGTCTTGGGATTAGGATATACAATATAGCGTCAACTATTTATTCTTATCTTAACGGTTCTTTTGACCAAAAGCCCTTTAAATTGGTTCTGGATATTCCTTAAGAAGAGATCTATTCTGCATAAATTCTGGAGAAAATGCGGAGGGAATTTCCCGGTCCCGGGTTGTGCCGGGAGCCGGGCAGGGGTTTGCTCTACGAGGACGGGATTTTTTTTGCCACAGGTTTGAGTCTACGACGGTGCACGTTTTTTGCGGGACGGTGAAGTGAGTATGCGATTGCGATGATCCATGGCATCCTGTGATCCCGCGCAGGTTTCCCTTGCATCGTCCCCGTAGTCTGCGGCTCGTATCAGTACCAGAATTTTACCGGACTATCGCTTGATGCGCCCGTGTTCCGCTCACCAGATTTCAGCGGGAAAACCGGATTGTTTTTCCTCTGCCACTGCTATCGTTGTATTCCCCGCCCTGTCGTCTCCACATCCATGAGAGTCTTTTTGTCACCAGTCGTGCAACTATATGAGAGTTAAGTATTTTCGTGATCCTTATGAGCGATGTGTTTGAGAATGTGATGGATCTTGCGAAACGCCGTGGATTTATCTGGCAGACTTCTGAATGTTACGGTGCGGTCGCAGGGTTCATCGATTACGGTCCGCTTGGCGCGATGATGAAGCGGCGGATCGAAGATATCTGGCGGAGTTTTTACGTCATCGAAGAAGGCTATTACGAGATCGAATGCCCGACGATCGCACAGGAAGCTGTTTTTATTGCATCCGGGCACGTCAAGGGATTTTCCGATAAGATGTGCCAGTGCCCGCACTGCAAAGAGTACCTCCGTGCGGATCACGTCGCGGATGGCGGAGGGATCTCCGGTGCGGCAACGATGACGAATGAAGCACTTTCCGCCGCTATCGCTGGATGCAAATGCCCGGCGTGCGAGGAAGTGCTTGGCACCGTTGAGGTCTACAACTTCAACCTGATGTTCGCCACCACTATCGGACCCGGTTCCCAGCGGACCGGGTATCTGCGTCCCGAGACCGCACAGGGCATGTTCGTCGATTTTGCCCGGTTGCTCCGGTTCTACCGCGACACGCTGCCCTTCGGTGCGGTGCAGATCGGGAAATCCTACCGGAACGAGATCTCGCCCCGACAAGGTATGATCCGGCTCCGTGAGTTCACGCAGGCGGAAGCGGAGATCTTCGTCCACCCGGATAAAAAGAACCACCCGAAGTTCGCACGCTACGCAGACTACACGATGCCGCTTTTGACCTACGTTCACCAGCAGAAGGGTGAAGAGGCAGTCACTATGTCAATGAGAGAGGCAGTCGACAAGGGCGTAATTGCAAACGAATACGTTGCCTATTACGTTGCCCTCACCCACGACCTTCTGGTCACCATCGGCGTCAAACCGGACCGGCTCCGGTTCCGCCAGCATATGCCCGACGAGCGGGCGCATTATGCCACAGACTGCTGGGATGCGGAAGTCTTCTCGTTACGCTTTGGCTGGGTCGAGACCGTGGGCATCGCCGACCGCACGGACTATGACCTGAACGCCCACGCAAAGCAGAGCGGGACCCCGATGACTGTCTTTATCCAGTATGACACACCACGAAAGGTCGAGCGCCGCCGGATCATCCCGAACATGAGCGTGCTCGGGAAACAGTACCGCCAGAAAGCAAAAGCCGTGTTTGCCGCGCTGGAACATACCACTCCCACAGCAGACGGGGCTGACGTAGTGGTTGATGGCGAGACGATCCACATTCCCGCCAACCTGTTCGAAGTCCGCGATGAAATTGTTGACATCCGGGGCGAAGAGATCGTCCCGCATGTAATCGAACCCTCGTACGGGATCGACCGTATGTGTTACGCGGTGCTCGAACAGGCATACGATGAGGATATGGCGGATGGCGAGAAACGCACAGTGCTCCGGTTCTCTCCCCGTGTTGCCCCGGTACAGGTTGCGGTCTTCCCTCTGATGACCCGCGACGGGCTCGACACGATAGCCGATGAGATCACCCACCTGCTCAAGCGCAAAGGGATCCTCGCGGAATACGACGACTCCGGCGCGATTGGGAGACGATACCGACGGCAGGACGAGATCGGCACCCCGTTTGCAATCACTGTCGACTACGAGACCAAAGACGCCCGCACGGTCACGGTCCGGGACCGGGACAGCATGAAGCAGGTACGGATCGGGATCGATGCCCTGCCGGAAACAATCAGTGCGCTCGTTAACGGGAATATGCAGTTTGGTACGCTTCTCGCGCAGCACAACCCATGAATTTCATCAGCCATCCCCTCATCAAACCGGACAGCATCGAGTCAAGGGAGTACCAACTCTCGATCGCGATGAAGGCGCTCGATGCGAACACGATGGTAATCCTTCCCACCGGTCTTGGGAAGACTGCCGTCGCGCTGCTCGTTGCTGCATCCCGGCTCTACAATGAGGGGGGCAAGGTGCTCATGCTCGCTCCGACAAAACCGTTGGTCGAGCAGCACCTCCGTTTCTTTCAGCAGTTCCTCGTCGTTAAAACGCCCATCGATGCGGTGGCATCGCCGTTTGTCATGTTCACCGGTGAAGCGCCCCCGATCGAGCGCACGGCAGACTGGGAACGCGCCACCGTGATCCTTGCCACCCCCCAGGTCGTGAAGAACGATCTGATTGCCGGACGGTATTCGTTACAAGATGTCACGCTCATGATCGTCGACGAGTGCCACCGGGCGGTGGGAAATTATGCGTACGTGTTTCTCGCCCAGCGCTATCTCGGCTCCGCGGACAAACCTCTGCTCCTTGCGATGACCGCATCGCCCGGCGGCGTCCAGGAGAAGGTCCAGGATGTCTGCGCGAACCTGGGCATTGCCCATATCGAGAACCGGACGGAAGATGACCCGGACGTCCGTCCCTACGTCTTCGAGCGGGATCTGGATATTGTGACCATCGATCTCCCCGAAGAACTACGGGCAGTCACGAGCACGGTGAACTCCCTCATCGATAACCGGCTCGAACTGCTCTCCTCGCTCCATTTCACCGTGCCGAAACGTGAACGGCTCTCGATGAAAGAATTGAACGCGATCAATGCCCAGATCCAGCAGCGGATCGCGAACCGGGACCCTGACGCCTATGCGGCGGCATCGGTCTACGCAGAGTGTATGAAACTGAAACATGCGGTCACCCTCGCCGAGTCCCAAGGTAGTGAAGTCTTCAAGGGCTATATCGCAAGGCTCGTTGCAGAGGGTTTGGGTTCCGGGGGGAGCAAGGCAAGCCAGAGGCTGGCAAAAGATCCGGTCTTCCAGGAACTCTTCAACCAGACAACCGCGTGGACGGTTGAACTCCACCCGAAACCCAAAATCACGCTCGATATCGTCACCGAACAACTGGCTGCCCATCCCGACAGCCGGATCATCATCTTTGCCACCTACCGGGACACGGTCGGGCTGCTTGTCGATCACCTGACAAAGCACGGCATCGCGTGCGAACGGTTTGTCGGTCAGGCAACAAAGGACGCGGACAAGGGGCTCTCCCAGAAAAAACAGATCGCTGCGCTTGTGCGCTTCCGTGAAGGAACATTCAAGGTGCTGATCGCGACCTCTGTCGGGGAAGAAGGGCTGGATGTCCCGTCAACTGACATGGTGATCTTCTACGAAGCCGTCCCCTCAGAGATCCGCCTGATCCAGCGCAAGGGTCGGACCGGGCGGCACGGTACGGGCAGGGTTGTCGTTCTCGTGACAAAAGGGACGTCAGATGAAGTGTACCGGCACGTCAGCCAGGCAAAAGAGATCCGGATGCACAAGAGCATGCGGCAGATGGGGACACTCACCCCTATCCTGCCCCAAAAATCTGTCGTGGCGGAACAGGCAGACATCGAAGCCTTTACCCCCCAGGGACCCCGGATCGTGATCGATGACCGTGAGACTTCGTCAAAAGTGGTTGAAGTGCTCTCCGGCATGGGGGCAGCCTGCCGCATCGAACGGCTCCCGCAGGGCGACTACGCGATCGGCGACCGGATCCTTGTCGAGCGGAAGACCGCACGGGACTTTGTCGATACGCTGATCAACCGCGACCTGCTCGGGCAGGTCAAAGCGATGGCGGATGCGGTGCCGCGCCCGATCCTCATCATCGAGGGTGGTGATATCTACACCGAGCGCGACATGCACCCGAACGCGATCCGGGGCGTGCTCGTCGCGCTTACGGTCGATATGGGGGTTTCACTCCTCTTCACAAAAGATGAGGACGAGACCGCGCAGCTGCTCTTTGTCATCGCGAAACGGGAGGATGCCGAACGGGGCGAGCGCAAGATGCACCCGCACAAGTCCCATCATTCCGAGCGGGACGAGCAGGAATATCTAGTCTCTGCATTCCCGGAGATTGGTCTTAAGAACGCCCGGCTGCTGCTCTCCCATTTCAGCACCGTGCAGGAGATCGTGAACGCAGAACTCGCTGAGTTGACCGCAATAAAAGGCGTGGGGGAGAAGACCGCGCAGAAGATCTTTGATCTCGTGCGGCGCTCTTATAACTGACGCAGGATCTGGAGCGCTTCCGTGCCGATCCTGACCGAATCCATCAGCGTGAGGCACCGATCAGGGTCCCCCTCGTTTTTGATCCGGTGGCAGAGCGCGAGGAGGGTCCCTGCGAGTTCCGTCGCGATCGCTTCGGCTTCCGGCGACTTCTGTACCGGTGCAGGAGCCGGAATGGCTGCATTTTTGCCGGGATTGCTGCTGGCGTCGCGGGTGTTGCTGGCGTCGCGGGTGTTGCTGTCGGTGTTCTGCGGCAGTGCGACAGGAACCGGTTGCGTTTCCGGCTGTTTTGCCTGCTCTGCTCCATACTCGGCACAGACCACACAGAATGTTTTTTGTTTGTAGGTAAAGAGCGGGCATCCGCAGGTTGTGCAGCACTTTTCGAGCATCTTCCCACCTTTTAAGAGATACTCCGCCATAATCTCGTCTTCTTTGCGTTGAGGCATGTGATCACCGTCTGGTCAATATTTAAACTATATATGCCAGTCCCGCATATTAACTACAGGTACCCACGAAGGTG
>Ga0247842_10006053_pt1 | contig 13885 bp, 13 predicted proteins | sample LaCruzMarch2015__3_FD_192411 | JGI IMG/M metagenome (GOLD analysis project Ga0247842, IMG submission 192411) | Freshwater microbial communities from meromictic Lake La Cruz, Castile-La Mancha, Spain - LaCruzMarch2015_19m | ecosystem: Environmental > Aquatic > Freshwater > Lake | place: Spain...
AACCGTGCGTGCGGCGCGACAATTAACCATGATGCCACCTGCCTTTATCAATTTTTTTAGTCCGGGTACGGTTAGCGGACGCGTGCCTCAACGGCCTTCCAGTCGATGTTCTTGAGGAAAGCCTCGATATAATCGGCCCGCTTGAGGCCGTAATCGGTTATAAATGCGTGTTCGAAGACGTCCAGCACCAGCAGCGGCTGGCACCCGGCCGGGTGGCCGACGTCGTGCTCGTTGATCCATTGATTAAATAACCTGCCCCCTATCACATCCTGGTAAAGTATGACCCAGCCGATACCGCGCATGGTCGCCGTGCCCTTTAAGTCCTGCAGCCAGGCGTCATAGCTGCCGAAACCGGCGACCAGCAGCTTGCCCAGCTTACCGTCCTGGTTGAATGCGGCTTTACCGCCCAGGTTTTCGAAGTAGTACTCGTGCAGCCTCATACCGTTGAATTCCCAGCCCGTCCGGCGTTTCAGCTCAGCGTACTCGGGTGTCGCAGCCTTGCCGTCCTTAAGCATGCCGGCCAGTGTGTCAAACAGCTTGTTAGCGTTGGTGACATAGCCCTTGTAGAGCGTGAAATGGGTGTTCAGCAGATTGTCGCTGAATCCCTGCATCCCCAGCAGCTTTGCGTAATCCTTTGCCTCGTATGCCATCACTGAACCTCCTTAATTATTACTTTTCAGCCGTCTTTTTCAGGTCGTTGAATACCTTCACGTGGTAGATCTCGTGGTCGCGTATCCGGGTCAGCAGCTTCTTGAGCTTCTTATCGTCTATCTCTTTGGCGGCCTTATCGTACTTTGCTGCCACCTCTTTCTCTATCTTAATATCGGCATCCAGCATATTAATCGCCTTCTTCGACCGGTCGATCCTGGTATGTTCTATATGGGGGTGCCCACTCCTGCTGACCATCTTTTCCGACAGCCACCCCAGGTGCTGCATCTCGTTGATGGCCTGGTCCTGCATCTCCTTTCGCATCTCCTCGTTGGGCGCCAGGTATGAATGCAGCAGGTACTGGAGTATCACGGTGTACTCGTGTTCTATGCCCCAGTCGAGCACACGGGTGACTTTATCGTTGCGCTTGCCGCGCAGGTCCTTCATCTTCTCTGCGGCGGCCTCTTTGGCGAAGCCCTCAAAGTCGCCGTGGTGCGACATCTCATCGGAGAGTATGCGCTCCAGCAACCTCTTGATCTTTGCATCCTTGATGAGGCCGATATGGTCCCGGTACATCTTAATAGCGTCTTCCTCGGCCAGCACGTCGTTCTTCATCCAGGCTGTCACGGTCTTGCCGCCCTGGCGCATCTTGCCCCTCGTGAAGCTGGGGATGCCACCCAGCTCGGTCACTGTCTCGGCCAGCCAGTCGAGATGGCGCATCTCCTCGCGCGCTATGGCCTCGATCTCGCAGGCCATCTCGCCTTCACCCATGGCATAGCCGTGTGTCAGGTACTGGATGATGGCTGCGTGCTCTCCTTCTATGTCCAGGTTGAGCAGTTCGACGATCTCGGATTTTTTCAACTCCACCTCCGTCAGATAAATTTATAAACCGCGATTGATAAATAATAGTCTGCCGTTACCACCCCATATATGACATCCGTCACTTTTTTTCGGCCAGGTATTTTTCCGGGTTGGAATCAAAGGCCTTTTTACAGCCCGCGGCACAGAAGTAGTATTTCTTGCCCTTGTACTCTGAAGTTGCCGCAGCTTTCTTCTCATCTACGTCCATTTTGCAAACGGGATCAACAGCCATTGTAACACCTCCTGCTTTAATAGCTACAAACCGCGCGGGTTTAAATGATTTCAGGCGAAGGGAATTGCTGACGACGGTGACCGAACTGGCAGCCATGGCCAGCGCGGCCAGCATGGGGTTGAGGAAACCGTACTGGCCGAAAATAAATTGAAGAGACGAGGGCACGCCGGTCCTTGAAAAAACCGGGTACAGTATGCCGGCTGCCACGGGGATCAGGATTACGTTATAGGCGAAAGCCCAGAAAAGGTTCTGCTTGATCGTTCTCATGGTGCGTTTGCTGAGAGCAATCGCCGTGACTATCCCGCCCATGTCACCGCGCATCAAGGTGATATCGCCGGTCTCGATGGCAACATCGGTGCCTGTGCCTATGGCCACGCCGATGTCGGCCTGTGCCAGCGCGGGCGCATCGTTGATCCCGTCGCCGACCATGGCCACCACATGCCCATCGTCCTGGAGGGATTTCACCTCGCGGGCTTTATTATCCGGCAGAACGCCGGCAATCACCTTATCTATTCCAGCTTTGCGTGCTATGTAGTCGGCTGATCTCTGGTTATCGCCGGTTACCATCACTACGTCCAGGTGCATGGACTTCAGGGACTTTACCGATTCCATGGCGTCGGGTTTCAGCGTATCGGCTACGGCAAAGAGCCCCGCGATTACCCTGTTAACGCCGAGAAAAAGCACGGTTTTCCCGGCATCCCGGAATCCTTCGACTTTTCCTTGAACGTCGCTGATGTTTATTCCATTATCCCGCATCATTACATCGTTGCCCAGCAAAACGTCGCGGCCGTCTGCAGTGGCGCTGATGCCGAAACCCGGGAGGGCATTGAACCCACCGGCCTCAACTAATTTAGAGTTCCTCTCACCGGCTATCCTGGTAATAGCTTTTGCCAGTGGATGCTCGGAGTTCCGTTCTACTGAGGCGGCCAGGCTCAGTGCCTCTTCCTCGGAGAATGGCGGGACAGGGAATATATCTGTAACCATAGGTTGGCCAACGGTGAGGGTGCCGGTTTTATCCAATAATATGGTATCGACTTTCTGCGCCCTTTCCAGCGCCTCCCCATTCTTGATCAGTACCCCGTACTCCGCGCCCTTGCCGGTGCCTACGATGATGGCGGTGGGAGTGGCCAGCCCCAGGGCACAGGGGCAGGCGATGATCAGGACGGCCACGAAATTTAGCAGCGCGTAGGTGAAAGTGGGCTGGGGCCCTATCAGCAGCCAGATAATGAATGTTACGACGGCGATGCAGATCACTATGGGAACAAAATAGCCGGCGATGATATCGGCCAGCCTCTGGATGGGCGCCTTGCTTCCCTGGGCTTCGTCGACCAGCCTGATGATCTGGGCCAGCACTGTATCTTTGCCGACCCGTGTTGCCCGGAACTGGAAGCTACCGGTTTTGTTTATGGTTGCACCGGTAACCGTATCGCCGGTCTTTTTCTCAACGGGCATGCTTTCGCCGGTTATCATGGATTCATCGATAGTCGAGTAACCCTCGGTGACTATGCCGTCCACCGGCACCTTCTCCCCTGGTTTCACCAGTAAAATATCGCCCTCCACTACTTCCTCCACCGGTAAGTCCACGTCTTTGCCGTCGCGTATGGCCGTGGCCCTGTTGGGACGCAGCCCGATCAGCTTTTTAATAGCCTCGGAAGTCTGGCCCTTGGCGCGCGACTCTAAAAAGCGGCCCATCAGTATGAGGGCTATGATCATGGAGGATGTGTCGAAGTACAGGCCGTGGCCTATCCCTGCCGCGGCGAAGAAATGCGGGAAGAGCACCACCGCCACGCTGTATAGATATGCCGCAGAGGTGCCCACGGCTATCAGTGTATTCATATCCGCCGCCCTGTGTTTGAGGGCGCCCCAGGCGCCCCTGTAGAAGCGCAGGCCGGCCCAGAACTGCACCGGCGTGGCCAGGGCCCAGAGCAAGTAAGGCTTCCAGGCGTAATCGAGCGCGTTTGTCATGCTCAGCGTCATGATCACGGCGGCCACACATAGAGAGAATATGAACTGGTTCCTGAGCCCGGTCATCTCGCGCTGAGCGGCTTTGTCCGCCCCGCCTTCTTCAGCCGTCACTATCTCCATCTTGTAGCCGGCGTCGGCTACCGCGCGGAGCATCCCGGCGATGTCGGCGTCCCCGGTGTGCTCGACCACCGCCCTATTGGAGGCAAGGTTGACGCTTACCGAGACCACACCCGGCAGGCCCTGCAACGACTTTTCAACGCGTGAAACACAGGATGCGCATGACATCCCGCTCACGGAGAAAATAGTTTTTTCGGTGCGGGCATTGTATCCGAGCTGGTTGATGGCTCTCGTGATCCTGGCCAGGTCAGTCTTGGCGGGATCGTATTCAACGGAAGCTTTCTCGGCGGCAAAGGAGACGTCGGCCTTGTTCACCCCCTCAGTCTCCGCAAGGGCTTTCTGTACGGTCAGGGCGCAGGTCGAGCAGGTCATACCCCCGACCTCAATACTGGCCTTTGTAGACTTATCCTGCCCGGACATTACAGCTCCAGGTGCTGTTCCCAGACGCCGTGCAGGGTGCAATAGCTGAAGGAGAAGAGGTGTTTATACTCTGATGAATTGATCTCGAAGGCGTAAACCGGCTGGCCTTTTTCGGGTTTGAACACCTCTCTGCCCAGGTCGATGATATGGCCGTCTTTCTTTACACCGAAAGCTTGGATCCAGACTATGTAGTGTTCTACCGTATTGGGATGGGGCGCTTCCCTGCCCACCACGATCTCCACCAGGTCCTTGCCCATTTTACCCTGGCCCTTGATCAGCTCGATGCTGGGGATATGTTTCTCCCTGCCCTCGGAGGTGCGTCCTCGGACGAGGTCGCTGAAGTGCACTACCTTTCCCGATTTCTCTTTCTTCATTACGCGCTGGGCCACCAGCCTGGAATCCAGCGTGCCCTGGCCACCGCATTCGGGCATATAGCAGGTGACATCACTGAAAGCACATTTAATCTGGCAGCTCGGGCAGGGGTCGGGTGGTTTGGGTGATTCGATCACAAAGCTGCATTTATCACACATCCAGAAAGTCATGGTCGGTTCTCCTGTTCACTTTTATTTATAGCCGTTCTGCCGGTGTTTTTGGGCAATAGTCTCCGCCAGCGCATCGAGGGCGGCGAAGTCAGCTTCAGCCGGGCTGCCCTTAATATACACGGGCGGCAATACCTCAGGTTTGATATTGGTCAGCATGCCGGTGACCTGCTCTATCGTACGGCTGCCCCAGCCGAAGGAGCCGATAATGGTGGCGAATTTGAGGTTGGGCCGGAGGGCGTTGGCCAGGAAAACGATATTGGCCGCCAGAGGGTGCGCGCCGCCCAGCACCGTGCATGTCCCCAGCACCAGCGTGGCCGAGTCCACCAGGGCGATGGCTATCTTGCCGGGATCGGCCACAGTGAGGTCGAACTGCCTGACATTAACGCCCCGCTCCACCAGCGCCCCTACCATATGGTCGACCATATCCTTGGTGCTGCCGTGCATGGAGACGTAGGGCAGCAGGACAACGTTCTTGGGCTCGTCGTAAACCCAGCTCCTGTAGGCGCTCAGGATGAATTCCGGCCTGTCATAGACGGGACCGTGGCTGGGCGCGATGATATCGATGGAGTAGGACTTGAGCCTCTCCATGTTCTTCTTGATATTGGTCCTGAAGGGCATCATGATCTCGCCGAAATACCTCTTGGCCGACTCATATACCTGGCCCTCGTTCTGGACGTAGAGAGCTGTCTGCGCCAGGTGAGATCCGAAGAAGTCACACGAGAAAAGGACCCTGTCCTCGCGCAGGTATGTCACCATGGTCTCGGGCCAGTGCACCCAGGGTGCATGGATGAATTCCAGGGTCCTGTCACCCAGGGACAGCGTGTCGCCGTCGTTAACGGTCATAATGACGCCCTCGTCAAGGTGCAGAAGGTCCATCAGCATACCCTTGCATTTAGGGGTGCAGACCACTTTTGCCTCAGGGTACAGGTCCAGGATGATGGGTATGCTGCCGGCGTGGTCCTGCTCGGCGTGGTTGCAGATGACATAATCAATCTGCTCAACTTTGAGGTCGTCGAGGTTGTCGGTGAGCACCGTGTCCATGGCCGGATCGACCGTATCCACGAGCGCGGTTTTACCGCTGCCGCGGACGAGATAAGAGTTATAGCTTGTGCCGTCCGGCAGTGGGATGAGAGCATCGAACAGCCGGCGGTCCCAGTCTACGGCGCCCACCGCATTGATGCCCGGTCTGATCGGAAGCCTTTTCATACTAACCTCCGCTCACAGTTTTTTGAACTGGCTTTTTTCCGCTCCACAAACGGGGCAGGTCCAGTCGTCGGGTATGTCTTCGAACCTGGTGCCCGGCTTGATGCCACCGTCCGGGTCACCCTTTGCGGGATCGTAAATATAACCGCAAACGCTGCACTGGTACTTATCCATTGTTACTTTCTCCTCCTTTTTATCTGCCATATAGCTGGGCGCCGTTTTAGGCGTGGTGCCCCGCTTGACCTGCTGGTAATATGCGTAGGTCAACGGCTCGCCCTCCCCGATGATATCGGCGTCGATAAGCTGGCCCACAAATATCGTGTGGGTATAAACGTCCGTCTGCATTATCACCTTCGCCTCGAGATATGCCAGGGAGTTGTCCAGCACCACCGGCGCGCCGCTTTGCCCGGTCTTATAGCTCACCCCGGAGAATTTATCGACGTCGCGGCCGCTCTTGAACCCGAAACCGCCGATAAAGTTGAGAGGCGTTTCTTTAGCCAGTATGGATGCCGTGAAGACCTTGCTGTCCGATATATATTCGTGTGTAAGATTGTTGCGGTTGATCACAACCTGGATGACCTGCGGTTCGGAGCATACCTGGATGACGGTGTTCGCGATCTGACCGTTGATCCTGTCGCCCTTCATGGATGACACGACGAAAAGGCCATAGCTAAGAGAATACAGGGCCTTGGAGTTCATTATATGTATTTCACCTCCATACTATTAGATGGAATCACCCTTCGAGGAGATGGTGTTCCGTGCGGGTAAACCAGTCGACCGGATCCGTGATATATTCCTTGTAATCGACCAGCGCCAGGTAGTGTCCCTGTTCTTCGGCGGAAATGGCCTTAAAGAATTTCTTTTCCCCGTCCGAGGTGGCTATGTCCGCCCTCTGACTGTAATAATCGCGGGATTTGATTTCCATCTCAACTGCCTTATCGGTCGAGCCTATCTCCGCCGCTCCCGTGCCGACGGGTTTGCCGGCCTCGTTGATCAGTTTGGAAAAAATAGTCCCCAGCTTAACCGGTTCTGCGGGATTTACTGTCGCAACCGGCCAGCCCTTGCCGGCTGTTATGGTTGAATAAATCTCCTCGAAGCGCTTGTAGTGGAGTCCTTCCTGCTCAGCCAGCCAGGAGTAGAGGTCCTTGCCCACCCTGTTGGTGCTTTCCCCGGCTGTCAGCGCATAGAATTTCTTGCCATCCAACTCCATCTGCAGCGCGAATTTCAGCGCATCTATGATCGCCTGCCCGTCTTTCATTTACATCCTCCGTTCGCCAGTCAGACAATTATAGCAATTTTTAGGTTTGCGGAAGTAATAAAAGTCACATTTAATCGATATTGATGCGGGTAATGAGAAAGGCCGGCCTCGAAAGGCCAGCCTTTATGAATTTCGGTCGTGTACCGATCAGCGGGCTATTTTTTCTATCGCTTTGAGCTGGGTGTCCATGCCCTTGCCGAAGAGCTTGAGCCTGATGGGTTCGCCGTTTCCGTACTTCTTGTATACCCGGCAGACCTCGCAGATGCTGGTGTCCTTACCTGTTGCCCCGCGGTCGTCCAGCTTGCAGTAGGTGCCCTCGATCTCCCAGCAGGCCACGAACTGGTACATGGTGGAAGGGCACTCTGCTTTTATCATCTCGGGACAATGGCACTTCTCCCAGCAGGGCTGCTTGTCAGCCCAGAAATTGAACCTGGAAGCTTCCTGTGCCGTGTCAGTGTTCTGGACCTTTGTCATTAATTCAGCCATTGTCATTGCCTCCTTTGTTATTCTGTATTCCTTTTCTGTACGCTGTAACTTTAACATGCGTAAAGTGCTGGTACATCCGTCGCCAAGCTTAATTTAAATTTGCGCACAAGCGCATAAATGGGTTAAAAGACTTAGGCAGAAATGCTTAGTCGCAACCTGCGGCGGACTTGGCCGGGCAGGGATTTTAAGGCACAATGAATGGTAAAATCCAATATTATTTGAATTGTATAAAGGATTGGCCGGGGTGTTCAGCTGCTGTTCTCTGCGAAAAAGTTGGATTTGCTGCTTATTCTTACTTCTTATCCTGTTGGCCGCCTGCCTGACCGTCAAGGGCGAGGATAGAGGGGCTGAGATACGCCGCGTCGCCGGGCCTTATGCGTTAAATACGGTGGCCTGGGAGCTGCAAAATACCTTAGCTCCCGGTTCCCCGGCTTCCGGTCTGCCGGTCTCGGCCACCACGCTGGATAATGACATCGAGCAGGTCCTGGCAGAGCAAGGTATTTCCGCCGTGCCCCCGGTCAGGTCCAGGCTCGAGGCGCCCCCGCTGTTGCTGGTAGTATCGCCCAGGGACCATATCCAGTATAAAGAGAGGCTGCTTTTAACGCCCGGCCTGGACCGCGGCCGGGTCGAGGCGGTCGAGAACGGTATTGACGCATTGGGCCTATCTTCGCTGGTGGTGAATATAGGCGGTTTCGGCGCCGCTTATCCAGCCATCATCTCGCCATCCATGCCGCTGAAGACCATCGTCGAGGCGGCTGTGGAGGAATGGGCGCATCAGTTCCTGGCCCTGAGGCCGTTGGGGTTCCTCTACCTGCTGGATTCGCTCGGTTTCAGCCAGGACCCCGCTGTGATAACCATGAACGAGACGCTGGCCGGCATGATTGCAGATGAGATTGGGCCGGCCGTCAGCCGGCGGTATGATCAGGAGCAAGAACTGCAGCAGGTCGACAGGCCGGCTGACGGCTTTGATTTCGATGCGGAGATGCGCCTGACCCGGCGACACGTGGATGAACTGCTTGCCGCCGGCATGGTTGACGAGGCTGATGCGTACATGGAGGAGAGGAGGACATTTTTCAATGACAACGGATACCATATCAGGAAGCTGAATCAGGCCTATTTTGCTTTTCACGGCATCTATGGCCGGGACCCCGGCTCAGCCAGCCCCATATATGGACAGATGAAGATGCTGCGGGCAGCGTCCGCCTCGCTGGCCGAATTCGTTGACCGCGTGTCTGCCATGACCGGCTACGCCGAGCTGGAGCAGGTGGTTAAGGACCTGCCGCGCTGACCGCTTGCGACTTCGGCACGGCGATCCGTCCCGCATGCCGGCATATAATTCTGATATAATTTAGCAGCCATGAATTCTTTGTTTCTCCGCGCGCGCAAATGAACAGGGTTAATCTTAACTGGGACGACAACGAGGTCCTGCCGGATAAGCTGAGGCCGGACGTGGAGTTCCTGTTCGGCCGCATGAGCAGCGCCACGGTGGAGATGGTCGACCCCCGCCCCGGTGAGCGCATACTGGATATCGGGTGCGGCCGGGCCATCGACATCGTCAACATGTCGGCGTCGGGCGCAGACCTTATCGGCGTCGAGCCCTCGTTCACCATGCTGTCGCACGCACGCGAGACCCTCAAACTGGACGGGTACAATACCGCTGTGCTGCAGGGTATCGGTGAGAGCATCCCCGTCGTCCCTGGCTCCATCGATAAAGTCCTCTGCAAAGGCGCACTGGACCATTTCTCCGACCCGGACCGGGCCCTGAAACAGATAGCCATGGCTATAAAGCCAGGGGGCAGGGCCGTCATAGCCATCGCCAACTTCGAGAGCCTGGGATTCAAGATCGGTAAGTTGATATTCTGGATCAGGAAACTGCTTGGGATTAATAACCCCTATAAGCGTTTGCCCTGGGAATTGCCGCCCGACCACACGTTCAAATTCGACTACCGCACACTTACCGGGATGGCCAACCGCTATATGAGGGTGGACAAAGTCACGGGGGTTTCCATGCTCTGCTGCACCCCGGGCTGGGGCGATTTGCTGGCTGTTTTACCGGCCGGCCTTACCCGTTTTATCGTGCAGTCGCTCGATGGTATATCACGGGTCTTTCCCATGCTCAGCGATGTGATCGTAATTCGCTGCGTGCCCCGCTGATCAGTTGATTCTGCGGTACTTCGAATAACGGTAGACGTGGCCCAGCGCGCGGGAGGCCCTTTCCGGTGTGGGGAAAGCCAGGACGCTGCTGTCTTCCTGCAGCTCTTTTATCAGCTCGGATCCCTGTGCGCCGGTCAGCACGCATACCAGCGGCTTGCCAGGGTGCCCGGACACCAGGTCTTTCAACATATCCCTGGTGTGGCCACTTACTACGGTGTCCGGTATGATCTGGATGAACATCCATCCACCGAAAGTCTTATCGGCCAGCAGGATATCCATGATGCCGCTGATCGACCGCGACAGCGATTCCGTGCCCATCACCATGGGCCAGTAGTCCACCGGATTTCCCACACCCAGCCACGCAGGCGCCAGCTTGGCTATTTTATCGATTGTGGCAGGCGCCGGGTCCGCGGCCAGGAGATCGGTGCCCTGCATAGCGTCCAGCGCCATGATGGCGGTGCCGCCGCTGAAGGTGGCGACGCAGATATTGGGGTTGATGAGCGGCGGCAGCATATAGAGGGTACGGGTAACGTCCACCAGCTCCTCCAGGCTGCTCACGCTGATGATACCGGCCTGCCGGAAGGCTGCCTCCCAGATCTCGTTGCTGCCGGCCAGCGAGCCCGTGTGTGATTGTGCCGCTTTAACGGCCTGCCTGCTTCTGCCCGTTTTCAATGCGACGATAGGTTTATGTGGAGAGATGCGCCGGGCGGTATCGATAAAGCGTCTGGCATCCGGCATGCCCTCGATATGCAGGGCGATCACCTTTACCTGCGGATCGTGCTCGAAGTATTCCAGACAGTCGGCGAAACCGACGTTGCAGATGTTGCCAACGTCGATGCCCTTGCCCACGAAGCGGAACTCGGAGACGCCGTTGAAGATGCCTCCCGTCTGGCTGACCAGCCCAACCGGGCTTGCCTGCATGGATATCCTGGCGAAGGCCGAGCTGAAATGATGGAAGACGTTGGCGCTGCCGAAGCTGTTGGGGCCGAGTATCCTGCACCCGGTCGAGGCGGCGATCTCTTTTATCTCGCCGGATAACCTGTTGCCCTCCTCGTCTCCCGCATCGTTGAAGCCCTGAGTTACGATGCTGATACATCTGATGCCGTGCGCGGCGCATTCCCTGATGTGGGCCGGCACCCGTGCGCGCGGGGTGGATATCACGGCCAGGTCGACCGGTCCTTGTATGTCTTTGACGGACGCGTAGGACTTCACGCCCATGATCTCGCCGGCGTTGGGGTTCACAGGGTAGATTTGCCCTTTGTAGCCGTAGCTGACCAGGTTCTCCAGGGCATTGTAAGTCCCGGCGCCGGTTTTTCTGGAAAGCCCGATGATGGCGATGGAGCGGGGTTCGAAGAAGGGTTTCAGCCCGTGAACATTATCCATAAGTCAGAAGTATAGCAGTTTTTGAAGCTCTCCACGTGGCAGAGGCATGGTGCCCTGTTACCTGGTCATTACCCAAATCTCGACGGCGGCTATGGCCAGTGTGATGACAATGATGAAGATCATCAGCGCTGGGGACTTGACCTCGCGCTTGAGTATGTGGGGTTCATCCGGCTCCGCCGGGAGCTTCTCCACCTCTTCTGCGCATTTTTTACAGTAGGTCCTACCCAGTAGGATTTCGCTGCAGTCGTCGCAGATAAACTGCTGGCAGCGCCAGCAGCCCTTGGTGGCCTGCCTGCCCGGGTGGTTGTAGCAGGCGGAGTCGGGATTTATCCGCGCGCCCTCGTTGCCCATATGTTAGTATGATTATAAGGCTACATATATAAAAAATAAAGGACGGGTATCCCTGTAATAATGAAGAACCGTTGCCTTAGCAGCGGCCCTCCTGTTTATCGAAGATTGTTATCAGCCCGCGCGCTGCCTGCGCCAGAGCATGACCAGGCCGGCTATGAAGGCAAGTGCCACCAGGGCTACGCTGAATATGAGTATGGCGTCGTTTGCTGTGACCATTTCGACCTTGAAGCTGCCGGCCGGTACGCCGTCCACATAGACGCTGTAATCGCCCGGTTCGCTGCGGGATACGTTAAAGGTCAGTTTCGAGGAGCTGCCGCTATTCACCGTCACTCCCTGCGTTGTTACCACCTGCCCGTTTACATACAGCGTGACCTTCTTGTTGCCGTTGACCGTGCTCTTGTTGGTGATATCTGCGGTCACTGTGACGGGCGTGCCGGGCGTGACCGATTTGGCCGAAAGAGCAGCGCTTTGAACTACAATAGCGGCGGTAACTATCGTAGGCGTCGATGTTAACGTGCCTGTCGAGCCGGAGGATCCGGACCCCTGGTTTAATATCTGGTTTAGGGGGTATACCGTGAACGCTCCCATCAGTGTGGCGTTGCCCCCGGGAGTGGTCACAGATACATCCCTGGCGCCCGGCACCGCGCCCGGCGCTATGCTGATATTTGCTGTTATCTGCAAGTCGCTGTTAACAGTAAAACCGGTTACTGTTACGCCGGGGCCGAAGTTGACCGTCGTGGCCCCGTTGAAATTGTTGCCGGTGATACTAACGATCAGGATCTGTCCCCACTGGCCGCTGTTAGGATTAACCGCGGTGACAGTGGGAGTTGGAACAAAGTGGGCATAGTGGAGGGACCCCGCTCCGCCATGGCTAGTAGCGTAGCTGATATGGGGGTAACCGCCGCTGTCCAAAGCTATGGAGGTGTCCCTAAAATCGTTCGGGTCCACGATCTCTTTTGCCCAGGCTGATCCCGTCCAGCGGGCATAGTAGAGGGAATCATCTGTAGGGACACTGGTATAGCTGATGTGAGGTCGGTTGCTGCTGTCAAGTGCCATAGATACGGAACCAAATTGGAGGATGGAACTATCCACGATCTCCTTTGCCCAGGCTGAGCCCGTCCAACTGGCATATTTGATGGTTTTGGGGGTATCCCAGGACGCAAAGGCAGAATAAGCTATATGAGGGAGGTTGCTGCTGTCCAGTGCCAAGGAGTTAGAGTTACCCAAAAACCCATTTAGAGGGGGAGTATCTACTATCTCTGTAGTCCAGCTGGTACCATTGAACGAGGCATACTTGAGGTAATTGGCAGAACCTGCAACAAAGTAGCTGATATGCGGATAGCCGTTACTGTCCAGGGCCAGCGACTTATGCCGTGCGTCCTCGTCTATATTTGTTGGTGTCTCCCAGGCGGAGCCCGTCCACCTGGTATACATGAGATGATATACTCCGCCTCCGGACCAGCTGATGTGGGGATAGTCATTGCTGTCCAGAGCCAGCGAAGAGTCACGTCCGTTAGTACCGGATTCTGATACCGCCTCTATATGCCATCCTGAGCCTGTCCAGTAGGCATATTTGAGCCGGACGTTGGGTTCGTCATAGTAGCTGATATGGGGATAACCTCTGCGGTCAAGCACTATGGAAGTGCACCCGGGGTCACCCAGCGGGGAGTCCACTATCTCTGTAACCCAGGCTGAGCCCGTCCAGCGGGCATATTTCAATTTAACATTATTCCCATCGATCACATCATAGTAGCTGATGTGAGGATAACCGTCACTGTCCAGTGCTATGGAGGTATCCCGAACTTCGGTAGGGTCTACAGTCTGCAGGGTCCATACCCCGGCGGCTGCCAGTACAGGTTGGGCCGGCACGGCTATGCCTGCCATGGCCAGCATAAGTATCAGAGCTATTATTACTGAGGAAAGTCTCCAGGTGCTTAAGTTAGTCATGTGCCTCTCCCTACCGTCAACATTGACAAGCTAATGTTTTACGCCAGTTGATCCATCACTGTCTAGTCTTGGTGATATTAACATGCAACTACCCCCCTGTCAAAAGGGACATCGATTTGTATGTTCAGGTCATTGTGAGGAGCCGCAGACGACGAAGCAATCTTGTGCTATCATGCGGGGACACAGGATTGCCGCGCCCTTCGGGCTCGCAATGGGTATAAATGCCAAAAAAAGTTGCTGAGATTTTACCGAATACGTGAAGTATGAGACTGTTTTTCGGTAATATTTAACTATTTAGTTGTTAATCATTCAACCGGT